>OFIS01000110.1_pt1 | contig 100306 bp, 104 predicted proteins | sample 1775071 | NCBI WGS metagenome assembly OFIS01 (sample SAMN08195774, study PRJEB24354) | sludge metagenome | isolation source: sludge from phenol fed wastewater aerobic bioreactor C | place: India: Nagpur | collected 2016-09-17 | reverse complement strand
GTTCGCCGATTAAAGTGGTACGTGAGTTGGGTTCAGAACGTCGTGAGACAGTTCGGTCCCTATCTGCCGTGGGTGTACGAGACTTGAGAGGATTTGTCCTTAGTACGAGAGGACCGGGATGAACGTACCACTGGTGGACCTGTTGTCGTGCCAACGGCAGTGCAGGGTAGCTATGTACGGACGGGATAACCGCTGAAGGCATCTAAGCGGGAAACCCACCTCAAAACAAGGTCTCGCATGAGAGTCGTGGTAGACGACCACGTCGATAGGCCGGGTGTGTAAGCACAGCAATGTGTTCAGCTTACCGGTACTAATAACTCGATCGGCTTGATCGCTCTCATTATTCAATGTCCATCCGCGAAAACGCGGAACCGACGGTGACCTCATACATACGGATGGCCTTCGCCGGCCTGGTGGTTCTTGCGAGGGGCCCCAACCCGATCCCATTCCGAACTCGGCCGTGAAAACCCTCTGCGCCAATGGTACTTCGTCTCAAGACGCGGGAGAGTAGGTCGCTGCCAGGCCTGCCAAGTCCATCCTCATTCTCGAAACCTTCTCACACGATGCTCCCCTCCCGTCTTCCCGACATCGCGATCCGCTTCGTCGTGAAGACGATCCGCCCGAGACCGCAAGGACCTCGGGCCGTCGTCGCTTCCGCCGCCTCGCCGGGTCGAGGATCAACGGCAAACCTCTCCAGGTTCGATCCCGCCACTCCGGCGACGCTCGGACCACAGCCCTTACCGCGGGGTGGAGCAGCCCGGTAGCTCGTCAGGCTCATAACCTGAAGGTCGTCAGTTCAAATCTGGCCCCCGCAACCACCTTTACTTGCGATGACCCCGCCCCCAAGGCGGGGTTTTTCGTTTGTGCGGAAATCATAAGGATTCCAGCGAGATCGCCCTGAACGTCGATCTCCACTTTCCCGTCCACCGGCGTCAGGACGATCTTGTCCACCAGCGAGCGCAGGATGTCGGCCGCTTCGATCCGCTTCTCTTCCTCTTCGTCCTGCAAGGCTTCGTAGAGCTGCTGGACCCGCTTGCGGTATTGCAGCGCCATCGAAGGATGCAGAAGGGGAGGCGGTTCCTCCGCCTCGGCCAGGAACAGCGCCAGTTCCTTCTTGCGCTGTTCCAGCAGCACCATCTTGGCGTTGATCGCATCGGCTGCGCCGCCCTTGAGGATCAGGTTGAGCAGCGTGTCGAGTTCCCGGTCGATCTTCGCGATCTCGGCCTCAGCCGAGGCGATGCCGGCTCGACCCTCCCTGCGCAGCCGGTTCATTTCCTGGGTGAACACCTCGCAGAAGCGGGCGAACATCTCGGGATCGACGAGCCTGGTGCGCAGCGCATTCAGCACGCGCGTCTCCAGTTCCTCGCGGCGGATGTTCACCCGGTTGTCGCAGGTGCCTTTGTTGCGCGCCGTCGAGCAGCCGATCAGTGTGGCCGAGATCGCGGAATAACCGCCACCACAGCAGGCACATTTGGTTAGCCCGGAAAACAGATACTTCGGCCGGCGGCGATAGTTCATCGTGCGGACGTCAGCCAGGCCGCTTTCGTCCCGCTCGATCCGATTATCGCCCTGCCGCGCCTTCACCGCATTCCAGAGATCGTCATCGAGAATGCGCAGTTCAGGCGCCTCCTGAATGACCCATTCGGATTCAGGGTTCGGGCGAGCCTGCCGCTTGCCGCTGTCGGGATCCTTCACGAAGCGCTGGCGGTTCCAGACGATCTTGCCGACATACATCTCATTGTTGAGGATGCCGTTGCCACGCTTCGGATTGCCGTTGATCGTGCTGAAGCCCCAATCGCCGCCTGAAGGCGCGGCGATGCCATCCCTGTTCAGGGAGAAGGCAATCGTCTTTGCCGATTTGCCAGCGGCATAGTCGCGGAAGATGCGGCGGACGACTTCGGCTTGCGCCTCGTTGATCGTCCGGTCGCCGCGGATCGGTTCGCCGCTTGCGTCCAGCTTCTTCACCACGTCGTAACCGTAGGAATTGCCGCCGCCGGATTTGCCGGCCTCGACACGGCCGCGTTGTCCCCGACGCGTCTTGTCGGCCAGATCCTTCAGGAATAGCGCGTTCATCGTGCCTTTGAGGCCGACATGCAGATGCGAGACTTCACCCTCGGAAAGGGTGAACATCTTCACGTCCGAATAGGACATGCGCTTGAAGAGACCAGCAATGTCCTCCTGATCGCGCGACAGGCGATCCATCGCTTCGGCGAGGATCAGGTCGAAGCGGCCGCGCGTGGCGTCGGAGATCAGGGCCTGAATGCCGGGGCGCAGCAGCGACGAGCCGGAGATGGCATGGTCGGAGTATTCCTCGACGATCTGCCAGCCTTGCTTCTCGGCGTGCAGGCGACACATGCGAAACTGGTCGGCGATCGAGGCGTCGCGCTGATTGTCGGAAGAATAGCGGGCGTAGAGCGCGACCTTCACTGCACGTCTCCTTTCGGCATCAGGAGGTGCGCTTCCCCCGTAGCTTCATCATTTTCACTTCTTCCGCGTAACACTCCCGCGCTGCCTGCCGAGCCAGGAAGTCGACCAGACGCAAAAGGCGTGGATCGGGATTTCCGCGCTGCGTAAACGTCAGTTCCGGCTCGTCGATCAGCAAGGATTCGAGCAGCGCTTCGCGCTCGCTCTTTTCCATCTTTGCTTTGTTTTCGAGGGCTCGCAAGGTCATACCTTGCAGAATTCACATGAAGACCAGAATAAGCAACTGAAATCACGAGTAAATATCCGGCGGAGGTCGGTATAATCCCGGTGGTTGTGGCGAAGTTCAGCGTGTCTTTTCGTGCAGCAGCATACGGAAAATACTGACGCCACTGCCCAGTATTGCTCTCCATTGTAGCTTCGCGGCATGATACCCGTCGCATCGCTGACATCCCTTGTTTGCAAGGCCAATATCGGCTATATGTCAGGATATAACATGGAGGCCGGCCATGAGCAATGCTGCACAGAAGAGAGCGATTGAGAATTACCGCGCGCGACTGACGCAGCGCGGCTTCAAGCGCTTCGAGGTTCTTGCACTCGAATCTGATCGCGATCTGATCAAGTCGCTCGCTCGTCAACTGGCTGAAGAAGGGCCACAGGCAGAGCAAGCCCGACAGACAGTGAGGGCTCTTGTGTCGGGTGAGCCTTCGAAATCCAACGGCATTCTGTCGGCCCTGCGCCGCTCGCCGTTGGTCGGCGCCGATCTTGATCTGTCGCGCCCGCGCGAGGAAGGCCGCCGGGTCGATCTGTGACGCGCTATCTCCTTGACACCAACATCATCAGTAACATCGTCAAGCCGAAGCCCTCGGAATCGCTGCTGGCATGGTGGGGCGAGCAGAGCGATCAAGACCTGTTCGTCGCGTCTCTGACTATCGCTGAAATACGGCGTGGCATTTTGGAAAAGCCACGCGGCAAGAAACGCGAAGCTCTCGATACGTGGTTCACAGGACCGGAGGGACCGCAGGCTCTTTTTGCCGGACGCATACTGCCATTCGACGACAAGGCCGGGCTGATCTGGTCGCGGTTGATGGCGGACGGCAAGGTCGCAGGACGCCCTCGCAGTGGACTCGACATGATCATCGCGGCGACGGCAGGTGCAAACGATTGCGTCGTTGTCACGGACAACGAAAAGGACTTCGCCGGTATCCAGTTCATCAACCCCATGCGGGGGGGCGTTTGATGCTGCGGCAGATGGAAAAGCGCTCGGGAGGGAAATATGGCTGAGACCCAGATCGAGTGGACCGACGCCACCTGGAATCCTGTCGCCGGATGTTCGATCGTAACGGCCGGCTGCACGCACTGCTATGCGATGGAAATGGCCAAGCGCCTAGAGGCGATGGGCGTCAAGAAATATGCGGGGCTGACCCGCAAGACTGGCCGACGCACAGTTTGGAACGGGGTAGTGCGTGAAGACCGCGAGGCGCTGTCAATACCGCATCGCTGGCGCAAGCCTCGCAAGATCTTCGTCAATTCCATGAGCGATCTATTCCACGAACAGGTGAGCGACAACTTCATCCTCGATGTATGGCAAGTCATGCGCGAGACGCCGCACCACAACTATCAGATACTCACGAAACGGCCGGAGAGAATGGCTGATCTGGTGGCCAGCAAGATCGGCGAGGTGCTGCCCAACGTGTGGCTCGGGACCAGCATCGAAAACGCTGCTGTAGTGGAACGGATCGAGTATCTGCGGAAAGCGCCTGCTGCGATCCGATTCATATCCTTCGAGCCTCTGATCGACGCCGTGGGCGCCGTCGACCTCAGCGAAATCCATTGGGCAATCGTCGGCGGTGAAAGCGGGAAATCCGCTCGTCCCATCCGTGAAGAATGGATCGATGAAATCTACGCCAACTGCCAAACGGCAGGGACGGCATTCTTCTTCAAGCAGTGGGGTACATGGGGCAAGGACAACAAAAAGCGGTCCAAAAAGGCAAACGGACGCGAATATCGAGGCCGAACTTGGGATGAGATGCCGATAGCGCCTCAACCGACCGCATAAGAACAACGGATATCGGGGGCGAAATGACGAGGAAACAGTATGAATGGCCGGATGGCGCAAAACTGGAGGAACACTCCAAACGCAAGCATAAGATCCTGCGTGAATACGTCTTCGACTATCTGACTGTTCGCTGCAAGCTTCCCCAGCGCGAACGCTTTCGGCTTGCTATCGTCGACGGTTTCGCAGGTGGTGGCCGCTACCAATGCGGCTCCCCTGGCTCCCCGTTGATCTTCATCGAAGAATTGAAGCGCGCGGTGGAGGCGGTGAACACTCATCGCGCGGTGCAGGGCCTCGGCATGATCGAGGTCGAATGCCTGCTGATCTTCAACGACGCCAGCCTTGATGCCGTCGAGCTTTTGAAGGGGCATGTCGCGCCAATACAGGCCGACATCGCCGAAACGTGCCCGAAGCTGCATCTGCGCGTCGAATACCTCAACGAGTTCTTTGAAGTCGCCTATCCCCAGATCAAGGGCCTCCTTGAACAGGGCCGATATAAAAATGTCCTGTTCAATCTCGACCAGTGCGGTGACAGTCACGTCAATCGTGACACGATTATCGACATCATGCGCTCCTATGCGTCGGCGGAGATTTTCTACACCTTCATGATCAGCTCTTTGTTGGCCTTCCTCAAAAAGGACCAACCGGACCAGCTAACGAGGCGGCTTGATTACCTTGGTATCAAGGGCACCGACATCACGTCCCGGAACGACCTTATGAGCAAGAACAACTGGCTCGGGACGGCGGAGAAGATGGTCTTCGAGGTCTTCCATCGATGTGCGCCCTTTGTGAGCCCGTTCTCGATCAACAATCCTGACGGTTGGCGCTATTGGTTTATTCATTTCGCCAATGCCTGCCGAGCACGTCAGGTTTATAATAATATCCTCCATGACAACGCGACCCTCCAAGCGCATTTTGGCCGCTCGGGTCTCAACATGCTCTCCTACGATCCGCGTGATGACGAGGGCAGACTATACCTGTTCGACAATAATGGACGAGCCTCTGCCAAGGAGCAGCTCATGGGAGACATTCCCCGTCTGGTGACCGACGCGGGAGACGCCATGTCCGTTACGGGGTTTTACGAGAGCATCTACAACATCACACCGGCCCACGCTGATGATGTTCATGCAGCAATCATCGAGAATCCGGATCTTGAGGTAATCACGCCCGCCGGCGGTGAACGCCGAAAGGCGAATACGATCGCGGCCGACGACATCATCAAAATGAAAAACCAGCGTAGCTTTTTCCCAATGTTTCTAAGTGCGAATTCGAGCCGGACGCAACTAAAGGGGAAGAACTGACCTAGCTTTTGATTACCTCTGTCGCGGGGCGGTAAACATCAATCTTCAATATACCTGTCGGAGTTACTAACCCCCTTGTGAAACGCATCTGAGTTGGCCGTTTCACCGGCGTTTAGGGTCACTTTGGTTTTGCCTTGAGATTCAGGTTCACGGTGCTGCATTGGCAACGCAGAGAATCAGGAGAACCACCCCGCGGAGACACGTATAACCATGATTGGCAGTCTTTGCACCGCAGACACTCCAGCAGTTCCTTGAACGCCGTGACGACGGGCTCGAAATCCTTCTTCCCGAAGTTGGCCCACTCGTTGTAATGCACGGCTTTGTTGACCGCCCACTGCTCGACGTTGCTCGCCCCGCTCGAGCTGGAGAGCGTCGCCTTGCGCTCAAGCGCGGCCTCCTTTGCGGCGGCATTGCCCCAGGACTGAGCTGCATCAGCCGCCTTTCCATACAGATCCTTCGCACGCGAGAGGACGTTGGGCAGCAATTCGCCAAGGTCGTAGTTGCCGTCCGCCCGGAAGATCGGCCGCGCGCCAAGTTGATTCGCGAGCTGGCGCGATGCGTATTCGAGGTGGTGGCGCAGGCCATGGGCCGCCGTCTCGACTTTGCCCTTGGCGAGCGCGGTCGCGATCTCATCCCAGATATCCGCATTCGACTCGACGAGCGGGCCGGTGTCCACGGTCCAGCTATGGAACGCCAGGGACGTTTTCGCGGTAACGAGCCCCGCCGACTTCATCTGCTCGGCCCACAGGCGATCATGCGTCGTGATGATGAACTGCGTGTCGGGGAAATGCATCTTCAGCAACTTGCAAAACTGATATCGATGGCCCGAGTCGACGGACATCACTACATCGTCCAGCAGCGCGATCGTGAAGCTCTTCGCAAATAGGCGCTTCATCAAGGCGAGGTAAAGACATACGCCCATGCCGTCCTGATGCCCTTCGCTGTGATAAGCGCCGGGCGGAAAAAGACCACGCTCGTAGAAATTGACGTCGAAATCTAGCCGTCCCTCGCTGGGCGTGAGCTTCGCCGTGAACTTCGCTTCGTCGTCTTCGTTGATCAGCCGGTAGAACGTGCTGAAATCGCCCTGGACGTCCTCATAGAGAGCATTCAGCTCCTGTTCCATGACGCGGCAATAGGCGTCGTAAGCTGCCTTTGCCGCGTTGCTGGCGGCCTTCACAGCCTCGTTCTTCCGCATGACTTCGCGGTAGTCATTGAGACGAAGCTGCGCGGTGGTGAGAAACGTCTGCGCTTCGATCGCCGCGCTCTGGTCAGGCTTTGCGTCGACCTTGGCCGTGAGGGCGGCAAGCCTGGAAGGGACAGCTTCGGTCATTTTGGGCCATCCGCTGGCCAATCGCTCCTTCAGGCCGATCAGCCCGTCGAAATTCCCGAGGTGCCCCTTCAGCTCCTGAAGGTCAGTTCCCCATGCGGTTATGAGGTCGGCGCCGGCCGCGTCGCCTTCCCCTTTTGCAATCCTCAGAGCTTGCCTGAGAAGGCCGAGCAGGTTTTCCGCGTGTGCGGCGAGGTTGCCGCCGTTCATGAGAAGTGACGTCTGGAGTTTGCCGGCGTCCTCGGATTTTGAGAGCTTGGCCTTGATATGCCCGAGCAGGTGGTTCTCGTCAGGCCAAGGGTGATCGCATAGCGGGCACTCGGGACCGTCGACCAGTTCAAGCCCCTTTTCCACCAGCGAACGCCGCTGCAATGCCTGGAGCAGGGCAGGATCGCCCTCAAGCCTCGCGATACCGGAAAGGATCGCCGCTGCTTCCTCCTTCCCCATGTCCGCGAGGGAGCCGAGCATATCCGACAATGCCTGGAGATCGCGCAGCGTGGATTGCTTATTGAACTGGGGCAACTTGTCGGCGTCGGAAAGGCCCGCATCGAGCTGCGTGTCAGGGGTCAGCGTCTCGATCCTCGGAAGACCGAGCGCTTCACGCTTTGGATTGACCGCAGCCAGTAACTCGGCGGCGCCGAACGTCGCGATCTGGAGATGCCGCTGCAATGTATCGCGGCTCGACTGCACTTGGCCGGTCGCAGACTTGAATCCGGTCTGTAGCTTGTTCTGCGCGGTACTGAGCGCGGCGCGAGTCTGTCCGATCCCGTCCAGCTTCAGGATCGCCTGGATTTCCTCGGAGCGTTTCGTCGGCTCCACCAGAATGAAGCGAAGAATGTCGCGCCGCGCGAGCGTGATCTCAGGATGATCCGCGATCTCGGCGAGCGCCGCTTTCACATCCGCATCGGCAGGCTCAATCTTCGGCTTGCCCGGAGCAGATACCTTCCGCGTGATCGTCGCCGACTTGCCGAGGGCGGAAATGAAAATCTTCAACTCGACGAAGGCGGCGTCCGGGAACTTCACCTTGTCGACATGCGGGCCGTGCTCTGAAACCGACAGGCTCTTCGTACCCTGCCCGGTAAGACGCCCGATCTCTCCGGTGAGGCCGAATTCTATCGCGTCAATGACACCGCTCTTGCCGGTTCCGTTCGGACCGGAGATCGCGAAGGTTCCCTTTCCGAAGTCGATGTCGAGCTTGCGAATTCCCCGGAACTCTTCGATGTGAGCCGATTCAAGTTTAATCACTTCACTTCACCGCCAACCGGGGCCGAGAAGATCTTTACGAAGTCGTCAGCCTTGATCTTCCTCTCGTCCGACAGCAGCTTTCTGATTTCTTTTATCTTATCGGAATCGACCTCCTTCCCTTCTTCAAGAGCTGAAATGAACTTCGTCGCAATGTCCTGCTGCAGCGTTGCCATGTAGCCTCATGTATTGCCCCCGGAATCGACGCGGATTGTAGCGTAAAGTTGCTTCGCGGGAAGCTAGATACGTACAGCGGCGTTCGTCCTCTGAAACTTTGATATCCGTGTTTGCGGTTTTCCGGTTTTGCGGGGGAAAGCCTTCCCCCTGGTCAGCACTTCATTGCCGACGCACCCCCTTCTGCGGGGAGACCCCGCAACGCCCCCTTTAGAGTGAGAGTGCGGACGGGTTTGCCGTGACGGGTTGAGGGCTGGGAGAGAGGCTCCCGGCGCCCGTCGCGGAGAACCGCGATGTCCAGACATGACCGTACCCCACGCGCCGGCTCGGACCGGGCGAACCTCTATGACGAGATCACCGGCAAGATCATCGAAGAACTGGAGGCCGGCCGCTTCCCTTGGGTCCAGCCTTGGGGCAAGTCCACGGCCAAAGCGCCGCTGGGCCTGCCGAAGAATGCCAGCACCGGCCGCGCCTATAGCGGGATCAATATCCTGATCCTCTGGGGCGCCGTCGTTCAGCACGGCTTTCCCGGTCAGGGCTGGCTCACCTATCGCCAGGCGGCAGCACTCGGCGGAAACGTTCGCAAGGGCGAGCAAGGCACGACCGTCGTCTATGCCGACCGCTTCGTTCCGGAGGACGAGAAGCGGCGGGCGCGCGAGACCGGCGAGGAAGCCCATGCCATTCCCTTCCTCAAGCGCTTCACCGTGTTCAACACGGCGCAGTGCGAGCGCCTGCCCGACGATATCGCAGTCGCCATACCGCCTCCGCTGCCTGGCCTGATCGAGCCGAGGGTTGAGGCGCTGATCCGGGCGACCGGTATCGACTTTCGCATCGGCGGCGACCGGGCTTTCTACGTCCCCGCCGACGACCACGTGGTCGTACCGCCGCCGCAAGCCTATTTCGAGCCGATCAACTGGCACAGGACCGCGCTTCACGAGCTCGGGCACGCCAGCGGCCATCACAGCCGCCTGAACCGTGACTTCTCGACATCCTTCGGCACGAAAAAATACGCCTTCGAGGAGCTGATCGCTGAGATGAGTGCTGCCTTCTGCTGCGCATCGCTCGGTATCGTCCCGACCGTCCGCCATGCCGACTATATCGGCTCCTGGCTGGAGGTGCTGCGCGAAGACAATCGCGCGATCGTCCGCGCCGCCTCGCAGGCAAGCAAGGCCGCGGACTGGATCTTGTCGTTCCTGCCCGAGGCCGAAACGACGGACACTGGCGCCAAAGCGATCGACAGGAGGGCGGCATGATCCTCCTGACCGACGAGCTGCGCGCGCAGCTTATGGCCAATGGTCGCATCCGCGACACCGACCATGTGCCGGTGGTCAAGTTTTTCAATCCGCTTGGCGAGGGCGTCTGGCTTGCGACAGAGCTCGACGCCGACGGCGACACGCTGTTCGGTCTGGCCGATCTTGGCGAACCGGAGCTCGGCTATTTCTCGGTCGCGGAAATGACCGCGGTGCGCCTGCCGTTCGGGTTGGGTATCGAGCGAGACATCCTCTTCACCGGCGAGTTTCCGATCTCGGTCTGGGCCGAGGCCGCGCGCGAGGCGGGGAGCATTCGCCGCGCTGAACGGATTATCCGTACGGCGCGGCGCTCCCGGAGGGAGGGCGTGTGATGCGCTTCCGCCGTTGGCATAGACCCGAACCTTATCGGGACACGTCGCGCAAACGGGCTGCGTTCCATCGCAAGCAGCGTCTTGAGCGCGAGGCGCTGCCCCTCTTCGCCGACCAGATCGCCGCCGGCCAGCACGGCGTCAACGAGGAAATGGCCCGCCGTGCCATATGGTGGGACGAGGCAGAGCGCGAGCGCCGTCGCCAGCGGGCTGCCTGGTGGCGAAAGGGCCGGGCCCGCCTCTTCGCACTGCCGGATACGCTACGCGCGCGTGTCCGTGAGATCTGGCGGACCTGCCCCTATCCCGCCGATCCGGCGAGCTTCGCCGATTTCCTTCACCAGATCGCCATTGATAAGCTCGATCCGTGGCGGCCGCCGTGGATCTTCCATCTCGCCCGCTCGGCGAGGATCACCCGCGATCCGGCGACGTTCGACGCAGTCTTCCGCCAGATCGGCCGCCGTCAGCTAGGCGGCGGGCCGAAATCCACGCCGGCCGACGAACTGCTGTTCTGCGGCAACTTTGGCTCCGGCATCATCTTCCTGACCTCGCGCGTCCGGTTGATCGATCCGAACGAGAGCTTCTGCAGCTCGTCCAGCCATCGCCCGTGCGATTCGCATGTCGGGCGCTCCAGTCATTGGATCGAGATCGAGGTGCGCGGAGAATGCTCCGTCGCGGACCTCGCCCTGATCGAACGGCTTGCACAGGCCGCCGATATACGCCCGGTCGCCGTCCAGCACATCATCCCGTTCGCGCGAAGAGGACGGAACGGAAGTGCGTCATGACCGGCCGCCCCATTCCTCCCGGCCATAATGGTAGGCCCCGCTCGGTCCTCGTCCGGCTGCGGCGCAAACTCGGCCGGCAAGAAGCGGCCATCCTCGCATTACGTCGGTTATACGGCGTCAACGAGGAGCGGCTACGGTGCTTCGATTGCTGACGCCGCGACTGCCTCCCGCGTTTAGAGGAAGAGAGGGGCTGTGAATTTCGTGACGGGTTGGAAGGTCGAGAGAGAGGCTCCCGGCCGCCCGTCACGGAGTAACCACCATGGCGAAAGCTGCCAAGAAGAAGTCCGCCCCCGCGATCATCGTGTTCTCGAAGGCGCGCGACGTCCCATTCAACCGGATCAGGCTGTCCGACAGCAACGTCCGCGAGACCAACGTCGAGGCCGATCTCGACCAGCTTATCCAGGACATCGATCGGCGCGAGGATCTCGTGCAGGGCCTCAATGTCCGCGCTATCCTCGACGAGGATGGCAACGAGACGGGCGATTTCGAAACCCCGGCGGGCGGCCGGCGCTACAGGTCGATCGCACGCCTCGTACAGGCAGGTCGTTTTCCCGCCGACGGCCTCATCCCCTGCATCGTCAAGAAGGCCGATGCGAAGACCTCGGCGGTCGATGACTCGCTGGCCGAGAACACCTTCCGGCTCGCCCTCCATCCGCTCGACCAGTTCAAGGCGTTCAAGCGCATGGTCGACGGCGGCATGACGAACGCGGAAGTCGCGAGCGCATATTTCACCACGGAGCGCTATGTCGATCAGCGTCTTGCGCTCGCCAAGGTGTCGCCCGCGCTGCACGAGGTCTACGCCGAAAACGGCATGACGCTCGCGATGCTGGAGGCGTTCACCGCGCATCCGGACCACGCGCGCCAGGAGCAGGTCTGGGACGCCGTCAGGCAGTCCCACTATCGCGAGCCCTGGCGCATCCGGAATATGTTGACCGAAACCAGCGTTCCCGCATCCGACAAGCGCGCCCGCTTCGTCGGCCTCGATGCCTATATCGCGGCCGGAGGTCCGGTTCTGCCTCGCTATCTCTTTGATGACGACGAAGAGGGCTGGCTGGACGACGTGCCGCTGCTCGATCGCCTCGTCTCCGAGAAGCTGAAGAGCGTCGCCGACGAGGTGGCCGCCGAGGGCTGGAAGTGGATCACGGTCGATCTCGAACTTCCCTACGGCTACGACTACGACCTGCGGGCGGTCACGCCGACCTTCGCGGAACTGACCAAGAAGGAACGGCGCGACCGCGAGACGCTGCGCGACGAGCAGCAGCGTCTCGAGGCCGAGTATGCTGACCACGACGAAATCCCCGACGAAATCGACCAGCGCCTCGGCGAGATCGAGAAGCTGCTCGAAGCCTTCGAGCGCCGTCCGGCCGTCTACGATCCGGCCGAGATCGCCATCGCCGGCGTTTTCGTCAGTGTCGACGAGGACGGCGAGCTGATGGTGGATCGCGGCTGGGTGCGTCCGGAGGACGAGCCGGTCGAGACCGTCCAGGGCGCGGCGACGGAGCCCGACGCGGACGGTGGCGGTGAGGCCAATGGCGCGACCGCGCCGCAGGTGCAGCGCGCCGTCATCACCATCGGCGGCGAGGCGTCCGAGCCGGAGCGCGACGACGACGACGAGAGCGTCAAGCCGCTCCCCGAGCGGCTGGTGATCGAGCTGACCGCGCACCGGACCATTGCGCTGCGCGAGGCCGTGGGCGCCAATCCGCATGTCGCCATGACCGCGTTGCTGCACAAGCTGGTGCGCGACACCTTCCGGCGCTCCACCCGCGGCGCGTCGGTTCAGGTCTCGGTGCTGGAAGTCTATTGCCGCGAACAGGGTGTGGACCTCAAGAACAGCCCCTATGCGAAGGCGGTGGTAGAGCGGAACGACGGCTGGAAGGCCGATGTGCCGGCCGACGACGACGCGCTGTGGGACTGGCTCGCCGCGCTCGACGAGGCGAGCCGCATGGCGCTGCTTGCCCATTGCGTCGCCTACGGGATCAACGCGCTCTACGAGCGGCCGAACCCGTTCAGCGCCACCGGCATTTCCGAACAGCAGCTCCAGGCCCGCATGGCGGAAGCCGATCGGCTTGCCCGCGCGACCGGCCTCGACATGGCGGAAGCCGGTTTCCGGCCCACCGTCGCGAACTACTTCGGCCGCATCACGAAGCGGAAAATCCTCGAAGCCATAGCCGAAGCGGTCGGCGAGGGCACCGCCAACCTGCTCGCCTTCGAGAAGAAGGACAAGATGGCGGCCGAAGCGGAGGAGCGGCTGGCGAACACCGGCTGGCTGCCCGAGCCTCTGCGCCTGTTCGCCGACGAGCCGGCCGTCGAGGCGTCCGCGCAACAGGACGAGGAGAACGTGGCGCTGCCCGACTTCCTCGCCGGCAGCGACGAGGCGGAAACCGCCGCCGAACCTGCCGACGATCCGGTGGCGCTGGTCGCCGCCGAGTAACCGCAGCAGCGGGGTGGCTCCGGCCGCTCCGCATCCCGTCCCCTTCCACCACACGGCCCGGCATCCCGCCGGGCCTTTTTCGTTTCAGGAGATCAATCCATGCCCGCATACAATGTCTATGACGCCCCGCTCGGCAGCCTGATCCGGTACTTCGACGGCGCCCCGAAGCCGCCGGCCCGCTTCACCAAGGAGCTAGCCGCTTGGGAAAGCCGAAACGGTGTCGGCCGGCTCGTGCGCAAGCAGCCCAGCCGCGAACGCGCCACCTATACCGCGCCGGCCTCGATTACCCTGCACGAGGGCAACTTCTCCTCCGGCTCGGTGATCCTCGTTACCATCATGCGCACGCATTCGGTCGACAGCGAGCTCGGCTTCGAGATCGTCGAACGGCCGAAGATCGGCATGGTCCGCGTGCTTCATCCCATCGGCGACGACGAGGAGCTGCTGCATCTCGCGGAGAACCGCGAAGCCGCCGAGCTCTGGCTGGCCAAGGCCGGATACAGCCGTTGCCGCCTTGAGGAGATCACGGCCGATGAGGTCGGCGCCGACGTCGTCGAGGGTCGGGCGGCCGCCTGACTCTCGCTCATTCCCTGCCACCCGGCCCGCTGTCGAAAGACCGCGGGCCATTTTCGTTTCTGGAGAAACCCTATGGCTATTTCCGATCATGCCCGCACCAACTTCAACACGCTGCTGCGCGCCGCCGGCGACGGCAATCTCGCACTCATGGAGTGCCTGGATGCCGTTACCGGCGATCGCCGCTATGTGCTCTGCGCCGTTGGTCGCGCGGACGACGGCGATTTCGTCATGACGCCCTTCGGCCATCTCGCCGACGGCAATCCCTACGATGCCTATCTGCCGCCCGATCCCGACAATCCAGACGGCTTCATCGCGAATGCCGATGGAGGCGCATCATGATGACGGTCGAGGAGATTTTCGCCGAGGACCGCCGCAATGCTCCCGCGGAGCGTTCGCTTCCGTGGGAGGAGGTGCGCGACGGCATGACCGTCGTCATCGAGCCCAAGCCCCATTGGGCGGACGATGCTCGGGCCTTCCGGCTCGATGCCCGCGAATATTGCTACTACGCCGACTGGACCCGGAATGGCGCCCGCGCCCGGTTCTACGGCCACATCGATACCAGCGGTGATGATCTGCTGCTGAAGGCCCGGGCGCTGATCGTTCGCGAGATCGCCGAAGGGCATTGGGGCTGACTGCATCATCTGGGTCGCGCTTCAGGTTCACCATCCGAAGCTCCAATCTCCGGTCTGCGGTCGCAGATGGATTCCGTGTCCGGCCAGAAACTCAGGCTGACATCGGCGTGCCGCCGAGGCTGGCGCGGCGCCGCAACTGCGACGGGTTTCCGGCATCCAGTCGGCAGCAAAATACCACCCCCGCTTCCATTCGCTGACCTTGGTCCGAGCCGTCTCGTTATCAATCAACCCGTGAAGGGTCGGCTTACGCAAGCGTGCCGCCCTCGCGGAATCGGACAGGCCCGACCGCGCGAGGGTGATTGCAGATCCGTTCAGACACTTCGGGCGCCTGTCGCGCGGGGGATGGCCCCCCGCCTCCAAGACAGGAGCCGGAACCCATGTCCTACGCAGATGCCGCCGCCTTCGCCGCCAGCCTCGCCACCACACTGATGGTCTCCATCGTCGTGTTCCAGGCCGGGGACGGAACCCACGGCGCTTGCCCCGCTAACGAATTCGATGGCGACGACGAGATGGTGAAACTGGAACTCGACCCATGGAGCTGAGGCGCGAAGCGCCTCATCCCCGACAGCCCGGAACGCGCAGAACGCGTCCGGGCCTCCAGCGTTGCTGTGGCCGACCCATCATCGGGGACCGCACCGGCGGAAAGAGAGAGGAAGAGGCCGGGCCTTTGGCTGTGACGGGTTGGATGCCGAGAGAGAGGCTCCCGGCGCCCGTCGTGGAGTGATCCCGATGACCCATGCCAACCATTCCACCATCGCCACAGCAGGACCGATGATCGCTGACCGGGCGCTGCCCGGATTCCAGCGGACGCAGAAGTTCCCGTTGCGCATTTCCTGCCTCGGCACAGCCAGCTACGCCGGCGCCACCGATGCCGATTATCGCGACCGCAGCGTCTCGCTCGGCGAGGCTGCATCGCCGGAAGACGCCATCGTCCTTGCCGCTATCCGCGTCTCGCAAGGCGATATCCGCATCGGCGACGGCACCGCGCTGCGCTTCACGCCACGCCTGATCGTTGTTCAGGACAACGCGCTCGGCCTGGTGCTCGCCGGCGAGATCCGTGCGGGCATCATCCTATGGCAGCAGCCGGTTGCCAGTGATGGCGAAGCCCGTCGCATCGTCATCGAGGCCAGCCGCCTGCGCGGCATGGCCTTCGCCGCATCGGGTGAAGGCGATCACGCAACGGCCCGCGATCTCCGGTTCCGCGCAGCGCTGCTCGAAGCGCGGCTGGTCGATCCGGTCTGGCGCGAGACCGCCGCCGGTCTTCTCCGGTTGCCGCAGGCGGCCTGAACCACCCTGCAATTTCGATCCCTTCGGCCCGGCATCCCACCGGGCGCAAATCCTATGAGGTTTCCCATGCCGAAATTTGTCGTCAGCAAAGGCCATGACGCCTTCGTCTATTATGAAACCGTCGTTGAAGCCGACACGCCCGAGGAGGCGCGAGCACTCGCCACGAGCGTCCACTATGATGGCGAGTGGCTCGCCACCGGATATGTGCAGGAGTTCGGCGACTACGAAATCGACGAGCACAGCGGCGTGCGCCAGCTCGAAAGCGGCGAGACGGTGGAGGCGTTCCTGACCATCGGCGTCACCGCGCAGGAACGCGATGCATTGCTGGCGGGCCTTCGGCTTCTTCAGCTCGCCCTTGCACGCGGACCCATCGACCCGCCGCTCAGGAGCGTCCTCACCGACGACGATGCACACGCCGGCCTTGATCTCACACAGATCGACGCGCTGTGCGAACGCATCAACGTCTAGGAGGCGTCTATGTATGCGGCCTATCTGCGCCTCGAACTCCGCGTGTGGGACAGCGACCGCGCCGTCATCCGCGCCGCCAGCCGCAAGCTGGCTCCATCCGCCCGACGAGACCCGGCCAGCAGGGACGCGCGCAAGCACTTCTATCGCGAGATGCTTCGCCACCACGCCGATGCTCGGAGGCTTGTGTTGCAATTCCGTCTCTGACGCCACCGGCGTCCCACTCCCCATCTTGCCCGGCCTTGCGCCGGGCTTTGTCGTTTCAGGAGCCCGATATGCCCGACTACACCATCGAAACCAGCTACCAACTGCCGGCTTACCGACATCGCACCTATTCCGCAGACAACGCCGCTGCTGCCTGCCGCCAAGCCATCGAGGACGATGACTGGACCGGCGAGAGGTTGAGCTACGAGAGTGCCGGCGAAACCTATGTTTCCGGAATCTGGCAGGGCGCCGACGCGGCCTATTCCGGTCCGGCTATCCTCATCCCCTCGCAGTTCGCCGAAGCCGTCGAACGCAAGGCGGGACATTTCGAGATCCTGCTTGGCCTGCTCAAGCTCCTTCTCGCGGACGTGCAGGCCGCCCGGCCGTCCTCATACGAATGGATCGCTCGCGCCACCTGGGCCGTCGCTCGTGGCGAGGCGATCATCGCCGGCGCGCGCGATCCTGACGCTCCCGTCGAGGGAGACCGGCCATGACGCAGTACATAGTCAAGATCGGCTTCTGGCTGCGCGCCTATGACGGTTTCACTGTCGAGGCCGATAGCGACGCCGAGGCGATCGGAAAAGCCAAAGCGGCCGCCACAGTCGCGATGGAGGCATCCGGTCCGCCGGAACATGTCGAGATTGAGCAGCGACGCGAAGGCGCCATCATCTACATCGACCGCGTTACGGCAGACGGCCGCGAGACCGTCATAGAAGACGTCGCGTTCGACGACGACCGCATCCATCCCGTCCCAGCGGCCTGACCTCATCCCATTCCCTCAATCCGCCCGGCCTCGCGCCGGGCCTTGTCGTTTCAGGAGCCTGCCATGGCCGACTACTTCACCCGTTTCTCCTGCCTGCTCGACGTCGGGACGCCCGACAACGCGGCTCATGCCCTCGATCTCTACAACAAGCTTTCAGAAGAAGGCGCTTCGGAAGAGCCGCCCTCCGACGGCTTCCTCCTGTCGATCCAGCCCGAGCACGGCGCCACCAAGCTCTGGTTGCGCGATGACGTCACCGGCGACCCGGAACGCCTGATCCAGTTCGTCAAACTGTGTGCTGCTAAGTTCGGTCTGACCGGGCGTTGGGGCTTCCAATACGCCAACATCTGCTCGAAGCCGCGCGTCGACGGCTTCGGCGGTGGCGCGCATGTGATCGATCTCGCCACCGGCGACACAGTCGCCTGGACCTACACCGATGGCTGGCTCGCCGACATGCTTGGTGGAGGTGGTCCAGATGCCTGAGATCATCAAAACCACGGTCTACCGGCTCAGTGAGCTTTCCGATGCGGCGAAGGACAGGGCCCGCGCCTGGTATCGAGAAGGCGGGTTTGATTACGACTGGTATGATGCCGTCTATGAAGACTTCCAGCGGATCGCGGAAATTCTAGGAATCCGCTTCAAGACCCGCACCGTTCGCCTCATGGGCGGCGGCACCCGTCAGGAGCCGCGCATCTTCTTCACGGGCTTCTGGTCCCAGGGCGATCGGGCGTCGTTCGAATGCTATTATTCCTACCGGAAGAACGCAGCGTCCGAAATCCGATCCTACGCACCGCGGGACACGAAGCTGCATGAGATCACCGACGCGTTGCTGGCGGTACAGCGCAGAAACTTCTACCAGCTCCACGCCGAAGCCAGCCATCGCGGCCATTACTATCATGAATATTGCATGTCGATCTCGGTCGACCGCGACAGCCCGACATATCAGGACATGACCGCCGACGCCGAGGAGATCGTGATCGAGGCTCTGCGAGATCTCGCCCGTTGGCTCTATCGCCAGCTTGAGCACGAGTACGAATATCTGTCCTCGGATGAGGTGGTCGACGAAACGATCATCGCCAACGCGTACACCTTCACCGAATCTGGCCGCTGGTTTAGCTGACGGGAGTGAGCGCCCCAACGTCAGGCGGGGCGCTCTCGTCATGTTTGCAATGGTCGCATCACCGGCAAGAGTGGCCGTGCTACCACTCACCCTTCCGCCCATCAACGGCGTGTTCGAAGCGCAGCGCCCACGGCCGGATCGCGCGATTGTCGTTCGTGCGCGTAACGCGCAGTTGCGATATCCCCGGCACGAGGGTCGGCGCCGCATCGAAAGCGACAGGGATCGTGTAGACCTCGCTTGCCTGCCGGTTCTGGTAGCGCGCCTCGGCGTTGATGATGACGGTGGGCGCGATGTCCCAGACCTCGGACAGGACCGCCAGGATCGCCGCAACCGCGATAACGCAGCCACGGAATGCGGCCGAGGTCGACCAATGCTCTTCACCAAAACCCGGCAGGTCGGAAGTGATCCCCGACACGGCGAACGCAAGGATAACAAGCCAATAGAATCTCGGCGCTCGCGGGAGCAGCGACTTGATCACGAGCGTATTCCTCTCAAATACTCTTATATTTTTCGGTCTGGCAGGTCGAATTCGCCTCAGATCCTTTCGGCCAAATAGTAAAGCAAAGTCATCTCCGCGACGAGGTGACGCCTGCGCGCCGTGGGCCGCGAACGGCGGCTTTCGGCAATTTGGCCGATGGCATGAGAGTGAGAGCGAGGCCGGGACGGATTTGAGCCTGTGCGGTCGAGAGAGAGCGCTGCGCGGGCTCGATCCTGTCCTGCTCTCCCGAGGCTTTCCCATGAACATGATTTCCGCATCCGCGCCGGCATTCGCAGCCGCGCCGCTTCCGCTCGTCCCCGATGCCGACATCCACGCCGCCGTCTTCGCTGCGGCGCAGCTCCTCCTGCCTCATATCGAACGCGGTCAGCGCGTCGACGCCGACATGCTGCGCGGCGCGATGGAGACCGCCTTCGGCGCAACCGACGCGGCCGGCGCCTGGAACTGGAAAACGGCCTATGAAGCCTGCGAGGCCGCGACCGTTCTCTTCCTGCGCAAATACGGCAAGGCGCTTTTCCGTAAATCCGCTTCTCCGGCGATGGTCCTGCCGCGGATCGCCAAGATCGCCGGCCTCCTACCGACGCATACCCGCCGCTCGGAGGAGGCTCAATCTTTCCAGCAATTCTCCACACCGATCCCGCTGGGTCTCGCAGCCGTGACAGCGGCGGCCATAACATCGGCCGACCGTGTGCTGGAGCCGTCGGCCGGGACCGGGCTCCTCGCCATCCTGGCCGAGATCGCCAGCGGCTCGCTGGTGCTCAACGAGCTCGCCGAGACCCGCGCCGGTCTCCTTTCTCTTCTCTTTCCGGCCCTGTCCGTCTCCCGCTTCGACGCGGCGCAGATCGACGATCATCTCGACACCGGTATTCTGCCGTCCGTCGTGCTGATGAACCCGCCGTTCTCGGTCATGGCCAATGTCGAGGGCCGCATGGCCGACGCCGCCTTTCGCCATGTTGCCTCGGCGCTGGCGCGCCTTGCGCCCGGCGGCCGTCTCGTCACCATCACCGGCGCCAACTTCGCGCCCGACGCTCCGGCCTGGTCCGCGGCCTACGCACGGCTGCAGGAACGCGGCCGCGTCGTCTTCTCCGCCGCGATCGACGGCTCCGTCTATGCCAAGCACGGCACGACCTTTCCGACGCGGCTGACCGTCATCGACAAGTTGCCGGCCGAAGATCCATCCGTGTTTCCGGCCGCACCCGGCGTCGCGCCGGATGTGGCCACGCTGCTCGGATGGCTGGCCGAGCATCTCCCCCCACGCCTGCCGGTCGATCCGGCCGTCTCCGTCCCGGTTGTCGCGCCGCGCACCGTTCGCGCCTATGTGAACCGGGCGGCCAGGGCCGCGCCCGCCGTGGCGCATGCCGAGCCGGCCGGCGCTCCGCTCGCTTATGAGACCGTCGACTGGAAGCCGGCGGATGCCGGTCGCCTGTCCGATGCGATCTACGAGGAATACGGGCTCCAGACCATCCGGATTTCCGGGGCGCAGGCGCATCCGACCCAGCTCGTGCAGTCGGCGGCTATGGCGAGCGTCGCCCCGCCGAAGCCGAGCTATCGCCCGACGCTGCCCGCGAATGTCGTCGATCTCCTGTCCGACGCGCAGCTCGAAACGGTGATCTATGCCGGCGAGGCGCATTCGGATTTCCTCGCCGGCGCGTGGACGGTGGACGACACCTTCGACAAGCTGACCGCCGTGTCCGAAGACACCATGGGCGCCGTCCGTCTCCGCCAGGGCTTCATGATCGGCGACGGCACCGGCGTCGGCAAGGGCCGGGAGTCGGCTGCGATCATCCTCGACAACTGGCTCCAGGGACGCCGTAAAGCCGTCTGGATCTCGAAGTCGGACAAGCTGATCGAGGACGCTCAACGCGACTGGAGCGCGCTCGGCATGGAGCGCCTGCTAGTCACGCCGCTGTCGCGGTTTCCGCAGGGCAAGCCGATCACTCTGAGCGAGGGCATCCTATTTTTAACCTATGCCACGCTGCGCTCCGACGACCGCGGAGAGAGGGTTTCCAGGGTCAAACAAATCGTCGAATGGTTTGGCTCCGACTTCGATGGAGTGATCATTTTCGACGAGGCGCATGCCATGCAGAACGCCGCTGGCGGCAAGGGAGAACGCGGTGACGTCGCCGCCTCGCAGCAGGGCCGCGCCGGCCTGCGCATCCAGCACGCGCTTCCCAATGCCCGCGTCGTCTATGTCTCCGCCACCGGCGCGACCACCGTTCACAATCTCGCCTATGCGCAGCGGCTCGGCCTGTGGGGCGGCGAGGATTTTCCCTTCGCCACGCGCGCCGAGTTCGTCGAGGCGATCGAGGCCGGCGGCGTGGCGGCGATGGAGGTGCTCGCCCGCGACCTGCGCGCGCTCGGCCTCTACACCGCCCGCTCGGTTTCCTTCGCCGGCGTCGAATACGAGCTCATCGAGCACGAACTGACGCCTCAGCAGGTTCGCATTTATGACGCCTATGCCGGCGCCTTTGCCATCATCCATAACAATCTCGATGCGGCGATGCAGGCCGCCAATATCACCGGCGGCGGCGAAGGCGGATCGGGCACCCTCAACAAGCAGGCGAAATCCGCCGCGCGCTCGGCCTTCGAGAGCGCCAAGCAGCGGTTCTTCGGCCACTTGTTGACGAGCATGAAGACGCCGAGCCTGCTTCGCTCGATCGCCGCCGATCTGGAGGCGGGCCATTCGGCCGTCATCCAGATCGTCTCGACGGGCGAGGCGCTGATGGAACGGCGGCTGGCGGAGCTGCCGACCGAGGAGTGGAACGACGTCCGCGTGGACATCACCCCGCGCGAGTACGTCCTCGACTACCTTGCCCATTCCTTCCCGGTCCAGCTCTACGAGCCGTTCACGGACTCGGAGGGCAACCTGTCGTCGCGTCCGGTCTATCGCAACGGCCAGCCGGTCGAAAGCCGCGAGGCGGTCGCGCGCCGCGATGGGCTGATCGCCAAGCTCGCCAGCCTGCCGCCGGTTCCCGGCGCGCTGGACCAGCTCGTCCAGCATTTCGGCACGGACATGGTTGCCGAGGTGACGGGCCGGTCGCGCCGCATCGTCCGCAAGAGCGGCGGCAGCGTCAGCATCGATCGGCTCGTGGTCGAGACGCGCGCGGGGGCCGCCAACCTCGCCGAGACGCAAGCCTTCATGGACGACCAGAAGCGCGTGCTCGTCTTCTCGGACGCCGGCGGCACCGGACGCAGCTATCATGCCGAGAAGTCTGCGAAGAACACGCGGCTGCGCGTCCACTACCTGCTCGAGGCGGGCTGGAAGGCGGACACCGCCATTCAGGGTCTCGGCCGCACCCACCGTACCAACCAGGCGCAGCCGCCGCTCTTCCGGCCAATCTCGACCAATGTAAAGGCTGAAAAGCGCTTTCTCAGCACCATCGCCCGCCGTCTCGACACGCTGGGCGCGATCACGCGCGGCCAGCGTCAGACCGGCGGTCAAGGGCTGTTCCGCCCCGAGGACAATCTGGAAAGCCACTACGCCCGCGACGCACTCCGCCAGCTCTACATGCTGCTGGTGCGCGGCAAGGTCGAGGGCTGCTCGCTCGACCGCTTCGAGTCCGCCACCGGCCTGAAGCTCATGGACTCGAATGGCATCAAGGACGAGCTGCCGCCGATCACGACGTTCCTCAACCGGCTGCTCGCGCTCACCATCGAGCTTCAGGGCATCCTCTTCACGGCCTTCGAACAGCTCCTGACCGCCCGCATCGAGGGCGCGATCGCTTCGAGCACCTATGACGCCGGGCTGGAGACGCTGAGCGCCGAAAGCTTCGTCGTCGTCGATCGGCAGACGATCTACACCCATCCGCGCACAGGCGCGGAAACCAGCCTCCTCACGATCAACGAGCGCAAGCGCAACCGTCCGGTGGCGCTCGAAGCCGCTCTCGCCGAACTCGACGATCCGCGCGCAAAGCTGCTCGTCAACGAGCGCTCCGGCCGCGCCGCCGTTCAGATCCCCGCCAGCAGCATCATGCTCGACGATGGCGAGGTCGAGCGTCGTGTCCGGCTGATCCGGCCGACCGAGGCGCACAACATCCCGGTGCGCTTCATGGCCGAGACCCATTGGGTCGAAACTGACGGGGAGACCTTTGCGGCGGCATGGAAGACCGAGATTGCCGACGTGCCCGAGTTCACCGACGCGACGCTCCACATGGTCACAGGCTTGCTTCTGCCGATCTGGAAGCGGCTTCCGAACGACTCGACTCGCGTCTATCGGCTTCAGACCGACCACGGCGAGCGCATCATCGGCCGAAAGGTATCGCCAGCCTGGGCCGCGAATGCGACCACGACCGGCGCGGCCGCGATCACGCCGGACGATGCGTTCACCGCTCTGATGGACGGCCGCACCATTCTCGACCTTACCGAGGGTCTTCAGCTTCGCCGCGTCCGCGTCATGGGCGCGAACCGCATCGAGCTGTCGGGCTTCGACGACACAATGCGCGAGCGCCTCACGGCCTACGGCCTGTTCCACGAGATCATCTCGTGGAAGCTGCGCATGTTCGTGCCGGTCGATGCCAATGGCCCGGTGGTTCTCGCCAGGGTGCTCGACCGCTGGCCGGTGAACCGCATCGGCGAAAAGGAGGCTGCGTGATGGCTCGTCACGATGCTTCCGAACTCGCATCCCGTCTCGGCCATCATGCCGAGGCGGTTTGCCGCCATTACCTGAAGTCAGGCCACCGCGCCGGACGATACTGGATCGTTGGGGACGTTCAGAACAACCCCGGCCGCTCGATGTTCGTGCGGCTGACCGGCCCTGAATCCGGTAAGGGCGCTGCCGGCAAATGGACCGATGCATCGACGGGGGAACATGGCGATCTCCTCGACGTCATCCGCGAAACGCTTGGCCTCGTCGACTTCAAGGACGTGGCCGAGGAAGCGCGCCGGTTCCTCGCTCTCCCGCACCCCGAACCGGAGAAGACGAGGACACCGACCGGAGGAACCGCCGGCGTCGCGGTCGGTTCACCTGAAGGGTCGCGGCGGCTTTTCGCCATGTCGCAGCCGATCGGCGGCACACTCGCGGAAATCTACCTCAACGGGCGGGCGATCACCTCCCTCGTGGGAACCACCGCGCTGCGCTACCATCCGCGGTGCTATTACAAGCCCGATGAGCATTCGCCCACGGAGATCTGGCCGGCGATCGTCGCGTCTGTCACCGATCTTCACGGCAACCAGACCGGCGCACACCGCACCTGGCTCGCCCCGGACGGTTCGGGCAAGGCGCCGGTCGAGTCACCCCGGCGGGCGATGGGCGACCTTCTCGGGCACGGCGTTCGCTTCGGCGTTGCCGGTGAGGTGCTCGCGGCCGGCGAAGGCATCGAGACCGTGCTGTCGCCCCGTCAGGTTCTGCCCCACATGCCGATGATGGCGGCGCTCTCCGCAGCTCACCTCGCTGCCATCCTGTTCCCGACGACGCTGCGCAGGCTCTATGTCCTCCGGGATCGCGACCCGGCCGGGGACGGCGCAAGAGACAGCCTGGTCGCCAGAGCAAAGGGCGTCGGGATCGAGGCGATTTCGGTGTCACCGACACGCGAAGACTTCAACGAAGATCTGCGCTGGCGCGGCGTCGACGCCCTCCGGGCGACCCTGATGGAGCAGCTTCATCCCGATGACGTCCACCGTTTCGTAGAAGGGTGAGGAGATCGGCGGGGGATGAGGCGCGGTCCAGGCGTCTTCACCTGCCGTCTCCATTCATCATCGTGAGCGTCCTTTGAAGTCGGAGAGAGCGGCGCCCACGGCCTTCTGAGAGGGCGATCGGCCCACAAACGGACCGTCCGGGCAATGGCGGCGCCCGGCTATTTTCCGCCGGCGGGGCGAGCCCCGCCTTTGCAGCGCGAAGCAAAATAGCCGGGCTTGGCCATCAAGGCCCTCGCGAGAGGCGAGGGCTGCCAGTCCGGGCCGCCTGTGGGCGTCGACGCCTGCGAAGGCCGCGATGGGCGCGGTCTCCAGACGAAGGATGCTCACGATGATGAACGAAGACGAAGACTTGAGGCTAGAGCCGAACCACATCTCGTCCCCCACCGATCATGTCCTCACTGAACTCCAGCTATACGGCTGGCGCCCGTTTCAGGACGAACCCGATCCGAGGCCGCTACCGGAGGGCAACACCGTCGCCGCAGCCGTCGCAGATATCTTCGACGCCCTCGTTGCGACGCTCGGCGACACCCGCCTCGAACCCGACCTCGACGAGTTGCTCTGGGGGACCGTCAATCTCTTCCACCGCGCCGCGAGCCGGGTCGAACGCGATCTCGACGACAACGAGCAGGCGCAGCGCCGCCTCCAGCGTGAACAGGATGGTAGTGAGGTGAAGTCGGTCGAACTCGAACGCCTCACGGCAGAGGGCCAGACCATGATCGAACGGCGCAACAGCATGGAACTCTTCCGCGACGTCGCCGCTGAAGCCTTCGAGCACCACACCGGCAGCGCCTGGCGGCCCCGCACCGGCTCGAAGGTCAGCCATCGCAATCTGACCGCCGCGATGATCGACAGCCGGGACTACCTTGCCGCGAAGCGCCGGGCCGAGAAGGAGGTGCTGCTGCCCGCCGGTCCGAAGGTTGCCGTCTCGGGCGGAACCGACTTCAACGACCACACCCTGATCTGGGCGAAGCTCGATCAGGTCCGTGCGAAGCACACCGACATGGTGCTCATCCACGGCGGCGCGAAGACTGGCGCCGAACGCATCGCAGCCCGCTGGGCAGAAAACCGCAAGGTGCCGCAGATCGCCTTCACGCCCGACTTCGAAAAGTATCCGGCGAAACAGGCTCCCTACAAGCGCAACGACACGATGCTCGAAGTCCTGCCCGTCGGCGTCCTCGTCTTCGGTGGCGGCGGCATTCAAGGGAACCTCGCGGACAAGGCCCGCAAGCTCGGCATTCCCACCATGCAATTCGACGGCGGCGCGTAAGCGCCGCCGACTGGCGGCTGCCCGACCGCCAATACTTGACTATCGGAGAGGTTGATGGCTCTTATGAAGCATCCTTGCAGAACCGGAAAAGTAGCATAGTCGCAGGCGAAGCGTATCTACAGGCAGCCTGTCGTGATCCTCAACCGATCATGTGGAGGTTTCCATGTCGCTCATCCTGCTCGCCATCTCCCTGACGATCGCCTTCTGCGTCTTCGCCTACAATCTCGCGATCTACGCTTTGCCGTTCATGGTTGGGCTGTCGGCTGCCCAATATGCCTGGGGCGCGGGAGCCGGTATCTTCCTGTCGGGGCTGGCCGCCGTCGGCGCGGCATTGCTTTCGATCGGCCTCGTCATCGCGGTGCTAGGCTTTGCCAGGAATCCGGCGCTGCGGCTGATCGCTCTCGCCGTCTTCGCCGTGCCGGCCGTCATCGCCGGCTATGCGCTCATCCATGGTGTAGCGAAAAACGCGATCGACCCCGGCTTGATGCTCAATCTGCTTTCCGCCAGCGCCGGTCTGTTCATCGGCATCGCGGCCATGGTCAATCTGAACGCCCTCGGCGTGTCGATATTTTCTCGGTAATGGGCCGGCCGCGATCCGCCGGTCTCAGCGAAGAAAGCCGGCGGCTCGCGCCGCTGGGCTTGGATTTCCCGCACTGACGGGCTGCCACGACAGTGCTGCCCACACCATACTTCGCTTTCGGCCCGCTTCGCCCGGTTTGGGAAGTCGGTCGTTGGCGTGAGGTCTACAGGCCGTAGACAGGCCGTGCCAGCCAGATCATTCATTTCGTAAAGTGGATACGGCCGCGAACCAGAACCTTCACGAACCTTTCCGCAGGTCGAGTGGATCGAGCCTTCCGCCATCGACAGTGGCGACGCGGCGCTGTTCCGCGTCTACGAGCCCGGTAGCCTGTTTATTCTCGTTCCGTCCAGCCTGTCCGAGGAAGGGCGCGGGTGGCCGGAAGGAGAGATGAACGGGTGTCTTTTGGCGGCGGCGCAGGTCCATGGGGCCTGCCTGTTCACTGTTGCGGGCAAGGACGATGGTTCTGCTGTGCGTCCCCGTGTTCGTGCTTTCAAAGGCACCAATCCCTCCGACTGACTGATCCCCTAAGTCCGTTCTGTTTCCTCCGGCAACCCCCGCAGCTCCCAGCCGTGTTGCCGCGCAGGCGCGGCTGCCCGCCCCACCTGGGGCCTTGGGGGTCAAGCTGCCGCCGAAGGCGTCAGTGCAGGAGTCTCCCGACGGCCTTGGCCGGGTCTCGTCGGAGGGATGGTCCCTCCGTGAAGCAACGGAGACTTACAATGCAGAACATCGTTATTCTCGCCGGCAACATCGGTCAGGACCCCGACACCCGCACCACCCAGGGCGGCACCCGGATCACCCACTTCACGCTGGCCACCTCGCGCCCCCGCTATTCGGACGGCAAGGTCGTCCGGGATGAGAAGGGCTACCGGGTCCAGGACACCGAATGGCACCGGATCACCTGCTTCAACGGCCTCGGCAAGACCGTCCAGGACTATTGCGAAAGCGGGATGAAGGTTCTGGTTCGCGGCCGCATCCACTACACGAAGTGGAAGGACCAGGAGGGCAACGACCGTTACGGATGCGAGATCATCGCCGAAACCGTCGATTTCCTCAGCCGGGCGAAGCAGACCGAGAACGAGGACCGCGGACAGACCGACTACGACGACGACATCCCCTTCTAACGGGCGGCCAAAGGCCCGGCGGCGAAAGCCGCCGGGTTTCTTCATACTCGCGGCGGATCGCCGCCGACCACGGCGCAAAGGATGCAGCGTAGGAGGCGGCTGAAGCCGCGTTCTCATTTTCTTTCGAGCGGCTGGGCACCGAGTCGTTGCGCAGGACCTCCAGCCGGGTCGACCGGCCGGACTCCCTATGAGATGGGGGCAAGCCGCCCCTCTCAATCTCTCCCCCGAAGGGGCAGGGCCTGGCCCCGCCCCCTCACACCCCCACCCATGGAAGGGGGTGGTCCACCCCCTTCCAAACCATCCCCGTCCAAGCGGTCGCGGCCCCTGGTCGGGGCCGCGGGTATCTCTCTCTGACCTCCGATTGTCGCATTCGCCCCTGCGACCTCAAGGACTTCGCGGCTCCTCCAATTTTCAGCCGCCGCCCTGAAGGATGCCGTCAGAAAATCGGGTCCTCCGCTCACCGGCTCCACCGGTCGCTGCGCGATCCTTGACCCCTTGGGTCGCCAATGCAGACGCCTTTTCGTCAGAACGAAAAGGAGGCTTCTTATGTCTGATTTCAATTTCCTCACGCTTCATGCCCAGCTTGCCGGCTTCAAACTCGTCGTCAGCGCAAACCGCTTCGGCTGCGACACTGACTTCGCGCGCCGCATCCACGACGGGTTGTTGGAAAAGCTCGACGAGCTTATCCGCATCGCAAGGCAAGGCCTGAAATCCGAAACGTGCATGCGCCTCAACACCGATCCGGTGAAGGCCGACGATCTGAAACAGAATTTCTGGATGTCTCACTACGACCTTGAACGGCGCGGGCTCAGCATCCACGAACGCGCGCCGCTCCTCGATCATCTTGACGTGGACCCAGAAGACGACACGTACTTCAACACGCAGACCGGCAGATGGGGCTCTCTTTCGCTTGACAGACCGACGCTCCGACCGGTGAGCGACGAGGATCTGGAAGGTGTGCGCGGAATTATCCAACAGATCGCGGAAGAGACCCATGTGCGCTTCTCCGTCGACCGACTGCATCTCCTCGGTCAGGAAATCGCTGAGGACGATGGTGATGACATCGAGCGTCGCGATGAGTTCTATGGCGACGACGATGATGACGACGATTTCGGCTACGGCTACATCGATGGCCCGGAGGATGAAGACGCAGAGGACGATCCCAGCGGTGGAAGCGACGTGCGTTGAAATCCAGACGAGAGGCGGCGCAGGCCGCCTCTCGTCTTTGCCTTTACGTGGGTAGCCAGGCCAGCCGGCTCGACCGGCCGCACTAGCTGATGAAAGAGGGGCAAGGCCCCCTCTCAGCGCTCACCCCATGACGGAAGGGCAAGCCCCTCCCTCAAGCTCCCACCCATGGGGAAAGGGGACGGTTCCCTCCTCCCTTTCCCCAAACCCCTATCCCTCTCCCGGAGGAGCTGGTGGTTGCTGCCGAGGATGGCGCAACCGACGATACCTGTGTCGAAAAGTCAGGCTTCTCCGTCCCAGGATGACCCCCACCATCGCCGTGCGCTCCGGCGACCGAATCAGTTTTCACGTTGATAAGGGAAGCCCTGTTTCGCCAAGGCCGTTGCTCGCCGATTTCGGATAGCATTTCATCACAAAACGACTATTTTGGTCGTAGTTCTGGAGTGCGCATCGGTCTGAATGGGAGGTGATCATGCATGATCACCGCCCGACAATCACGGGCCGCGCGCGCGTTGCTGGGTTGGACACAGGAGACGCTCGCTGACAAGGCCCAGGTAGCATTAACCGCGTTGAAGCGCCTCGAATCCGAGAACGGTCTCGAGGTGTTCGAATCCACGCGCGATCAGGTGCGCCGGGCCCTCGTATCGGCGGGGATCGTTCTCCTTGCGACAGACGAGGGCGAAGGAGTTTTGCTCCTGCACGACAGGACCACTTCGCGCAGGTAGTCGGACGGAACGCCGGGCTGCTGCATCCTTGTCAAAAAAGGGGTCTATATTCTTTGAAAGATGGTTAACGGTTGAGGCGCGCTTGAATATGGTGGCTTGATGGGACAAACGATGCAGACGTTTCTGGACGAACCACCGTTCAGCGAAACGCTCACATCTTACGATCGCCAGCACATGAAGCTCTATATGCGGCTGCTCGATGCACACCGCGATGGCGCGGACTGGCGCGAGGCAGTCCGTGTCCTGTTCGGCCTCGATCCCGATCTCGATCCCAGGCGCTGGCGCTCCATCCACGATGCACATCTGGCGCGCGCCCGGTGGATGGCAGAGTGCGGCTATCGCGAGCTGGTTCGTGAGAGCCAGCGCAGACAGCTTTCGTGATGCGCAGGGCGCATCACCTGTTGAGGCGCGCCTGACTTCCGCAGATCAACCCAAGCGGGAATCGTGATTCTCCCAAAGACTTAGACAGATACTTGGGAGGATCGCCGATGACACCCGATGCATCGATCTGGCGTTCTTCGGAGTATGACCATCTGGATACGCTGACTGCATCCGATCTGGCCTGGGAATGGCTCCGCCGTAACGACGCCTATGACGCAGATTTCGAGGCTTCGGCCTCGGCTCGCCAAATACCCGAACCGCTGACCGATCTGATTCGACAGCGGTGGGGGTTGCGATTTCCCGGTCGATCCCCTGATACCGCCGCCGGACGCTCCGGTTTTCTGGCTTCCGCAGGAGGATACAAGCGTCGTCGTGCTCACCGAGGCGCCGCTTGATCTCGGCCCACACATCTCAGGCGATCCTCCCGAACCGTGGCGGCGAGATCCGCCGATGGCAGGCGACGACGCGGCGTTTCGCTTCGCTCTCGCGAATGGGCAATCCCTCCAGATCATTGACCGCGCCATCGACGGAAAGGAGGATGCCGTTGCGGTCATCCCTCTCGGCATCGACGGTTTCGACCGGATCGAAGCCGTCTATCGACTCCTCTCGGCTTTGCACGGCCGCGCTATTCCGCCCGACACGCGCCTGACACGTCAGCAACGCGCCCGCCAGCGCCGGATGCTGCGCGCCTTCGACGGCTATCGCGCCGGTGCGACGCAGCAGGAAATCGCCGAGGTCATTTTTCATATCGACCATCTCGACCGCGACGACTGGCAGGCGTCGTCCGCCCGCCACGCCATCAAGACGCTCCTGCGCGATGCCCGCGCCATGATCGCCGGCGGCTATCGGAAACTCCTTCGTCATCGCCGCCAATTCTAGCGCGGCCTCGCCCCCTGCATGGTGGGCGAATTCGATACCCCCCAACTTCGCCCTGCAACTCGCCGGCTCTCCTCCGCCACCGTGGTCGTTGCCCGCCGCTGATCCGCGACGGCCGTCCCCACCACCACGGAGGCCCGATCCATGCCACACGAACCCGTCGTTCTCCCGCCGCGCTTCCTGCGCACCAAGGAAGCTGCCGAGTTTCTCAGCCTCTCGGCCCGTACTCTCGAAAAGCACCGGACCTACGGAACAGGCCCGGCCTATCGCAAGCTCGGGGGGCGCGTCGTCTATGCGGTGGACGATCTCGAAGCCTGGGCGGCGCGTGGCGCCGTCACCTCGACTTCCGATCCGCGCGGACAAGTGCTGCCGGCGAAGCGCCACGTCATTCCCTCCGGGCCGCAGGTCGGCCGCTACGCACGCTGACCGCGGCCGGCTTCCTTCATGGCGGTGCGGCGTCGATCCCTTTCGGAGCGCGGGCAGCTCGATCTGTTCCGAGCGCTTCCCGGCGACTTCGCGCCACGAGACGCGCAGGATCTCATGGCTTATCCCTTCTTCTCCCTTTCCAAGACCCATCGCGTTGCTCCGATCGATTTCGTCGCCGGCAACGTGACGATCCGGGTCGAGGCGGTTCCCGATCACGGCATGGCGACCATCTGGGACGCCGACATCCTGATCTGGGCGGCGAGCCAGATCGTAGAAGCGCGGGATACCGGGCTTCGCACCTCGCGGCTGATGGCCGCCACGCCCTACGAAATCCTCACCTATGTCGGCCGGGGCACGAGCTCACGCGACTATCAGCGCCTGAAAGCCGCGCTCGACCGTCTGCAGTCGACGACGGTTTCCACCTCGATCCGCCAGCCTGCCGAAGGCCGCCGTCATCGCTTCTCGTGGATCAACGAGTGGCAGGAGCGCACCGACCGCAACGGCCGCCCCGTGGGCATCGAGCTGATCGTGCCGGACTGGTTCTACCAGGCTGTCCTCGACGATGCGCTCGTGCTCACCATCGACCGGACCTATTTCGACCTAACGGGCGGCCTCGACCGCTGGCTTTACCGCCTGGTGCGCAAGCACGGTGGCCGCCAGCGCGCCGGCTGGCGCTTCGACTTCCAGCACCTTCACCAGAAATCAGGCAGCCTGTCGCCGTTCAAGCGCTTCGCCTTCGAGCTGCGCGACATCATCCGACGCCAGCCGCTGCCCGGCTACACCCTGTTTCTCGAAACCGAAATCGGCGGCCGCGCGCTGCTCGCTTTCGAGCCGCTGCCCGCCTGTGGACAAGCTGTGGACGGCCTCGTGCTATCGGGAACCCGCACTATCGTGCTATCGGGAACCCGAGCCTCGTGCTATCAGGAACCCAAACAGGGTTTAACACACGGAAATTCCACACGAAATCGCGCCCTTAACTTAGAGTCTAACATAGACTCTAACCTTGAAGAGCACGCGCATGATGTGGAAAACCTCATCCGCGACGCCGCCAGAAGCCTCAGCGTAACCGCCAGGAAGATCGCGCCGGCCGAACCACTACAGGCGGCTGCAAGCCGCCGCGATGAAACCTCTCCATCCATCGATCCCGAGACGCCCCGTCTTCCTCTCGATCCACCGGGAGGACGCCGATGATCGTCGCGCTGCTCAACCAGAAGGGCGGCGTCGGCAAGACGACGCTCGCCCTCCATCTCGCCGGCGAGTTGGCGATGCGCGGCAAGCGCGTGACCCTGATCGACGCCGACCCGCAGGGCTCGGCGCTCGACTGGTCGCAGCAACGTTTGCGCGAGGGCCTCCCGCGCACCTTCGGAGTCGTCGGCCTGGCACGCGATACGCTGCATCGCGAGGCACCGGACCTCGCGCGAGACGTCGATCACGTTGTCATCGATGGCCCGCCGCGTGTCGCCGGCCTCATGCGCTCCGCGCTGCTCGCCGCCGACCTCGTGCTGATCCCGGTGCAGCCGTCGCCGCTCGACGGCTGGGCTTCGGCCGAGATGCTGGCGCTCCTAGCGGAGGCGCGCATCTACCGGCCCCAGCTCACCGCCCGTTTCGTGCTGAACCGCTGCGGCGCCCGCACCGTCATCGCTCGCGAGACCGCCGAGACCCTGGCTGACCACGATCCGCCAGTGCTCGCCACAACGATCGGCCAGCGCGTCGTCTTCGCTGACGCCGCGCAGACCGGGCGGCTCGCCTCGGACATCGATCGGCGTTCGCCCGCCGCGCGCGAGATCGCGGCGCTGGCGGCCGAGGTCGAGCGTCTTCGCATCGGGAAGACCGCGCCATGACGGTTCTTCCCGAAATCATATTGTCCGGAGACTGCCGCGATCGCATGCCGGCGCGCGGCCCGTTCGACATGATCCTCGCCGATCCCCCTTACGGGGACACATCGCTCGCCTGGGATCGCCGCGTCGAGGGCTGGCTGGCGCTCGCGCGCGGCGCGCTTGCCCCGACCGGCTCGATGTGGGTCTTCGGTTCGCTGCGCAGCTTCATGGCAACCGCCGACCGCTTCGCCGACGCCGGCCTGCGGCTCGCCCAGGAGATCGTCTGGGAGAAGCAGAACGGCACCGGCTTCCATGCGGATCGCTTCAAGCGGGTGCATGAACTGGCCGTTCAATTCTACCCTGCCGAGACGCCATGGCGCGACATCTACAACGACGTCCAGACCACGCCCGACGCGACAGCCCGGACCGTGCGACGCAAGCAGCGTCCGCCCCATACCGGCCAGATTGATGCTGGCCACTATGTCAGCCACGACGGCGGGCCGCGCCTCATGCGCTCGGTCATCTACCTGCGCAACTGCCACGGCCGCGCGATCCACCCGACTGAAAAGCCGTCGGCGCTACTCGAAATTCTTATCCGCACTAGCTGCCCGGAAGGCGGGCTGGTCGGCGATTGGTTCGCCGGCTCGGGTTCCGGCGGCGAAGCCTGCCGGCTCTCTGGCCGCCGCTATATCGGCTGCGAGATCGACCCCACAATGGCCGACCGCGCCCGCGACCGCATCGCCACCGTGCTGCCGTTCCATGACGGAGGCGCGTCATGACGGCCCCCGCCGAAAAGCGCGGCTTCGCGCAGCGTCCTGCCGATCCGGACGGCTGGATCAAGGCAGGCGAAACGCCTCCACCACGCAATGGTGCAGCCGTGACCTTCACGGCCCGGCTCACCATCGACATCACGCCTGAGCTGCGCGGCCGGATCAAGATCGCCGCCTTCAGCCGCGGCGTCACCGTCGCCGACATGCTGCGCGAGCTGTTCGAGCGCGAATTCCCCGACACCCAAGGAGACACACCATGACCGGTAATGCGGCGCTCCGCATCGGCGGCCGTCCGTTGCCGGACGGTCCAGCCGCGTTCACCACGCTCGTCGAACTCACCTGGATCGAGAAGCGCATCGAGAACTGGATCAGGTTCGGCTGCGAAAGCTACGAGCAGAAGCTCGACCGCCGCCACAGGGTGGTCGGCTTCGCGCCCGGCGCGATCTTCTGCCTCGTCCGCTGGGCGGCGAATGAGTACGGAACGATCATCTCGCGCCTGGACATCGTACGCGCGGTCGACCGTGGCGAGCCGTTCCAGACGCTGCCCTTCGTGCGTCCTGGCGGCGACATCCTGCTGAAGATCGAAAGCTGGCCGAAGGTCGAGGACGTGCTTCGCCATGTCGACGGCATCGAGGCCCTCGGCATCGATCCCGCGGACGCCGATCCCGATCACTGGCGGCACGTCGCGCACTGGATGAATGCCGGCGAGATGCCGCGCCCGTACACGGCCGAGCGCCATCAAGCCTGGCTCCGCCGGCGGGAGATCGGGCGATGACGCGGCTCGGCTACCTCGCGGCGACATCTGTCGCCGTGCTCGGCATCGCCGCGGCCAGCGCCACGCCGACGCCGCTGAAACTCATCTGGAACGCGACGGCAAGCGCGCCAATCGGCTTCTACACGATATCGCCGGCCGGGCCGATCGAGGTGCCGGATCTCGTCGCCGTCATGCCACCCGAGCCGTTCGCCTCCTTCATGGTCGAACGCAGCTATGTCGGCCGCGACGTGCCGATCCTCAAGCACGTCGTCGGCCTGCCGGGACAGCGCGTTTGCCGCGACGGTCGCGCCATTACGGTCGACGACGTTCCGCTCGGCGAGGCCCGCGACCGCGACAGCCGTGGCCGCGACCTGCCGGTCTGGCGGGGCTGCCGCGTGATCGGCGGCGGCGAACTTTTCCTCATGAACCTCGAAGCCGCCGACAGCCTCGACGGCCGCTACTTCGGCCCGTTTCCCGCCGCGGCGGTGATCGGCCGGGCCACCCCGCTTTTCACCGACGAGGACGGCGACGGCCGCTTCGTCTGGCGCGCGCCGACGCGGTGAGCGCGCGTCCTTCGCAATCCCACCGCAGCACAGGAGACCATGACCATGGCCCAGATCGGACAGTTCACGCGCACGGAAGCGGGCTTCGAAGGCGAGTTCCGAACGCTCGGCATCAAAGAGGAAATAACCCTCGTTCCTGCCGAACCCTCGGAGACCGAGAACGCCCCGAAATACCGCGTCCTGCTCGGTGACGAAGACGGCCTCGATATCGGCGCGGGCTGGATACATGTCGGCGAACGGGCCGGCGAGTTCGTCTCGATCACGATCTACAGCCCGCTACTCGGCGGCACGTTTCGCGCAAATCTCTTCCGCGCCGGTGACGACGGTTCTGCCTGGGTGCTGACCACCGTCCAGCCTCCCAAAAAGCGGCAGGAGGACTGAATGGCGGCGGTCCGACATCGCGCTCGCGCCGGACGCACTTCCGCCGTCCGGCGCTCAGCGCTCCTTCTCCTTTCCGGCCTGATCTTCACCGCAGCCGCAACGCCGACGGTTCTGGCGCAAACCTCATCTCCGGCGAGCGCCGTGACCGCGTATCCGCACGCGGCGCATATCGCTGGAGCATCACGCCGCTTCGGCATTCCGCCAGCATGGATCGTCGCCGTCATGCGCGCCGAGAGCGCGGGCGACGTGCGGGCTGTCTCCTCGGCCGGCGCGATGGGTCTGATGCAGGTCATGCCGGATACCTGGGCCGAGCTTCGCATCCGCCACGGCCTCGGCCGCAATCCTTACGATCCGCGCGACAACATCCTCGCGGGTACTGCGTATCTGCGCGAGATGTGGGATCGCTATGGCGACATCGCCGCCATGCTCGCGGCCTACAATGCCGGTCCAGCGCGCTACGATGAGCATCGTTCGAAGGGCCGAGCGCTGCCCGCCGAGACGCGGGCTTATGTCGCTTCGCTCGCGCCCGCGCTGCGCGGCGAGCGCCCTTCGAAGAGCGGTTCGACGGTCGCCCGGCCGCTCGATTGGCGCGAGGCGGCGATCTTCGTCGGGCGCGATGACGGCGCTTCGGCCGCCAATTCCCAGACTTTGCATCGCTCGCCGGACGACGCCCTTTCACCCGTCCCGGCGATGCCGCAGATGCTTGTCGCCGCACAGCCGAAAGGGCTGTTCGTCGCCCGGAATGCCGTTGGGGACCGGCCATGAGCGGCCCGGCGGCATTTCGCATCCGATCGGGCTCTGGCGTGTCGTGGAGAGCGCCGGGGGTGGAGGCAGGCGCAGCAACCGGACGATGGCAGGATAAAAGGGCGCACGGTGCGCTTCGGTCGGGCGGTTGCTTTTGTTCATGTTTTTGGCGCGTTCCGCACCGTGCAGCGCTTTCGCGCGCCGTGCGCTCCGCGCCCATCTTCATGATTTTCTTGTCCTTTTTGCACCGTGTGGGGTCGCGTCATGTCCGATGACCACGAGTTCCGCATCCGTCCGGGGCGCATCCGATCGACCCGCGCGCAACAGGCCCGGCCTTTCATAACGCAGGCGCTCGCCGCAGCGAAGAAGGCAGGCGGCGGCGTCTCGCGATCGGGCCGCGTCACGTCAGGCAATCGTTCGCGCTTCGGGCGCGGCCAGCGCGCCAGCATTCAGGCTAATCGCCTCATCACGTCGCGGACGCGCGGCGCCGTCGTCAAGGCGCGCGTTGTCCGCCATACTGCTCGGTCCGCGCCGCTCGGAACGCATCTCGACTATCTACGCCGCGATGGTGTGACCCGTGACGGGGAGAAGGCGCGGCTGTTCGGGCCGGGAACCGAGAATGCGGATGCACGCGCCTTCGCAGAGCGCTGTGGTGATGACCGGCATCATTTCCGCTTCATCGTCTCGCCTGACGACGCGCCCGACATGGCGGACCTCAGATCCTTCACCCGCGATCTCGTCGGCCAGATGGAAAAGGATCTCGGCACGAAGCTCGACTGGGTCGCCGTCGATCACTGGAACACCGAGCATCCGCATGTCCACCTGATCGTGCGCGGCGTGCGCGATGACGGCCAGGATCTCGTGATCTCACGCGACTACATCAAGGAGGGCATGCGTGACCGGGCGCGCGAGCTCATCACCCAGGAGTTGGGACCGCGCACCGATCTCGATATCCGCCGCACTCTCGAAAGCCAGATCGAGACCGAACGCTGGACGCAGCTCGACCGCCAGCTTGTCCGCGACGCCGGCAAGTCCGGCATCATCGATCTGGCGCCGCGCGCCGACCGACAGCCGGACGAGTTCCACGCTCTGAAGGTCGGCCGGCTGCGGACGCTGGAAATTCTCGGTGTCGCGGGACAGGTCGGCCATTCGCAATGGTTCATCAGGCCCGAGGCAGAGAGCGTCCTGCGCGAGCTCGGCGAGCGCGGCGACATCATCAAGCGCATGCACCGCGCTCTCACCGAACGCGGCATCGAGCGCGGCTCGGCGAGTTATGTGCTGGCCGGTGAAAGCCTCGACGTGCCCGTTGTCGGTCGCCTGCTCGAACGCGGTCTGGATGACGAACTAAAAGGCACGGCCTATGCCGTGGTCGACGGCGTCGACGGCCGCACCCATCATATCAAGCTGCCGCATCTCGATGCCGCTGGCGACAGCCCACCCGGATCGATCGTCGAGCTGCGCGCCTACGAGGATGCGCAAGGTCAGCGCCGCGTCGCGCTCGCCGTCCGCTCCGATCTGGATATCCACTCTCAGGTCAACGCAGCGGGTGCGACCTGGCTCGATCGGCAGGCGGTTGCCCGCGAGCCCATCGCGCTCTCGGAGGGTGGCTTCGGCGCCGAGGTGCAACGGGCCCTCGAGCAACGCGCCGAGCACCTGATCGGCGAAGGTCTCGCCGAACGGCAGGGCGGGCGCGTGGTCTTCGCGCGGCGTCTGCTCAACACGCTACGCGATCGCGAGGTCAGTGCGCTGGGCGAAAAGCTCGCCGCCGAGACCGGCTTGCCATTCAACCATGCCAACGGCGGCGAGTATGTCGCCGGCTCCTATCGCCAGCGCTTCACGCTCGCCTCCGGCCGCTTCGCCATGATCGACGACGGCCTCGGCTTCCAGCTCGTCCCCTGGTCTCCCTCTCTCGAAAAGCAGATCGGCCGCCACGTCTCCGGCGTCGCCCGCGACGATGGCGGCGTCGACTGGGACTTCGGCCGCAAGCGGGGGATCGGCCTCTAACACCCGTCAGAAAGGAACCTCGCCATGTCCGGCACCAAGATCCTCTGGGGACAGATCACGATCGTCTTCCTGATCGTGCTCGTTACCACCTGGGGCGCGACGCAGTATGTTGCGTGGAGCCTCGGCTATCAGGCGCAGCTCGGCGAGCCGTGGTTCAGGCTCTTCGGCGTCCCGGTCTATTTTCCGGCCGCTATCATGTGGTGGTGGTACTTTTACGACGCCTACGCGCCCGGAATATTCGCGACCGGCGGCATGATCGCCGCGTCGGGCGGTTTCATCGCGATCGCGGTCGCCATCGGCATGTCGGTCTGGCGGGCGCGCGAACAGAAGAATGTCGCCACCTATGGCTCGGCCCGCTGGGCAGAGAAGCCCGAGATCGAGGCTGCGGGTCTGCTCGATCCCGACGGCGTGGTACTCGGCCGATACGATCGCGAGTATCTGCGCCATGATGGGCCGGAGCATGTGCTGTGCTTTGCGCCTACCCGATCCGGCAAGGGTGTCGGTCTCGTCGTGCCTTCGCTCCTCACCTGGCCGGGCTCGGCGATCGTCCATGATATCAAGGGTGAGAACTGGACGCTGACCGCGGGCTTCCGGTCACTCCATGGCCGTGTGCTGCTGTTCGATCCGACCAATCCCAAATCCTCCGCCTACAATCCGCTGATCGAGGTACGCCGGGGCGAATGGGAGGTTCGCGACGTCCAGAACATCGCCGACATTCTCGTCGATCCCGAGGGGAGCCTGGACAAAAGGAATCACTGGGAAAAGACCAGCCATTCACTTCTGGTCGGTGCAATCCTGCATGTCCTCTATGCCGAGCCGGAAAAGACTCTGGCCGGCGTCGCCAACTTCCTCTCCGATCCGAAGCGCCCGGTTGAGTCGACGCTGCGCGCCATGATGAAGACCGCGCATCTGGGCGAGGCCGGCCCACACCCTGTCGTGGCCAGCGCGGCGCGCGAGCTCCTCAACAAATCCGACAATGAGCGCTCCGGCGTTCTATCAACCGCCATGTCGTTTCTCGGATTGTACCGCGATCCTGTCGTTGCCGAGGTCACGCGGCGCTGCGACTGGCGGATCAGCGACATCGTCGGCGGCGAGCATCCGACGACGCTCTACCTCGTCGTGCCGCCCAGCGACATCAACCGGACCAAGCCGCTGATCCGCCTGCTGCTCAATCAGATCGGCCGTCGCCTGACCGAAGAGCTCCAGGCGAAGACCGGGCGCCATCGTCTCCTCCTCATGCTCGACGAGTTTCCGGCGCTCGGCCGCCTCGACTTCTTCGAGACCGCGCTGGCCTTCATGGCGGGGTATGGGTTGAAGAGCTTCCTGATCGCGCAATCGCTGAACCAGATCGAGAAAGCCTATGGGCCGAACAATTCGATCCTCGACAACTGCCATGTTCGCGTGAGCTTCGCGACGAACGACGAGCGGACGGCCAAGCGCGTCTCGGACGCCCTCGGGACGGCCACCGAGATGAAGGCCATGAAAAACTATGCCGGGCACCGTCTGTCGCCCTGGCTCGGCCACCTGATGGTGTCCCGCTCGGAAACCGCCCGCCAGTTGCTCACGCCGGGCGAGATTATGCAGCTTCCGCCGGCCGACGAGATCGTCATGGTCGCCGGCATTCCGCCGATCCGGGCGAAAAAGGCCCGCTACTATGAGGATGCCCGTTTCCGCGAACGCCTGCTGTCGCCGCCCGCCCTGAAGCGCCGGGAACATATTCGTCCGGACGACTGGACCAGCCTGCCGATCCCGGCGCGGCCGGAAGCGCTCGACGCGCAACCGGCAGGCCGATCCGACGACGAGGACCCAACCGAATCCGAACGGCGGCTGCAGCACGAGCTCCACCGGGTAAAGCCGGTAGAAAAGAAAGCGCCGATCGAGAACGAGTTCGAGATCGAGCCGCCTGACGACATCGATGAGGATGCCGTGCGCAACCAGCGCATGGTCCGCCAGATGCAGGGCGTCGCACGGCAGGTCTCGCTCGATCCGAATGACGGCATGGAACTGTAGGCGCCATGACCAGTCACCGAAAGAAGATAAAGACCACAGTCTATCTGGACCCCGATGTCGAGAAGACGCTGGCGGATTTTGCCGCCCGCCGCGATCAATCGCAGTCCATGATCGCGGAGGCGGCCATCGCGTCGTTCCTCTCGCCGGACGATGCCGAGCGGCGGGAGGCGATCGTCGCCAAGCGCCTCGATCAGATCGACCGCCGCATGACGCGCCTGGAACGGGACGTCGGCATCGCCGTCGAGACCCTTGCGGTGTTCATCCGCTTCTGGATCACCACGACGCCCGCCTTGCCGGAGCCGGCGGCGCAGGCAGCGCGTGCCAAATCCAGCGAGCGATATGAAGCGTTCATCACCGCGCTTGGCCGGCGCCTGGCACAGGGGCCGAAGCTTCGGCAAGAGATTTCGGAAGATGTGCCCGAATCGGACGCGTGAACACCTCGCGCGCGGCATCTGGGAATCGATACGACCAGTTCAAGAACAGGGGCGCACTGCCGTTCTCCTGTATTTGCACGCCACGCTACTACTACGACCGAAACTTGTTGAATCGGCCTGATTCCGGGCTCTTTTAATCATCCCCGATCCGGGGATCATCTGTTGCGTCCCCATGAGAAACGGGGACGAAATGGCATCTATCCACCACAGGCAGGAAGCGAGCCAGCGTGGCGCGCGCATGCTGCGCACCGCGCTCGGCAGCGCCATCGCGCGGTTTCTGGAAGACCCGGCCGTGGTCGAGGTCATGCTGAATCCCGATGGACGCATCTGGGTGGATCGGCTTTCCGAAGGGCTGGCCGACACCGGCGAGACGATGACGGCCGCCGATGGCGAGCGCATCGTGCGTCTGGTCGCGCACCATGTCGGTGCGGAGGTCCATGCCCGCTCGCCGCGCGTCTCTGCCGAGCTGCCGGAGACGGGTGAGCGTTTTGAGGGCCTGCTTCCGCCAGTCGTAGCGTCACCCGCCTTCGCCATCCGCAAACCGGCTGTCGCGGTCTTCACGCTCGACGATTATGTGGCCGCCGGCATCATGACGGCCGGCCAGGCGGTGAAGCTGCGCGCAGCGGTCCAGTCCCGCGCCAACATACTCGTCGCTGGGGGCACTTCTACCGGCAAGACGACACTGACCAACGCGCTGCTCGCCGAGGTGGCGAAGACAGCAGATCGCGTCGTCATCATCGAGGATACCCGCGAGCTGCAATGCGCAGCGCCGAACCTGGTCGCGATGCGGACCAAGGATGGCGTTGCCACGCTTTCCGATCTCGTCCGCTCCTCGCTTCGCCTCCGGCCCGACCGCATTCCCATCGGCGAGGTCCGCGGCTCAGAAGCTCTCGACCTGCTCAAAGCCTGGGGCACCGGCCACCCCGGCGGCATAGGCACCATCCACGCTGGCTCCGGCATCGGCGCGCTGCGTCGCCTCGAGCAACTCATCCAGGAAGCCGTCGTCACCGTTCCGCGCGCGCTGATCGCCGAGACCATCGATCTCGTCGCCGTCCTCTCCGGCCGCGGCTCGTCGCGCCGGCTCGCCGAGCTCGCGCGTGTCGACGGCATCGATCCCGCCACCAGCGACTACCGCATCACCCCCGCAACCACCTCGAATGGAGAAGCTGAATGAATTCGCCCGTCGTTCCGAATCTGACCAATCCGCCCGTCCTGTCGACCGTGCCCATCGGTCCTGAGCTGCCCGCCGGCTCGATCATGCGCGGCAGCTACCGGCGTCTCGCCAGTTCGACCGCGCTCTTCACCATCATGATGCTGGCCGCCACGCCGCCGGCCCATGCCTCCGGCTCCTCCATGCCGTGGGAGCAGCCGCTTCAGCAGATCCTCCAGTCGATCGAGGGGCCGGTCGCCAAGATCGTGGCGGTGATCATCATCATCGCCACCGGCCTGGCGCTCGCCTTCGGCGACACCAGCGGCGGCTTCCGCCGCCTGATCCAGATCGTATTCGGTCTGTCGATCGCCTTCGCGGCCAGCTCGTTCTTCCTGAGCTTCTTCAGCTTCGGCGGCGGGGTGCTTGTCTGATGGCGGCCGTCCTCGAACAACTCGACGCGGTGCCGGGCTTTTCGGTGCCCGTCCATCGCGCCTTGACCGAGCACATCCTGCTCGGCGGTGCGCCGCGTTCCATCGCGATCATGAACGGCACGCTGGCCGGGGCCGTGGGCCTCGGCCTGCGCCTCTGGCTCGTCGGCCTCGCCATCTGGGCAATCGGTCATTTCGTGGCCGTCTGGGCGGCCCGTCGCGATCCGCTCTTCGTCGAGGTCGGGCGCAGGCATCTGCGCATTCCGGCTTTCCTCGCGGTGTGAGGACGCGGCCATGATGAATCTCGCCGAATATCGTCGCACTGCCGCTCGCCTCGCCGACTATCTGCCCTGGGGAGCTCTGGTCGCGCCCGGCATTGTGCTGAACAAGGATGGCTCGTTTCAGCGGACGGCCCGCTTTCGGGGTCCGGATCTGGATTCCTCCGTCGCGGCCGAGTTGGTTGCCGTTGCGAGCCGCATCAACAACGCTTTCCGCCGCCTTGGCCTGGGCTGGAGCATTTTCGTCGAGGCGCAACGGTACGAGGCCGCCACCTATCCCGACAACATCTTTCCCGATCCCGCGTCGGCTTTGGTCGATGCCGAGCGCAAGGCCGACTTCGAAGAAGCCGGCGCACATTTCGTATCGAGCTATTTCCTCACCTTCCTGTTTCTTCCGCCGGCCGAGGAAGCCGCGCGCACCGAGTCCTGGCTTTACGAAGGGCGTGAGCGCTCGGGCGTCGACCCGCACGAGATCCTGCGTGCCTTCACCGACCGCACCGATCGCGTGCTGGCGCTGCTCGACGGTTTCATGCCGTCCTGCGGCTGGCTCGATGACAGCGAGACGCTGACCTACCTGCATTCCTGCGTGTCGACGAAGCGCCATCGCGTCCGCGTGCCGGAAACGCCGATCTATCTTGATGCGCTGCTCGCCGATCAGCCGCTCACCGGCGGTCTGGAGCCGCGCCTTGGCGACCAGAATCTGCGCGTGCTGACCGTTGTCGGTTTCCCGACCGCGACCACGCCCGGCCTGCTCGACGATCTGAACCGGCTGGCCTTCCCGTATCGCTGGTCGACGCGCGCGATCCTCCTCGACAAGACGGATGCGACGAAACTTCTGACCAAAATCAGGCGCCAGTGGTTCGCCAAGCGCAAGTCGATTGCCGCGATCCTCAAGGAGGTGATGACCAACGAGCAATCGGTGCTCGTGGACACCGACGCCGCGAACAAGGCCGCCGACGCGGACATGGCCTTGCAGGAGCTTGGCGCGGACGTGGCCGGCATGGCCTATGTCACCGCCACGATCACGGTCTGGGACGCCGATCCGCGCCTTGCCGATGAAAAGCTGCGGCTGGTCGAGAAGGTCATCCAGGGCCGCGACTTCACCGCCATGATCGAGACGGTGAACGCGGTGGACGCCTGGCTCGGCAGTCTGCCCGGCCATGTCTATGCAAACGTGCGCCAGCCGCCGATTTCGACGCTCAATCTCGCCCACATGATCCCCCTCTCTGCCGTGTGGGCGGGGCCGGAACGGGATGAACACTTCGATGCGCCCCCGCTGCTTTACGGCAGAACCGAAGGTTCGACCCCGTTCCGGCTGTCTTTGCATGTCGGCGATGTCGGCCACACGCTCGTCGTCGGCCCGACTGGCGCGGGCAAATCCGTGCTGCTCGCCCTCATGGCCTTGCAATTCCGACGTTACAACCGCTCACAGGTCTTCGCCTTCGACTTCGGCGGTTCGATCCGCGCCGTATCGCTCGCCATGGGCGGCGACTGGCACGATCTTGGCGGCGGCCTGACCGAAGGATCGGAATCCTCGGTATCGCTCCAGCCGCTTGCCCGCATTCACGACACCTATGAGCGTGCCTGGGCCGCCGACTGGATCGTCGCGATCCTCCTGCGGGAAGGGATCAAAATCACCCCGGAGGCAAAGGAGCACATCTGGACGGCGCTGACCTCGCTCGCCTCGGCGCCCGTTGGCGAGCGCACGATCACCGGCCTCAGCGTCCTTCTTCAGTCCAACGACCTCAAACAGGCACTCCGCCCTTTCTGCGTCGGCGGTCCTTATGGCCGGCTGCTCGATGCCGAAGCCGAGCATCTGGGCTCGGCCGATGTACAGGCATTCGAGATCGAGGGGCTGGTCGGAACGGGCGCAGCGCCTGCCGTGCTTGCCTATCTCTTTCATCGCATTGGCGACAGGCTCGACGGACGGCCGACGCTGCTCATCATCGACGAAGGCTGGCTGGCGCTCGACGACGAAGGCTTCGCCAGCCAGCTCAGGGAATGGCTGAAGACGCTTCGCAAGAAAAACGCCTCGGTCATTTTCGCCACGCAGTCGCTCTCGGACATCGACAATTCGGACATTGCCCCGGCGATCATCGAAAGCTGCCCGACCCGATTGCTCCTGCCGAACGAACGCGCGATCGAGCCACAGATCACAGCCATCTATCGCCGCTTCGGCCTCAATGATCGTCAGATCGAGATCCTCGCGCGGGCGACGCCCAAGCGGGACTACTACTGCCAGTCACGGCGCGGCAATCGCCTGTTCGAGCTGGGCCTGTCCGAAGTCGGCCTCGCGCTCTGCGCCGCTTCCTCGAAATCCGACCAGACGCTGATCGCCCAGATCGTCGCCGAGCATGGCCGCGATGGCTTTCTCGCGGCCTGGCTCAACGCCCGCGATGTCGGCTGGGCCGTCGATCTCCTTCCCAACGTCGCAACGCTCATCCCCCAACCCGAAAAGGAGCTTCAGTCATGAGCATCCGTCGACTTCGTAATTCCTCCGCTCTTCTCGCTGTGACCATGCTTGCCATGCCGCTCGCGGTCTCCCCCGTCGTAACCGGGCCCGCCTTTGCATGGAAGATCGTCTATGATCCTTCCAACTACGCGCAGAACGTTCTGACGGCTGCGCGCACGCTCGAACAGATCAACCACCAGATCACCTCGCTTCAGAACGAGGCGACGATGCTGATCAATCAGGCGCGCAATCTTGCGAGCCTTCCGTTCTCCTCGCTCCAGACGCTCCAGCAGAACGTTCAGCGGACGCAGCAACTCCTGACCCAGGCCCAGAACATCGCCTTCGATGTGCAGCGGATCGATCAGGCGTTCCAGCAGCAGTACGGCAACGTCTCCATGTCGGCCACGGATCAGCAGCTCGTCTCCGATGCGCGCTCGCGCTGGCAGAACACGGTCGGCGGCCTTCAGGACGCCATGCGCGTCCAGGCGGGTGTCGTCGGCAACATCGACACCAACCGCACGCAGATGAGCGAACTCATTAGCCAGAGCCAGGGCGCGACGGGCGCGCTTCAGGCGACGCAGGCCGGCAACCAGCTCCTCGCACTCCAGTCGCAGCAGCTTTCCGATCTGGTGGCGTTGCTTGCGGCCAACGGGCGTGCCGGCGCGCTGACCGAAGCCGAGCGCACGGCTGCGGCGGAGCAGGGACGGGAACAGCGCCGCCGCTTCCTGACGCCGGGCTCAGGCTACCAGCCGGGTAACGCGCAGATGTTCAACGGCAATTGAGGGCGGGCTTATGGACGGCAAGATGCTGGCCCGGCTGGGCGCTGTCGTGTTCGTCGCCGTCGCCATTACGGCGGCGGTCGTCGAACTGACCCGAAAGGAGGAACCAAAAGAGGATTTCTCCACGCGCATCATCGAACCCTCGCACGATCCGCTACGCGCGGGGCAGCGCCGGTGCCAGCAACTTGGCCAGCAGGCCGCTAGCGATGCGGAATGCCTGCGCGTCTGGGCGGAAACCCGCGACCGTTTCCTGCGTCCGTCGTCTGCACCGGCGGCGCCGTCCTCCAGCGAAGGGCGGTGAACAATGGGCGGCTCGGGCGTTATCGACACATTTCTCGGAACCTTCACCCGCTATATCGACAGCGGGTTTGGTCTTCTCGGCGGCGAGGTCGCGTTTGTCGCCACCACGCTGATCGTCATCGACGTGACGCTGGCCGCTCTCTTCTGGAGCTGGGGCGCCGACGACGACATCATCGCCCGTCTGGTCAAGAAGACCTTGTTTGTCGGGGTCTTCGCCTACCTGATTTCCAATTGGAACAACCTCGCCAAAATTGTCTTCGACAGCTTCGCCGGCCTCGGACTGAAAGCCTCCGGCACCGGCTTCACTGCGCAGGATCTGCTCCGTCCGGGCAAGGTCGCACAGACCGGCCTCGATGCCGCGCGTCCCTTGCTCGACGCGATATCACCCCTGATGGGCTGGATCGCGGTTTTCGAGAACCTGATTCAGATCGTTTGCCTTTTGTTTGCCTGGGCGCTGGTCATCCTCGCCTTCTTCATTCTGGCGATCCAGCTCTTCGTGACGCTGATCGAGTTCAAGTTGTCGACGCTCGCCGGTTTCGTCCTGATCCCGTTCGGCCTCTTCGGCAAGACCGCCTTCATGGCCGAGCGCGTGCTTGGCAATGTGATTTCCAGCGGCATCAAGGTCCTGGTCCTCGCCGTCATCGTCGGCATCGGCTCGACGCTGTTCAGTCAATTCACGCAAGGCTTCGGCGGTCAGACCCCGAGCATCGACGACGCGATGGCCATCGTCCTTGCGGCGCTCTCGCTCGTCGGCCTTGGCATCTTCGGTCCCGGTATTGCTTCCGGTCTTGTCAGCGGCGGCCCGCAGCTTGGCGCAGGCGCTGCGGTCGGCACCGGCCTTGCTGTCGGCGGTGCGGCACTCGCCGCTGGCGGCGGCGCGGTACTGGCCGCGAAGGGCGGAGCCGCTCTTCTTTCCGGCGGCGCCGCTGCCGCGCGTGGTGGAGCTACGGCGGCCGGCGCGGCATCATCGGCCTACACATTGGGCTCTATGGGACAGTCGGGCGCGTCTGGCGTCGCGTCCGGCCTCGGAGGCGTAGCACGCGCCGCCGGATCGGCCTCCGTTTCCCCGTTGCGCCGTGCCGCGTCCCGTGCCTCGGAAAGCATGAAATCCAGCTTCTCCGACGGCGCGCGTGCAGGCGTCAGCGCCACCGGCGGCTCCTTCTCATCTGGCGCGGGCACCGACGAATCCGATCCCGCTTCCGTCGCTCCCGCAACCACACCCGATCAGCCGCCGGCATGGGCCCAGCGCATGAAGCGCGGCAGCCATGTCGCCCACGGCGTCAGCGCTGCCGCCCATGCCGTTCGCTCGGGCGACAGCCATGGGTCCGGCGCATCCGTCAATCTCTCCGAAAGTGACCGCTCATGAATCTCTTCAAACGACCGGCCGTGCATTACGGCAAGACACCTGAGCCTGAAACACCTTACCAGAAGGCCGCACAGGTCTGGGACGAACGCCTCGGCTCCGCTCGGGTGCAAGCCAGGAACTGGCGCTACATGGCCTTCGGTTCGCTGATCCTGTCGGCCGGCTTCGCCTCCGCACTGGTTTATCAGTCCGCTCGTGGGACGGTCGTGCCGTGGGTGGTCCAGGTTGACAATCTCGGTCAGGCTCAGACCGTTGCGCCTGCCGTGGCCGACTATCGACCGACCGATCCGCAGGTGGCTTGGCATCTCGCACGCTTCATCGAGCAGACGAGAAGCATTCCCGCCGATCCGATCATCGTCCGGCAAAACTGGCTCAGGGCCTATGAATGGACCACGGACCGGGGCGCGGCTGCGCTCAACGATTATGCCCGCGCCAACGATCCCTTCACGAAGGTCGGCAAGCAGCAGGTCGCCGTCGAAGTCTCCAGCGTCATCCGCGCTTCTCCGGACAGCTTTCGCGTGGCGTGGACGGAACGACATTTCGAGAATGGCCAACTCGGCGCGACAGAGCGATGGACCGCGATCCTCACCATCGTTATCCAGCCTCCGCGCGATGCCGAGCGGCTCAAGGTCAATCCGCTCGGAATTTACATCAACGCCATCAACTGGTCGCGGGAGATGAGCCAATGAAATCGGCTTTCCGTAACCCCGCCATTCCGGTTTTCCGTAAATCCGTACTTCCGGTTCTGCTCCTTTCCGCTTCGGCGTTGGCAGGCTGCGCTACGCCGCAGAAGCCGCCGGAAATCAGCTACGATCGGGATGTTCCGGCTTTGCCGGCCGTTCCGGTGTCCGTAACTGACGATCGGCCCCATCCGATCCACATTCCTCCGGCCTGGACGCCGGCAAAGGGCGGCACGGCAGCCAGCACACCAGTCGCTCGCGTCGAAAACGCCAACGCCGCCGCTCGCGTTCAGCCGCGCCGGGAGGGCTACTTCAACGCGATCCAGATTTATCCATGGTCAGAAGGCGCGCTCTATCAGGTCTATGCAGCGCCCGGGCAGATCACCGACATCGCGCTAGAGCCGGGCGAATCGCTGACCGGCGCCGGACCGATTGCGGCCGGCGACACTGCCCGCTGGATTATCGGCGACACCGAGAGCGGCAGCGGCACGACACGCCGCGTCCATATCCTCGTGAAGCCTTCCCGGCCGGACATCACGACCAACCTCGTCGTGACCACAGACCGGCGTGTTTACATGATCGAGCTGCGTTCCAGCGCGAAGCCCTATATGCCATCCGTCGCCTGGTCCTATCCGCGGCCGCGCGCCGGTCAAGGCCAGAGCATTCCGGTGACGCCGGTCATCCCGGCCGTTGCGGCGCGCAACTACCGCTACGGTTTGACCGGCGGAAATCCGCCCTGGAAACCCGTCTCCGTCTACGACGACGGCCGCAGGGTTTACGTCGAGTTCCCACGCGGAATCGTTCAGGGCGAAATGCCGCCGATCTTCATCATCGGTCCGGATGGCGAAGCGCAACTCGTCAACAGCCGTATCCATCAGCACATCCTGATCGTCGACCGCCTGTTCGGCGCCGCCGAGCTCCGCCTTGGCGGCGGCGACAAACAGCAGGTCGTCAGGATTGTCCGCACCGACGGGAGACCCGCATCATGAGTGAGGACAAAACCGACAATGCAGCTCCCATGCGTCTTCGCGCCGAGGCGCCGCGTGTCACACGCCTTTCGCGGAGGGCGTTGGCAAGCATTACGGCTGTCGGGCTCGTTGGCATCGGCGGCGCGCTGATCTACGCACTCCAGACCCGCGATGGAGGTCAGGGCGGCGAAGAACTTTACTCGACCAACAATCGCCAGACCGCAGATGGCCTCGCCGGCCTTCCGCGCGACTATACCGGACCTGTGCTCGGCCCGCCGCTGCCAGGTGATCTTGGGCGGCCGATCCTTGACGCCCAGAACAGGGGACAGCCCGTTGTTCCGCCGACGATCACGACGCCGACTGTCGACGAAGCCGAGCAACGCCGTCGAGCCGAGGAAGAGGCTGCGCGCACCAGCCGCGTCTTCTTCCAGACCCAACCCAGCTCGACACCGACGACACCCGGCGGCTCAACCATGCCGAATGTTTCCGGCTCCGATCTCGCCGGGCTCGCGGGGCAATCCGGTCAGCAGACCGCCCAAGATCGGCAGCTTGCGTTTCTGAATGCACCGGTTGATCGTCGGACCACATTATCAGATCGGGTCATAGCTCCGGCTTCGCCGTTCATCCTTCAAGCCGGGGCGGTGGTCCCGGCCGCACTCATCACCGGCATTCGGTCTGATCTGCCCGGCCAGATCACAGCGCAGGTGACGGAAAACGTCTACGACAGCCCTACCGGCAGATTGCTTTTGATCCCCCAAGGCACACGGATTGTCGGCCAATACGACAACAACGTGCAGTTCGGGCAAAGACGGGCGCTCCTCGTCTGGAATCGGCTGATCTTCCCGAACGGCCGCTCCATTGTGCTCGAGCGCCAGCCGGGCGCCGACACGCAGGGGTATGCCGGTCTCGAGGATGGGGTCGATTATCATTGGTGGGATCTGGCCAAGGCGGCAGGCCTTTCGACGTTGCTCGCCGTTGGCGCTGAACTCGCTACAGACGATGAGGACCGACTGGCTCAAGCAATCCGCGACGGTATGCAGGATACGATCAATCAGGCGGGCCAACAGATCATTCAGCGACAGTTGCAGGTTGCGCCGACGCTGACAATTCGGCCGGGCTTCCCAGTCCGGGTTATTGTGACGCGGGACTTGGTCCTCGAACCTTATAGAGGATGATTTATGACTAAGCTGAAACTCGGCCTGATCTTAGCTAACAAGCCGGTCAAAGTCACAGTCGTGCTGTCCGCTGTGCTGGCGCGCGATCTGACGCTTTATACCGATTATCTGAACAGGCGACATATCTTTGTCTCACTCTTAGGAGTAAACACATGCCTCAATTAAGACTTGGCCCGCTGCCGAAGGTCGGCCTCGTGCGGCTGACGATCACGCTGTCGGAGCCGCTCAAAGAAGAACTTGATCAGTACGCGTCCGAGCACGGCCGCTTGTACGAGCCGGTGGAAACGGCCGCGCTGATTCCACATATGCTGCAGGCGTTTATCCGCTCCGATCGTGGCTGGCGGAGCAGGAAGGCCAAGGGCAGTGATGCACCTCGACGTGTCCCAACACTCCCGGGAAACGCTGCGACATCCAGAAATTCCGATGGTGATGACAAAGCCTGATGATCAGGCACGTTGCGTCATGAAAATCTGGAAGACATAGCCGTAGGGCACTTTGCCATCGTTGTCGCTCAGTCCACTGCCGATCGCCTGGAGTCGTACAGTCGCTTCGGCCTCTCCCATATCCTCAACGATCTTGCGCGCGTGGGAGGACGAGAGGGCCAGTCCCGCAAACTCCGGAAGGGTGAGGTGAAAAGTCACCGGCTCTCTCACCTCCGCCAGTTGTCCGAAGCCGGCAAGAGCACCAAGCTCGGCGGCGTAGTCGGGACGGGAGTAAGCGCGCGCTTCCCCGTGCCGCGCAAGGAAGTCAATGACGGCACTCGCGGCCGGAGAGTGTCCGTCACGAACATACTCGACGATGGCAAGGATGCCGCCTGAAGGCAGGACTCGGGCCGCTTCACGATAGAAGGTGGGCCGGTCGAACCAATGCGCGGCCGTCGCCGCCACCACGCAGCGCCCGCCCTTATCCTCGATAGCTAGGTGTTCGGCGTTGCCGTCGCGATAGGAGACGGAAAGAGACGCCGGCTGCATCATGGCCTCCTCGCGCATTCGCGGTGATGGCTCGATCCCGACTACCGAAATACCTTCGGGCAAGGCGGCCGCGAGCTGCCGCGTGAAGATGCCTGTGCCGCTGCCGACATCGAGCACAGGCAACGCAGATTCCATGGGAGCCGCCACGATCTGCGCGGCGACCCTACCGACGATGCTATCAGGGTACCGGGGGCGGAATTGCGCATAACGGTCGCTTGCCGTCTGAAATCGATTGCTCTGCTTTGACATCGCATCACCTTACCAGCGACTGCCCCGGAATAACAGAATGGGTCTGACAGCTCCGAGCAGCCATCGTGCCTAAGGATCGGCACTCTGTTCATCGCAGGCAACCGGTCCGACTGTCGTGAGACATTTTCATAGAGTCCGGATAACGCCGAACTGCTCAAGTCGCCAGACGCAACAGCCTGTCAACGATCCGATGAAGCTGACCGTGTCGATGCTTGAACGTTTCATCGCCACCGATCGCGGTTTCGCGAAGGCTCGTCGCACCTTGCCCGATCATCGGAATTAACAGGCGTATTGCCAAACTGCTTCGCCGACATGCTCCTGCCTACACTCAGCATCCGGCGTAGCGCCGGATTGTCATTACGCGGCGACCAGACCGCGCAGAAGGGGAGATCCTGCGTCACCAATAGCCGATACGCCACACCGGGGAACGTGGCTCCCGTCGTGGCCTCACTGGTCAATGTGATCCCTGCGCCCAAAGCAACCATCCCGATCAAGGTATCCCTATTGTAGACGCGGCATCGCTCAACGCTTGGACGATGACCTAGTTCTGACAGATTCCTGAAGAGATAGTCGTGGATTTCGGGTCCCGGATCGGCTTCGCTCACGATGAAATGCTGCCCGCGCAGGTCGGCCCATTCGATACGCTCTTTCGCTGCAAGCTCATGCGCCTCGGAGAGGACGACGAAGACCTGCTCGAACCACAGCCGGGTTACCTCGCATCCCGCCGCACGCGGATGGCCGGTAAGGAAGGCAATATCGATCTCGTGCCGCCGCACCGCTGAGACGTGATCTGACGGGGCACCTTCGACGAACACCGGTCGAACGCCCGGATGCTCCTCGTGGTAACGTTCCAGCAGCTCGGCAATAAAGCCCGACGCAAGTGACGTGAATATGCCTATGCGCAGAACACCCTCCTCGACGCGGCCCGCCGCTCCAACCTCCTTCAACGCAATGTCAATCTCGTTCAGGGCTTTGCGTGCGCGCATGACGAAATTCTTGCCGGCCTCGGTAAGTTTCACGCCGTTCTGGTGGCGAATGAAGAGCGCCGCGCCAGCCTCATCCTCGAGAGAGCGGATACCGCGGCTGACTGCCGATTCCCGCACACCCACCGCAGCCGCAGCCTGCCGGAAGCTGCCATGATCGGCGGCCGCAATTACATAGCGAAGCTGTCGGAGCTGAATTTGAGAACCGCGGTTAAGTCGGAGCAATCATCGCGACTCCCCATAAAGGAGGAAGCTTCATGCCCTCCGAGTTGTTTGCGCTCTGCAACAGGCCTCCCTTTATGACGGCCTCTATCAGCTGCAAATGGTCTACAGCCATGCGGGAGAGGTCGTTGCGTTTGCCGGGGCTCGTCGTGATGTGGCTTGCCAAGTCCATTGAGGCCGGCACCAGCGATTCCAGCGAAATCGCAGACCGTGCGCGTGACCATGCGGTGTTTACGTCCGCTTCCACTTCCAGACTCGGTTTTTCTTGTTTCTTCATAAGACTATTTCCGTCGGCGCCCGACTTGCGCGGTACGCGACCTTTCTCTGCTTCATGCGGGCGAGGTCTGTCTGGCAGTACAGTCACATCCTGCGCGACCGTCCCGGCTGCTTCCCCTGGTTGCCTTTGGGTTCGGCGGATGCACCAGGCGCCTCAACCGAACCCTGCGACGAAGCGGTCGTATCCGAAGGGACCGCAGCCGTTTCTCTGGACTGTTCAGCCGCGTCTCTGAACATCTCGGTCACGCGCGACAAAGCAGAGGCACCTTCCCCGGAGAGGCTCTTGCCGCCGGCATGGGCGAGTTCAGAGATGAAGTTCACAGCCCTGTCGATCAGCCCGGCATCGGCCCCGTCAAGCATAGCGGGCAGCGCGTCAATCGCAGCATCGCCCTTGTAGGCAAGCAGTACTGCCTGATTGCGCACGAGCCGCCGGAAGGTCGCCGCGTCACTTGCGGTAATCCCGTCCCTGTCCCAGAGGCGAAAGGCGCGGTGGTAATGGCGCTCGTCGATGCCGCCCTGATGACCGATGACGTAGAACAAGGCGCGGACGGCGGCCTCAACTAGCCCACCCTCCTCGGACAAGGCGTCCAGACGGGCGACCGCCTGCCTGACAGTCTCGCGATGCTCGGGCGTATCGCCGGGATGGGGACGTGTCGGAAGATCGTCATCAAGTGCCTGTCCGGCAAGAGCCTTCAGCCCGGGCGAACCATACAGCGAGCTGAACCACATTGCGTAGATCTGATCGCGGTGGTCCCGATAGGTGTCGAGGAAATGCTCCATCGCCGCGGATATGTCTTTCTGGACCAGAAGGAACGGATTGTCGGACGGAACCGGTCGCCGCTCCTGCCGGACCTGAACTGCAAGCTCGCTGATGACCCGAGCCAGCGGATGCTCGCTCGACCATAGTTCAAACGACATTCTGAGCGGATGCAGCGCCTGCAGCCAGCGGGCGGAGTAGGATGTCGACAGCGCGCGTAGCCAGGGATGCAGGGTGTTGCGATAGAGCGCGAGATTGATCTCGGAGACGCGCGCGGCGGCAAGGAAGCAGCGTTCGGCCTCCCGGTTGGGACGGACGATGTTGCGAACCTCCTCGATGTTGCTGCGCCGGATCGACATCAGGTAGGGATCGGTGAATTCCGGCGAATTCTCGGGCGTGGCATCGACAGTGGCCCGATATATGCCCGCGGGAAAGAGATCGATCTGGTCGATCATGCTCGCAAATTTTCGATGCTCTTTCTGGCCGACGCTGCTCGATACGAAGATGCCGAGGTGGCCGATGCTGTCATGTGTCGTATAAACGATGGTCTGGTCGTGGCCGAAAATATCCTCGTCGTCGCTGTAGAGGTCGGTGATCCATCCTAGCGCCTGTGGGGGTGGCGTAATATTGTCACCATAGGAGCAGAAGACGATAATCGGCGAGCGGATATTGCGAAGATCGATCCGTAGTCTGTCGGATGTCATCAGTTGCGCGGTAGAAAGTTTGTTGCCGATGAATAGATTGTCGACGATGAACTGGATCTCGACATCGTTCAGGTAAACATACCCGCCCCAGTATTTCTCGAAGCCGATATAGCGTTCAGCCTCCGTGTCGGCCTTGGCGTAGACATTGTATTGCTTTGACCAGATCGTGTTGGCGGGATCGAGATTTTCGAAATTCTGCACGAGCCAAGCCCCATCGAAACGACCTGCACCGATGTCGCTGGTCAGGGCGGTGAGCCAACTGCCGCCAAGCAGCCCGCCCGCATAACGCATCGGATTGTCGCCTGCCCAGTAGGAGAGCGGCGTTCCGGCGACCAGAAGCGGGCCAAACAGATCAGGCCATACCGCTGCGGTCATCAGCAGCTGCCAACCGGCCTGGCAGTTTCCGATCACCGCCGGCTTGCCTCCGCTTTCGGGATGGAGCTGCGCAACGTGCTCGACAAAAGCGGCGAAGGTCCGCATCACGTCCTCGACGGTCTGTCCGGGGACGGGATCGGGCAGGAAGCCGACGAAATAGCAGGGATGTCCCGCTTTGAGCGCTGCCCCAATCTCGCTGTCGGGCTTGAAGCCACCGATTCCCGGTCCGTGCCCGGCTCTAGGGTCGATGACCATAAAGGGCCGCCTCGTCTCGTCGGCCTTCCGATCCTCCGGAGGCAGGATGCGAGCAAGCTGGTAGTTCGTTGGTCGCGGAAGGTCGAAACCCGACATAACGGGTTCGGCCGGAAAATTGAGAACGCCGGGACTGCCTTCGCGCAGCTTGTCCCGATATTGATCTCCGACCTGTCTCTCGATATCGGCATAGAGGATCGTGCGCTGCCATGCATCGACGCCATAGGCACCCGCAGTCTGCGCGAGCGCCCAGGGATTACCGAGCAAGTCCGACCATGGGGACGTCGAAGTCGATGGTTCGGTCATGTTTCCCTCTGACGTAGCGCCGTTGTTGATAGGGTTGGTTGCTTGCTAGGCTCGATCACGCCTCAATCCGCCTCGATGGCCAACGCCACTCCCTCTGTCCACCGTCGATGCAGAGCGGCGTCAGGCCCTTGCGCATCGATGCCGTGCATCTCCGCCGGTGCTGAGCCCTCGTCTCGCGCGTGGGTGACGAGAACCTTGTGACCGATATCGCGAAATCCCCGGGCAATCACTTCGCCCAGGCTTCCCGCGCCACCCGTCATCAGGACCGTGCCTGTTTCAGAATGCATCGATCACGCGCTCGCTCCGGCCTTTTCCTGCGTTTTCGCACCGGGAGCCGACCAGACACTGGTCCACTGCTTGAAGATGTCATGGATCGGCTGCGCCGAACTAACGTTCCCTATGGCCTCGCTCACGGCCCTCTGCCAGCCTTCAATGGCCTCCTGCAGGCCGCTCGCGAAGGCGGTCTGGTTCTTGACCGCCACTTGTGAAAGCTCCTGGGTGTCGCCGACACGCTGCTGCAGCATGCGCCAGAACGATTCGCCGGGCAGCGTTGCGAGGGTCTGCCAGTTTTCTGCTTTCCTGAGGCCCTCAATCTCCGCCAGCGCCTCGGCGATACCTTCGTTGCTGGCCTGGGACGCGACGGCGAGCCAGCGCTTACCGCCTTCCTGAACGAGGCGGTTTATCTGGATTTGGAGTTCGAGATTGGCTTTGTGAAGTTTCAAAGGTACCGCGTCGACACTCATCATCATCTTCCTTCTATTTGGATTTGCCCGTTGGGCCGCCGGAAGGACCATTCCTCAATGGCCTGGTTGAGTTCCCTCACCGCGCCGGCGACCTGAGCTTGGGGAGGCAGAAATGAATCGGCAGCCAGCGGTGCGCGGCTCTTCGGCTTCGCAGATGAGCTTTATCCCAAGGGGAGATCTGGGCGATTCCTGTGGAATCGATAAGAGAACCTCTGCGGCGCAGTGTCGAATGCTGCGGCCAACTTGAGTTTTCCATTTGCAGGAGGTCCGTCGTTCGGTCGCGAAATGCGATGTTAGGTGGGATGCTCTGCGTCCCCGCATGGCTTTAGACAGCAGCCATCGCCCGGATATTCGGCTGACGACATCAAATGTCTGGGTATGGCTGTCATGATATTGCCGTGACATTCGTTCGGCGCCCTTCCATGTGAATTAAACACCGAAATTGAGTTGGGAATACGTGTAATTATTGCTTGTCATCATCTGTTGACGACTCAATCATCACCTGATGACAACTTCATCGACCTGCGTATGTCAAGGGCTTTTTTGTCGGGAAACCAAAAAAGGCATTTCGGCTATCGACGCTCGCTCCGAGCCGCCGGAATTATTTGCAGTTCGGTGCGGCGAGATCAGACCAACCGCAGTATGGGGCAGATGGTATACCGCGGTCTAAGCGATGCTCGTCCGTCCGTATTCGGCGTTCTTCCGTGTCGTCCGTAAAGATACGCAAGCCATTGATATCGCGTTGGGGAAATAAGGTCCCAGTGTTCATTCTCATCGGTTTTGGCTTGCAGGGCGCCGATTTTGCCGATTTTCCTGCGACTTGCGCGTGCTTCGTCGTCGACCATTTCCGACATCGGCGCCGATGGGATTGGCCGCCAGCATCTCAAGCCCGCATAGGGCGTTTCCCCTTCATATGTATCGTACCCGTTGGAGTTCAGGTGGTTTCAAGTCCTCTAGATTCGACCAGATCAAGCAGCTTCCCTATGGGGTCTGTCGCCGTCAGCAGCGACAAGCACACAAATGCGAAGATCAACGGAACCGTCCCTCGGCATATCTGCTGACCCGCATCGGCAGCAAGCGCGATCGGAAGACGAACGATTGGCAAAGCACTTGATTCAGCCGGAAAAACGCTCTGTTACCGGTGCCATTTTTTAACCGCCCTTAGCAGTCGCGGCCCGTACCAGACGACGATAGCCGCGGCTACGATCATCAGCAGCGAGACAAGAAGTTGGTAGACCGGATAACCGATGTCGTCCTTCGGTATGAAGAACGCGACAAATACCCCTGCAGCCGACAAAATGGCCTGCGCGATAGTACGAACCATGGAAACCCGTTCCCTTCTGCCGGGCCATACACGCCTGGCACATATGTCCCCACTTAGGCTCATGTTGACCACGTCCAGCCTCTCACCTCCTGCATATCCTCGCCGTATTCGCGCACATAGGCGTGGTGCTCGGCAAGCTTGCTTCTCAGCATCTCGACCACGTCACCCGCCTTGTCCTTGAGTTCCGGCACCCGCTCGATCACTTCCAGCGCCAGATGGAACCGGTCGAGTTCGTTCAGCACCGTCATGTCGAAGGGCGTCGTCGTCGTACCCTCCTCGATGAAGCCGCGGACGTGGATGTTGCGATGGTTGTTGCGCTTATAGGTCAGCCGGTGGATGAGATAGGGATAGCCGTGATAGGCAAAGATTACCGGCCGCTCGGCGGTGAACAGCCTGTCGAACTCCTCGTCCGAGATCCCGTGCGGATGCTGGTCCTTCGATTGCAGCGTCATGAGGTCGACGACGTTGACGACGCGGATCCGAAGCTCCGGGATCATCTCGCGCAGGATCGTTACTGCCGCTAACGTCTCCATCGTCGGCACGTCGCCGGCGCAGGCCATGACGACGTCGGGCGAAACCGTATCGTCCTCGTTGCCCGCCCAGTCCCAGATGCCGATGCCGGCCACGCAATGTTTGGCTGCATCCTCGATGTTCAGCCATTGCGGCTCCGGCTGCTTGCCGGCGACGATCACGTTGATCCGGTCCCAGGTCTTCAGGCAATGGTCGCCCACCCACAGTAGTGTATTGGCATCCGGCGGCAGGTAGATGCGCACGATATCGGCCTTCTTGTTGGCGACGAGATCGACGAAGCCGGGGTCCTGGTGGGAGAAGCCGTTATGGTCCTGCCGCCACACATGCGAGGTGAGCAGGTAGTTGAGTGAACTCACCGGTTTGCGCCACTCCAGCTCCCGCGTCACCTTCAGCCATTTGGCATGCTGGTTGAACATGGAATCCACGATGTGGATGAAGGCCTCGTAGCAGGAGAAGAGGCCGTGCCGCCCGGTCAGAAGATAGCCTTCCAGCCAGCCCTGGCAAAGATGCTCGGAAAGCACTTCCATCACCTGCCCGTCAGGAGCCAGATGCACGTCATAGGGCTCGATCTTTTCCATCCAGACCCGGTCGGTCACGTCGAACACGGCGCCTAACCGGTTCGATTCCGTCTCATCCGGGCCGAAGATGCGAAAGTTGTTTTCTGCCTCGTTGAGCGTCAGGACTTGGCGCAGGTATTTGCCCAGCACCTCGGTCGTCTGCACCACCGTCTTTCCTGGCTCCTTCACGTCGATTGCAAAGTCTCGGATGTCGGGGCAGACAAGTTCCTTGCGCAACAGCCCGCCATTGGCATGGGGATTGGCGCCCATCCGCCGCTCGCCGGAAGGCGCGAGGGAACGTAGCTCCGGCTTCAGTCTGCCATCCGCCTCGAAGAGGTCTTCCGGATCGTAAGAGCGCATCCAGTCTTCGAGGATCTTAAGGTGCCCCGGGTTTTCCCGGCAGCCGGACACGGGCACCTGGTGGGCACGCCAGAACCCTTCTACCTTCTTGCCATCGACTTCCTTCGGCCCCGTCCAGCCCTTGGGGCTGCGCAGCACGATCATCGGCCAGCGAGGCAGTTCGGCAGGGGATGTGCCGCCCCGTGCCTTGTCCTGGATGGCGCGGATGCGCTGCGTCGCCTCGTCCATTACGCCGGCCATCAGCCGGTGCATCGCCTCGGGCTCGTGTCCCTCGACGAAGAGCGGCTCATAGCCATAACCCTCGAACAGCTTCTTCAGGTCCTCGTCGCCGATGCGCGACAGAAGCGTCGGGTTGGCGATCTTGTAGCCGTTCAGATGCAGGATCGGCAGGACCGCACCGTCGCGGGCGGGATTGATGAACTTGTTGGAATGCCAGCTCGCGGCAAGCGGTCCCGTTTCTGCCTCGCCATCGCCCACCACGCAGGCGACGATCAGGTCGGGATTGTCGAAGGCGGCACCATAGGCATGCACCAGCGCATAGCCCAGCTCGCCGCCCTCGTGGATGGAGCCGGGCGTCTCCGGCGCCGCATGGCTCGGAATGCCGCCGGGAAACGAGAACTGGCGAAACAGTTTTCGCATCCCGTCGGTGGTTTCGGAAATATCAGGATAAATCTCGCTATAGATACCTTCCAGATAGGTATTGGCCACCATGCCCGGCCCGCCATGGCCGGGGCCGCAGATATAGATGACGTTGAGGTCCTGCGCTTTGATCACCCGGTTGAGGTGCGCATAGATGAAGTTCAGCCCCGGCGTCGTGCCCCAGTGGCCAAGCAGCCGCGGCTTGATGTGCTGCGGTTTCAGCGGCTCGCGCAGCAGTGGGTTGTCGAGCAGGTAGATCTGCCCGACCGACAGATAGTTGGCGGCGCACCAGTAGCGATGGATGAGATTGATTTCCTCATCGTCAAATGAGGACGCTTTCATGAGGTCTTTTCGCTGCATATCCCCCCCAGCTCACTCGAAACGCACCCATCGGTCTGGCTAACTTGCAAAGGCACCAACGCGCCCCGCAAAGGGGCGTTCTGGCCGCAAGTCATCAACTGATGACAGTAATAAAGATATATCCGCTCATGCGAGATGATGGCAAGTGAAATTCCACGCGCAGCATTGTCTCTTCTTTGAAAACAGGAAATTATTGTGCCGTGATTGATTTAACCTTCGAGATGTCTGGCGCTGCCGCCTATGGCAACGCCACCGTCGACAGGTAGGGCGTGGCCGATCACGTAGCTGGCGGCGTCCGATGCAAGCCACATCACGGCTTCAGCGACCTCTTGCGTCGTTCCCGCCCGTTCGACCGGGGCCGCAGTCCGAAGCCGGTCGAGTGCCGGCCTTGGCAGAAGGTCGAGGGCTGGCGTGTCGATCAAGCCCGGGCAGACGGCATTGATACGGATGCCGCGGCGCGCATAGTCCATGGCTGTGGCGCGGGTCATCCCGACCACGCCGTGCTTGGCGGCAACATACGCGGAGGAATCATAGAGGCCCGCTATGCCAGCCACAGAAGCGTTGTTGACAATCGCGCCGCCTCCAGTTCTCTCCATCGCCCGGATTTCAGCGTGCATGCAATAGTAGACCGACATCAAGTCCACGTCGATGATGCGCTTCCACTCGTCGGAATTCGTTGCCGCCAACGGCCCGAAAGCACCACCGATACCGGCATTATTGAACGCAATATCGAGCTTCCCGTGACGAGCAACGATCCCGGCAACGACATCATCGACCTCTCGCTGTGAGGCCACATCGAGATGGACGAATTCGGCGCTCCCTCCCTGGGCAACGATTGCTTCTGCGCCTTGTTGGCCGTGATCGTCGGAAAGGTCGGCCAGTATCACATGCGCGCCGCTACGGCCGAAGCTCCGGGCGGCGCCTAGACCGATGCCGCTGGCCGCGCCGGTGACCAGTACAATATAGCCGGAAAAATCATAAGTGATCGTCATTGCCAATTTCCCTTCATCGTAAAAAGCAATTGGTAAAACCTCGCTGACGGTCAGTAAGCGATCTGGCCATTGACGAGGCCCCCGGAGGTCCCGTTGAGTTCCTGTTGCAATATTCTTCGCGCTTCGGGGCTGACCACCGACATCGGTGCGGCGACGACCGTCCTCGCCGCCGAGCCGGCGAGATTGACGGTGCCGATTGCGGCCATCCCCACTTGATCGGCCAATGTCACCTGGCCGCCCTCGAGGGACTGGCCGGCCAGACGCTTCCCGAGCAGCTCGATGATTTCCGGGCTATCGGCAAACGCGTTGTGACCCAGGGCATCGTTGGATCGAACGGTGCTGGTGTCGATCACTGTTATCCCGAGCTGCTTGAGCACGCCGCTGTACGAGGTGGTATCGACGCCTCCCACGCGATTGACGCCGCCAGAGATCCATCTCGAAACCTCAAGGGCTCGGTCGCGAGTCGAGGCAAAGATAGTGAACTGTGGCCGCTTCGGTCCCATCTCGATGAGCTGGCGGCGGAAGACGTCGACATCAATATCGGGCGACGCCAGCACGACGTTGCGAACCTTCGTCGGAATCGACTTTTCGCGCATCGCGATCCCGCGCAGAGCCTCCGCCGTCAGCCATGTTCCCATGGAATGGGCGAGGATCGTGATATCGCCGACGTCGGGGCTGCGGGAAGCCTGGATGATCAGATCCTCCAGAGCGCGGCGTGAATAGTTCGTGCTTTCCTTGTCGTAGAGATAGCCGAGAACGCTGGCCCGGGAGGGCCAGGTGAACAGGATCGGAGCTGCGTCGGTCCCGGCATCATGGGTGATCTGGGCGAAACGAAACACAGCATCCGCATAGGTGTTGTTGAAACCGTGCACGAAGATGATCACCTGCCGCTTTGCATTGCGGTTCTTCCTAAACCAGTTGAGCGCCTGCCGCTCAGAGGTGACCTTTTCGTCTTTGAGCACGGCGAACTCCTTCTCAGGATTGGGAGGCACGCGCTTCGGCCACTGGACCTCGCCGATCTTCCTCCTTTCATCCGGCGGGATGGAAACGGTGAGGGTATTGAGCGAGATCGCCGTTCCGCGCTCGCCGGAATAAAGCTCGCCGGGATCTGCCGCGGCTTTTCGGGTGGTCGCGACCAGCATGTCGACGCGGCTTGTATCGCTCGTCGTCAATGCGACGGGCTGAAGGACATTCTCCGGCCGGCCCGCGCAGCCGCCGAGCAGGGAAAGAAGGAGCGGTAGTAAAACGATACGCCTTCGCCAGGCGCACGAGCTGCGCGGGCAGGCTTTTCGCGCGGCAACGATATCCCGTGACGAGGGCCGCCACGGCGGTGCCGTCAGCTCAATTGTTTTCGACATCGCGGGGAATCCTGAACCAGGTCACATAGAGGGCGGGAAGGAAGAGCAGGGTCAGGACCGTTCCGACGACGATGCCGCCCATCATGGCGTAGGCCATCGGCCCCCAGAACACTTCACGGGATATCGGGATCAATGCCAGAGTTGCCGCCGCCGCCGTCAACATGATCGGCCGCATCCGGTGCTCCGTCGCCTCGACGACTGCTTTCCAGGGCGGAATTCCCGTCTTCCGCATGTCTTCGATCTGGACGAGAAGGATGACGGAGTTTCGGATGAGGATGCCGATCAGGGCGAGAACGCCAAGGATCGCGACGAAGCCAAGCGGCGCACGGCTCAGCACCAGAGCTGCGACGACGCCGATCAATGCCAGCGGCGCGACCGAAAACACCAGGAACAGCCGATGGAAACTCTGGAGCTGGGTCATCAGCAGCGTGGTCATGACGAAGATCATGACCGGAACCACCTTGATGATCGGTGCTTGCGACTTGGCGCTTTCCTCGACCGTTCCGCCGACCGCGACGTCGTAGCCCGGCTGCAACGAGGCCTTCAGCTCGCCGATCTTCGCTTCGAGCTGGTTGACGACCGTTGCAGGTTGGGTGCTGTCGCTGATACCGGCCTTGATCGTGATCGTGGGAATGCGGTTGCGCCGCCAGATCGTCGGCTGCTCGAGTTCGTAATCGAACCTGGCGACGGAGGAGAGCGGAATTGCTTTGCCGCTGCTGCTGGGAAGCTGCAGGTCGAGGAGGCTGTCGATCGAGCCGCGCTCCTTCGCCTCGGCGCGGCCGACGACGTTGATCAGGTAGATCGCATCGCGCACCTGTGTCACGGTGCCGCCCTGGACGACCCCGTTGAGAGTGGTCGCGATGTCCTTCGAGGACACGCCGAGCTGCCGCGCCTTGTCCTGAAGAACGTCGATCTTGACGACACGCGCCGGCTCGTTCCAGTCGAATACGAGGCCGGTCAGCGACGGATGCGACATGACGATACCCGCCGTTTTCTGAGCGAGCTCGCGGACCTTCTGGAGGTCGGGTCCCGAGATCCGGTATTGGACCGGCTTGCCGACCGGTGGGCCGATGTCCAGCGTCTTGACGAACGCATCGGTGCCGGGAAAGGCCTTATGCAAATAGGCTTGCAGGTCGGCTTTGAGCCGGTCGCGGACGTCGAGCCCCTTGGACACGATGACGATCTGGCCGAAGGTCGGGTCGTCGGGCTGGACGTCGAAGGAGAGGATGAAGCGCGGTGCGCCCCGACCGACATAGCTCGACCAGTGGTCGATATCGGGATTTCCGACGAGCTTTTCGCGCTCGAACTGGGCGATCTGCCGGTTGGTCTCGGCAATCGAGCTGTTTTGCGGCAGGTTCCAGTCGACGATCAGCTCCGGGCGATCGGAGGCAGGAAAGAATTGCTGCTGCACCAGCGACATGCCGGCGACGGAAAGGCCGAAGGCGGCAACCGTCGCGATGATGGTGATCCAGCGGAACCGCAGGCAAAGCTTGAGCAGCCAGGAGAAAATAGCGCCGAAGCGGCTCTTGTGATCCTCGTGCTTCTTCATCGTCTTCGGCAGGATCGTCACGCCGAGGAGCGGGGTGAACAGGACGGCGACGATCCAGGATACGGTGAGGGAAACGGCAAGGACGACGAAGAGCGTGAAGGTGAACTCGCCGGCGCTGCTGTTGTTGAAACCGATGGGCAGGAAGCCAGCCACGGTGACGAGCGTTCCGGTCAGCATCGGGAAGGCGGTCGACGTGTAGACGAAGGTCGCGGCCTTTCGCAGATTGTCGCCGGCCTCCAGGCGGGCAACCATCATCTCGACGGCGATCATCGCGTCGTCGACCAGCAGGCCGAGCGCGATGATGAGCGCACCGAGCGAGATGCGCTGGAGGGAGATGCCGGAATATTGCATGACCATGAAGGTGATGGCCAGCACGAGCGGAATGGATATCGCAACCACAAGCCCCGCTCTGAAACCGAGGCTGATGAAGCTGATGGCGAGCACGATGGCGACGGCCTCGAACAGGGCCCTGGTGAAACCCGAAACGGCTTCGTCGACCACGGCGGGCTGATCGGACACGTGATCGATCGTGACCCCCACCGGCAGGTCTTGAACGATACGAGACATCATGCCGTCGAGCGCCTTGCCGAATTCGAGCAGGTTGCCGCCCGCCTTCATACCGATCGCCAACCCGATCGCCGGCTTGCCGTTGAAGCGGAACAGCGACGACGGAGGATCGATGTAGCCGCGCATTATCGTCGCGACGTCGGTCAGCGGAAAGAAGCGATCGTTGATCCGCAGATTGATCGCACGAAGGCTTTCTTCGGAGATGAAACGGCCGCCGACGCGGAGCGCAATCCGCTCCGGCCCGGCCTGGATGACACCCGACTGCGTGACGGCGTTCTGTTCGCTCAGCGTCTCGACGATGTCGGATTGATTGATGCCGAGGGCTGCAATTTTCCGGGTGGAGAATTCGAGGTAGATCACCTCGTCCTGCGCGCCGATGATATCGACCTTGCCGACATTCGGCACCGACAGCACCTTTGTGCGAGCGTCTTCCACCAGATCGCGCAATTGCCTTTGATTGAGGCCGTCGGCGCTGAAAGCGAAGATGTTCCCGTAGACGTCGCCAAACTGGTCATTGAAGAACGGCCCGACGACTCCGGACGGAAATTGCTGCTGAATGTCGCCGATCATGTTGCGGATGCGCTGCCAGGTGGGCTGGACATCGCGAGCCTTGGCGGTCGGAAGAAGATCGACGAAGACCGTGGTCTTGCCGGCGGTCGTAAGGCTCCGGGTCCGATCGAGACTGTCGAGTTCCTGGAGCTTTTTCTCGATACGATCGGTGACCTGCTGAGTGACCTCTTCGGCCGACGCGCCTGGCCATTGTGCCTGGATCACCATCGTCTTGATGGTGAAGGACGGGTCTTCCTCGCGCCCCAGGCTGACATAGGCGTATATGCCGGCGACCGCGAAGGCGATCATGAAGTACCAGACGAAGGAACGATGCTCGAGCGCCCAGTCGGAGAGATTGAAGTTTTTCATGGGCGCAGCTCCTGTCCGAGTCTTGTCTTTTGCCCCTCCTGAAGGTCGTTGACGCCTGCGGCAACAACCTTCTCCCCGGCGTTCAGTCCGCCGTTTACCCTGACGAGCGGATTATTGGTTGCGGTCTCGTCGACCTCGACGGATCGCCTCGATACGGTCAGGGTGCCGGCATCGATGACCCAGACATGTGCCGCTACGCCGTCCCGGGCAATTGCTGTGCGGGGCAGGAGAATCGCATCATCCTGCCGGCCGTTGGCGAAGGTGACGGTCACGACCGAGCCAAAGCGAAAGACATCGGCCGCCTCGTCGACCGCGACTTTCACTCGCTGGGTGCGCGTTTCGCTATCAGCCTGCGGAGCAACCTCGCGGATATTTCCTGTCGTCCGCCAGTGACCGTCGAGCTGCAGCGCCACATCGATACGGCTGGCCGATCGGATCTGCGAAAGCTGCCCTTCCGGAACATCGATAACGACATCCCTTTGGTCGAGGCGGGCAAGCTTGAGGACCGCCTGAGCCGCCGTCGCGGTCTGTCCGACCTCGACCGAGGTCGACGTGATGACGCCGTCGAACTCGGCGGTCAACCGGGCATAACCCAGCTGCTCCCTCGTTTTGTCGAGATTGGCCTCGGCTTTGGCCATGTTTGCCTGAGCGGATTTTAGACCCTGTTCGGCAAGTTCGAGATCGGCCATGCTGGCGGAGTTGGTTGAGGCGAGTATCCGCTTGCGCTGTTCGTTGACGGCAGAGTTTTCGAGCTGAGCCCTGGCGTTGCGCAGATCGGCCTGAGCGCTCGTGACAGCGAGCTGAAGCGCGAGGGGGTCGATCTCGGCGAGAACGTCGCCCTTCTTGACCACGTCGCCGGTTTCCACGTTGCGCGCAATGACGCGCCCGAGGGTTCGGAACGCCAGTTCCGCCTCCACGCGCGGCTGCACGACGCCGGCGAAGCTCAACCCTTTGGCGCGTTCCGTAGCGGCGGTCATCCAGACGACAGGTCTGGGCACCGCATCCTGGGCCACAGTGGATTGGGGTAGCGGGAGCGATGCGCTGACCGCCAGGACGAAAGGCATGATTGCTGGACGGAGGCGGATCATATCACTCGGCCTCCCAGGTCACAGTTTGCCCGGGTCTCAGGAACTTTCCGCCTTCGGCGACGACAAGCTCTTGGGCAGAGATGCCAGCGGCAACGACGAATTCACCGGTCCGATAGCGTGCTATGGTGACCGGTCGCAGCACCACGGACCTGGCCGTCGCATCGACGATCCAGACTGCGGGCTTGCCGTCGGCGGAGGTCATAGCGCTCCAGGGCAAGGTGATCGCTGTGACAGACGGCGTACGGAAGTTGCCGACGATCGGTGTTCCCAGCGACCACTGGACGTCCTCCGGAAGGGCCATTTTCACCCGGATAGTCCCGGTCGTGGTGTCAATGATCGGCGCTATTTCCCTAAGTGTTGCGATGACGCCAGTGTCGGGGTTCGAAACCAGGGCGACGGTTGCCGTTCCGTCTGGCTGACCGGCCAGAAAAAACGCTTCGAAAACCTCGAACACAGCGTCGCGTGGCCCATCATGCGCAAGGGTGAGGGCAGGTTGTGCGGCCGACACGACCTGGCCGACCTCGATGCTGCGGGCGGTAATGATCCCATCGGCTTCGGCTTTGAGTTCGGTGTGGGACAATGCATCCTTTGCAATCGCCAGCGATGCCTGCGCGGACTCAAGCGAGCCCTGGGCAGTCGCCAGTTCTTCCTTCGCCTGATCGTAGGTCGCCTGGGCGATGGCGCGCGTTTCCACGAGCGTCTCGTAACGTTTGAATGCCAGTGTCTTCTGATTGAGCGTCGCCTGCGCTGCCAGAAGGCCGGCTTCAGCCGACTCGACGTCGGCGCGTTGTTCCGTGTCGTCGATGCGCGCCAGAACATCTCCCGCCCGCACGTGCGAGCCGACGTCCACACGCCTTTCCACGATTTTTCCGGCCAGTCGGAAAGCGAGATCCGTCTGAATTCGGGCTCGCACCTCGCCGGTGATGTCGGCGCCGTGCTTTTGCTCAAGCATGGCGGCTTTCACCACATGGACCGATTGGGGCGATGGCTCCGCGCTCTTTGAATTGTCGCCGCATGCGGCAAGCAGAATGCCGACCAGACAAAGACCAGTGACGCGAAATGGAATTGTCGAAAGGCGAAGCCGGTGCGTATACTTTCCGCCATCATGTCGTTCTTGCTTCTTCAAATGAGTTCCAGTCAGAGTGTGATCTCCTGCGATCGTCTGCGCGGCTTTGAGCCGACACATTTCCGGGCCACCGCGTTTGTCATGTCTTGACGACAGGACGCTTGCAGCCGCTTTGAGTGAAGCGGCCGGCGCATTGGCGCCTGTGGCTATCTGGGGCTTCCCGCCAGTTCCTTGCCCAGTTGGTCCGCCGCCGAGCGTACCCCGGCCTTGGCCGCGTCGAGCCCTCCGAAATTGGCGGTGATGTCGAGCGCGTTGGCGCTCCTGCTCGCGACATGGGCGTAGAGCAGGGTGCCGGTCTGGGCGTCTTCGATCTCGACGGCGTAGGATGCCCAACCGGAGAAGGTGCCGCGGCCACCGGTCGCCTGAGCGCCGGCATTGACGACGAGGCCGACCGGCAGAACGTGCGAAACGGTGGACAGCACCGGCGTGCTTGCCTCTGCACCGGTCAGGGTCAACCGGGCGCGCAACGTACCGGGACCGGGTTGCCCGACGAGTTGGAAGCGTCTGCCGAGGACCTTGGAAAACTCCTGATGCATGTAGATGGCGAGTGCCTGCCGGTCGGCGGCCGACATCTTGCCGAATTGCGCGTCCGGTCCTGAGTAGATCGCTGTGGGCGGGATCATGACGCGACTATAGGCTGCGAAATTCACATCCGGCCGACGGTAGGCATAGGGCCTCGTCTTGTCCGAGGTCGGGCGCAGATACGCCGACGAGGACAGCGCTTGAGAGGGTGGCGGCGTTGTTGCGCAGGCAGCGAGAGCGAGTGTCGTCGCACAAGCCGCCAGGCCGCGCACCCACATTGACAGGGTATTAGGAGGCCGCCTCCGAGGCGCCTGGGACGGACCGGAAATCGGGATCGGATTATTTGCGCGATTATCCAAAGTTCACCTCTTGTGCGTGGCCCACTGTCTCGGTGTTTTCTCTACCGGCAGGTTAGCCCTCAGCTTTTGACCGAAAATGCCGAGGCGGTGATCCGCCTCAGCTTGGCTTGTGTCATGGCTGACAGTTCGGATACGAACAGGGACGGCGTTCGCTCCTCTCCAGCCGGAACCGGAACGAGGTTCGTCTTAACGCTCCACAACGCCCCTGTGAAACTGGAGTCCACCACCTGGCTGCCGCACGATTGCACCACCGGCGCAGCGGTCCGGGCCGCACGCTCCTCGTGCGGCCGCGCCGCCGCCGTAAGGACCGCGCACAATGGCGGAACCACCGCAGGCCGCGCCCACACATCCTCCCCGCGCTACAGCCCCGCCACGGGAACCGGCGTAATAGCTGTTCCACTGTCCGTACCAGGGCTGGCTGGCATAGTGATTGTTCCAGTAAGCCTGGTTGAAGGCGACAACGGTCAATCCGATCATCGGAATGAGCGCCGGCGAAAGGGCAACCGTTTGACCCTGATAGTAGATGCTGACATAGTTCGAGGAGACCCAGCCGCGCGCGCCTCCCCATGAGACGTCACACCAGGACGCCGCATCAAGACATCCGTAGATGGTAAGAGCTGCACTCGGCGGCATCGTGATGACCACGGGATACCATGTTCCCGGCCCGGCCCTCAGATTGACGTTGCTAACCGTCGCTCCTCTCGTTGCCGCCGAAGCCGGGCCTGACATCACAGCCAGCAACACCGCCGCCAATGCACCCAGGATATAACGGCGGGCAACCCAAATACGCGTTATGTTCATGACTTTCTCCTTTTAAAGTGATTGAGCCTCCAGGAGCCTGCGCGTCCGGCAACTCGGCCGCACAGGGCAAATTCGTTCAGGCCCTTACAGATTGACGACGCTCCAAGGATCGTCCGCCGGGCTGTCGTCCTCGGAACCATCGGGGTCGCCAAAGCGGTAATTGCTGACACATCTCTCCGTCCAAGCCATCTTGTCGGCCACGCACAGCTCATATCCGTCCTCGTCGGCGTAGAGAGTGACGCACACGGCATTCCGTTTTCCGTTTTCCGTTTTCCGTCGGGAAACAAAGCGCCTCCGTGGATTCGTTCTCCCATGGGATTGTGGAAGCGTGCTCGCGAGCAATCGCGCTAGCAGGGCCGGACATGCCAACGAGCAACATCAGAGTAAAACAGACAAAACCATTCATCTTACCCATTGTTCTCCGCCTGCAATGTTGAATAGAGGGTCGACGTGCGAGACAGTTTTTTTCCGCCGCGGTGCAAAATGTGGCTAACGGCAATCGCGCCATCCGGCCTGCCGCCGATCGTCCGAGGCAACGGCACTTTCTGAAAGATCGGCGTACGCCGTGAACGGCCGTCACGAGTGCAACCCGCCCTCGCTTCTGCCAGCGTTGCGGTGGGTGCCAGATTGTCTTTTTGAAACATCAGCAGCTTTCCCAAATGGATGAAGTGCTACTGATACGAAGTGAGCTGCCCGATGCGACATCGACGCTGTGTTTTTTTTGCGATGTGCAAGCCGAGGTTCCGAGATCTTGCGATGAGCAGCAAGCGGGCGAGTCGGTAAAAACGGTGATGGACTGGCGAGCTTCGAAACGACCGTCACGCCATTTTGCAAGCCCGACGTGTCGAACGTGCAACCGCCCTTGAACGCCTGTCGCCTGGGAGGCACGGTGTTCATCAAGGTATTCTGCAAATTTCCGACGCATGCCGTAACACAGGATCAGGGCAGCCCCAGCAGTCGTTCACTGAACTCGTATAGATAAGGACATGGTGGGATCGCCTATCGGTTTGATCCACGCTCAATCATCATTTGTCAGGGCGGGGCCAGAATCCCCTTTGCCTGCTTTTGGTTAGCAACTGCCTTGCGTCTACCTTCCACGGAAACTTCGCCTATCGCATCGACCAATGGACCGCCAATGGCATCCATGAACTCGGTCCAGGCGGACTGCATTGTGCTGAGGGCTGTCAGGGTTGCGACCGGATCATAAGGATCAGCGGAGATTTGCTTCAGCATCTCTTGCCGAGCCTGAGTGAGTTTCTTCACAGCTTGCGCGTATCGGGGCTCTTCCTTGAGAAGAGTCTGTCGAAATAATTTAGCATCGGAAGGCGAGAGGGTTGCTTCCGCAGCAGCCAGGATGCGAGCCAGAGGATCATCATGTATGGGAACCTCCGATGTTACGCGCAACATTTGTCCCGCCAGAAAAGCGAGAAGGAACATGTTCAATACGAGCGATACGGGGAGAGCAATTCGCAGCCATTTTCTTGTGCCGATCTCTGTTTGAACCATATTGCTGTTCATTCCATGAAAATTGGGATCGATGCGACCTGAAGCGTGGAGAGCAGGTCACGGGAGTCGGGTAAATTCGGGAAATGCATCCCGATGAAAAGACCTACTGCCACCGCCACTCCGCCGCTGGAGGAAAGACCCAGCCAATTCAGATCGGGCCATAGTCCGTCAACACGCGTAAAAAACCATCCACCGAACCGGAAAGGACCCGACGGCGCTGGCGCTATTCGCGCAGCGACGTTCGTTCTCAGGCGCACCAAGGCGGCATTGCGCTCGCCCGGCGGCCACAGGGAGATCTCTTGATGCCTGCGCGCTCCGGCGAGCGCATCATCCATCAAGCGCTCCTCCGCAAGAACGACACGCGCCACTTTCGAGATCTCTAGCAGAGCCAGCGCATCGGCCCGCACCTCTACAGGCCACAGATCAATATTCGCTCCGTAACTTCGCGCCAGCGAGGTAAAGCGTTCGATCTTCAACATATCTATTCTCCCTGTTTATCACGCTCTGCCAGCAGCCGTTCACGAAGTGTAGTTCTGGCGCGTGCAAGCAGACGCTCTATCGCTTTGGCCGACAGCCCAAGAATACGTCCCGCCTCAGCGCCGGATACACCTTCCTCGTAGACGAGTATCATCGCGGCCTGCTGGCTGGCAGGCAGTGCACGTATAGCCGCAGCCAGGGCGGCATCACGCTCGGCGTTCGTCAGAATCTCGTCTGCTTTCGCTCCAGGGTCAACAGCATCGAAGTTTTCCGGAAGGGATTCCGGCTCTCTGCGCCGGCGGCGATCAATACAGAGATTGACGACGATCTGGTAGAGCCAGGTTCTCAACCGAGCGCGTTTTGGGTTAAAGCGGCCAGCTTGATGCCACACCTTGACCATTGCATCCTGGACAACGTCTTCGGCATCGCGCAGATTTGGCGTTATGCGGCTCGCTACGCTTAGAGCAAACGAACCGTGACGAACAACGATTTCGTCGAAAGCTCTCCGGTCTCCTTGCGCCGACCAGAACAGGAGTTCGTCATCAGTAACGTCGCTATAGATCCGGGGTTCGACCATGCCCGTGCCCAGATTCCGCTTGATCAGCAACGCGAGCGCGTTCCATCCGAATTCCATCTCCTGCCATGGCGCTACCAATTCCTGTGCCCGCATGTGCGCTGCTCGCTTTTCCCGGCTCTTGCAGCTTATACGGAGGACCGCACCCGTTTCCCCCGTCATGCGATCGAGATTTTGCGCGGTGATCCCGATAGGCACGCAGGCGACTTCCCACCCAATCGAGCAGACGGGTATTGCATGGCCGCAGGTTCAGCCGCTGCGGGCACATCGTGTCATCGCCTTGCGATCAGAACGTCATCCTTGCTCCAGGAAGTCACGCACCACAGCCCGCGCCCGACCGGAGGACTAGCGTAGGAATGCCCTGAAACGGCGCAGCGAGAAGAAGAACAGCGCCACGCCAAGAACCAGCAGCGCCAGGAACTGCGGCCAGACGACAGCCAGGCCCGCGCCTCGAAACAGGATTGCCTGGGCAAGCATGACGAAGTGCGTATCGGGTGCGACCAGCATGATGTCCTGGATGATCTGCGGCATGCTCTCGCGCGGCGTCACGCCGCCCGACAGGACGCGCAGCGGCAGCAGTGTCAGCATCAGGAGAAGACCGAACTGCGGCATCGAACCTGCCACCGTCGCCAGAAAGATGCCAATCGAGGTGGTGGCGAAAAGCTGAAACACCGTGCCCGCCAGAAATAGCGTCAGCGAACCTTCGATCGGCACCTTGAGCAGGCCCTGCACGACGAAGAGAAGCGAAACGGTCGAGGCAAGAAGCACCACAAGTCCCATGGACCAGATCTTGCTCACCATGATCTCGGTCGGAGTGACCGGCATGACCAGCAGATGCTCGATCGTCCCGTGCTCGCGCTCGCGGATCAGGGCGGCGCCGGTGAGGACGATCGCGAGCATCGTGATTGACGAGATCACGTTGTTGATCGCCCCGAACCACCCTTTGTCGAGCGACTGGTTGAAGCGGGAACGCAGCGCCAGATCGACGGGGACGCTCGTATTTCCCCGGTAACGGTTGAGGTATTCATTCACCTCGCCGGAGACGATCGACTGGACATAACCGCCGCCACTGAAGGCCTGGGTCATCCGGGTAGCATCGACATTGAGCTGGATCGTCGGAGCCTTGCCGGCGAGCAGGTCGCGCTGAAAGTTCGGGGGAATGTCGAGGGCGAAGGTATCGAGGCCGCTGTCCATGCGGCGGTCCATCTCGTGCTGCGAGATGATTTTCGGAACGGTGAAGTAGGGCGGATAAAATGCAGTCAGGATGCGTGACGAGACAGGAGACTGATCCTCATCCACGACCGCTATCGCCGCATTGTTGAGTGTCTCCGGCATCGCCGTCGATGCGGTGTAGATCGACAGCGTGAAGGCATAGACGATCAGGACGGCGAGCATCGGATCGCGGGCAAGCCCCCGCAATTCCTTGACACCGAGTTGAATGATGTTGGCGAGCCGCATCGATCACGCCGCCTGTTTCTTGAGGAAGGCCACGGTCAGTCCCGTAAGAACGGGAATGGCGATGAGGAGCGGAATGAAGGAGGCAGCAAGGTCGTTGAAACCGAGCGCCTTTGAAAAGGTCCCGCGGGCGATCGTCACGAAATAGGTTGCGGGATAGACTTGGCCTATATAGGCGCCCATTCCCTGGAGCGACGATACGGGGTCGATGATCCCTGAATACTGGACGGCCGGAATTATGGTGATGAGGGCCGTGCCGAAGATGGCCGCGACCTGGCTGCTGATGAAGCTCGAAATCAGAAGCCCGATTCCGGTCGCGATGATGACGTAGAGGAAAGCCGCCAGCGTGAGCGTGAGGAAGCTCCCGGTCAGCGGCACCCCGAACACGAATACCGCAAAGGCCGTCAGCATGCCGAAGTTCAGCAGCGCGAGCGCGATGTAGGGCAGTTGTTTTCCGATGACGAACTCGAAGCGCGTCACCGGCGTCACGTAGAAGTTGACGATGGAGCCGAGTTCCTTCTCGCGGACGACGCTCAACACCGCCAGCATGGACGGGATCAGCATCAGGAGCAGCGGAATGACGGCCGGCACCATGGCGATCAGGCTTTCGACACCCGGATTGTAACGATATCTGATCGCGATCTGGAACTGGCCGATCGTCGCCGCGTCACCGTAGAGTTCGCGCGCCTTCTGCGTCAGCCAGGTCTGGTGCATGCCGCGTACGTAGCCGAGGACGGTCTCGGCTCGTGCCGGCATGGCGCCATCGACCCAGGCGCCGATCTCGACGTCGCGGCCGCGGGCGACGTCGCGCCCGAACCCGGGCGGGATCTCCAGCGCCAGGCTGAGCTCGCCATTGCTCATGCGCCGGTCGAGGTCGCTGTAGTCGGTGATCGGCGCCTTTTCGGTGAAGTAGCGGGAACCGGCGATCTGAAGCGTATAGTCGCGGCTGACCGTGGTATCGTCGCGATCGAGCACGGCAAAGGACAGGTTCTCGACATCCATGTTGATGCCGTAGCCGATGACGAACATAAGGATGACACTGCCGAGAATGGCAAGCAGTGCGCGGATAGGATCGCGGCGCAATTCCAACGCTTCCCGCTGGGAATACGCGAACATACGACGTGGGTCGAAGGCAGAACGGGTGGATGGAGCCGCTTGGGGCGAGGCTGCTCCATCCACCGCCTCACGCTGCGTAGGTGGCGGCGCCGCAGGTGAAGACTGTCCGCCGATCGCCTCCTCGAGGTAGGCGATGAATGCCTCCTCCAGTGTCGGCGCTGAACGGCGTTCCATGATTGCGCGGGGCGTGTCGCTGACCAGCACCTTGCCGGCATGCATCAGCGAGATGCGGTCGCAAAGCTCGGCCTCGTTCATGAAGTGCGTCGAAACGAAGATCGTCACGCCGTCGTTGCGCGACAGGTCGGAGAGGATCTGCCAGAAGCCGTCGCGCGCGACCGGATCGACGCCGGATGTCGGCTCGTCGAGAATGAGGATGTCCGGCGCATGGATCATCGCCACGGCGAGCGACAACCGCTGCCGGATGCCGAGCGGGAGCGCGTCGGGCAGCGCATCCATTATGGAGGTCAAATCGAACCGCGCGGCCATCTCATCGATGCGGCTGGATATTTTTTCGGGTGGAAGGTTGAAGAGGCGCGCGTGGAGCTCGAGGTTCTGGCGAACGGTGAGTTCCGTATAGAGCGAGAAGGCCTGGCTCATGTAACCGACGCGCCGCCGGACATCGATATCGTTCGGGTCGACCTCGTGGCCGAAGAGCTTCGCAGTTCCCACGCTCGCCGGAAGCAGCCCGGTCAGCATCTTCATCGTGGTCGTCTTGCCGCAGCCGTTGGACCCGAGAAACCCGAATATCTCTCCTCGCGGGATCTGGAAGCTGACGTCATCGACGGCCGTGAAATCGCCGAAACGCATGGTCAGGTGTTCGGCCTCGATCGCAAAATCGCCCCCCGTGCCGGCTGATCGCGGCGGGATGACGACTTCGTGGTGGCCGCGACGGCGCTCTTCCGGAAGAAGGGCGACGAAAGCTGCGTCAAGATTGGTGGCCCCGGTACGCGACAACAGTTCAGCCGGGCTTCCGGTTGCAAGGATATGGCCGGCGTCCATGGCGACGAGCCAGTCGAAGCGCTGGGCTTCCTCCATGTATGCTGTCGCGACGATCACGCTCATTTGGGGGCGATCGCGCCGGATGTCGTCGATGAGTTCCCAGAATTGGCGGCGCGACAGCGGATCGACACCGGTGGTCGGCTCGTCAAGAATGAGCAGATCGGGATCGTGGATCAGCGCGCAGCAGAGGCCGACCTTCTGTTTCATGCCGCCGGAGAGCTTTCCGGCCGGACGGTCCGGGAAAGGCGCAAGCCCCGTCCGCTCCAACAGGTCGCTGATGCGGCGCTGCCTTTCTTCCCCATCCTGGCCGAACAGGCGGCCGAAGAAATCGATGTTCTCGAACACCGACAGCGTGGGATAGAGGTTTTTTCCCAGCCCCTGCGGCATATAGGCGATCCGAGGGCAGGTACGGTTGCGATGCCTGGCGTCGGAAATGTCGCCGCCGAGCACGTCGATTGCGCCATCCTGAACCTTGCGGGCGCCAGCGACGAGGCTCAACAGGCTGGACTTGCCGACACCGTCCGGGCCGATCAGGCCAACCATGATACCCGAAGGGACATCGAGGCTCACATTGTCGAGAGCCCTGGTTTTACCGTAGGACAGGCCGACATTCACCAACTTGGCGACCGGCGCAGCCTGCGTCTTGTCCTGTGTCCGTCGCACCGGTTCCTCAGTCATTGAACGAGCGCTTTCGTGAGCTGCTCAGGCCATTCTGCCTTGGGGTCGATCCGGACATAGGCCATACCCGGAAGACCTGTCTTGACCTGCTGGATATGCTCACGAAGCAACTCCGGCCTGATCTTCGCCTTGATCCGGAACATCAGCTTCTGCCGTTCTTCCTTTGTCTCCACCGTCTTCGGCGTAAACTGGGCGACATCGGCCACGAAGCTCACGCTGGCCGGGATCACGAATTGCGGCGCGGCATCAAGGACGAGACGAACCTCCGAGCCGATCGAGATCCGGCCGGCTTCGGCGGTCGGCAGGAAGAACGTCATGTAGACGTCGCTGAGATCGACAAGATTGAGAACACGCCCGCCGGAGGACAGAACCTCGCCGGGCTGTGCGACGCGATATTGCACGCGCCCGTCGCGGGGTGATCTGAGGGTGCTGTCGCTGATATCGGCAGCGACACTTTCGATCGCCGCGTCGGCGGCGACAACGGCAGCCTCGGCATCGACAATCTGAGCCTTGGCTGCGCCAATTGCTGCATCCGACGCCGAGAGTGAGGCCCGGGCCGCAGCCGTGGCCGCGCGCGTCCTCTGTGCCGCCGCCCGGTCGTCGTCGAGCGTTTGCTGGGAGGTCACGTTGGTCTTGATCAGTTGCTCGGTCCGGGCGAGCTTCCTTTCCGCGGCGTCCTGCTCCGCCTCGCGTTGTCCGATCACCGCGGCTGCCGATTCTTTTTCCGCCTCCCTTTGGGCGAGCAGGCTTCTCGCCGTATCCACACTGATCGCGGCGCGTTGACGAGAGGCTTCGGCCTGCCGTCGCTGGGCCTCCAGTTGCTGGGTGTCCATACGCGCCAGCACCTGTCCGGCGGTGACAAGGCTTCCTTCATCGGCGAGGATTTCCTTGATGCGCCCGGCCGTCTTGGCGGAGACGTCGATTTCGGTCGCCTCGATACGGCCGTTGCCGCCGACGATCCCGGCCGGGATGCCGGTACCGTCATATATCCGCCAGCCGTAGTAACCGCCGGCGAGAATGCCGACACCGAGGATCGCCAGGATCCAAGTCTTTGCGGACTTCACCACTGCACCAACCCCGCTTTTCTACAGCTGCGGGAAAGCGCGCAAGAGTTCTTGGTTATCGCGCCGGATCGTCGGGATTTTGTATTCGCCATGAAAGCCTACCGGATGTTGATTGACGGATGTCGTGGCCGATCCAGGTTCACGACCTGGCCACGTGTTGTGCTTCGTGTGGAGCGTAACCAAACCGGCGGCGAGGCACGCAGGGCGTCAGACGCCAATCGATCGTTACGCGCCTGGGATCATCCGACGGCTGCGAGATCGGCCAAGCCCTGTCCGGACAGGCGCCCTCCTTCATCCGTCCAACCCGCCATGATCTCGCGAATGTTGTTGACGCGAGCGTTCAGCGTCTCGGGAGCCTGATCAATTGCCGGCGGCTTGCGAAGGTGATGCGCTCGTTTTGTGACGAGGCCCGGTGTCGCCTTGAGGCCGCCTCGATTTACTTGGGAAGCAAAGCCGGACGACGACAAAAGGCATGATTTCCCGAAATGCAATGAAATCATGCCGGCGTCATGTGACGACTTATTCTGTAATACTCTTGCTTTGGTAGTTTTCATCGCCCCTCACTTCGCTGTGGGTTACAACAATCCCACCGCACAAGCGTGTGTATCGAAACAGGCACCTTGCCATTGTATTATATCATCACCTGTTGACTGATCTGTCAACAGGTGATGATTCGTTTCTCCGCCATTGATGACATCCGCCCGGTGAAGGCAGCTCGTTCACCCTGGGAGCGGCTGCAGTTCGCCGCGACAGACGGTCTCCGCTTGGCCGGACGTTTCAATTCCGTCGAAATAGCGGATGACATGCCGGGCGCCTGATCAACCAACGAAAGCCGAGATGATGAGGGCGTTGACGATGTCGATGAAAAAGCCGCAGACAAGCGGGACAATGATGAATGCCCGGTGGGCGGCACCGTGTTGCTGTGTGACCGCCGTCATATTGGCGATCGCCGTCGCCGTCGACCCGAGCGTGATGCCGCCAAATCCGGCACATATGACGACCGCCTCATAGTCGCGACCCATGAGGCGGAAGACGATCGCCACGATGTAGACCACCGTCAGGATAATCTGAAGCATCAGGGCGCAGGCAATGAAGACAAACACGCCGTCGAGCTGCCAAAGTTGCAGGCCCATCAGAGCCATCGTCAGAAAGAGGCCGAGGGCGAGATCGGAGACAAGCGCCAGTCCATCCTCCACTCCAGGCCATACCCGCCGCACGGTTGAGCCCACAGCCATTGGCATGAGGTTCCGGAGCAGGATGCCGGCCGCCAGGCAACTGACGAAGGTCGGCACGGTCAGTCCGGTTAGTTCGATCAGCTTATCGATGCCGAAACCGAGTATCAGCGAAATGTTCAGCGCCAGAATGGCCCAGAGGACGGAAAAATAGTCCAGTTTGGTCTGCGGTCGATCGAGCGGCGCACCAATGTCGAGTTCGACGTCATCGCTGCCGACGATCCGGTGGTGCCTCATGAGGAACGCTGCGATCGGACCGCCGACGACACAGGCGGAGATCAATCCCACGGTGTTGGCGGCTACGCCGAGCTCCAGCGCGTTCGCGATCCCCAGCCTGTCGATAAAGATAGGAGCCCAGGCGAGCGTCGTTCCGACACCCCCGGTCAGCGAAATCGACCCGACCATGAGGCCGGCTTTCGGATCGAGCTCGAATAGCGACGCGAGCGAGAGGCCTGCGAAATTCTGGATCAGCATGAAAATGATGGCAAGCACGAGAAGGATGGCCAGCGGCCGGCCTCCAGCTAAAAGGCTGCGGATATCGGCTTTGAGGCCGATCCCGGCAAAGAAGAGCAGCAGGAGGAAGTCCCGCATGCCGAGCTCGAAGACAATCTTTTCGCCCGTGAGGGCAAAAACCAGCGCGACAACCGCCGTACACAGCAGCCCACCGAAGACCGGCTCAGGGATCGAATACCGCCGCAGGATACCGGCGTTCATGGTGGCGATCTTGCCGGAGAGAAGAAGGATGACCGCGATCGTGAAGGAAAGGAAGGCATCGACATGCATTGTTCACCGAATTTCCCGCCTGCCAGACGCCGATGTTGAGGCATGATAATCGAACACAGCCTCGCTACTTTTCCCGAAGTCGAGGACGACACGCCCTTGGATGTCGCCCTTGTGCATTCGGGCGAACACGTCGTTGATGTTATCGAGAGTGTCGGTTTCGACAGTCGCTTTGACCTTCTGATCGCGCGCGAAATCGAGCGCTTCCTGAAGGTCGAGCCGCGTTCCGAACTCGCGGACGACAGCCGCTTTCATTGTCGTGGCCATGATGCTTTTCTTTACGTTTTAGCGCGACCGAGAGGTCCTTTAGCGTACTGGTTTTACCGCGGTTCGATCTCGAATCTCTGACGCGCGTCAGCGTGAGCGCGGTCTCGCGCTCCGCCAAGTTCGGGTCCCACCGGCACCCTCTTCTCGTTCGGCTGGCCAGTGCGGCGATGTTGCTGTCCCGGTATCAAGGAATGACAGCAAGGTAGTGGGGCGCCACATGAAGGCGCGCCGAGAAAACCTTGCCTGGCAGGGCCTTATACTGACATTGTTCCCTCGAACTTTATGTTCGAATTTAGTCATCACTCGTTGACTTGGGGCTTTTATGCCGCTATTCCTGTGGCCGCGTCAATAGGCTTCGAGGAGAATTCATGCCCAATCGCGTCATAAGCCCGGATGTCAACGACACGACCCGCGACCGCATTTTGAAGGCGGCGATCCTGCGCTTTTCGACTCATTCTGTTGACCATACGGGCCTTCGCGATATTGCGGCCGACGTCGGAGTGGACATGGCCTATGTTCACCGCTGCTTTGGCTCGAAGGAGAAGCTCTTTTATGAAGCGGTCAAGGCGAGCGGCAAACCCGAGTTGCTTTTCGCTGAGGAAGGAGAAAGCCTGTCTTCCGTTCTCGCCAAGCAAGTCTTGTCGCGGAAAGGCGTCAACGAGATCGGCGCGCTGGATATCGTGGTGCAGTCGTTCGGTAGTCCGGCAGCCTCGCGCGTTCTCAATGAGTTTCTCGAAGACGATTTCGTCGCTCCGCTCATCAGCAAGCTCACGATGGTGCCGAAGAGACGCGCAGCTCTTGTCGCCGCCTTTCTGGCAGGTGTCGGCATTCTCAAAGACGTGGTCAAGGCCGAGGCCCTGTTGAAAGACGAGAGGAATGCGCTCGAAGACGATGTCAAGCGGGTCATCGCAACGCTCCTCGAAGCGGATTTGAATGACAGCGAGGCATCAAGCGATCAAGTCGCGAGCGAGACACGTCGTTAATCGCTGGACGGATCGCGCGTACGCCCAGCCGCCAGGCGAATCGGAGGGGCTTTCGGCGGACGCCAGATGCCTTCTTTCTCGGCGATGCTCCTGGTGACCACATATCCCGGAAGTGAAGGCTCAATGGAACTCGGTACGTTCAAAAATCGAACTTATGACGAACTGCAAATCGGAGACACCGCGTCCGTAGTCCGGGTTGCAGGTCGATCTTCTGGCGGGTTCCGCCTGCCGATCCCGCCGGGCGAAGCGTCAATTTCATTAGGCGCTGCGACAGAAGCAACGAAACTGTTTAACGACCTCGTCACGAATGGCGCATGGACCGGCGCACTTGTCTGTGAAACGCTCGGCGCGCGAATGCCGGGTCCTGGTACGACCTATCTCGGACAGGAGTTTCACTTTCTCAAACCAGTCATGCCCGGTGACACGATCACCGCAGTCGTTCGTGTCACCAGCAAGCTGCCGGAAAGCCGGATCGTGATCCTTGACACGACATGCACAAATCAGAAGGGCGAAATAGTTCTCTCCGGGACTGCGAAGGTGATTGCTCCGGTCCATTCGATCGAATGGTCGGCGTCCGAGCCGGAAGATGCCGCATACGCCCGCACCAGCCGATACCAGACGTTCGTGCATCAGGCGTGCGAACTGCCCGTGATGCGGGCAGCTGTCGTGCATCCATGCTCGCCTGAGGCAATCCTTGCTGCAGTCGAAGTTCGCCAGCGTGGCTTGTTCGAACCGGTCCTCATCGGGCCGGAGGCAAAAATTCGCGCAGCGGCAGATGTCGCTGAGATCGATATTGCCGGCATCACGATCGAGCAAACGCCGCACAGTCACGCGGCGGCGGAACGAGCTGTTGAGCTGGCGGCAGCAGGAGAGATCGATATACTCGTCAAGGGCAGTCTGCATACCGATGAGCTACTCGGCGCCGTCGTTGCGGTGGGATCCGGATTGCGAACTGAACGGCGCATCAGTCACGTCTTTGCGCTAGACGTTCCAGCCTACCACAAGCCGCTGATCGTCACCGATGCAGCAATCAACATCCAGCCAACGCTCGACCAAAAGCGGGATATCTGCCAGAACGCCATCGATCTTCTGCGGGCACTTGGCGTAGACGAGCCGCGCGTTGCGGTACTTGCCGCCGTCGAGACAGTGAACGCCAAAATGCCTGCGACGCTCGATGCAGCCGCTCTGACGGTTATGGCGGCGCGCGGTCAGATTTGCGGCGCCCGCGTCGATGGGCCGCTCGCTTTCGACAACGCAATCAACCTCGAGGCCGCGCGGACCAAGGGCATCATCTCCCAGGTGGCAGGGGAAGCGGACATCCTGCTGGTTCCCGATCTTGAAGCCGGAAACATGCTTGCCAAGCAGCTCATTTACTTTGCCGGAGCAACCGCAGCAGGGATCGTGCTCGGCGCCCGAGTTCCGATCGTGCTCACGAGCCGATCCGATCCGTTGTCGGCTCGGATCGCTTCGGCGGCGCTTGCAAAGCTTCTTGTACATCGTGGAGGGCAAGCTGCTACCGGGGTGTCACTATGAGTGGAGAACTACTGATCACGTTCAATGCCGGCTCGTCATCCATCAAGATCGGCCTATTCGCTGTCCGCGATCGGCATCTTGAGCGTGCCGGCAAGGCTTTGATCGACTTTCGGGGCACATCGGTGCATTTGGAACTGCGCGACGGGCCTCAACATATGGATGTTGAGCTCAATGCCCGATCAGACGAAGAGCTGGACGGCGTTATTGGCGAAGCGTTCGGCCACCTGGCCAGACATTACGAGTTCGATCACCTGTCAACGGTCGGGCATCGCGTGGTGCATGGTGGAGACGCATTCGCAGGACCGGTGGTCATCGATGACCTCGTACTGAACCAGATAGAGGCGCTCGTACCGCTTGCGCCGCTGCATCAGCTAAAAGCCCTTCGATTGATACGCGCCGTTAAACGGCTGCGCCCGGACCTGCAACAGATAGCCGCCTTCGACACGTGCTTTCATCGCACCAATTCCGATCTCGTGCGCCGCTTCGCCTTGCCGCGCACATTCCATGACCGCGGGATCAAACGGTATGGGTTCCACGGGCTATCCTATAAATTCATTGCCGGTGAACTTTCTCTCAAATGGACACACCTTGCCGGCCGCAGGGTCGTTGCCGCCCATCTGGGCTCGGGGGCAAGTCTTTGTGCCATGCAGCAAGGTCAGAGCGCTGAAACGAGCATGGGCTTTTCCGCGCTCGATGGCGTGCCGATGGCAACACGTTGCGGCACATTGGATGCCGGTGTCGTTCTCCATCTGCTTATGCAGGAAGGCATGGCGGCCGAAACTATCGAGGACATCCTCTATCATCGATCAGGGTTGCTGGGGATTTCGGGGATCAGTTCGGACAGCCGCGATTTGTTGGCAAGCGATGCGCCGGAGGCGAAGGAAGCGCTGAGCATCTTCGCACTGCGCGTAGCGGGAGAAGTTGCGCGGCTGGCAGCAACAATGGGCGGTCTCGACGCCTTGGTCTTTACCGCCGGAATTGGAGAACATCAGCCAGCGATAAGAGCCGACATTTGCGAGCGATTGATGTGGCTCGGTATTGACGTCGATCCCGCGATGAACGCGACGAATTCTTCAATCATCACGAGTGCCGCGAGTCGCATTCCGGTGATCATCATCCCCACTGACGAGGAATGGGTGATTGCCACCGAAGCTCGACGCATCCTCAAGGAGTAAAGCATAGCGGTTGTGATCGATCTGTTTGGAAAGCGTGGTCTTGTCTTGGGCGCGGCGACCGATACGCCTACCACAGCGGGTGGTGGTTCGCGCCAACGCGGCCGTCGATACTTGCTCTGTCAGTCTGGGACTGTCGACTGACGTGGCGGCGCAGCGTCATCCTCAGGTGCATGACCGCTGTTTGAACATCGAAATTTTATTCAACGTCTTCGGAGCACTAAAAAGGATGCAAGTCCCCAAGGATATAGTCGTCTACATCGATGCGGAGGGCCGCGCTTCCTGGCGTGCAGTCATCGACCATGCGGTAAGTCTGGCCACCACATGGAATTCTCACGTCATAGTAGCGTTCGCACCAGAAGATTTGGTGCTTCGGCCTCACACCGGCTTCGTCCGCGGGGCCGCGATACATGCGACTATCGCTTCTCATGAAGAGCGGAAACAAGTAGCGAACGAAGAACTACAAATAATGCTTGCGGAAGTTGCCGCCGCGACCGGCCTTCGCTGCGAACTTCGTATCTGCACGGGTCAGACGGGAGAGGCGCTGATGCTTCACGCCCGCCACGCATCGCTGGCAATCGTCGCAGCAAGCAGGTCCACGGACCGCGAGGTGACGGCTCTCACACTCTCCGAAGATGTCATTTTCGCCTCGGGACGTCCTTCGATGCTGATCCCGGTGGACTGGCGCGCCGACGGAACGCCCGGCAAAATTGTCATCGGATGGAATGCCAGTCGGGAAGCTGCACGGGCCGTCGCTGATTCAATACCGTTCCTGCTTGGTGCTGAGGCTGTTCATGTAGTTGTTGTTCCCGAGCCCAAGATCTCGGGCCTGCTCGGCGAAGACCCTGGAGCAGACATCTCAAGACACTTGGCTCGTTACGGAGTGCCAGTCGTTCTTGATCGCCTTGAGGGACAAAACGCTGGCGAATTGATCCTGGAGAGGACCGAAGAGATCGGCGCGGATATGATCGTCATGGGAGCGTATGGCCAGTCGAAAATCACGGAGTTCGTTTTCGGAAGCGCGACACGGACGCTTTTTGCCCAAGCATCAGTACCCATCCTTCTTTCGCGATGAGGAAGTGTGATTTGTGATGGGAGCGGCGATCGAATTCCGCCTTGTCAAAGGCTCAGTCATTCCGCCTCGGAATGGCTATCATTCTCATTTGATCGAATAGGACATTCTCCGACGCGCCGTCGCGGCGATATCGAGATGCTTGATGCCGAGATCAGCGACCACGCCAGTGTATTGTAGTTTTGCATGGACCCGACCCGCGGTCATGTGGATGCCAAGCGATATTCCCACCGTTTCTGATTGATCTAAGTCAACAGGCGATGACAAAATTGTTCATAGTATGCATGGTGGTTCAAATTTGACGGTTATTTAGATCCGCAGAGAAATACGCTTGCGGGTGTTCTAATGGGGCGCGCATGGTCGGGCAGTTGGAAGAGACAAACGGGATACTCGCCCTTCGGGAACTGGCTCTTGATTTGCATTGGTCCTGGAATCACGCCTCCGATCGGCTGTGGAGGGAACTCGATGCAGAAACATGGAACACCACGGGCAATCCATGGGGAGTTCTCCAAACTGTCTCGCGCTCCAGGGCGAGTACCTTGCTCGCCGATCCCGACTTTGCCCATACCGTCGATGTCTTGCTGAAGGAGAAGCGGGAGGCTGCAAGAGAATCGAGATGGTTCCAGCAGGCTTATCCAACCTCGCCACTGAATACCGTAGCCTATTTCAGCCTGGAGTTCATGTTGACCGAAGCCCTGCCGATCTATTCGGGCGGGCTGGGCAACGTGGCGGGAGATCAGCTGAAAACCGCCAGCGATTTGGGCGTGCCGGTCGTCGGGGTAGGCTTGCTTTATTCACAAGGCTACTTTCGCCAATCGATCGAGCCGGACTGCAGCCAGGAAGCCCTCTACCCGGTCAACGAACCGGATCAGCTACCTATCCAGCCCTTGCGCTCCGTCGACGGCGAATGGTTGCGACTGCAGATTGACCTTCCCGGATGCAAACTCTGGATCAGGACCTGGGAAGTCCAGATCGGACGGCTGAAGCTTTACCTGCTGGACATGAACGATCCCGCAAATCCCGCGACGTATCGATGCATCACCAGCGAGCTTTATGGCGGCGGCCCCGAGACGCGTCTGATGCAGGAAATGATATTGGGAATGGCCGGTTGGCAGCTCCTTCGCACACTCGGGGTCGAACCGCAGGTCTGCCATTTGAATGAAGGGCATGCGGCCTTCGCCGCTCTGGAGCGCATCCGCTGCTTCCGGATCGACAATGACGTATCTTTTGCCGAGGCTCTGACGGCAACACGGGTCGGCAATGTTTTCACGACCCATACCGCCGTCGCGGCCGGTTTCGACCGCTTCGCACCTGAACTGATCACAAAATACTTCCGGTCCTATGCCGAAAATCATCTCGGCATCGCCATCGACGACTTTCTGGCCCTCGGCAGGAAGGATCGGAACAATGACCTTGAACCCTTTAATATGGCCTACCTCGCCATCCGCACGAGCGGCGCGGTGAATGCCGTCAGCGCGCTGCACGGCAAGGTCAGCCGGTCGCTCTTTCAGCCTCTTTTCCCCCGCTGGCCGGCCGATGACGTGCCAATCGGGCATGTAACGAATGGCATCCATGTCCCGACATGGGACTCGGCTCAGTCCGACACCCTGTGGACCGAAGCCGCTGGCAAGGATCGGTGGCGTGGCGACCTGACCGGGCTGGAAACCAGCATCCGCAAGCTCGACGCCCAGAAAATCTGGCGAATGCGCAATGAATCGAGACAAAATCTTTGCGATCAGGTTCGCATGCAATATCTGCGGCAGCGCGTGGAAGACGCGAAGATCCATAGTGAGCTCGACGACGCTCACGAGATCTTCGACCCGCATGCGCTCACTCTCGGATTTGCGCGCCGCTTCGCAACATACAAACGTCCCGCTCTTCTGCTGCACGATTCCGACAGGTTGGTCCGCATTCTGACTGATGCCCGGCGCCCGGTGCAGCTCGTGTTGGCCGGCAAGGCTCATCCCCGGGATGCCGAGGGCCAGGCGCTGATCAAGACCTGGAACGAATTCGCCAGACGGTCGGAACTGAGATCCCGGCTGATCTTCGTGCGCGACTACAACATGCGCCAGGCGGAATGGCTCGTTCAAGGGGTCGATGTGTGGATCAACACGCCACGTCGACCCTGGGAAGCCAGCGGCACCAGCGGCATGAAAATCCTTGCAAACGGCGGGCTCAATCTATCGGAACTCGACGGCTGGTGGGCCGAGGCCTATGAGTCCGAGGTCGGGTGGGCCATCGGCGACGGCGAGGAGCACGGAGACGATCCCGCTGTTGACGAGGCGGAAGCGAATGCACTCTATTCGCTCCTGGAGGATGTCATCGTTCCCGAATTCTACAGCCGCAATCAGGATGGTATTCCCACCCGCTGGACTGAGCGGGTCCGCGAAAGCATGGCCCGCCTCGCGCCACGGTTTTCGACAAATCGCACCGTCCGGGAGTATGTGGAGAAATTCTATCTTCCAGGTGCTGTGGCCTATGATGCGCGCGCGGCGGAAGGCGGCAAGGTCGCAAGGGAACTGGCGCGATGGAAACTGGACCTCGACAGGCTCTGGCCGCATGTGCGCTTCGGCGCCGTGAGCACGGAAGAGGCTGAAAACAGCCGTCTTTTCTCCGTCGAGGTCTATCTCGGAGAACTGCCGCCACAGATGGTCAGAGTGGAACTCTATGCCGAACCGGCGGCGGGAGAAGAGGCATTCGTCGCGGTGATGATGGGACAGGACTCGGGCCAAGGCTATTACCAATACCGCGCCTCCATTTCTCCGAACCGACCGGAGTCAGACTTCACACCGCGTATTGTTTCCCATCACCCGCTGGCCCACCTGCCTTTGGAAGACGCGAGGATCATCTGGCAGCGATGAGGCAGTCGATGCGTGCGCTCTTGTGACAACGACAATCAGGTAAATGACAAACAGAGGAGATGTGATGATGCCCAGTTCCAAGACTTCGAAGCAACGCGATAGATCCGGCCAGTTTCTCGTTGAAGTCAGAAAACCGAAAAAGCAGCGCGTCCGTCCCGATACGCCGTCGCAGTCCGCCCATATCCGGCAAGACAGGAAACCCACAGGGGAGGATGCGAAAGTCGCATCGGTCTTCCGCTCCTGGGCGATGCCGGATGAGGCGGACTGACGTTCAGTTGGCGAGAACGTTTCCGTTGTCCCCCTGGATCACACGCAGAAGCTCTCCTGCGAGGTGCGAACTGAGGGCCTTAGGAAAATTGCTCGTGACGCTTTCTACCGCCGCCACCCGTTCTGGCCGAGATCGTCTACGCGGTAGGTTTATACTTCCGCTTTCCACTCAGTATACACGTGGTCGAGGACATATTGGCTGCCCCGTGGCATCATCGTCACTCGTCCGACGATCCGACGGTGGAGTGAGACATTTGGCCGTATGCGCTGTTTTCAGGCCGCAGCCCTCAGGCGCACGGCTATGCAGGGCCGAGGCAGAGGATCGTCGATCTGGCGTTGAGCGTGGCCGGCGAGGTTGCGGATGATGACGTCGGCGAGGGAGGTAAAACATTTCTCTTTGCTCAGGTGAAGTGGGGTAGGTGGATCGTCAGCCGTGCACCGCCGGAAGGCGCGGGGCCTATGTCGACGGATCCGGCATGCGCTTCCACCAGGGTCCGGATGATTGCGAGGCCCAAGCCCGCGCCTCCGGTTCCCCGATTGCGCGAACTTTCCAGTCTCGTGAACGGCTCGAACATGAGCGCCTGCTGTCCGGGAGGAATGCCGGGACCTTCGTCTTCCACCGCGATGACGATGCAACCGTCCTCAATCGCCGTGGTGAGATGCGCCGCCTTGCCGTATTTCAACGCGTTGTCCGTCGCATTGGCGATAATGCGCCTGAGCGCAACCCGGTCCCCAAGGACCAGCAGCTCAGTATCCACGCGCTCCGGCCGGTACGTAACGGCCGCCCCTTGCGCGAGCCGATCGGAAGCCTCCGCCGCCGCCAGGGCATGGATATCGACAAGCTCCTGCTGTAATTCGTCCGCCCCGGCGCGGCTAGCAAGAAGGGCGTCGTCCAAGAGACCGATCATATCGTCAATGTCGCTTGTCGCACGCTCCCGCTCCGCGACGTCGGGAATACGGTCGACACGCAGACGCAGGCGTGTAGCGAAAGTGCGCACGTCGTGGGAGATGCCGCCGAGCATGGCCATGCGCGAGCGCATGGTACTGTCGAGACGGCGTTGCAAACGGTCGAATGCGGTGATGAGCGTCCCGACTTCCGGAGCGCGGTTGCGGGTAGAGGGTAGCGGAAGCCGCTGACCGCTCAAGTCGAAACGATCAGCGGCATCCGCCAGCTGAACGATCGGCCGTGTTTCCCTGTGCATGACGAGCAGGGCCCCCAGCGCGATCAGCGTGCCAAACAGGTCCGCGACCAACACCAGACCGAACAGGAACAGCAGGTTCTTGCCGTCGGCCAGAAGCCCGAGGCTGGAACCCAGCATAGCTCCCACGGTGCCGACCAGGGCAAAGACGATGGAGCAACGCCACCATACATGTCCCTTGCGGGCATGGCTGGCGAGGTTGGTATAGGCATTGACCGAGACGGCGAGCGCGCCTGTTCCGATCACGACATGCGGACCAGCGACGCCGACCACATAGAGAAGCAGCGGCGTGGCGAGGATCGATCCGCCGCCGATCAGCCCGAGCGTGAAGCCGACGAGGCCGCCGGAGCCGGCCGCCGTGAGGATGGAGGTGGCTGTCATCGTGGCGCCCTTGCGAGCAATCGATCGTGCAGGACCATGCCGGCCGCCATCACGGCGACGAATAGAATGACGGGCAGCGATCCCGTCGCGAGCGCCGAGACGGCCGGACTGGGGCAGAAACCAGCAAGCCCCCAGCCGATGCCGAAGACAGCCGACCCGAACAGGAGCGGGTTGGTCAAGCGTCGCCCGCTCGTTTCCTCCTCCTTGGCAATGCGCAGGCTCGAAGCCGTTGCCGATGCAGAGCAGCCCGCCGCGCGAGGCTTGGCGGCAACGCGGCGAGTTCGGCTTCAACGATTCCCGAAAAGCAGATCACGATGGACGTCTCCCTGTCCTCCATTGGGATGCAGGCAAAACAGTCATCAAGTGAGCGATATCAATTGACGGCGGCAGAAGCGCCGGTTGACGTCGCTGATACATTGCGATACATAGCTGTGCAATTATAATTCAGCTATGTATCGAATGGCCGACCATATTCCGCAACAGGCCCTGGCCGCCGATCTTTCGTTAGCGTCCCGCAAGATGCGAAATCTCTTCGACGCTCTCGTGCGGGAACGAGGACTTACGCTCCCTCGTGCAAGGGCGCTGCTGCTGTTGGCGGAAACAAGAACGTGGACTCAGAGGGAGTTGGCTGAGGAACTGGAGATTGAGCAGCCGACCGTCGTGCGGCTTCTGGATGGGATGGAAAAGCAAGGTCTGATCGCACGCCAGCCGGTTGCCAGCGACCGGCGTGCCAACCACATCAAGTTGACCACAGTTGGCTCAAATCATTTGGAGGACCTGCGTGAGGCAACCGGAAGGCTACGGGAGGCCATTGTCAGTGGACTAACAGACCTGGAGATAGCAAACGCTGGTGCGGTCCTCCGCGCCATCAATCAAAACCTTGACACGGCGATCGCCGAATTCAGAGCTGAAAGACAAGGCAAGAAGTTGATGGGGCGCGGCCAGTGAGCGCTTCTCCTAAAATCTTGGAGCCATTGCCCGATTGGACGGATCAGGAACGACCGACGATCCCGGGATCTCCGTCGACCCCGTATCACAAGCCCTGGGTTCGTATCGCTTACGCAGCAGTCGGTGTTCAGATCAGCATGACCGGCGGTCTCGCCAATGCGATGATTTCCGTAAACCTACCTCAGATTCAGGGCGCCCTTGGTCTCACCCCGGTCGAAGGCGCATGGTTGCCCGCCGCCTATGTGATGGTAAACGTTTCGGCCAATCTCATCCTGTTCAAATGCCGGCAGCAGTTCGGGGTCCGCCGGTTTGCCGAAGTCGCGATCAGCGCCAATCTCGCGATGATTGTGCTCTATCTGGTTTCCGACACGTTTGAGATGGCGCTTCTGGCGAGAGCGATTAGTGGTTTCGCCTCGGCGCCGATGAGCGCCCTTGGGCTCTACTACATCTTGCAGGCCTTTCCAAAGGCCGCCCTGGGCCGAGGGCTTTGTGTCGGGATCGGCCTTACACAGTTGGGCACGCCCCTCGCCTACGTGATCTCGCCAACATTGCTTGAAGACGGGACCTGGCATTCGCTCTACCATTTCGAATTCGGCATGGCGCTCTGCAGCCTTGCAGGTGTCTTCGCGCTCAAACTCCCTCCGAGCATCCGACTGAAGGTGTTTGAGGCCCGGGATCTCTTCACGGTCCTTTTGGTTGCTCCGGGTTTCGCCTTGATCGTCGCAGTTCTCTCTCAGGGCCGCGTCCAGTGGTGGACGGAACAGCCGTGGATGGGATGGGCTCTGATCGCCGCACTCGCATTGCTGCTCGCCGGCTTCTATCTGGAACATTATCGCGAGAACCCTATGATCCAGACAAGGTGGCTCGGCAGCGCCGAGGTGCTTCGCTTTGTGCTTGGCGCACTGACCCTGCGGCTCTTGCTGTCAGAGCAGACCTATACGGTGGTTGGACTTCTCAAGGCTCTTGGTATGGGGCCTGACCAGTTGGTCAGGCTTTACGCCGTCATATGTCTGGGAACGGTCACCGGAATTCTCGTGAGCGCGATAACGTTCGGACAGAAGACCATCATGCTTCAGATCATCGCGTCCGTCGCGATGATCATTGCCGGCAGCCTCATGGACCGGACGGCCAGCAGTCTCACCCGTCCGCATGATTTGTTGGTCAGCCAGTTTCTGATCGCGGTCGCTGCCGGCATGTTCATGGGGCCGATGATGCTGATCGGCGTCATGAAAGCGCTCGGACGGGGCGGCGACTACATTCTCACTTTCTCCGTCCTGTTTGCCTTGACGCAAGGGATGGGTGGCATGGCAGGTTCCGCGCTGTTCGGAACGATGCAGATCCACCGGCAACACGAGCACTCTGCCATGATAACCGCACAGGCAAATCCAACAAACCCGGTCGTCGCTCAGCGGATTCAGATCTATGGCCAGGCTTTCCAGCCAACTATCACCGACCCGGTAATACGCCAGGCGCGCGGGGCCGCCATGCTTGCGGAAGAGGCGACGAGAGAGGCCAACGTTCGCGCCTACAACGACCTCATTGCCGTTAATGCATTGATCGCCATCTCGTTCCTTACATGGTCCTTCGCCGACATCTATCTGCAAATGCGCAAAACGCGGCGACAGCCTGCCGGAGCGGGCGCCGCGGCCGGTGCGGCTGCCGTTTGATGAAAAGAATTGACGTGACTGACAAAATGACAATCGAAAATAAATTCGAGCGAGGTCCGGCTGATCACAGCTATAAGGGCCAAATCCAAGTCTCTCCGGTTGCCGAAAATCCGCAGTCGAAGCGGACAACCGAAGCGCCGGTAGATCTGCCGTCCCCACCTAAGAAAGTCTATGCGAAGAAGTCGACGATCTTCTTCATGGCTATCATCTTCCTCGTCGGAACAGCTATCATTTTGCACGCTTGGAACCTGTGGCCTTTCCGCACTACAGTCGTTACGACCGAAAATAGCTATATCCGCGGGCAAGTCACCGTGTTGGCTCCCCAGGTTAGCGGCTATATCGCCGAGGTTTCCATTTCTGATTTTCGGCAGGTCAAAAAGGGTGATGTGCTCTTCCGCATCGATGACCGGATCTACCGTCAGCAACTGGATCAGGCACTCGCCTCCTTGGCAGCCGCTCAGGCCGACCGTGCCAATTCAGATCAAACCGCGGCGCAAAATCGCGCAGCTATTGTTTTCGCAGAAGCCGATATTGCCCAGGCTGAAGCGGAGCTCGAGCGAACGAATGCTGATTTTGCGCGCAACAATGAGCTGAGATCGAAGGGCATCAACAGCCAAAGGGATTTCGATGAGGCGCGCGCGGCAAGGCGTAGCGCCGAGGCTGCTTTACAGAAAGCCAAGGCACAACTGGAGACTGCGCGGCAGACGCTCCGTTCTACCGAGGTCGCACGCGCTTCGCTCGACGCGAAAGTTGCTCAAGCCAAGGCGTCCGTCGATCTTGCGCGGATCGATCTTAGCAACACGGCGATTTTAGCCCCCGTCGACGGCCAGATCGGCGAAGCGGCTGCCCGTGCGGGCCAATATGTCACCGCAGGTTCGCAGCTGACGTTCATTGTTCCTAGGAAGGTATGGGTCATCGCTAATATGAAGGAAACTCAAACGGAAAACGTGAAGATTGGCCAGGCCGTGACCTTCTTCATCGACGCGCTCGGTGGAGCTTCGTTTTCCGGGCGTGTCGAAGAGATGTCACCGGCTACGGGCTCCGAATTCAGTGTGCTGAAAGCGGACAACGCCAGCGGCAATTTCACCAAGGTCGTCCAGCGGCTGCCCGTACGAATTTCGATAGACCCTGACCAACCGATGGCGGATCGCCTGCGACCGGGAATGTCCGCGGTAACGAGCATAGACACCATGCAAGTACCGTGATTCGGCCCGCGTCGGATCGATATGCTTGTCTCGATAGAATCTGCCGAAACGCGGTTAGTGAACGACTGCGGTGTGGTGGGGGCGACCTACGCCTTAATCTATCCCATTAGTGCTGGCGCTAGACAGCGGTCCGTTGTCAGAACATTTGGGTTGAAACCGAGGTGAATGATCTTGAACGAAGCCCCAGCGCCGCTCCCAAGGTTGTGTTGGTTCGTCAGGCACCGGGATAGTCCGTTTCATAGTAGAAGGTGATGGTGCGGTTGGATGTTCCAGAATGGTCGTGTTTCTCAAGGCGCCGAGTCTGTATGTCAACGCTCTCCGCCGTCTCCAGAGCGAGAATTCCTCGATCAACTTGGCAGATTTGCACCGCGCCCTTTGCGATCAATGTGAGGTCTCAAAATCGAAGGCGCCGCCGAAGCGCACGTTTACACCCAAGAACCGGCATTTCTCCGGAGACAATATGGAGATAACGGATCTGGGAAAAGCAGTGTCTCCAGCCTCTCTGTCCGAAGGGCGGTAGCTAGCTCACTGTTTCTACTGAGAAAAGCTGAAAGCGGGCGAAGGGATTCGAACCCTCGACCCCAACCTTGGCAAGGATAGGCACTTATGCCGCTGTTCGGAACAGCAAGTGAAGATGGGTGCATGCTCCCGCAACCATCTTTGCTGGCGTCGATCGCAAGTTATGATCGACGCCGGTCCCCGCAACCATCTTTACTTGCTCGGGCAGCAAGTAAAGATTAGATCCTGCCCCCGCAACCATCTCGAGTAGGCCGACCTGCTCCTCACAAAGCCGCCCTCCGGGGCGGCTTTCGTGCTTCTGGAAGCCGCCACTCCGAGTCCCGCCGGGGCCGGCCGCGATCGTCAGGATGCCGGCGAGATCGCCGCGCACGTCGATCGTCAGCGTTCGATCCACCGCCGGCGTCAGGACGATCTCGTCGACCAGGGACCGGATCGCTTCCGTCGCGCGGAGACGCTGCTCCTCGCTCTCCTCTCTCAGGGCCTCGTGGAGCTCGGCGATTTGTTTGCGGTACCAGCCGGCCATCTCGGGATGGACGAGCGGCGGCGGCTCCCGGGCGTCGGCGCGTCGGGTCTCCAGGTCCGTCTTGCGGGCTTCCAGCGCGACCATCTTGGCATTGATCCGGTCGGCCGCGCCGCCCTTCAAGATCAGTTCGAGAAGGGTGTCGAGCTCCCGGTCGATCTTGGCGAGCTCGGCGTCGATGGCATCGAGGGTGGAGCGCACTTCACCGCGGAGCCGGTTGAGTTCGCGGGTGAACTCGTCGCAGAACACCTGGAAGAGGTCCGGGTCCATCAGGTGATGGCGCAGGGCATTGAGGACGCGTGCTTCGAGCTGGTCGCGACGGATGCTCACGCGGTTGCCGCATGTGCCCTTGTTGCGGGCAGCTGCGCAGCCGACGTAGGTGGTCGAGATCATCGTATAGCCGCCACCGCAGCAGCCGCACTTGGTTAGGCCGGAGAAGAGATACTTCGGCCGGCGGCGATCGCGGAAGTGGTTTTCATCCTCTGTCCCGCGCGCCTTGGTGGCTGCGACCTGACGCTGCTTGGCGGCCTGCCAGAGCGCATCGTCGATGATCCGGAGCTCCGGCACGTCGACGGTGATCCACTCCTCGGGTGGGTTTGGGCGCGCCTGACGCCGGCCGGTGTCGGGATCTTTGACGAATCGCTGGCGGTTCCAGACCAGACGGCCGATGTACATCGTATTGTTGAGGATGCCGGTGCCGCGCTTGACGTTGCCGTTGATGGTGGAAAAGCCCCAGTCGCCACCACCGGGCGCGCGGACTTTCTCGCGGTTGAGGTCGGAGGCGATGCGCTTGCCGGACTTTCCGGCGACGAAGTCTCTGAAGATGCGGCGGACGATCTCGGCCTCGTACGGGTCGATAGCGCGGTCGCCGCGTTCGGGCTCGCCGCTCGTATCGACTTGGCGCACGACGCGGTAGCCATAGGCATTACCGCCGCCCGACTTGCCCTGCTCGACCCGCCCCCGCTGGCCGCGCCGTGTCTTGTCGGCGAGATCCCGCAAGAACAGCGCGTTCATCGTTCCCTTGAGCCCGACGTGGAGATGACCGACCTCGCCCTCCGACAGAGTGACGATCTTCACGCCGACGAAGGTCATCCGTTTGAAGAGGCCGGCGATGTCCTCCTGGTCACGGGAGAGCCGATCCATCGCCTCGGCGAGGACGATCTCGAACCTTCCGGCCAGCGCGTCGGTTATCAGCGCCTGGATGCCGGGACGCAGCAGGGACGCGCCGGAGACGGCGTGGTCGGTGTACTCCTCGATGATCCGCCAGCCCTCGCGCTCAGCGCGGATACGGCAGATGCGCAACTGATCGGCGATCGAGGCATCGCGCTGGTTGTCGGAGGAATAGCGGGCGTAGAGCGCGACCTTCATCACGCGGGATCCTCGACCGACGGGGGCTGTTCGAGGGAAGCATACCACGTCCGTGCCGCCCGGCGAGCCAGTTCTCTGACGACGGCGACGACGGCAGTGTGGCTATGGGAGGAGCCGGTGCGGAGTTCCAGGCGGCCCTCGTCGAGAGGCCTCGAGGGAGCGGCCGTTTTCGCCGGAGGATGGACCGAGCGCAGAAAGTCGATGGCCTTCAAGCCCTGCGCCCGGAAGTCTCCTCGAAGGAGCATCAACGATCTCGAAACCGGCGGCGCCGGTTGCGCGAAGCCATTGACGGCAGGAGCGCGGGGGGCGGTCTCGTGGCAACTCCGTCTCTGTCCCATGTCATCCCTCCCTGTCCTGGGCGCGCAAGCGCTCGAGGGTCTTCAACCACACACGCTGCGCTTCGAAACTACCGGCGAGGTCATAGATCTCGGCCGATCCTGGGGAGGCATGTGCGAGAAGGGCGGACGTGATGCCGACGGCGTGTTGCGGATCGGAGATGGCTGCCTGGGTCGCCGCAGTGCGGCGGAATCCATGCGTCGACACGGGGATCCCCGACGTCGCCCGGTTCGTCTCGGTGACCGCCTTGGCGATCCCCTCCGCGTGCACAGGAGAACCGTCGTAGCCGATCCACAACATGCCTTCGTCGACGCCTCGGCCCTCACCGCGCAGCAGAGGACGGATCACTTCGATCCAGTGATCGATGATGGGCGTGAGAAAGGCGGGATAGAACCCATCGTGCTCGATACCGTTCTTCATCGCCGCGCGAGGAAGTACGGCCCGCCATCTCTCGCCCTCCTTGCGGAAGGACGCGCCGATCCGGAGAACGGCCAAATTCGACAGACGAAGCGGCAGGGAGAGCTCCATCAGGAAGCTCAGCCCGTTGCGATAGGCGAGCGCGCCTGCGACCCGGGACGTTCCGATCGTGGCTAGCCCTCGACCGATGTTCTGGGCTCCGATCGCGAGCAGTTCCGATGCGGGACGCATGCGCTCGGCCGGCGCCTTGGTCGGCTCGGAGCGGCGCTTCCAACGGCGGGCCATCCGGTCGAGGTGGGCGAGCTCAGCGTTCGGACGCGTGACGCGGACGAAATCGATGAGCGCGCGTAAGGCATTGGTGACGGTGCTCGCGGCATGCCCCTTCGCGTAGGAGGCGACGAACGCCTTGGCGATCGGGAGCGTAATCCGTTCGTCGGGCCGCTCCTCCGGGACCAGTCGGTCGGTTCGCTCCAACCAATCGAGGAAAGTGCCCCAGCCGCGTTCCACCAAGGCGACCGTCGACGGCCGCCAGCGCGATGCGGGGCTACCGTCTTCGTCGGGATCATCGGCGTCGCTGCGCGCTTCGATCCACAGCAGGCGATCGATCGCCGGCCACGCTTCGACCTTCATCGACCTGAAATCGGTCTTGCTGTTCATGCCGCCCCCCTCGTCCGGAAGCGGTCGGGCAACAGGATTTCCAGGGTTTCGCGATCGTCGGCGCGCAGGCGCTCGAGAATGTCGTGCCAGCGGGTCTGGGCGACGTCTCTCTCGAGATGGGCATAGAAACTCGCGGTCGTCTGTGGGCTCGCATGCGTCAGGAGCTTGGAGGCGGTGAGGAGATCGCCACCTTCGTTGACGATCGTCGTCGCACAGTAGTGTCGATGGAAGTGCGGGGTGATGCGAATGCCGATTTCGTACTCGGTAAAGTTGCCGTACTGGGTGGACAGCTCCTTCGCGGTCTTTCGAAGACCGTTCATCGTGAGGAACACGGCGGGCGACGGGAACTTCTGCAGCAACGGGCGAGCTCTGACGAGGTAGTCGTCGAGCAGAGCCGTCGTCGCCATGCTGAGTTCCAGATTGATGGGCTTGCCAGTCTTGGTCTCCTTCAGCGGAATGAAGACCAACCAAGGCACATCCTTGCCGACGAAGGGGCGCACGATGTGGCGATCGAGGTCGAGAGCGGCGGCATTGCCGATGCGGATACCGGTTTCCTGGAGAACCTCGTGGAGCACGAGCATCTGGATGACGCTCGCGTTCGCGACCGACAAAGGCTTGCCGACCGGGAAGTGGATCATGACCCGCGCGGCGAGATTACGATATCTCGCCCCGAGCCTGGGGTTGCGGAGCGCGGCAAGGACGAGCTTGTGCTTGTCCGCCATGCCACCGCGGCGATTGGCGGCTTTGCCGACCGCCTTGTGGGCGCGGGCGATGCCGGCGTTGACGGCGGCGACCATCACGTCGGGGTGAACCTCTTCGACCCACCGAGCGCCCGAAAGCAGCGCCGAAAACGTCTGGACCACGGCCGGATCGGCCTTCTCTTCGGCAACGTTCTGACGCAACAGGCGGCGGAGGCGACGGACGCAGTCGTCTTCGACCAGCGTATGAAGTCCGACGAAACGCTCGATCGGGATGCCGTCGTCGGCGAGACGCGAGGCAGCACGGCGGAGGGCGTTCAGGTAGTTCTTGATGGTCGCGGGCCGCAGCGCCGGCCTGTCCTCGCGGTCGTCGTCGTCGAAATCGTCTTCATCATGGCCCGCGGCCGCCCATTCCTTCCAGGCGTCGATATCGTCGCGGAAGGACGGGGGAAACGCCTCCCACGGGCGGCTCTGAAAGCGGCGAGGTCCTCGGAGGGGGATCTCGGGACGATTGGAATGCGCAGCACGCAGCCAAGCATTCAGAGCCCAGCGGGTCGCCAGAATACTCCGCCGCACACCCTTCCGCAGGCTGGTCTCTTCGAGATAGGTGCAGTAGCGGGCGAAGACTGCCTCGTCGACCATGTCGGGTTCGATCGCCATCGCCGACGCCCATCCCGCCAGTGGGGTCAACGCCTTGCCCTTGCTCTTCGGCAACGCGGCGAGAGCCGCACTCCAGGCGAGAGTGGTCAGGTGGCGATGGTGTTCACGCTTGACGTCGATCCCGACGATCCGCAGGCCGGCCCGGAGCAACGAGAGCGAGTTCTGCCAAGACGCCTTCGAGACGCCGGTGCTCTGCCAGGAGACACTCTCGACGATCCGCCGCAAGTCGGCGGGGTCGGCGCGGAATTCGGACGGCGAGCGGCCGATCTCCCGAAAGATGGAGCGGATCGCGGATTTGATCTCGCGGCGCTTGCGCAACGGGACTTCGTCGTGCTCGTCGAGCGCTTCGTCGACATCTCTCATCGTCAGGATCGGCTTTGTGATCGACTTCATCGTGATCGCTCCGCTATAACTCATGATGACGCGTGACGACGTAGTGCGACGGTAGGCATTTTTCGTGAGAATTACAACGTAAAATATCGAGGTTGAATTACGCTGTACTTCTCACGATGTTTATTTTTGTTTGTGCCATGCCTCGACTGGAAGTGACATGACTAGTCAGATGAAGTTCATGCTACGGCGGGTCGCCTCGAAGCGCAGGACTTCGTTGACCGCGATGCGCACCGCGCGACCGAAGTGCACCACCTCCAGCAAGCCGTCGGCGACGAACCGCTGAACAGTGCGCGTGGAGACGCCCCAACGCCGCGCGACCTCGGAAATCGAGAGAAAAGCCTTCCCCTCCGGCGGCACGAGGCCGCCGGGCAAACGTTCGTTCGCCATGCTGAGATACCTTCGGTTCGACTGCGACCGGGGCCCCGGTGAAAGAAGCCGGCGCAGAGTTCAGGGTGACATGCTTCGTTGCGTCTCGCGATATCGCAAGACGAGGACGGCCGGCCGATGAGCCGCAGATGCTCCGTCGACCGCGCCTCGAAAGATAGCGCAATTAAATAACCAAGTCGAGTCGCGATGCTCGCCGCTATTTGGTCGGCATCCCCCGGAGCTGGGGCGTACCGGTGTCGATGGCTTCCAGGCGGTCGAGGAGGGCTTCCAATGCCTCCTCCTTCTTGGCCAAGCCGCGGCCGACGCGATCGGCGCCGTAACGCACGAGGGCGCGCTGAAGCTTGTCGTAGGTCGTTCCGGAGAGCGCCAGCAGCACGCTGTGAGTTTTCTGCGAGGCTTCGAGCCCGTTGAGCTTGAGCGTCAGCTCTCTTGCCGTGCAGTCTTTGGCGAGCTTCAGGTAATATGACGAATTATCTGGATCTTCAGAAACGGACTTGGCGATCGAGTATAGCTTGGCCCAGCCGATCGAAAGAAGTTCTTCTTTTGGAAAACGGTTATCTGAGAACACCTCGTGGATGCGAACCAGCATGAAAGCACGCCGCGGCTTGATGTCTGCGCCGTCAACGGCTTTGCGTAACATTTTCGGATCTTCGGTCTTGATCTCGGCAAGCTTTTCGGCAAGCGGCAGGAAGTCGGACGTGTCCGCTTGGTCGAGTTCCCTCAGCGAGGCCACGGCGGTATCGAGATCCATTCGTCCAGACCTTCGGCTCGGCGCGGTATCCGTCAGGCGACGGCGCGGGCCACGAATCGAGGATGTCACCTCGGGAGCGCGACTGCAACCTGATTGCGCAATCACACAGGCATGGTCGATCAGCGTCCCGCGTCATCGCGGCGGGGATCGGGAGCGGCGGCCCGTCGCGCATGGGCTCGGTCGCGGGTCGCGCCATGCGTCGGCACGGGAAGCTACCGTGATTGCGGTCGGCGAGGTCACCATAGACCTTCGCCGACCGGGTTTCATCGAGGGTGCTCAGAACGGCTTGTGGCGGGCGTTGTCCCACTCCTTGTTCCAGCGCCGGTGGTCGTCGGTGTCCTTCTCGAACGGATTGTGGCGGCGCCAAGCGCCCATTCGGAAGGCATCCTCCCCGCGCAGCGGCGTGTCGACGAAGGGGAGGTGGGTCTGCAGCGAGACGAGCTCTTGGCCGCGGATGTCGTCGGAGCTGAATCCGATCACACCCTGCTCGACGCCGAAGGCGAGGTGGCAACGCACCTCCTCCGCCAGCCGGACGCGTTCGACGCGGTCAAGAGGGAGGGTCGTGTTGATTTCGACGGTCAGGACGAGAAGACGCATGACGGTGTCCTTTCAGATATCGATTTTCACTGTTTGTTCTTGATGTCTGATTGGGTGATCAGAGCCCGGAGATGGTGGAAGGCGGCGACCAAGGCGGTCTCCTTGCTGGCCATTCCTTCGGTGTCGCCGATGGCGCCGTACGCGAGCAGCATCTCGGCGACGATCTCGTAGTCCTCAGGAGAGAATTCGAGCAGCATCACCCGGGCATCGGGGATGGTCGGGTCGCCGCGAAGGAAGCGACGCAGGTTGGTGACGCTCAGGTGCTGCGCCTGATGGACGAGCATCGCTTTCGTCTTTTCCGTAACGTAAGGCGCGATGGCGTCGAGTTTTGTCCAGCCGACAGCGACCATGACCTCAGGGGCGAGCTTGCCTTCGCCAAAGACCCGACCGATTGCAGCAAGGGCGGCCGTGCGCCGCCTCCCGAGGCTGGTGCATTCGGGTATCTGAGAGAAGAGTTTGGGGTTGCTGGTGACGTCCCCGGGAGTGGTGTAGGAGCGGTCGCCGGGAGGCGGCCATCGTCGATCTTCGCGTAGGGTTCGGTTGC
>OFIS01000109.1_pt1 | contig 100311 bp, 102 predicted proteins | sample 1775071 | NCBI WGS metagenome assembly OFIS01 (sample SAMN08195774, study PRJEB24354) | sludge metagenome | isolation source: sludge from phenol fed wastewater aerobic bioreactor C | place: India: Nagpur | collected 2016-09-17 | reverse complement strand
ACTACCAAGGCAGTTGATGGCATGCGCCATCATCCCGCGCCGTCGACTGTAAATCAACTAATGACGCGCAATACTAGCTGCCGTTCACGCGTCGTTCCTGGTGTTGAGATACGTGGCGGGGCATGCGGACCGCCGGCCTACTGATACTGCGGCCAGCATCGGGCAAACCGATCGACCACAGCCGCGTCTACCGAGCCGTTGCCTCACGTCGAGATACCCGCCGGGGGAGCTTGTGAGCTCGAGGCGATAACGCTAGCATTATCGCGTGCCGTGGACGGCCGAGTTCCATCCAGCCTGCGGCGAGTGGGCTGATCGACTCGACCAGGCGGACAGCGAAGCGCTCCTGGCGGCCATACGAGTGCTGCGCGACCAGGGGCCGTCGCTGGGCCGTCCGTTGGTGGACACAGTAGTAGGCAGTCGCCACGCGAACATGAAGGAGTTGCGACCGGGCTCGACCGGACGCACTGAGATGCGGGTGTTATTCGCGTTCGATCGTCGGCGCCAGGCGATCCTTCTGGTGGGCGGCGACAAGAGCGGCGATTGGCGTGGCTGGTACGGAGAGAACCTGCCAGTGGCTGACGACCGATTTGACGAACATCAAGCAAGCATCACTGGACCGACCCGCACAGGCAGGAAGAAGAGGCGACCATGACAACCATGAAGGACTGGGAGAGGAAGGTGCTCTCCACTCTCGGCGCTGCCGATCGCGTCGAGAGCATCGAGGAGGAGTTGCGCCTAGCTGCAGGACTGACCGCGTTGCGTGAACGCACGGGTCTGTCACAACGAGAACTGGCCAAGCGGGTCGGAGTTCGACAACCGCGCATTGCTGCGATCGAACGATCCCACAACGTGACAGTCGACGTGCTCGAGCGCTATGTCAGTGCCCTGGGCGGTCGACTAGAAGTGTCGGTGGTCCAGAACGGCAAGAGAATTGCCCTGCTCAGCGGGCGGCGAGACCCATCCGCCTCGAACGCGAAAGAGGCAACCAGAGCGCCACGGAAGGCTGCCGCCACCAAGAAGGCTGCCGCCACCAAGAAGGCTGCCGCCACCAAGAAGGCTGCCGCGCCGAGAAAGCCAGCGACCAAGACGGCGACCACGCGCAAGAAGAGCGCATAGCCGCCTGCGTCCCCCGGGACGACCCGGCTCTTGTTCGGAACTCCAAGGACGGCCTGCCTCCTGGATCATTCCGCCGCGTCAGGTGCGGAGACAGGGGCAATCAGTCGAGCCGCCGCGTGAGGGTTTCCACCGGCTGCCCTGTGATCCTCGCGATCAGATCGAAGTCCTTGTCGACGGCGAGCACCGTCAAACCGGCCTTCTCGGCGGTTGCCGCTATCAGGAGATCCGGGATGGAAGGGGCGCGATGGTGTCCCTGATCGGCCAACATCAGCTGAACCTGGACCGCACGGTCCTCGATCGCCGGGGTCAGGTACTCCACCGGCAGCAGCGACAACGGCGGCGCTGCGAACTCCCGGCGCGCGTCACGTCCGGATCGGAACGAGAAGCCGATCTCCAGCCGTGTCAGGGTGCTGATTCGCACAGTCGCGCGTTGGATCCGGAGCAGCCACTGCTCCACGTCGGGAGAGTCGGCGAGTCGCGCGTACGCTGACTTGTCGATCAACCACCCTGAGGGCGCCACCGGTCACCCCCACGCATCCCGCATCACGTCCTCGTCAAGCAGATCGTGTGCCGCATCGGACGCCCGCCTGAGATCCTCCAGCGTCACGACCCGCTCGCGGTCAGCCGGCACGTCGCGGTCGAGAGCTCGACGCAGGTACTCGTTGCGGGAAAGCCCCTGTGCCGCAGCCTCCTTGTCGATGCGCGCCACGGCCTGGGCGGACAGTCCGCGGATCAGAACATCAGCCATCGGCGCCACCTCCAGCACAACCTGATATCAGGATATCATAGTGCGCCGCATCGGGAGATGCCCGCACGAGGCCACCGAGCCTTGCCTGGCCCGCGTCATTCGCCGCGTAGCGCAGTGACGAGACGCTATGCGACCTTCGAGGAGTAGCGCTGTCGTGCGGCCTCGCCCGATGTACCTACGAAGCTGCCGATCGCACTCCACGAAAGACCTGCTTCGCGTGCATGACGCACTGCGTCGACCATGTGACGCTCGGCGTCGGAGCGCTCGGCCACCGCCGCACGTAGCAGCGCCACGGCTTCGGCGTCCAGCTCATCGCCCGCGCGGGGCTCGTAGTCCTCGAACCGGGCCGCCAGCTCGTCGGCGTGCTGGAGGATCTCGTCCACTGTGCGCGGCATCGTCATCACCTCAGGAACTTCTCTCTGGCACGCATCGCATGGACGATCACGTGCGCATGCTCGCCCTCGACGTATCCGAGTTCGATGAGATCGCCGTGCCAGTGGGGCCGACCATCATCGTGAACCCGTCGCCGAGGTCCCAGATGCGCACCGGGTTGCGGTAGGCGTGAAGCATGTCCCGCTCATCGATACCGTTCTTGAGGCCCGATGGCGCGATGATCGGCTCGCCCAACACAACTCCAAGTTAACTTGTGGCGCGCTCGCTGGCAACCGTCGGCCCTCCCGCGTGAGCGCCCGTAGCTCAATCCGCCGCGAGGGAGACCGCGTCTCTCGCCGATATCGACTGGTCAACTGGACGGCGCGAGCCGGTACCTCGCCCGCCGCACTTGGTCAGAAGCGGTCGCGGGGAGGACACGGCTACGACGGCGCGCGGCGCTCCAAGACAATCCACTGCATCGTCCCGCGGCGTGGCAGGTCTGCCCGTCTAGGCTCGGTTCATGGAAGCCATCCCGCTCACCGCCGTGCTCCCGGAGGCCCTCGATCCGAAGGTCTTCAAGGTCCACTTCGCTGTCTGGAACGGGGAGCAGCACCCGATTGATGTGCTTGCGACCGACCAGGAGGAGTGGCGGGGGTGGAACTCCTGGCGCAGCGTGAAGGACGACTTCAATCGAGCGTTCATCTTCTCGCTCGCTCAGACCAAGGACGACGCCACGCTCTGGCTCTTCGGCGGGATCTGGGAGGTCCTGGAGCGGAGACCCGTACCCCAGGCAGACTCGTACACGGTCAAGTTGCGCGAAGACCTGATGGGGCCGTTCGTTCGCCGTCTCTATGTCCGTCACAGGCGCTCGGGTAGGAACATCCGGCGCACCATGGAGTCGGTCCTGCCGACGATGACTGTCTCTTCGGTTCTTGAGGAACCGTTCGTAGGTCACCCGTTCCCCGGTCACGATCGGATAAACCACAGCCTCGCCGACCTTCAAGTGGTTGTCGCTCAGTCTCGGGCGGACTGGCGTATCGCCCTGGAGAGTATGAAGGGCGTCTATGTCATTCATGACAGAGAAACTGGGCAGCGCTATGTCGGCTCAGCGTACGGTGACACCGGCATCTGGCAACGCTGGACGACATACGCCAGGACGTTGCACGGCGAGAACGTCGGTCTGAAAGAGCTTGTCGAGGCGAAGGGTGAGGAGTACTACCGCAGCAATATGCGGTTCGCGCTTCTGGAGTACTGGTCGATGCGAACAGATGATGATCATGTGCTCAAGCGTGAGTCGTACTGGAAGGACGTGCTTCACGCTCGTTCACTAGGCCACAACAGGAACTGACCGACCGCCGATGGTGCGATGATACGGTCCCCCAGCGCAACCGCAAGTTAACTTGTGAGACGCTCGCTGGCAACCGTCGGCCTCCCGCGCGGGGCGCCCGTAGCCCATTCCGCCGCGAGACGGACAGCGTCCTTTCCTCGTCTGCCGTCCTGTTCAATCAGCGAGGCCCAGGAACACGATGAGTGCGCGGTCGAGCCGAATTAGATCGGCATCAGACAGGTGGCCGATGCGCTCGCGTACGTTGCTTCGTGGGACGGTGGTGAGCTTGTCAACCATGATCTGGCTGGGTTGCGCTATGCCTGTGCTGCCGGCGGGCTCCAGGTCGATTCGTACCAGGGGTGCATCGACCGGTGTGATCGTCAGCGGGCACACCGCCACTGAGGCGGTGGAGTCGAAGCGATCGTCTTGGACGATCACAACGGGTCGAGGCGTGCCGGGGTAAGAGCCACGTGCGGCGGCGATGTGCAGGTCGCCTCGCCTCACTGGTCGTGTTCCGACTCGTTCTCCCAATCGACCGAGATCGCGTCCACGAACGCCTGGTCCTCGGCGTCATGTTCGCTCGCTGCGATGGCGGCCGATTGGCGGTGCGCTTCGGCTGCGAAGCCAGGACACGGACATCAGGTACCCATATCTGGATGGGTCGCAGTCCTTGTGCGCGCAACCGCTGGCGATGCTCGCGTACTCAGCTGTCGGGTGCTGACCATACGGCAACGTGACATGTAACGGATCTGGGGACGCGAGCGCCTTTCCGGTGGCGGCCAGCCGTTAGGCGTCGGCGCCGTCGACGGCGTCGAACTGGGGCGACCAGCAGCAACCAGCGGCAGGTGGCCGAGGCGATCCGCCCGGTCAGTGCGATGATCGCCGAGCTGGAGCTCTTTCGGCACCTGGACCGGTGCCTGACCACTGGCTGGGTCGGTGGTCGAAGCGCTTGGAGGGGAAGGGAAATCAAGGCCCGTAATGCCCCGAACCTAGAGCCCACCACCGACATCCGAACCATGATCGAAGTGGCTCACGTAAGCGGCCCCCGAAGCGGGGTGCGAGGGGCTGAGTCGAAGGAGCGGACGCAACCAGCTGTCGGTCGAGCGTAGTCGAGACCATGATCACCGAAGTGGTCTCGACTGCGCTCGACCACCGAGTACTCGCCCGGTCTTTCACGCGTCGACGGGCGCGCCACCAGGCCCAAAGTGTCTCGACTGCGCTCGACCACCGAGTACGCGCCCGGCCTTTCACGCGCCGACGGGCGCCACCGCGCTCAAAGTGACTGAGTCGAAAGTGCGGAGGCACCAGCTGTCGGTCGAGCGTGGTCGAGACCGTGATCACCGGCGTGGTCTCGACCACGCTCGACCGACGAGGGGTAGGCCGGTCCGTTTCAGTGCCCGACGGCGTGCGCAACCACGCCCGAAGTGACTTGCTCGATCAGCGAGCGGGCAGGGGCTCGACTACCAAGATCGAAGTGGCTCACGTGAGCCGCACCTCGTGCCCTGGGAGGGCCCGCTCGCGCGACAGCCTGACTCGGCCGTTGTCGAGCGGTTGCCTGACTGGCGACGTCAGTCCGCGGGGTGGGTCGCGGCGGCGAGGTGGCAGGCGACCGCATGCGGCCCGCTGCCGGGCAGGATCGCGAGCGGGGTGCCGCGGCAGTCGCCGTCGACACCAGCGGCCGCCGCGGCGCCGGAGGCGAGCGCCGGGCAGCGTGGATGGAAGCGGCAGCCCGTCGGTACCCGGCTCGGGTCCGGCGGCTCGCCGCTGAGCACGACCGGCTCGACCCGGCTGATCTCGGGCACGACCGAGAGCAGCGCCTGCGCGTACGGGTGCAGCGGTTCGGCGAGCAGTGCCTCCGTGGGGCCGATCTCCACGACCCGACCGAGGTACATCACGGCGACCCGGTCGGCGATGTTCCACGCCAGTCCCAGGTCGTGCGTGACGACGAGCAAGGACAGCCCGAGCTCGTCGCGCAACTTCAACAGCAGCGCGAGGATCTCCCCACGCACGGAGGCGTCGAGGCTGGAGACCGGCTCGTCGGCGACGATCACGTCCGGCTCGAGCACGAGCGCCCCGGCGATCACGACCCGCTGGCGTTGCCCGCCCGACAACTCGTGGGGATAGCGCAGGAAGAACCGCTCGGGCGGGCGCAACCCGGCCTGCGCGAGGGCCGCCGAGACCCGCTCCTCCTCGCGGTCGGAAATCCCGTGGATTCGCAAACCTTCGGCGACTGCCTCGTACACGGTGTGCCGCGGGTTCAGCGCGCCGGTCGGGTCCTGCAGCACCAGTTGCACGCGCCTGCGGTACGCCTTGAGCTCCCGCCCTCGATAGCCGAGCGGTTCCCCGTCCACGAGCACCTCGCCGGCGGTCGGGCGCTCGAGCCCGAGCAGCGTACGGGCGAGCGTGGTCTTGCCGCACCCGCTCTCGCCGACGAGCGCGAGGATCTCACCGCGCCCGAGCGCCAGGTCCACGCCGTCCACCGCGTGCGCCGCCGCGCCCCTGCCCCGCCCGCGGAACACGACCTGCACGCCGCGCGCCTCGACGACAGGCACCGCGGTCGCGGTGTGCTCCTCGACGGGCACCGACGCCGTCATGCGACGTCCTCGGCACCGGTGACGCGCAGGCAGGCCGCGCTGCGGGCGCCGACCCGCACCGTGGGCGGGTCGACGACCCGGCACTCGTCCATCACGACCGGGCAGCGTGGATGGAACGAGCACCCGGTCGGCAGGTCGGACGGGAAGGGCGGGTCGCCCGCCAGGCCCGCCGGGGCGTACCGGAACCGGGGATCCCCGATGCGGGGGAACGCGCTGGCGAGCGCCGCGGAGTACGGGTGCAGCGGGGTGTCGAACACGTCGGCGGCGGGGCCCTGCTCGACGATGCGTCCGGCGTACATGACAGCGATCCGGTCGCAGGTGGTCGAGAGGACCGACAGGTCGTGGCTGATGAACACCATCGCCAGGCCGAGTTCCCGTACGAGCTCGGAGAGCACGTCGAGCACCTGCGCCTGCACCATCACGTCGAGCGCGGTCGTCGGCTCGTCGGCGACGAGGAGCTTGGGCCGGCAGGCGAGCGCCATCGCGATCATGATGCGCTGCTTCTGACCGCCGGAGAGCTGGTGCGGGTAGGTGCGGGCGCGCGAGGCGGGCAGCCCGACCTGCTCGAGCAGCTCACCGACCCGGTTGTTCGCGGTGCGTTCGGAGACCTGCTTCTCGTGCAGCAGGATCGGCTCGGCGAGCTGCTGGCCGATGCGCTGTACGGGGTTCAGCGCGTGCATCGCGCCCTGGAAGATGACCGCGGCCTTGCCCCAGCGCACGGCGCGCAGCCGGCCGAAGGACATCTTCATGACGTCCTCGCCATCCAGCAGCACCTGCCCGGTCACCTTGGCGGTCGGCGGGAGCAGCCGCAGGACCGAGCTGGTGACGGTCGTCTTGCCGCAGCCGGACTCGCCGGCGATCCCGACCGACTCGCCCGCCTCGACCGCGAGCGAGACGCCGCGTACGGCGGGTACGTCGCCCTCCCGCGAGCGGTACGTGACGTGCACGTCGTCGAACTCGAGCAGTGGCACCGGTCTCACGCCCCCTGTCCGTGCGGGTCGAGGATGTCCTCCAGCGCTCGTCCCACGAGGTTGAACGCGAGCACGACGAGAACGACGCAGATGCCGGGGGGTGCCAGGTACCACCACGCGCCCTGCGAGATCGCCCCCGCGGAGAACGCGTCGTCGAGGATCGATCCCCACGAGACCGCGGTCGGGTCGCCGAGGCCGAGGAACGAGAGCGTCGTCTCCGAGAGGATCGAGATCGACACTGCGAGCGTGGTGTTGGCGAGCACGAGCGGCATCACGTTGGGCAGCACGTGCCGGGTCATCTGGTGGGTGTTCCCCGCGCCGAGCGCACGCGCCCGCTCCAGGTACGGGCGGCCCTCCACCGAGAGGGTCTGCGCCCGGATCAACCGGGCGGTTCCCGGCCAGGAGGTGACGCCGATGACGATGATGATGTTGAGCAGGCTGCGGCCGAGCACGGTGGCGAGCACGATCGCGAGCGGCAGGAACGGGATCACGAGGAACCAGTCGGTGAACCGGTCCAGCAGCCCGCCGAACACTCCCCGGTAGTGGCCGGCCATGATCCCGACCGCGGTCCCGATCACCATCGAGATCACCGTGGCGCACAGCCCGACCAGCAGCGAGATCCGCGAACCCCAGGCGACGAGAGCGAGCACGTTGCGACCGGAGTCGTCGGTGCCGAGCCAGTACTGCGCGGACGGGGGGTCGTACACCCCGCCGGTCGCTTGCGTGACGTCGAGCTCGGAGCTGCTGAACAGCAGCGGTGTGAGCAGCGCGAGCAGGACGAACAACCCCATGAGCACCAGGCCGGCCATCCCCGCGCGGTTGCGGCGGAACTGCCCGGCCAGCCGTCCCCAGGCGCGACGCCGGCGGGCCCACACGATGGCCCGCGGCGACAGCGTCCGCGGGTCGACCGCCGTCGTCTGTCCTGTCATTCGGGGCCCCCGCGGCGTTGTCTGGCGGAGGAGCGTAGCGGGGGAGCCGGAGAACGTCGTGGGGCTGTCATTCGGGGCCCCCGCGGCGTTGTCTGGCGGAGGAGCCCGGCGGGAGGTGCTGCGGGGGAGCTGGAGAACGTCGTGGGGTTGTCATGATCTGACCCGGGGGTCGAGCTTGGCGTAGAGCAGATCCGCGACGAGGTTGGCCAGGATCACGGCGCCGGAGAACAGCAGGAACAGCGACTGCAGCACCGGTACGTCCGGTCCGTCGAGGGCGTCGACGGTGAGCGAGCCGAGCCCCTGGATGGAGAAGACGTACTCGATCGTGATCGCACCGCCGACGACGAAGCCGAGGTTCAGGAAGATGAGCGTGGTGGTGGGCAGCAGCGCGTTCGGCACGGCGTGCCGGCGGCGTACCAGCGCGTCGCGCAGGCCCTTGGCGCGAGCGGTCTGCAGGTAGTCCTGGCCCATCTCGTCGATCAGGGATGCGCGCATGACAAGTGAGTACTCGGCGAGGTAGATGACGGCGAGCGTCGTGACCGGCAGCGTGAGATGCCAGGCGACGTCGAGCCAGCCGGCCGGGGTGCTCGTGTCGACGCCGGGGGTGGAGAGCCCACCGATCGGGAAGATGCCCGGCAGCCCGAACACACCGACCGCGAAGACGATCAGCAGGATCATGCCGAACCAGAACTCCGGCATGGAGTACAGCACGAGCGTCGTGGTCGTCGAGACCTTGTCGAAGCGCTGCCCGCGCCGCCAGCCGGAGCGGATCCCGAGCCAGACTCCGAGGATGGTGGCGAGGATCGTGGCGGTGCCGACGAGCAGCAGCGTCGGCCAGATCCGCGGCAGGATCACGTCCCACGGCGGGATGCCGTACTTCACCGAGTCCAGCGTCTGGGCGAACGGGTTCTTGATGTAGTCGAGGAACTGCGCGCCCAGCGGCTGGTCGAGCTGGGTGCGCAACGCGCGCATCATTGCCTGGTCCACGTCGCGGCCGCGGGTATAGAGCGAGATCGGGTCGCCGGGCAGCATCCGGAACAGGAAGAAGTTGAAGACGACGACGAAGACGAACGTTCCGGCGGATCCGAGCACGCGGCTCAGGACGTAACGCCCACCGGGGCCCAGCCCCCACCGGCCGCGGGCGGGGGAGGGCGCCGGGGTGGGCGCGGCGGCGGGTTCTGCGACGAGGGCCACGTCTGCCTCGACTACCCGCGGGCGCGGCTGGTCACGGCGCCCGCTACTCCCGGTCGTCCTGGTCGGTGGCCTTGCGGCGGGCCAGGCCGAACCCGGCGCCGCCCGCGATCAGGACGAGCACGATGATGCCCACGATCAGGCCCCAGCTGGTGCCGCTGCCGCTCGTGGCGCCGGCGGCTGCGGTGCCGTCGGTGCTCCCACCCGTATCGGCGCTCACCGGCTTGATGTTGTCGTACGACCAGGTGCCCCACTGGAACAGCAGCACGCCGTCCGGGCTCGGCTGCGGCACGAAACCGGTGAACCGGTCGGAGCGGTACGCCTGCGGGTCGGTGTAGTAGTACGTCACGACGTACGGCGTCTGGTCGTACAGGATCTGCTGCATCTGCTTGACGATCTCGGCCCGCTTGGCCGGGTCCGTCTCGGTCGACTGCTGCTCGTACAGCTTGTCGTACGCCGGGTCGCAGAAGAACGAGTCGGACAGGTCGGGGTAGATGGTCCCGCCGTCCTTGTACGAGCGCTTGCCGCAGGTGAAGGTCGAGAGCTGGTAGTCGGGGTCCGGGTCGACGACCCAGCCCCACTCGAACATGTCGTAGTTGCCCTGGCCGATCTTCTCGGTCAGCGGGCTGTCGCCGAGGTTGGTGACGGTGACCTGGATGCCGACCGCCGCGAGGTAACCCTTGATGAACTCCACGGACTTCTTGGAGGTGGTGGAGTTGGACCGGCCGAAGAGCCGGAAGGAGAGCGGCTGCCCGTCGGCCGAGACGCGCACGTTGTCCGGGCCCATCTTGTAGCCGGCGGCGTCGAGCAGCTGGCCGGCCTTGTCCGGGTCGTAGCCCACCGGGTCCGCCGGGTCGAGGTGCAGCAGCGGGTAGTTCGGCGGGATGACGGTCGAGCCGGGCGAGCCGAGCCCGCCGAGCACCTTGTCGACCAGCGCCTGGCGGTCGATCGCCCAGGCCATCGCCTGGCGCAGCTTGGGATCCTTGAGCAGCGGGTTCCCGTCACCGATCGGGGTGCCGTCCGCGAGTGCGGCGCCGGTGTTGAAGGCGAGCTCGTTGAACCCGGGGTACGCCGCGGAGACCGTCCCGATTCCCGCGACGTCCTTGAGCGAGTTGAAGACGTTCGGGGTCAGGCTGTCCGCGAAGTCGATCTCACCCTTCTTCAGCGCCTGCGCCTCGGAGTCCTCGTTCCCGTAGACGCGGAACACGACCTCGTCGATCGCCGGCTTGCCTGCCCAGTAGTTCGGGTTCGCCTCCATCCGGATGAACTGGCCGACCTGCCGCTCGACGAAGACGAACGGGCCGCCGGAGACGATGGGGTTGCCGGGGGTGGGCTCGTTCTTGAACTTCTTGACGTCGGCCTCGGAGATGTCCTTCCAGACGTGCTCGGGCAGGATGTAGATCGCGAGGTGCAGCATGACCGGGGTCGGCTTCTTGAGCTTGACGACGAGGGTCGTGTCGTCGGGTGCCTCGGCCTTGATGATGTTGGTGACGTAGCTGCCGTAGTTGATCCGCTCGTACCGGCCGTTCTTGACCCGGTTGATGCTGTACGCGGCGTCGGCGGCCGTCATCGGCTGCCCGTCGCTCCACTTCATCCCGGGCCGGATCTTGTAGGTCCAGGTGAGCTTGTCGGCCGACTCCTCCCAGCTCTCGGCCATCCCGGGGACGGTGCTGAAGTCCTCGGCCGAGTAGTCGGTGAGCGTCGGGTACATCATCTGGAAGATCTCGTACGCCTCCGCGACGATCCCGGTGAACGGGTTCGCGGAGTCGATGTCGGTCGTCATCCCGATCGTGAAGGTGACCTTGCCGCCCGCCGCCCCGCCGGTCGGGGCCGGCGTCGCGGATTCCGCGATCGCGCTCGGCGCCGCGACGGCGGCCAGGCCGAGCACCAGCGCGCCGGCGCCGGCGGCGGCGAGCAGTCGGGTACGGAGCGATCGTCGTGCCGTCAGGGACATCTGCGTTCCTCTACGAAGTCGCCAGCGAGCCCGGCTCGATCCCAGCCCCTGAACGGTCGGTCAACTGCTGCTGCATTTCATACACCAACGGGCGCGGTTTCGGGAGTGTCCTGCCGATACCTGAGACGCTTTTGTGTCCGAACCGCGATTCGCCCGGAAGATCTCCGGTCCGCCGCTCGTGCGGCTCGCTAGCGTGTGCCCGTGGTCATCAAGGACAACGCCCCGGAGCGAGCGGTGGTTCCCCCCCTGGCACCCCGCCGCGAGCGCCCGACGTCGAACTCGGGACGGGTCGACCCGTACGGCTGGATGACCGACCCGGCCGATCCACCGCTCGCCGCCTATCTGCAGGCCGAGCGCGACTACTACGACGCGCGGACCGCCGGCCTGCGCCCGCTGGTCGACGAGCTGGCCGCCGAGATGGTCGCCCGGGTCCCGGACCAGGAGCCCAGCGCGCCGTGGGAGCAGGGCGGGTACCGCTACCAGTACGTCTACCCGGCGGGCGCCGACCACCCGCGCCTGGTGCGCAGCGCTGCCGGCGGCGCAGCGCGGACGCTGCTCGATCTGCAGCGCGTGGCGGACGCGGGCGGCACCGGGTACTGCGAGACCGGCCTGGTGCAGGTCAGCCCGGACGGGCAGCTGCTCGCCTGGTCGGTCGACCTGTCCGGCGACGAGGTGTACGAGCTGCGCTTCCGCGACCTGCGCACCGGGCGCGACCTGGTCGACGTGGTGCCGCGCAGCTACTACGGCGGCGCCTGGTCCGCCGACAGCAGCGCCTTCCTCTACACGGTGCACGACGACGCGTACCGGCCGTACCAGGTGCGCCGCCACGTCCTCGGCACCGACCCCGCCGACGACCCTGTCGTGCTCGAAGAGGACGACGAGCGCTTCGAGGTGGAGGTCGACGCGTCCCGTACGGGGGCGTGGGTCGTGATCCGGCTTGTCGCGCGCGGCACCACCGAGGAGTGGTTGCTCGCGAGCGCCGACCTCGCCGCCGCGCCGGAGGTGGTGCGGTCCCGGCAGACCGGTGTCGAGTACGCCCTCGAGCACGCGCCCGGCCACGGCCCGGACGGTGAGGACGGCTTCCTGGTGGTGACCAACCTCGGTGCGCCGGAGTTCCGCCTGGCATGGGCCCCGGTGACCGACCCCGCGCGGTGGACGGAGGTGCTCGCCGAGGACCCGGCGGTGCGGCTGCACGGTGTCGACGCGTTCGCCGGCGGCTACCTGCTCAGCGTGCGGCAGGACGGTGCGGCGGCGCTGCGGGTGCACCCCTCGGGTGCCGCGCCGTACCCCATCCGCTGTGAGGTCGCGGGCGGCATGGCGCGGATGGGTCGCAACGAGGAGTACGACAGCGACACCGCGACGGTGGTGCTCGAGTCGTTCCTCGACCCGGCCGTGCACCTGGACGTGACGCTCGCGACCGGCGCCCGGGCCGAGCGGCACCGCAGCGTCGCCGTCGGGGTCGAGGGTGGGGCGTACCGCAGCGAGCGGCTGCTGGTGCCGCGGCCCGACGGCGCGCAGGTGCCGGTCGTCGTGATGCGGCACCGCGACACCGACCTCAATGGCACCGCACCGTGTCTGCTGTACGGGTACGGCTCGTACGAGGCCAGCTGCGACCCGGACTGGGGCATCGACTGGTGGCGCACGCTGCCCTCCCTGCTGGACCGCGGCGTCGTGTTCGCCGTCGGTCACCCGCGCGGCGGTGGCGAGCAGGGCCGCAGGTGGTGGCTCGACGGGCACCTCGGCGCCAAGCCGAACACCTTCGACGATCAGGCGGCCGTCGCCGACTTCCTGGCCGACGGCCCGGTCGACGGCGCCCGGATCGTGACCCGCGGGCTGTCGGCGGGCGGGTTGCTGCAGGGCGCGCTCTACGGACGGCGCCCGGACCGGTTCGCCGGCGTGCTGGCCGAGGTGCCCTTCGTGGACGTGATCACCACGATGCTCGACCCGTCCCTCCCGCTCACGGTCACCGAGTGGGAGGAGTGGGGCGACCCGCGCGAGCCGGACGCCTACGAGGTGATGGCGTCGTACTCGCCGATCGACAATCGGCCCCCGGTCGCGGCGCGCCCGCCGCTGCTGGCGACCGGTGCGGTGCATGACCCGCGCGTACTCGTGCGCGAGCCGGCCAAGTGGGTCGCCGCGCTGCGCCACGACGACCCCGACGCCGGGCGCGGCACGTATCCCGGCTCGCCGGTCTCGCCGCGTACCGTGCTGTTCCGCTGCGAGACCGGCGCGGGCGCCCACGCCGGCCCGCCCGGGCGGTACGGGCAGCTGCACTACGAGGCCGAGGTGCTCGCCTGGTGCCTCGCGGCGATGGGCGCCGCCGTACCACCCGCTCGCTAGGCTGCCGGGAATCGTGGGCGACGGTAGGGGCGGCATGGGCGAGCGGTGGGCCGCGGTCGAGCCGACCGCACCGGACGCGGTATTGCTGCACATCGGACCGTTCAAGACCGGCACCACCGCGATCCAGGAGGCGCTCGCCGCCTCCCGGTCGATCCTCGCCGAGCACGACATCCGCTACCCCGGACCGCAGGGCCACCACGCGCGCGGGGCGATGTCGGCGATGGGACGTACCTTCGGCTGGGCAGGACAGGGTGGCGCCAAGGCGCCCAAGGGCGACTGGCGCCGGCTCACCGCGCTCGCCCGGGAGACGACCGGCCGGATGGTGCTCAGCAGCGAGTACTTCTGCCTGGCGCGGCCGGGTCGCATCCGGCGGATCTGCGCCGACCTCGACCCGCAGCGGGTGCAGGTCCTGATCACGCTGCGCCCGCTGGGGCTGCTGCTGCCCTCGAGCTGGCAGCAGTACGTCAAGAGCGGGCGGGCCGTGCGGTACGAGCCGTGGTTGCGGGCCGTGCTCGCCGACCCGCCCGACAAGGCGATGACGCCTTCCTTCTGGGTGCGCAACGACCACCCGGCGCTCGTACGGCGGTGGGCCGAGGTCGTCGGCCCGGACCGGGTGACGGTCCTGGTGCTCGACGACGCCGACCGGCCGATGCTCTACGAGGTGTTCGAGCGGCTGCTCGGGCTCGCCCCGGACACGCTGCACCGCGCCACCACGATGCGCGGCAACCGTTCGCTGTCGGCGGCGGAGGCCGAGCTGCTGTGCCTGGTCAACGAGGAGGTCGCCCGCCACGAGGTGCCCTGGCCCGACTTCCAGGCGGTCGTACGCGACGGCGCGGTACGCCGGCTGGTGGATTCCCGCGATCCGGCGCCTGCCGAGGGGCGCATCCGTACGCCGGACTGGGCGCTCGAGCGGGCCGAGCAGCTCGGCAAGGCCGCGGCCGCCGACATCGCGGCCAGCGGGGTCCGCGTCATCGGCGACCTCGACCTGCTCGCCCGCCGCCCGGCGCTCCCGCCCGAGGTGGCGCCCAGCCAGACGCTGCCGCTCGAGGTGCCGGTGGAGCTGTTGCTCGGGGCGCTGTCGGGCGCGATGCGCCGCGGGCCGCGGTTCGGGCACGTCGCCACGCCCTGGCCGCCGGTGAAGCAGCAACGCCAGCGCCCCAAGGGCGTCGAGGCAGCGACGGCCGGCGAGCTGGTGGGGGCGCTGCGCTCGCGGGCCCGCGCGCGTGCCGCACGGCTCGTGCGGCGCGCCACCCGGCCGGTGCGCCGGCGGTGACCCCGGACGGGTCCACGCGCTGGGCGGGGGTGGCGCCGGTCCCGGCGGACGGCGTGCTGCTGCACATCGGGCCGTTCAAGACCGGGACGACGGCGATCCAGGAGGCGCTCGCCGCCTCGCGTCGCAGGCTGGCCCGCCGCGGCGTCAGCTACCCCGGCACCGCCCGCCAGCACTCGCACGCGGCGATGGCCGCGCTCGGCACGACGTACGGCTGGGCCGACAAGGGCGGGGTCCGGGTGCCGCCCGGCGACTGGCGCGAGCTCGTCGCCGAGCTGCCGGACCGCGGCTCGCGCGTCGTGCTCAGCAGCGAGTACTTCTGCCTCGCCCGGCCGCGACAGATCCGGTCGATCTGCAAGGACCTCGGCCGCGACCGCGTCCACGTACTGATCACCCTGCGCTCGCTCGCACGGCTGCTGCCCTCGAGCTGGCAGCAGTACGTGAAGAGCGGCCAGTCCTTCCGGTACGAGCAGTGGCTGCGCGGGGTGCTCGCCGAGCCGCCCGACCCCGGGCTGGCCCGCTCGTTCTGGGTGCGCAACGACCACGCCGCGCTGGTACGGCGCTGGGCGGACGCGGTCGGCCCGGACCGGGTGACGGTGCTGGTGCTCGACGACGAGGACCGCGCGATGCTCTACGAGGTGTTCGAGCGCCTGCTCGCCCTCCCGCCCGACACGCTGCGGCGGCGGCAGCGGCTGCGCGGCAACCGATCCTTGTCGGCGGCCGAGGCGGAGGTCCTGCGCGCCGTGAACGAGCAGGTGGCCCAGCAGGACGTGGGCTGGCCGACGTACCTGGACGTGGTGCGCGGGGGAGCGGTACGCCGGCTGCTCGATGCGCGCGAACCCGCTCCCGGGGAAGCGCGCATCGCGACGCCGCCGTGGGCCCTGGAGCGGGCGGCCCGGCTCGGACGCGGGCACGCCGCGGCGATCGCCGCGAGCGGGGTGCGGGTGATCGGTGAGCTGGACCGGCTCGCCGAGCGGCTGCCCGACCCGCTACCGGGACCCGCCGCGGGGCAGCTGCCGGTCGGCGTGTCCGCGGAGCTGCTGCTGGGCGCGTTGTCCGGGGCGATGCGCCGCGGTCCGCGGTTCGGCGAGGTCGCCGCGGTGTGGCCGGCGCTGGAGGCGGGGTCGCAGGACCTGGCCGCCGTGCCGACCCGCCGGCTCCTGCGCGGGCTCGGCGCCCGAGCGCGCCGGCGTACCCGCGGCGCGGCCGGCCGGATCTATCACACCGTTCGCGGAGGCGGCAGGCCTGCCGGGCGTGATCTGTAACGCGTTCCACTCAGGAGTGGGTGGCCGCCGTGCGCACGGTAAGGGATCATTGTTACCAAATCCGAGAGCGAGCGCGAGGACGGCGACGACATGACCACGGCGATCCCAGGACTGGACAACCCCCGCACGCGCAACAAGAAGCTCGTGGAGTGGGTGGAGGAGATCGCCGCCCTGACCCAGCCCGACCGGGTCGAATGGTGCGACGGCTCGCAGCAGGAGTGGGACCGCCTGACGAACCTGCTGTGCGAGACCGGCACGTTCGTGCGGCTCAACGAGGCCAAACGGCCCAACTCCTTCCTGGCCCGCTCGAACCCGGCCGACGTCGCCCGGGTCGAGGACCGTACGTTCATCTGCTCGCTGACCGAGGCGGACGCCGGCCCGACGAACAACTGGGCCGACCCGGTCGAGATGCGGGTCACCCTCAAGGGTCTGTTCGACGGTGCGATGCGCGGCCGCACCATGTACGTCGTCCCGTTCTCCATGGGACCGCTGGGTTCGCGGATCTCCCAGCTTGGCGTCGAGATCACCGACTCGCCCTACGTCGTCGTCAACATGCGGATCATGACGCGGATGGGCACGGCCGCGCTCGAGCAGATCGGCGAGGACGGCGACTTCGTCCCCGCGCTGCACTCGGTCGGCGCCCCGCTCGCGGCCGGTGAGACGGACGTCGCCTGGCCGTGCAACGACACCAAGTACATCGTGCACTTCCCGGAGACCCGCGAGATCTGGTCGTACGGCTCGGGCTACGGCGGCAACGCGCTGCTCGGCAAGAAGTGCTTCGCGCTGCGGATCGCGTCGGTGATGGCGCGCGACGAGGGCTGGCTCGCCGAGCACATGCTGATCCTCAAGCTGACCTCGCCGAGCGGGGAGGTGCGCTACCTGACCGCGGCGTTCCCGTCCGCGTGCGGCAAGACCAACCTCGCCATGCTCGAGCCGACCGTGCCGGGCTGGAAGGTGGAGACGGTCGGGGACGACATCTGCTGGCTGCGGTACGGCGACGACGGCCGGCTCTATGCGATCAACCCGGAGGCCGGGTTCTTCGGCGTCGCGCCGGGCACCGGCCTCGACACCAACCGCAACGCGATCGAGACCCTCGACGCCAACTGCATCTACACCAACGTCGCCCTCACCGACGACGGCGACGTGTGGTGGGAGGGCCTGACCCCCGAACCGCCGGCGCACCTGATCGACTGGCTCGGCAACGACTGGACGCCCGAGTCGTCGACCAAGGCCGCCCACCCGAACGCGCGGTTCACCGCGCCCGCCGCGCAGTGCCCGTCGATCGCGCCCAACTGGGAGGACCCCGCCGGCGTACCGATCTCGGCGATCCTGTTCGGTGGTCGGCGCGCCACGAACGTGCCACTGGTGACCGAGGCGTACGACTGGGAGCACGGCGTCTTCATCGGAGCCACGACGGCCTCGGAGAAGACGGCCGCCGCGGAGGGCAAGGTCGGCGAGCTGCGCCGGGACCCGTTCGCGATGCTGCCGTTCTGCGGGTACAACATGGCCGACTACTGGGGCCACTGGCTGTCGGTCGGCAAGGCGACCGAGCCGGAGAAGCTGCCGCGGATCTACCAGGTGAACTGGTTCCGCAAGGACGCGGACGGCCGGTACATGTGGCCCGGCTTCGGGGACAACAGCCGTGTGCTCGCGTGGATCATCGACCGGGTGATCGGTTCCGGGGAGGCGGTCGAGACCCCGATCGGGCGCGCGCCGGCCCCCGGAGCGCTCGACCTGGACGGGCTCGACCTGCGCGACGAGATGCTCGCCGAGCTGTTCCGCGTCGACGCCGGCTCGTGGCTGGCCGAGGCGGACCTCACCGAGGAGTACTTCGCCCAGTTCGGCGACCGCCTGCCGGCAGCGATGCGCGACCAGCTCACCGCGCTGCGCACCCGCCTCCGTTCCTGACCTTCTTCCCAAAGGGGCGATCTGGGCAGCCCGACTGCACGGCCTGACCCGAAGCAGCGATCTTGAATGCGCCGGCAGGTTGCTGCGGCGTAGCGTGCGGGATCACCCCTGTGGATGACGTGCCCGGCCTGCATGGGTGATGGTCCAGGCTGCTCGTCATGCGCGGACAGATGACAGCACCGCCGTCCGCTGCACGACACGGCGGGCTCTTCACCAGGAGCGAGGCATCGGCGGTCGGGTACAGCAACTACCGGATCCGGCGACTGCTGCGCAGCGGGCTGTGGATCGTTGTGTTGGGAAGCGTCATGACCACCCTCGGTACGCCTCTCACTCCGGTCACCCTGGCCTGGGCGGCGGTCCTCGCGACCGGCGTCGGAGGCGTGGCAAGCCACGGAACGGCTGGTCGACTCTGGGGGCTGCGCGTACCCGATGATCCAGAGGTCCACGTGATCGTCGCACGGGACTGCCGAGTACGACGAGCCGGGCTGCGTACCCATCGGGTGCCGCTGCCCGATGACGACATCGCAACGCTTGACGGGCTCCAGGTGACGACGCTGGTGCGCACGATCGTCGACCTGCTGCTCTGGCTACCGGTCGAGGCGGGACAGGCGATGCTGGTCGATGCCCAGCGGCGCGGGCTGGTCCGCAACTCCGACGTCCGGCACCATCTGATCACCGGGCCGCAGCGCCACGGGATGCACCGGGCGTGGACGGTGGTGAACGAGGCGGGGAACGCGTACTCCGTGGCCGAAGTCCGCTTGCGCCGGGTGCTGCGGCGCGCCGGCCTGTCCGGCTGGCGCGAGAACATCGCCCTGTACGACGCGGACGGGCTGGTCGGCTGGGCCGACGTCATATTCGATGCTGCGCGGGTGATCGTCGAGCTCGACGGACGCGCGTACCACAGCGGGGCCGAGGCGTTCCAGGCCGACCGCACCAAGCAGAACCGCTTGGTGGCTATGGGGTATGTGGTCCTGCGCTTCACCTGGGACGACGTCGTGAAGCGCCCCGACTACGTCGTGCAGACCGTACAGCAGGCGCTGGCCCGCGCCGCTGCGTGATCCTTCCGTCGCTCCATGGCCGCCGTCGGCGTCGATGGCCATGCGCACCTGCGCTACCGACCGGCCCGTACCGGCGAAGATCACTGATACGGGTCGGATGGTGCAGTTGAACTGCGTTGATCGCCCCTTTGGGGAGAAGGGGGAGAGGTCAGGCGAGGGTGGCGACCATGAGGGCCTTGATCGTGTGCAAGCGGTTCTCGGCCTGGTCGAAGGCGACGTTCGCCGGGGAGGCGAACACCTCGTCACTCACCTCGAGGCCGTCCTCGAGCCCGGTCGCCGCCGCGATCTCGGCGCCGACGGTCGTACGGGCGTCGTGGAACGCGGGCAGGCAGTGCATGAACCTGACGTCCGGGTTGCCCGTCGCGGCCATCGCCGGCGCGTCCACGCGGTAGGGCTGCAGCAGCTCGACCCGCTCGGCCCACACCTCCTTCGGCTCACCCATCGAGACCCATACGTCGGTGTGCACGAAGTCGGCGCCGCGCAGCCCTTGCGCCGGGTCCTCGGTCAGCAGCAGCCGGGCGCCGGACTGCTCGGCGCGTTCGCGCGCCGCGGCGACCACCTCGTCCGCGGGCCACAGCGCACGCGGTGCCGCGATGCGCACGTCGGCGCCGAGGATCGCGCCGGTCACCAGCAGCGAGCGCCCCATGTTGTACTGCGCGTCGCCGAGGTAGCAGTAGGCGATCTCGTTCACCGGCTTGCCGTGTCCGTGCTCGCGCATCGTCAGGAAGTCGGCGAGCATCTGGGTCGGGTGCCACTCGGCGGTGAGCCCGTTGTACACCGGTACGTCCGCGCCGTCGGCGAGCTCCTCGACGGTGGCCTGCGCGGCGCCCCGGAACTCGATCGCGTCGTACATCCGCGACAGCACCCGCGCCGTGTCGGTCGCCGACTCCTTGTGACCGAGCTGCGACGAGGACGGGTCGAGGTAGGTGACGTGCGCCCCCTGGTCGTACGCCCCCACCTCGAACGCGCAGCGGGTGCGGGTCGAGGTCTTCTCGAAGATCAACGCGATGTTGCGCCCGGACAGCAGCGGGACCTCGGTACGGGCGCGCTTGGCCGCCTTGAGCTCCGCGGCGAGGTCGATCAGGTGGGTCAGCTCGGCCGCGGTGTGGTCGAGCTCCTTGAGGAAGTCCCTGCCGTACAGGTCGACGCTCATCTGCCACTCCTCCGTGTCGTCGGTACGTGCGCCATCACGCGTCGCGCTCGATGGGACAGGTCATGCAGCGGGGGCCGCCGCGGCCGCGCCCGAGCTCGTTGCCGGCGATGGTGACGATCTCGATGCCGTTCTTGCGCAGGTAGGTGTTGGTGACGGTGTTGCGCTCGTACCCGAAGATCACCCCGGGCGCGACGGCCAGGAAGTTGTTGCCGTCGTCCCACTGCTCGCGCGCCGCGCCGAGCTGGTCGATCTGGGTCTGCAGCACGCGTACCTGTGGGATCTCCAGCGCGTCGGCGACGGCGGGGAAGAGTTCCTCGTTCTCGTGCACCGCGTAGTTGCCGCCGTCGTCGGTCTTGGTGAGGGTGTACGAACGCAGCGCGGGTGGCCAGTACGGGTAGACGCTGAACGCGTCCCGGTCGACCATCGTCATCGCCGTGTCGAGGTGCATGAAGGCGCGGACACGCGGCAGCTCGACGACGATCACCTTGCGCACCTGGTCGGCGGGGTCGGAGAAGTAGCTGCGCACGAGATGCTCGATGCCCTGGGCGGTGGTGCGCTCGCCCATGCCGATCATCACCGTACGGTTGCCCAGCACCAGGATGTCGCCGCCCTCGCAGGTGGCCGGCTGGTGGTGCTCGTCGTCGTTCCCGTACCAGAAGCGCAGGCCGGCGCCCTTGAACATCGGGTGGTACGTCCAGATCGCCCGCGAGTGGACGATCTCGCGCTGGCGGGCCGGCTTGGCCATCGGGTGCACCGACAACCCGTCGTACACGAAGGCGCTGTTGTCCCGCTGGAACAGGTGGTTGGGCAGCGGTGCCAGGACGAAGTCGTAGTCGTCGAGGTAGTGCCAGAGCAGCGAGTTGCCGCGCGGCAGCTGCAGGTCGCGCTTGACGATCCCGCCGATGAGCACCTCGGCGAGCGCCCGTCCCTCCATGCCGTTCGCCAGCTCGCGCAGCGGCTCGACGAGGGTCGGTCCGACGCTCTGGGCGGTGACCACCCGCTCGAGGACGAACTCGCGGCCGTCGTCGGTGTCGAGGACCTCGCCGAGCAGGTCGGCGAAGTAGTGCACCTGCACGCCCTTGTCGCGGAGCTTGCTGACGAACGCGTCGTGCTCCTCGCGGGCGCGCGTTGCCCACATGACGTCGTCGAACAGCAGGGTGTCCACGTTCTGCGGGGTCAGCCGTGCCAGCTCGAGTCCCGGCCGGTGCACGATCACCTGTCGCAGCGGCCCGACCTCGGAGTCCACGTGGAAGTGCATGCTCTCCTCCGCATCTACCGGCGCCGGTGCGGCACCGCTCACCCGATCATCCCGGGTGACCCGCCCCCGGCGCACCGGTCCTTGGTCCTGATCTCACCGGTCCGGGTACGCGCGCGGCGTGGGCCGACAGGGCATGCTGGTCCCGTGACGATCCAACCGCTCGAGCTGCCGCGGATGATGCCGCAGGCCGGCCGGCTGCTCGTCGCCTCGCCGGTGCTGCTCGACCCCAACTTCCGGCGCGCGGTCGTGCTGCTGCTCGACCACGACGAGGAAGGCACCCTCGGGCTGGTGCTCAACCGGCCCTCCGAGATCGCCATCGAGGCGGTGCTGCCGGCGTGGAGCGGTCGCGCGACCGGCTCCGCGGTGCTTTTCCAGGGCGGTCCGGTGGGTGACGACAGCGCGCTCGGCCTCGGGATGCTCCCGGGCGCGTACGACGGTCCGGAGCCACTCGGCTTCCGGCGCCTGGTCGGCCCGCTCGGGCTTGTCGATCTCGACGTCGATGCGTCGGTGGCCGCCGAGCTCACCGCGGTACGACTGTTCGCCGGGTACGCCGGGTGGGGCCCGGAGCAGCTGCACGCGGAGCTCGCCGAGGGTGCCTGGTACGTCGTGGACGGGCATCCGACCGACGCGTTCACCGCGGAGCCCGACACCCTCTGGCGCGCGGTGATGCGGCGCCAGCGCACCGCGCTCGCGTTGCTCAGCAACGCCTCCGACGACCCCGAACTGAACTGACCGGGCGGGTCCGCGGGTGGATCGCGCACTGCGCAGGTCCCCGTAGGATGACGGACATGCCCGCGTACCCGACGGCGCCGCTCGGCGCGCAGCACCCCCCCGCTCTCGACCCGGTGACCCCGGAGACCGATGGCGGGCTGCTCGTCGAGGAGCGGCCGGCACCCCAGGCGGGCGGTGGGGACCACGAGCGCTTCGCGCACTACGTGCGCAAGGAGAAGATCGTCGAGTCGGCGGTGACCGGCACTCCCGTCGTGGCGCTGTGCGGCAAGAAGTGGGTGCCGGGACGCGATCCGAGCAGGTTCCCGGTGTGCCCCGACTGCAAACGGATCTACGAGGGCCTGCCTGCGGGCGACGAGGGCTCCGGCGGTGACGCCGGGGCCGGGCGTTGACCACCCGGACGCCCGCGGCCACTCCCGTTCGTCGACACCAGACGCTGTTCGACCGCGAGCACCGCGCGGTCACGGTCGGCATCGTGGCCGTGATGACGCTGTTCGCGTTCGAGGGCATCGGGGTGGCGACGGCGATGCCGGTGGTCGCGGCCGCGCTGGACGGGTTGGGCGCGTACGCCTGGGCGTTCAGCGGCTACGTCGTCGCGAGCCTGGTGGGCATGGTCATCGCGGGCGGCTGGAGCGACGAGCGCGGCCCGCGTGACCCGTTGCTCGCCGGAGTCGTGCTCTTCGGGACCGGCGCGGCGATCTGCGCCTTCGCGTGGTCGATGCCGGTGCTGATCGCCGGCCGGCTCGTCGCGGGCCTCGGCGGTGGTCTGGGGATCGTGGCGATCTATGTCGTGCTCGGCCGGGCGTACGACGAGGCGCTGCGTCCGCGCGCGTTCGCGCTGCTGTCCAGCGCCTGGGTGCTGCCCAGCATCATCGGGCCGTTCCTCGCGGGCGCCCTCACCCAGCACCTGTCGTGGCGGGCGGTGTTCTGGCTTGTCGTACCGCTCGTCGCGCCTCCGATGGTGCTCCTCGCGCACCGGCTGCGCGGGCTCGGCGCCGCGCCCGCCGGCGGACCTGACGGCCCGGGACCGGACGGCGACGGTACGGGCGGGGCCGCTGCTCCCGACCGGCACCGCGCCTGGCAGCGGACCCGGCTGTCGGTCGTCGCCGCCGCCGGCCTCGGGTTGCTGCAGGAGGCGGGCACCCGCCTCGGGATCGTCGGGCTGGTGCTCGCCGTCGCGGGCCTCGCGCTGCTAATGCCGGCGCTGCACCGGCTGCTGCCGGCGGGCTCGATCCGGATGGTCCGCGGCCTGCCGACCGTCGTCGTGCTGCGAGGGATCATGGCCGGCGGGTTCTTCGCGGGCGAGGCGTACCTGCCGCTCGCGCTGCAGACCGAACGCGGTCTGGACCCCGCGCACGCCGGTCTGATCCTGACGGCCGGCGCCCTCGGGTGGTCGGCCGGTGCGTGGATCCAGGGCCGGGTCTACCTGCGCCTGGGCCCGGTGCGGCTGATGCGCCTCGGGGCGATCTGCACCACGGTCGGGCTCGCGACCCTCCCGCTCTGCCTGCACCCCGCGCTGCCGCCGTACACCGCCGTCGCGTCCTGGGTGGTCGGCGCGTTCGGCATGGGGGTGGCGTACGCGACCCTCGGGAACCAGACGCTGTCGCTGTCCAGCCCGCAGGACCAGGGCGAGAACTCCGCCGCCCTGCAGATCTGCGACTCGGTCGGTTCGGTGCTGCTGATCGGCGTGGCCGCCGCGGTCTACGCAGCGGCGCTGAGCGCCGGCACCGTGACCCGCGGGACGTTCGACGTGATCTGGCTCTCGATGGCAGTGATCGTGCTTGTCGCTGTCGCCACCGCCGGGCGCGTCGTGCCCGGCCGCCGCGCCGCCCTGTCGTAGGGTCGCGCACGCCCATGACGACCTCCCCTGCCGCCGCCTCGCGCTCACCCGCCGGTCCGGCGGCGCCGCTGCGCGCCTGGCAGCAGGCCGCACTGGCCGAGTACCACCGGCGCGGCGCCCGCGACTTCCTCGCCGTCGCGACGCCGGGCGCCGGGAAGACGACGTACGCCCTGCGCATCGCGACCGACCTGCTCTCGCGGGGCGTGGTGCAGCGCGTCACGGTCGTCACACCCACCGACCACCTGACGACCCAGTGGGCGGCCGCCGCAGCTGCGGTCGGCCTGGCGCTGGACAGCGGCTTCAGCGGCTCGCGCGGGGCCACCAGCAGCGACTACGACGGGGTGGTCGTCACGTACGCCGGGGTCGCGGCCGCGACGCTGCGGTTCCGCCGGCGCACCGAGGAACGCCGCACGCTGGTGATCCTTGACGAGGTGCACCACGCCGGTGACTCGCTCGCCTGGGGCGAGTCGATCCGCGAGGCGTTCGAGCCGGCCACCCGCCGGCTCTCGCTGACCGGCACGCCGTTTCGCACCGACGTCAACCCGATCCCCTTCGTGTCGTACGCCCCCGGCGCCGACGGCATCCCGCGCAGCGCGGCCGACTACTCCTACGGGTACGGCGACGCGCTCACCGACGGCGTCGTCCGCCCGGTGCTGTTCCTGGCCTACTCCGGGCGGATGCGCTGGCGCACCCGGGCCGGCGACGAGGTCAGCGCGACGCTCGGAGCCGACCAGGCCAAGGACGTCACCGCCCAGGCCTGGCGCACGGCTCTCGACCCGGCCGGCGAGTGGGTCCCGCAGGTGCTGCGCGCCGCCGACCGCCGCCTGACCGAGGTGCGCCGGCACGTGCCCGACGCCGGCGGGCTGGTCATCGCCACCGACAAGACCAAGGCCCGCGCCTACGCGCGGCTGCTCGCCACGATCTGCGGGGAGCGGCCCGCGGTGGTGCTCTCCGACGACCCGGGTGCCGGTGCGCGGATCAGCCGGTTCGCGGCGGGCAGCGAGCGGTGGCTGGTCGCGGTGCGGATGGTCAGTGAGGGCGTGGACGTGCCGCGCCTGATGGTCGGGGTGTACGCGACCTCCGCCGCGACGCCGCTGTTCTTCGCCCAGGCGGTGGGGCGCCTGGTACGGGCCCGGCGCCGCGGGGAGACGGCCAGCGTGTTCCTGCCGACCGTGCCGGTGCTGCTGCGCCACGCCGCCGAGCTGGAGCAGGAGCGCGACCACGTCCTCGGCCGCCCGCGCAGCGGGAACGACGTCTGGGCCGAGGAGGAGGCGCTGCTCGCCGAGGCGGGCCGCGCCCGTACCGGCTCCGACCTGCTGGAGGACCAGCTCGCCTTCGAGGCGCTGGAGAGCGAGGCGACCTTCGACCGTGTGCTCTTCGACGGCGGCGAGTTCGGCACCGGGCACGCCCCGGGAAGCGCGGAGGAGGAGGACTTCCTCGGCATCCCGGGACTGCTGGACCCGGGGCAGGTCACCGACCTGCTGCGCTCGCGGCGGGCCCGCGAGAGCGCGCGCCGCCCGGCCCGCCCGGAGCCCGCGCCCGCCGCGCAGCACGACCTGCCGGCGCTGCGCCGGGAGTTGGCGTCCTGCGTGAGCGCGTACGCCCGCGCGAGCGGGGCCAGCCAGGCGTCGGTCCACGCGCAGCTGCGCCAGGCGTGCGGCGGGCCGGAGACCGCCCGGGCCTCGGCGGCCGAGCTCGGCGCGCGGCTGGAGCTGGTACGGCGGTGGGCGACCACCCCGTCCCGGCGTCGCTGACCCGTGGGAGCATGAACCCCGCTCCGTCCCCCCGACCCGGAGGTCCCCGTGCCCCGTACCCTGCTGCGCCCGCTGCTGCTCGCGTCGTGCGCGGGGTTGCTGCTCGCCGCGTGTGCCGCCCCCGCCTCCACGCCGAACACCCCCGCCGACTCCGCGCAGCCGGGCGGGTCGGCGACGCCGACGGCCACGAGCAGCGCGCTGGACTGCACCCCCGCCAACCTGCCGCTGATCACGCCCGGGACGCTGACGGTGAGCACCTCCAAGCCCGCCTACCCGCCCTACGTCATCGACGACGACCCCAGCAACGGCAAGGGATTCGAGTCGGCCGTGGCGTACGCGGTCGCGGACAAGCTGGGATTCAGCGCGGACCAGGTCGACTGGACGTTCGTGACCTTCGAGCAGACGTACGCCCCGGGTGCCAAGACCTACGTCTTCGGCCTGCAGCAGGTGTCGATCACGGCGAAGCGCGCGCGGGCGATCAGCTTCTCCGACCCGTACTACTCGGCCAACCAGGCGGTCGTGGCGCTGAAGAAGAACACCGCTGCCACCTCCGCGACCTCGGTGGCCGACCTGGCCGCCCTCAAGCTCGGGGTGCAGGTCGGCACGACGAGCCTCGACTACGTCACCGACGTCATCAAGGCCGAGCAGCAGCCGGCGGTGTTCAACGACACCGAGGGCGCCAAGCAGGCCCTGAAGAACGGCACCATCGACGCGCTCGTCGTGGACCTGCCCACAGCGTTCTACATCACGGCCGCCGAGATCCCGGGCTCGACGGTCGTCGGGCAGTTCCACGACGTGGCCGCCGACGGCGACCAGTGGGGACTAGTGCTCAAGAAGGACAGCCCGCTGCTGCCCTGCGTCAACCAGGCGCTGGGCGAGCTGAAGTCCTCCGGCGAGCTGGCGCAGATCCAGGACAAGTGGCTGTCGTCGACCGTCAAGGTCCCGTACTTCACCTCCTAGCCCGGCGCGCCAGCACGAGCCGGTGAGGCCATGAGCGTCCCGCAGGGAGGTACGACCGCCGTCGCGGCACCGCTGCCGTACGTCGACCCGGTCCGCCGTGCCGCGGCCCGGCGGCGCACGGTGCGCGACGCGCTCATCGCCACCGCCAGCCTGGCGGTGTTCGTGGGCGCCGTCGCGCTGTGGGCGTCCCGGCTGCCCGGATGGCCGGCGGTGCAGGCGTCGTTCTTCGACGGCGAGATCCTGCGCTCCTCGTTCCTGCCGACGCTGCAGGCGCTCGTGCTGAACATCAAGATGTTCCTCGTCGCCGAGCTGCTGATCCTCCCGCTCGGCCTGGTCGTGGCGCTGTGCCGCCGCTCCCGTGCGCCGGTGCTGTTCCCGCTGCGCGCCGTCGCCACCGTCTACACCGACGTGTTCCGCGGCACCCCGACCCTGCTCGTGGTGTTCCTGCTCGGCTTCGGGGTGCCCGCGCTCGACATCCCGGGGCTGACCCCGGAGCCGGTCGTCTGGGGCACCGTCGCGCTGGTGCTCTCGTACGGCGCGTACGTGGGCGAGGTGTTCCGCGCCGGGATCGCCTCGGTGCACCCGAGCCAGGGCATGGCGGCGCGCTCGCTCGGGCTCTCGCAGTGGCAGACCAGCAGGTTCGTCGTGCTGCCGCAGGCGGTGCGCCGGGTCGTGCCGCCGTTGCTCAACGACTTCGTGTCGTTGCAGAAGGACACCGCGCTCGTCGGTGTGCTCGGTCCGATCGAGGCGCTGCGCCAGGCGCAGATCATCAGCTACGACGAGGCGAACTTCACGCCGTACGTCGCGGCCGCGGTGCTGTTCATCGCGCTCACGATCCCGCTCGCGCGCTTCACCGACTGGCTGCAGGCGCGCCAGGAGCGCCGTACCTCGATCGCCGGTGCCCGATGACCGGGCCGCTGCTGGAGATGACCGGCGTCCACAAGGCGTTCGGTCCCAACGCGGTGCTGCGCGGCATCGACCTGCAGGTCGCCGAGCACGAGGTCGTCGTGCTCATCGGCGCCTCGGGCTCGGGCAAGTCGACGCTGCTGCGCTGCGTGAACGGGCTCGAGGCGGTCGACGCCGGGGAGGTTGTGCTGCGCACGCCGGGCAGCACGCTCACCGTCTCGGACGCGCGGGTGGACCTCGATGCCGTACGCCGGCGGGTGGGCATCGTGTTCCAGCAGTACAACCTCTTCCCGCACCTGTCGGCCGTGCAGAACGTCGCGCTCGCCCCCCGCCGCGTGCTGCGCCGGTCGCGGGGGCAGGCGGAGCGGGCGGCCCGCGAGCTGCTCGCGCGCTTCGGCCTGGCCGACCGCGCCGACGCCTACCCCGACCAGCTCTCCGGCGGGCAGCAGCAGCGGGTGGCGATCGTACGGGCGCTCGCCATGGACCCCGAGATCGTGCTCTTCGACGAGATCACCTCGGCGCTCGACCCGCAGCTGGTCGGCGAGGTGCTCGACGTCGTACGCGAGCTCACCACCGCCGGCATGACCATCGTGATGGCGACGCACGAGATGGGCTTCGCGCGCGACGTCGCGCACCGGGTGCTGTTCCTCGACGCCGGTACCGTCGTGGAGGAGGGCACGCCCGCACAGATCTTCGGCGCGCCGACCCACCCGCGCACCCGGCAGTTCCTGGCGCGGGTGAGCACCGGCACGGCGACGCGCGGCGGTATCGACGCCTGATCCGCCCGGCTCGCACTACGATCTTGGCGGCCGGTCCAGCGGGACCACCGGAGGTACGGGAGGCATCGTGTCCACTGCATCCATCCACGACGGAGATCCGGACACCGCGCTCGGTGCGGCGCTCGCCTCGGCGGGGCGGCACTGGGGGCTGCTGCTGCTGTTCGGGCTGGTCTCGGTGGTCGTCGGCATCATCATGCTGGTCTGGCCGGGCAAGACGCTCGTCGTGTTCGCGGTGTTCTTCGGCGCCTGGCTGCTGGTCTCCGGGATCTTCCAGGTGATCGAGGCGTTCGCGCACGGCCTGGACGGGGGGTCGCGGGCGATGCTGGCGATCTCCGGGGTCTGCGGGATCATCCTGGGGCTGATGTGCTTCCGCGGGGTGCTGCAGAGCCTCGAGATCCTCGCGCTGCTGCTGGGCCTGGCCTGGATCATCCGCGGCGTGCTCACGTTCGTCACCGGCCTGAGCGCCAAGGGCGCACAGGGCCGCGGGTGGGTGATCTTCGGCGGCGTGGTGCTCTTCCTCGGCGGGGTGGTGATCCTCGTCTGGCCGGGCATCTCGCTGCTGACGCTCACGATCGTCGCGGGCGCCTGGGTCCTGGTCTTCGGGCTGGTCGAGGTCTTCGCCGCCTTCCAGGTCCGCAAGCTGGGCCGCGCAGCGACCGGCTGAGATCGCGCAGGGCGGCCGCCCGCCGCCTGCAAAGAGAGGGTCAAGAAGCCGCACCCGCGCAGTGACGCGCCTATCGTCGAGGCATGGCGGCGGAGACCTCACAGACGCTCGACCGGGGACTGCGGGTGCTGGAGCTGCTCGCGGACGCCCCCGAGGGCCTGACCGTCACCGAGATCGCCGCCAAGCTCGCCATCGCGCGCACCGTCGTCTACCGGCTGGTCGTCACCCTCGAGCAGCACGCGATGCTGCGCCGCGGCAGCGACGGGCGCTGCCGGCTGGGGATGGCGATCCTCTCGCTGGGACGGCAGGTGCAGCCGGTGCTGCGCGACGCCGCCGTGCCCGCGCTGCGCCGGCTAGCCGACACCGTCGGTGCGACCGCGTACCTGTCGGTGGCCGACGGCAACGACGCGGTGAGCGTCGCGGTCGTCGAGCCGAACCGGCCCGAGCCCACCGTCCCGTACCGGGTCGGCGTACGGGCCCCGCTCGACCGGGGCGCTGCCGGTCGCTCGCTGCTCGCCGCCCGCGCCTCGGGCGGTCAGCCGTTCGAGCCGGGCTGGATCATCGCACCGTCCGACGCCGCACCCGGCGCGTACGGCATCGCCGCGCCACTGCTCGGCGTACCGGGCATCGAGGCGGCGCTCGGGGTGATCACCGCGTCCGAGGTCGCCGCCGACGAGGTGGGCCAGCGGGTGCTGCGGACGGCGGGCGAGGTGTCCCGCGCGCTGCGCTGAGCGCTAGGCGCAGCCGGTGACCGTCGCCGCGATCGTGTCGACGGCGCGCCGCGTGGCCAGCGGGGTGTAGGCGCGCTCGGGCCGGTTGTTCACCAGCACCGAGAAGATCTTGTCCCGGCCGTCCGCGCCGACCGTGTAGCCGGAGAGCGCGACGGTGTCGTGCAGGGTGCCGGTCTTGGCGAAGATCTTCCCGCGCGCGCAGCTGCTCGGCGGTGTCGTGTAGCGGCCGTTGGACGCCTTCAGCGTTCCGGAGACCCCGCTGACCGGCAGCATCGAGCGCAGCGCGTTGAGCTGCGGGTTGCGGGGCGCCGCCGCGCGCCGCAGCAGCTGGATCAACGACGCGGACGTGAGGCGGTCGGCGCGCGACACGCCACTGCCGTCGGCGAGCACCAGCCCCTTGGTCTTCACCCCGAGGCGCGTCAGGACGTCCTTGGCGGCCTGCGCCCCGCCGGCCCAGCTGCCCGGCCGGCCGGCGGCGACGGCGACGTTGCGGTACAGCATCTCGGCGATGTCGTTGTCGCTCACCAGCAGCATCCAGGAGACCGCGGCGCGCAGGCTGTTGCCCTTGAAGCTCGCCAGCGGGCTGGCGCTCGGTGCCACGGTGGTCCGCCCGCGGAACTTGACGGTGACCGCGAGGTCGGACCGCGTGGTGAGGTGCTTGGCGAGCTTCGCGCGTACCTGGTCGGCGAAGTAGCGCCCGGCGTCGGTGCTGGTGTCCCACAGGTCCCGGCCGTCGCGCACGAACGCGCGCACCGGGCGCACCACGTACGGCTGGTACGACGCGGGCCAGCCCGGCGCCAGCGTCGGGGCCGCGAAGCGGGAGTCGTCGAAGAACACCTTGAACTTGACCTGCTTGACCTTCTTGACCGCCTTGGCCGCCTTCGCGGTCTTGGTGGCCTGCGCCGCGTCCGGCGCCGCCGGCGGGTCGGCGGGCGGCTCGACCGGCGTCGGGTCGGCCGAGGGGAGCGCTGCGAGCGCGCCCTTGGCCGTGCGGTTCGCCAGCTTGCCGAGCTGGGTGCTGGTCAGCACCGGGTCGCCGCCGGCCACCACGACGAGCTTGCGCTTGGCGGCGCCCTGGGCGACCACCTCCGTCGGGAAGCGGTGGTCGAGCCCGAACTGGTCCATCGCCGTCACGGCGGTGACGAGCTTCATGTTCGAGGCCGGCAGCCGTGGTTTGGCCGCGCGCTTGGAGAAGATCTGCCGGCCTCCCGAGAGGTCCGCGACCCGCACCGAGACCTGCTTGCCGAGCGGCTTGGCCGTGAGCCGGGTCGGGATCATCCGGGCGATGCGGGCGTTCGCGGCGGCGGTGGTGACGGGCAGCGCGGCGGCGGCCGTTCGCCCCGGCGTCCGGGGCTCGGCCCCGGCCGGGCCGGCGAGGGCGGGGACCAGCGCGACGACCATGAGCGCCGCGCCGGTTCCGGCGACAGCGCGCGTGCGTACGGGGACGTGGTGCATGCCGTGACCTCCGCGGGCCGGTCGAGTGCTCCTGGCCCCCCGGGACGGTGACCCTAGCGGATCGTGCGCGGCATGACGGCGGCAGAAGTCCCTTCGGCGCGAACTTCTTCCGCCGTCACGCGGGCGGGGTGGAGTCGACGGCGGCGCGCAGCAGGGGCAGCGTGCGGTACGGCACCTGGGTCGCCAGCGCGATCACGGTCGAGGTGCGCTGGATGCCGTCCTGCGCGACGAGCTGGTCGATCACGCGTTGCAGATCGGCGTTCGAGCGGGCGACGATCCGGCACATCAGGTCGCCGGATCCCGTGATGGTGTGCACCTCGAGCACCTCCGGCACCGCGGCGAGCTGCGCGCCGATCTGCTCGTGCCCGCGCTGGGCGATCTCACAGGTCACGAACGCCGTCACCGGGTAGCCGAGCGCCCGCGGGCTGAGCTGCGGGCCGGCGCCCGCGACGACGCCGCGTTCGGTGAGCCGGTCCAGGCGCGCCTGCACCGTGCCGCGGGCCACCTGCAGGCGCCGGCTGGCCTCGAGCACCCCGATCCGCGGCTGCGCGGCGAACAGCTCCAGGATGCGGGCGTCGAGCTCGTCCACGCGGTCGGATCTCATGTCAGCGCCACCTCGTCGCAGTTGTCGGAATGCACAGTGCAACCGGGCAGACGGTAGCAGTTCTGCGCAGGTTGCCCGGTCTCGACTGCTCGACTTGCCCAGTCGAGTCGGCTGCGGCACGGTCGGGGCGACACCGCTCTTGCCCGAGGAGGCCGTCGATGACCGATCTGCACACCGCCCCCGCCCGTCCGCTGAGCCCGGCGAGCGCCGACCCGTTTCCCGTGCTGGGGATGGACGCTGTGGTGTTCGCCGTCGGCAACGCGCGGCAGGCGGCGCACTGGTACGCGACCGCATTCGGCATGCAGGTGGTCGCCTACCGCGGCCCGGAGCAGGGGGAGCGCGACCACGCCAGCTACGTGCTGCGCAGCGGCTCGGCACGTTTCGTGCTCGTCGGGCCGGTGCGCGCCGGCACCGATGTCGCGAAGCGGGTCGCCGCCCACGGCGACGGGGTGATGGACCTGGCGATCGCGGTGCCCGACGTGCGAGCGGCGTACGACTACGCGACGGCTCACGGGGCCCGTTCGCTGCACGAGCCGTACGAGCTCACCGACGAGCACGGCACCGTGGTGCTGGCCGCGATCGCGACGTACGGCGACACCCGCCACACGCTGGTGGACCGTTCCCGGTACGACGGGCCGTACCTGCCCGGGTTCGTTCCGCGGTCGCTGACGGTGGGCGGTCAGGGCGGCAAGGAGCGGTACTTCCAGGCGATCGACCACTGCGTCGGCAACGTCGAGCTGGGCCGGATGGACGAGTGGGTCGGGTTCTACGCGGACGTCATGGGCTTCACCAACATGGCCGAGTTCATCGGCGACGACATCGCCACCGAGTACTCCGCGCTGATGAGCAAGGTCGTGGCGGACGGCACCCGGAAGGTGAAGTTCCCGCTCAACGAGCCGGCCGTGAGCCGGCGCAAGAGCCAGATCGACGAGTATCTCGAGTTCTACGGCGGGCCCGGCGTACAGCACATCGCGCTGGCGACCGGTGACATCCTGCGCTCGGTGGACGAGATGCGCGCCGCGGGCGTGGAGTTCCTGCAGACCCCGGACAGCTACTACGACGACCCGGAGCTGCGGGCGCGGATCGGGCAGGTGCGGGTGCCGATCGAGGAGCTCAAGGCCCGGCGCATCCTCGTCGACCGCGACGAGGACGGCTACCTGCTGCAGATCTTCACCAAGCCGGTGCAGGACCGCCCCACGGTGTTCTTCGAGCTCATCGAGCGGCACGGCTCGCTCGGCTTCGGCAAGGGCAACTTCAAGGCGCTCTTCGAGGCGATCGAGCGCGAGCAGGAGTCCCGCGGCAACCTCTGACCCACCCTCTTCTCCCGCGTCCCTGCTCGAAACGTCGTCAACTCGCGAAGTTGACGACGTTTCGAGCAGGGACGCGGGTCAGGTGGGGGCACCTGACAGACTCGGCGCCGTGTCGATGCAGCCGGGCTGGTACCAGGACCCGTTCTCCGCGGCCGGCTTCCTGCGCTGGTGGGACGGCGCCCGGTGGACCACGCAGACCCGGCTCGCCGAGCCGTCCTCGACACTGCCTCCCGGTGCTCCGGTGCCCGCGCCCCCTCCCGGGACCGTCCCTCCCGCCGGCGTACCGTCCTGGCCGGTGGCGGGCCCGCCGCAGCCGGCGTTCCCCGTGGCGTCCTGGGGGCTGCGGGTGGCCGGCTACCTCGTCGACGCGCTGATCATGGGTGCCGTCACCGCACCGGTGTACGTGCTCGCGCTGTGGCCGGCCCTGCGGGACCTGTTCGAGGCGATCCCGACCGACGGCTCCCAGGTGCCGCTCACGGCGATCACCGCGTTCCAGGAGCGGGTGGTCGGCATGAGCCTGCTGCTGACCGTCGTGTCGCTGGTCGTCTCCTTCGCGTACGTGGTGCCGCAGCACGTGCGCTGGGGACGCACCGTCGGCAAGCGCGTCGTCGGGGTCCGGGTACGGATGCTCGCCGAGGACCGGCCCCCGCGGTGGGGGGAGGCGACGGTGCGCTGGCTGGTGCTGTTCGGCGGTTCGGCGATCGGCGGGGTGCTGTTCCTCGCGCTCGACGGGCTCTGGCCGCTGTGGGACCGGCCCTGGCTGCAGGCGCTGCACGACAAGGCCGCGCGTACGGTCGTGGTGCCCCGCTGACCGGGCACCGGAACCGCCCGAAAGTCGGACGAAAACGGACGAAACGCCCTGCCCGAGGTCGACCTGCGCTCAGGAGCAGGCCAGGATCTGCCGACGTATGCCCCGGGTGCCGGCAGTTGCCGCGTCCCACGGACCGACGATCGATCTCCAGGAGCTGAGCCCGTGAGTCTGCCGCCGAGCCGCCTGCCCGCCGCTGCGAACGCGAAGGAGACCGGGCGATCCGGGCGACAGGACGGGCCGCGGCGCCGGCGGCTGCGGGCCGCGGTGGCGCTGCTGCCGGTGGCCGCGCTGGGGTTCTCGCTGCTGCCCGCCGCGCCGGCGGTGGCCAAGAAGAAGACCGAGACCCGCCCGATCGTGTCGGGCTGGCTGCCGTACTGGACCACCCAGCGCTCGATCGCCTCCCTGGAGGCGAACAAGGACCTGCTCACCGAGGTGTCACCGTTCTGGTACACGGTGAAGGGCACGCGGACCGAGCCGGTGATCGGCACGCAGGTCACCCTGGCGGGCAAGCTGGCCGTCAAGAACGCCGCTGCGGGCGCCAAGGTGGACCTGTGGCCCTCGTTCACCGACAGCACCCCCGCGCGCACGCTGGCCGCGGTGATGGCCAAGAAGAAGACCCGCAAGGCGCTCGTCGCCAAGATGGTGGACCTCGCGGTACGCGAGGGGTACGCGGGGCTCGATCTCGACTTCGAGAAGTTCGCCTTCAGCGACGGCTCCTCGACCTGGGCGACCACGCGGCCGGCGTGGGTGAAGTTCGTCAAGCGGCTCGGCAACAAGCTGCACGAGCAGGGCAAGAAACTCGCCGCCACCACCCCGCCGCTGTGCAGCATGAGCGGCGTGTGCGGCGGCCGTAACGGGTACTGGGTCTACGACTGGTCGGGCATCGCGCCGTACATCGACCGGCTGCGGATCATGGCGTACGACTACTCGTTCTCGGCGCCCGGCCCCATCGGGCCCTACCCGTGGGCGGAGGCGATCGTCAAGGGCGCCATCGAGGTGTTCGGCGTCCCGCCGCAGAAGGTGCAGATCGGGGTCCCGACCTACGGGCGGGAGTGGGTACGGCGCAACCCGAACGGCTCCTACATGGTGACCGGCACCTGCCCGGCGAGCCGGCCGTCGGACTACCTGGCCCGCCGCACCTTCGACTCGTACTCGGTGCCGAGCCTGCTGCGCAGCCGGGGCAATCCCGAGGTGAAGTGGAACGACACCTACAAGGAGAGCTACTACCGCACCAAGGTGACGTACACGAACGGCAAGAAGAAGACCTGCACGGTCCACCGCGAGGGCTGGTTCGGCGACGCCCGGGCGGTCGCCGCGCGGGCCGAGCTGGTCGGCAAGTACGGCATCGCCGGCATCGCGGCCTGGACGATCGGTGGTGAGGACCCGGGTCAGTGGGCCGCGCTGCGCAACGTCGTGAAGGGTAACCGGCTCCCGGCGACCAAGGTCGACGTGACCGCTCCGGACGTGGTGCGCTACGGCCGCGACGCGCAGGTGCGCGCGGCGGTCACCGCGCAGGGCACCCCGGTCGCCGAGGTGAACGCGAAGCTGCAGTGGCGTGCGGCCGGAAGCGCGAGCTGGCAGGACGTCGAGATCGCCACCACCGATGCTGCCGGCGTCGTGGCGTGGACCCGGCCGATCACCGCGTCCGGCACCTTCCGCGTCATGGTCGACGGCACCGGCGAGCGGGCCGACGGCTCCGGTACGGCCGACACCGCGGTGCGCCCGATCCTGACGCCCAAGGGGGACGCGCTGACCGTCGCGCGCGGCGGCAAGGCCAAGCTGCGGGCCCGCCTCGTACCCAAGACCCGTCCGCAGGTCGTGGTGCAGCGCCAGACCGGCGCGCGGTGGGTCAAGGTCGCCGCAGCGAAGTACGGCAAGGCCGGCAACCCGCGCCTGGGCGTACGGGTGACGGCGGCCAAGACGGTGTTCCGGTTCAAGGCCAAGCCGTCCGCGACCTCGGGCAAGGCGCTCAGCGCGCCGATCACCGTCCGCACCCGCTGACAGTGACGTCGGACCGTGGGGTCAGGTGAGGCAGGCGGCCGGCAGGTCGAACCAGCGCAGCGCCTCGAAGTCCGCGCTGACCGGGTCGCTCGGATCCAGGTCGCTGGGCTCGGGCAGGCCGGCGAACAGCTCGCGGGCCGCCTGCAGGTAACCGGCGAGCGCCGACTCCGGAGCGGTGTCACGGGTCCGCGGGTAACGGAGCTCGCCGTCGGCGTCGTACGAGAGCTGTGCCAGCCGCAGTGGCGGCTCGACCGGCCCCGCCCGGTGGTGCCACAGGCCGGTCGCGGGGTCGAAGCGGTACTGCGGGGCGAGCTTGACGCCGTGGTCAGCGACCATCGCGACCGCGCGTACGACGTAGTCGAAGACCGTCTCGCTGATGAAGTAGTTGAAGTTCACCCGCACCCAGCCGGGCTTGATCCCCTCGCAGCCGCCGGCGATCTCCCGCTCGAACTCGTGCGAGCGGTCCAGGTCGATGCCGAGCAGCCGGTGGCCGTACGGCCCGGCGCACGAGCAGCCGCCGCGGCTCTGGATGCCGAACAGGTCGTTGAGGATCGAGACCACCAGGTTGTGGTGCAGGTAGCGCCCGTTCGGGCGGCGCACGACGAACGAGACGATCGAGAGCCGCTCGGCGTCCGGGTTGCCGAGCACCTCGATCGCCGGGTGCTCGTGCCAGGCCGCCACCGCCCGGCGCAGGAAGTCGGCCTCGTGCGCGCGGATCGTCTCGACGCCGACCGCGTCCTTGAGCGCGAACACCAGCCCGGCGCGGATCGACTCCACGATCGCCGGCGTCCCGCCTTCCTCGCGGTGCGCCGGGTCGGCGAGGTAGACGTGGTCCTCGGGGTTCACGTACGCAACGGTGCCCCCGCCCACCACGTCGGGGACGGTGTTGGTCAGCAGCCGGCGGCTCACCACGAGCACCCCGGGCGTGCCCGGACCGCCGATGAACTTGTGCGGCGAGAGGAAGATCGCGTCCTTGCGCGCGGCCGGGTCGCCGTCGCGCGGGTTCATCTCGACGTCGACGTACGGCGCCGCGGCCGCGAAGTCCCAGAACGCCAGCGCGCCGTGGGCGTGCAGCAGGCGGGTGATGCGATGGGTGTCGGTCACGATGCCGGTGACGTTGCTCGCCGCGCTGAACGAGCCGATCCGCAGCGGCCGGTGGGCGTACCGCTCCAGCTCCGCGGCGAGCTGCTCGACGTCGACGTGGCCGTCGGAGTCCTCGTGGATCGTCACGACGTCCGCGATCGACTCCCGCCAGGGCAGCTCGTTGCTGTGATGCTCGTACGGGCCGATGAACACCACCGGGCGTTCGTCGGCGGGGATCCGCGCCGACAGGTCGTACCGTCGGTCGAGGTCGGCGGGCAGCCGGATCCCCAGGATTCCCACCAGTTTGTCGATGGCCCCGGTGGAGCCGCTGCCGCAGAAGATCACGACCGTGTCGTCGTCGCCGTTCACCGAGCGGTGGATCTGCGCGCGGGCGTCCTCGCGCAGCCGGGTGGTCTGCAGGCCGGTGCCGCTGCTCTCGGTGTGGGTGTTGGCGTACCGCGGCAGCACCTCCGCGCGGATGAAGTCCTCGAGGAAGGCGAGCGCCCGGCCGCTCGCGGTGTAGTCGGCGTACGTGACGCGCCGCGGCCCGTACGGCCCGTGCATCAGCTGGTCGTCGCCGATCACGGCCTCGCGGATGCGGCGCAGCAGCGGCGGGTCGGGCAGCGCCGGGTCGCGTGGCGGAACGGCCGCCTCAGCGGCGGCTGCCGAGGTCGCACTCGTCATACGGCGAGCCTAATCCGGCGCACGTCGGCCACCGGCCCGCTCGCCGGGGCCGTCACTCCAGCAGGGCCGTCACGGCAGCAGGCGCGTCGGCAGCACCGGGGGCCCGGCGGAGAGGTCACGAGCGGCGGCCGGCAGCTCGGCCAGCGCCTGCTGGTGGTGGACGCGCGCGGCGGCGAGGCCGAGGACACCCGCGGTCGGCGGGTCGGCTTCGACGGCGACGCCTGCGCGTACGAGCGGGCGCAGCAGCCGGCGGGTGCCGGGCGGGGCCGCGCACGCGTCGCGCGCGAGGTCCGGTGGCAGCGTCTGCAGCAGCTCGGCCGTGGCCACGCCGTCCGAGAGCTCGCGGTAGCCCGCAGCGCGACCGCCGTGGCCGGCCTTGCCCACGCTGCGCTTGGCGACCGGCAGCAGCGGACCGCCGGGCTGCACCTGGCGCGCCACGAGCTTGTAGACCAGCCCGGCCGTCGGCGCGCCGGACCCGGTGACCAGTGAGGTGCCGACGCCGTACACGTCGACCGGGACGTCCGCCAGCGCGGCGATCGAGTACTCGTCCAGGTCCCCGCTGACGACGATCCGGGTGCCCGGCGCGCCCAGCGAGTCGAGCAACGCACGTACCCGGCGCGCCTCGTCGGGCAGGTGCCCGGAGTCGATGCGCACCGCGCCGAGCCGCCCGCCGGAGAGCTCGACCCCGAGCCGTACCGCCGCGTCGACGTCGTACGTGTCGACGAGCAGCGTGGTGCCCTCGCCGAGCGCGGCGAGCTGACCGGCGAACGCCGCGCGCTCGTCGTCGTGCAACAGCGTGTAGGCGTGCGCGCTGGTGCCGCTGCTTGGGACGGCGTACTGCCGGGCGGCCTGCAGGTTGGAGGTCGCGTCGAAGCCCACGAGGTACGCGGCGCGCGCCGCGGCGACGGCGGCCTGCTCGTGGGTACGGCGCGAGCCCATCTCCAGCAGCGGGCGCCCGCCAGCCGCTGTTACCATCCGCGACGCGGCCGCGGCGATCGCGCAGTCGTGGTTGAGCACCGAGAGCGCGAGCGTCTCCAGCAGCACGCAGTCGGCGAAGCTGCCCTCGACGGCGAGGATCGGGGAGCCGGGGAAGAACGCTTCGCCCTCCGGATAGCCCCAGACGTCGCCGCCGAAGCGCCACCCGGCGAGGTGCTCGCAGGTGCGCGTATCGACGACGCGACCGCGTTCGAGGGCCGCGATCTCCTCGGGCCCGAACCGGAACCGGGCGAGGTGCTCGAGCAGCCGGCCGGTGCCGGCGACGACGCCGTACCGCCGCCCGGCAGGCAGCCCGCGGGCGAAGACCTCGAAGGCGCAGCGCCGGTGCGCGGTCCCGTCCGCGAGCGCGGCGGCGAGCATCGTGAGCTCGTAGTGGTCGGTGAGCAGGGCACTCGACGGCGGGGTGGTGCTCACGCACCGCACCTTACGGACCCCCCGCACTGTCACCGGCGCGTGCCACGATGGACCGGTGAGCATCGCCCCCGTGGAGGCCGAGCGGCCGGCGTCCGGCGCCGACGTCGCTCCCGACCTGCCGTGGGTCACCATCGTGTGGAACGACCCGGTGAACCTGATGACGTACGTGACGTACGTGTTCACCACGTATTTCGGCTACTCGCGCGAGAAGGCCGAGGCGTTGATGCTCGACGTCCACCACAAGGGCCGGGCCGCGGTCAGCAACGGCACCCGCGAGGAGATGGAGCGCGACGTCGCTGCCATGCACTCGTACGGGCTGTGGGCGACGATGCAGAAGGACGACTGACGTGGGACTGCTCGGCTTCCGGCGTACCCGCGCGGGCCGGATCGTCGCCCGGCTGCAGGAGCGGGAGCGCACCGCGTTGCGGGGACTGCTGAACGACCTGATCGAGCTGGTGGCCCCGCCCGACGGCGAGGCGGACGCCGACCCGCTCGCCCGGCTGGTGGGCATCGACCCGCACGCCCGTACGCCCGACGACCCGGCACTCGCCCGCCTGCTCCCGGACGGATACGGCGAGGAGGAGCCGGAGGCCGCCGCCGATTTCCGGCGCTTCACCGAGCGCGCGCTCCGCGAGGGCAAGGTCGCGGGCGCCCGCACCGTCCTCGAGTCGCTGGAGCGTTCGGGGGCGAAGGTCGTGCTCTCGGCGGGCGAGGCGCAGGCCTGGCTGGGCACGCTCAACGACCTGCGGCTCACGCTTGGAATCCGGCTGGAGGTCGACGAGGACCCGCACGTGATGGACGAGCGGATCTCCTTGCTCGGGCGGCTCGTCGTGGACTGGGACCCCGCCGCGACCGACTCCGACGAGGCGGCGCAACGGGCCCGTGCGGCGATGGAGACGCTCGCGGCGTACCAGCTCTACGACTGGCTCACCTTCCTGCAGGGCACCCTCATCGAGGCCATCACCGGGACTGCCGACCCCACCGAGGACTGACCCGCGCTCCACTTCTCGGGATCGCCGCGGGGCCCGGCGTGGTTGCATGACCCCGCGGGGTCGGAGCGGCGGAGAGGTCCGGCGGTGACCAGCGAGACGCGGCCGTACCCGCACCGCCGCACGGTGGGGCACGGGCTGCGCGCGTGGTACGGCCGAGGCCCGCGCCGGCACGGCGAACCGATCGCGGGCCGCACCGTCAGCTACGTCGAGCTGTTCTACGACCTGGTGTTCGTCGTGCTGGTCGGTCAGGCGGCGGGCGCGCTCGCGGCCCAGCCCGGATGGCGCGGTGCCGCCGAGTTCGCCACCGTCTTCGGCCTGGTGTGGATCGCCTGGATCAACGGCACGCTGTACCACGAGCTGCACGGCCGGGAGGACGGGCGCAGCCGCACCTACATCTTCGCCCAGATGTGCGTGCTCGCCGTTCTCGCGGTCTTCACCGGGCACGCAGGAAACGCGGACGGCCGGCAGTTCGCGCTCACCTACGCCGTGCTGCTCGTCCTGCTGTGGTGGCAGTGGTACGAGGTGCGGCGCCGCGACCACGTGCAGAACCGCAGCCTCTCGACCCCGTACTTGGCCGGGCTGCTCGTCACCATCGTCGTCATGCTCGCCACGAGCGGTTTGCCCGAAGCGCCGCGGCTCGCCGCCTGGGCGGCGGTCGTGCTCGGCTGGGTGGTGCTCGGCTCGGCCAGCGTGCTGTCGCGTGCGCCGGGGCGTTCGTACTTCCAGGCGACCGGTTCGCTGGTCGAGCGGCTCGCGCTGTTCGTGATCATCGTGCTCGGCGAGACGGTCGTCGGCGTCGTCGGCGGGGTCACCGAGACGGCCGCCGACCCGCTCACGCTGCTGACCGCAGTGCTCGGCCTCGGTGTCGGGTTCGGGCTGTGGTGGACCCTGTTCGACGTCGTGGGCGTACGCGAGCCGCGGCCCGCGCGGACCCGGCTCATGGCGTGGTTGTTCTGCCACCTGCCGCTCAGTGGCACGCTCGCCGCCGCGGGAGCGGCGATGGTCGGGCTCGTCGCCCATGCCCATGCGCCGCGTACGCCGCCGCCGGTGGCCTGGACCCTCGGTGGCGCGGTCGCGCTCGGACTGGTGCTCGTCGCCGCCCTGTCCGCGACCGTCGTACGCGACCCGGAGGAGCTGCCCAGCAGCCGGCTCGCGCTCGTCCTCGGGACCGGCGCGTGCGCCGTCCTCGCGGTCGCGGCGTTCACCCCACCGGCCTGGCTGCTCGCGCTCGTCGTGCTCGCGGTGCTGAGCGGTACCTGGCTCACGACGTTCGTGCCGCGCCCCCTCCCGCCGGACGCCGCCTGAGCGCTCGCCGACCCGGTCGCGCGCGGCCCGCTGTGCTGCCGGAGCGGCGTCAGGGGTAGCGGGCACAGTTGGCGCGCGACGAGCGACGGGAGACTCCATGGATACTCGGGCGGTGCCTTCGAGCGTCGTCCCTGCGCAGGTCGAGCAGGAGCCGAGCGCGGGGTCGGCGCCGTACGCGGAGCTGGTGCGCCACCCGGTCGTGTTCGAGCCGGGCGATCCGCCGCGCGCCGGCCGGATGCGGTTCTGGGCGCTCGACGCGGGGACGCTCCCGGACGGCGGTCGCGGCAGCGCGATCGTCGCCGTGGCGCACGGCCGCGGCGCGCGTGGCCGTCCGGCGACGACCGTCGACCTGCCGGTGGGCGCGGCCCTGCCCCACCTGGTGCGTGCGCGCCACAACCCGGCAGCGCACCCCGCGGCGCGCTTCTGGGGCGCAGCCGCCTGGACCGCCCTCACCCTGGTCGCCGGCGGCCGGCTGGCGCCGTCCGTGTCGGGCGAGGGCTACGCCGCCTGGCGGGCGGGCCCGCTCGCCCTGCGTGACCTCGACCGGTTGCGTGAGCTCGCCGCCGCCATGCCACCGCAGGCCCGGGCGTTGCCAGTGGCGGGGAGTGCGCCGCTGCTGCTCCCGGACGCCGACGTGCTGCTCCGGGCCTTCCTCGACGCGGTCGCCGACGAGCTGCCCCGCAGCGCGCGCACCGCGGACCTCGGAGCCGATGCGGGTTACCTGCAACGCGAAGCCGCGCCCGGTCACCGACCTGCGGGCGTGAGCACAGGAGACGACCGCCGCCTCCGACGGCGCCCTGCAGATCTCGCTGCGGCTGGAGGTGGGCGTCTCGGAGGAGGACCGCGCCGAGCCGGTGTTCGCCGGGGTGCTGCAGGTCGCCTCCACGACCGACCCGACGCTGCTCGTCGACGCCGGCGAGCTCTGGACCGGTGGCGGGCGGCAGCTCGGCCCGCGTGCGCGGATCCACACGATGATCGCCGCGCGCCACGCCGCCCGGGTGTGGGCGCCGCTGACGCGGCTGCTGGACGGGGCCGCTCCCGACCGCGTCCTGCTCACCGACCCCGAGGTCGAGGAGCTGCTCGAGTCCGGGATGTCGCGCCTCGCCGCCGCGGGCGTCGCCGTGCACTGGCCCAAGGACCTGGCGAACGCGCTGACCGCCCGCGCGGTCGTGCGTGCCACCACTGCCCGGCCGCCCTCGGACCTGCGTTCGCGACTGGACACCGATGGGCTGCTGAGCTTCGAGTGGCAGGTCGCGGTAGGCGACGAGGCGTTGACGGAGGAGGAGCTCGAAGAGCTCGTCGCGGCGCGGCGCCCGGTCGTACGGCTGCGCGACAAGTGGCTGCTCGTCGACCCGGAGGTCGTACGCCGTGCCCGCACCCGGCGCATCGCGCCGCTCACCCCGGTGGCGGCGCTGGCGCTCGCCCTGACCGGCAGCGCCGAGGTCGACGACGAGCCGGTCGAGGTGGCGCCGCTGGGCTGGCTCGCCGAGCTGCGGGAGCGGATCCGCTCACCCGACGACGGCGCGGAGGCGGTCGGCGCGCCGCCGGGGCTGGCCGCGACCTTGCGCCCGTACCAGCTGCGGGGGCTGCGCTGGCTGCACCGGATGACCTCGCTCGGGCTCGGCGCGTGCCTCGCCGACGACATGGGGCTGGGCAAGACCGTCACGCTGATCGCGTTGCACCTGCACCGCCAGCGCGACCCGGCCACCGCCGGACCGGCCCTGGTGGTGTGCCCTGCGTCGCTGCTCGGGAACTGGGAGCGCGAGATCACCCGGTTCGCTCCCGGCGTGCCGGTACGGCGCTATCACGGCACGCGCCGCGAGCTCGACCTCACCGAAGGCTTCCTGCTCACCACGTACGGCACGATGCGTCGCGACGCGTCGCGCCTCGGCGCGCTCCCGTGGTCCCTGGTCGTCGCCGACGAGGCGCAACACGTCAAGAACCCATTGTCGGGTACCGCGAAAGCCTTGCGGCGCATCGGTTCCGCCGCGCGCGTCGCGCTGACCGGGACGCCGGTGGAGAACAACCTCTCCGAGCTCTGGGCGATCCTCGACTGGACCACACCGGGGCTGCTCGGCACGCTGCCGGCGTTCCGGGCGCGCTTCGGGCGCGCGGCCGAGAGCGGCGACACCGACGCCGCGCGCCGGCTCGCGGCGCTCGTCGGGCCGTTCCTGCTGCGCCGGCGCAAGTCCGATCCGGGGATCGCGCCCGAGCTGCCCGCCAAGACCGAGACCGACCAGGTGGCCGCGCTGACCACGGAGCAGGCGGCGATCTACGAGGCGGTGGTGCGCGAGATCATGACGGCGATCCGGGCGTCCGACGGCATCGACCGGCGCGGGCTGGTGCTCAAGCTGCTGACCGCGCTGCGCCAGGTGTGCAACCACCCCGCGCAGTACCTGCGGGAGCCGGGCACCCGGCTGGCGGGACGATCGGGGAAGCTCGAGCTGCTCGCGACGATCCTCGCCGAGGACGGTTCCGCGCTCGTCTTCACCCAGTACGTCGCCATGGCGCGGCTGCTCGAGCGCCACCTCGCGATGCGCGGCGTGCCCACGCTGCTGCTGCACGGCGGCACCCCGGTCGCCCGGCGCGAGCAGCTCGTCGCTGCGTTCCAGGCCGGGCAGGCACCGGTGTTCCTGCTGTCGCTGAAGGCGGCCGGCACCGGACTGAACCTCACCCGGGCCGACCATGTGATCCACTACGACCGCTGGTGGAACCCCGCGGTCGAGGACCAGGCGACCGACCGGGCGTACCGCATCGGGCAGACCCGGCCGGTGCAGGTCCACCGGCTCGTCACGGAGGGCACCGTGGAGGAGAAGGTGGCCGCGCTGCTCGCCGACAAGCGTGCGCTCGCCGAGGCGGTCCTGGGCAGCGGTGAGGCGGCGTTCACCGAGCTCGACGACCGTGCGCTGAGCGAGCTCGTCGCGCTGCGCCGCTGACCGATGAGCGCCGCTCGCGACGAGGCCGCCGGCTTCCCGCCGTTCCCGCCCGGCCGCCGCACCCGCAAGGGCCTGTCCTGGTGGACGCTCGCCTGGATCGACGCGATGGAGCATGCCGCGCTCGAGCCGAACCGGCTGGCGCGCGGCCGTACGTACGCGAACACCGGCCGGGTGGGGCCGATCGCCGTCGCGCCCGGGCTGGTCAGCGCGCCCGTGCAGGGCACCCGGGCCAGCCCGTACCGCACCCGGCTGCACCTGCAGACGCTGACCGACGGGCCGTGGGACGCGTTCCTTGACGCGGCCGCCTCGAGCGCCGCGCGGCTCGCCGCCCTGCTCGACGGCGAGATGCCCCACGACCTGGTGACGGCAGCCGCGGACGCGGGCGTACCGCTGCTGCCCGGCCCCGGCGACCTCGACCCCGAGTGCAGCTGTCCGGACTGGGGTCATCCGTGCAAGCACGCCGCCGCGCTCAGCTACCAGGCCGGATGGCTGTTGGACGCGGAGCCGTTCGTGCTGCTGCTGATGCGCGGGCGGGGCGAGTCGCGGCTGCGCTCCGAGCTCGCCGCCCGCAATGCCGCTCACGCCGGTGCCGCCCATGCCGGTGCCGCGCCTGCCGTGGGTCCGGGGACCGGTGTGCCGGCGCGCGAGGCGTTCCGCGCACGGGTCGGTGAACTGCCCGCGGACCCCGACCTGCCGCGGGAGCCGGTACGGCTGGCGCTGCCACCGGCAGCGGGGGTGGACGTCGAGCTGCTGGCCGCCGCGGCGGGCGACGCCGCCGCCGTGGCACGTGACCTGCTGTCCGGCAGGGCCCTGGACGACCGGGCCGCCCTGGTCCGGTTCGCCGCCGGCCTGCCGCCCGGCCTGCGGCGTCGGCTGGCCGCCCGGCACCCGGCCGCGGACCTGCCGCGCGCGATCGCCGCCTGGGAGTGGGGCGGGCCCGGCGCGCTGCAGGTCCTCGACCAGCCGTGGACCCCGCCCGGCGCGGACCTGGCGCGCGCCCGCATCGCCGTCGAGCAGGCGTGGGCCGGTGACGAGCTGCCCGCCATCACCCGGTGGCGCAACCGCTGGACACTGACCACCGGCACGTCCCGGCTCCAGCTGCGGTACGGCCGCGACGCCCGCTGGTACCCGTACCGGGACATGGCCGGCACCTGGTGGCCGGCCGGATTCCCGGACGCCGACCCGGTCACCGTCCTGATCGCCCTGCTCACCGACCCGCCAGCTGCTGACCCACCGCCCGCCGGCCCGCCGGGCACACCTTCAGCGGAACACCCCCTCTAGGGTCGAGACGTGCTGACGATCACCCAGGAACTCGTCGACGCGATGGTCGCCCACGCGCGGGCGGACCACCCGGACGAGGCGTGCGGCATCATCGCCGGGCCCGAGGGCAGCGACCGGCCGACCCGGTTCGTGCCGATGGTCAACGCGGCGCGGTCCCCGACGTTCTACGAGTTCGACTCGATGGACCTGCTGCGGCTCTACCGCGAGCTCGACGAACGCGGTGAAGTGCCCGTCGTCGTGTACCACTCCCACACCGCCACCGAGGCGTACCCCTCGCGCACCGACGTCGACCTCGCCTCCGAGCCGGGCGCCCACTACGTGCTGATCTCGACCCGGCAGACGGGCCCCGCGGACGGACCGTACGAGCTGCGCTCCTACCGGATCGTCGAGGGCGAGGTCACCGAGGAACCGGTCCAGATCGTGGAGTCGTACGCCTGACCGTCCGGCACCGGGCGAATCGTCACCGGCGGGTGGCATCCGGTCGTATCCTGTGGGCCGGCGTACCGGACCGGACCCACGGGACACGGTGCAGCCGCTCTGCGAAGGAGACCCCGTGGACCGACTCCGTGGCTATGTTGCCGCCCACCCGCGCGCCACCGCGATCTGGGTGCTGGTCACCGACGCGCTGATCACCGTGCTCGGCGCGCTCGTGACCGGTGCGCTGTGGCCGGACTGGTCGGGGCTGGCCCGTTCGCTCGTCGTCGCCGCGGTGCTCGCGGCGCTCACCGTGGGCTTCACCGTCGCCCTCGGCGGGTTCCGGTACGTCGGGCTGGGACCAGCGGCGACGTGGCGACGGCGCGCCCTGCTGTGGGTGCCGCTGCTGCTCGCGCTGCTCCCGCTCGCGGCGGGCGTACGCCCCCTCGAGACCGGGACCGTCGTGCTCCTGCTCGTGGGCTACCTGCTCACCGGCTTCTACGAGGAGCTGCTCTGGCGGGGGGCGGTGCTGACGGTGCTGCGCCCCACGGGCCTGCTCACCGCGGCGGTGCTCAGCTCCGTACTGTTCGGTGCCGCGCACCTGACGAACGTGCTGTTCCGCGAGAGCGTCGCGCTGGTGGCGGCGCAGGCGTTCGGCGCGGCCTGCTTCGGGTTCGGGTACGCGGCGATCCGGTTGCGCACCGGTGCCTCGCTGCTGCCGCTCATGGTCGCCCACTTCGCCACCGACCTCGTCGCGAAGCTCACCGCGCTGCCGGCCATCCCGGTCCTCGTCGCGCAGGACGTGATCCTGCTCGTGGTCGGCGTCCTGGTACTGCGCGCCGCGGCGACCGGACGCGACCGGGCCGGTACGCCGGCGGTGGACCGCGCAGTCGCGCGGGAATAGCGGCCCGTACCCTGCGGGTTCGAACAACCGGCACTGCGCCTCGCGGCGTACGCCGACGTCCTCACCCGTGAACTGGAGCCCGCCGATGTCCATCGAGGTCCGTATCCCGACGATCCTGCGCACCTACACGGGCGGGGAGAAGGCGGTCGAGGGCACCGGCGCCACGGTGGGTGAGCTGCTCGCCGACCTCGACTCGCGGCACCCGGGCCTCGCCGATCGCATCGTCGACGAGAAGGGCCTGCGCCGCTTCGTCAACGTCTACCTCAACGACGAGGACGTACGGTTCCTCGACGGCATCGGCACGACCCTCTCCGACGGGGACGTGGTCACGGTGCTGCCGGCGGTCGCCGGGGGCTGAGATGCGGTTCGACTCGCTGCTCGCCTCGGTCGGCGGTACGCCGCTCGTCGGGCTGCCGCGGCTCTCGCCCTCGCACGACGTGCGGCTCTGGGCCAAGCTCGAGGACCGCAACCCCACCGGCTCGATCAAGGACCGGGCGGCGCTCGCGATGGTCGAGCAGGCCGAGAAGGACGGGCTGCTGCGCCCCGGGTGCACCATCCTCGAGCCGACGAGCGGCAACACCGGGATCTCGCTGGCGATGACCGCCAAGCTCAAGGGCTACCGCCTGGTCTGCGTGATGCCGGAGAACACCTCGCGCGAGCGGCGCCAGCTGCTGCAGATGTGGGGCGCCGAGATCGTGTCCTCCCCGGCCGCGGGCGGGTCCAACGAGGCCGTCCGCGTCGCCAAGGCGATGGCCGAGGAGCACCCGGACTGGGTGATGCTCTACCAGTACGGCAACCCCGCGAACGCCGACGCGCACTACCGCGGCACCGGCCCCGAGCTGCTCGCCGACCTGCCGACCCTCACGCACTTCGTGGCGGGCCTGGGCACCACCGGAACGCTCATGGGTGTGGGGCGCTTCCTGCGCGAGCAGGTCCCGGACGTCGAGATCGTCGCCGCCGAACCGCGGTACGGCGAGCTGGTCTACGGCCTGCGCAACCTCGACGAGGGGTTCGTACCGGAGCTGTACGACGAGTCGGTGCTGACCACCCGCTACAGCGTGGGGCCGCGCGACGCGGTGCGCCGTACCCGCGAGCTGCTCGAGGAGGAGGGCATCTTCGCGGGCATCTCCACCGGTGCGATCCTGCACGCGGCGCTCGGCGTCGCGGCGCGTGTCCACCGCACGGGGGGCCGGGCCGACATCGCGTTCGTCGTCGCCGACGGCGGCTGGAAGTACCTGTCCACCGGCGCGTACGAAGGCACCCTCGACCAGGCCGAAGACGCGCTCGACGGCCACCTCTGGGCCTGACCCTCACGCCACGGGGCACGTCACCCGGCCTCCGGGCCCGGCACGTCACCCCGTTGCGTGACAATGGCTGGCGTGGATGCGCCGATCGGGATCTTCGACTCCGGGGTCGGCGGGCTGACGGTGGCGCGCGCGGTGCTCGACCAGCTGCCGGGCGAGCCGGTGCTCTACCTCGGTGACACCGCCCGCGCCCCGTACGGGCCACGGCCCATCGGGCAGGTGCGGGCGTACGCCCTGGAGATGCTCGACCGGCTCGTCGAGCAGGGCGTCAAGGCCCTGGTGATCGCGTGCAACTCGGCCAGCTCGGCGATGCTGCGCGACGCCCGCGAGCGATACGACGTGCCGGTCGTCGAGGTGATCCACCCGGCGGTACGCCGCGCCGCGCGGGCCACCCGCAACGGGCGCATCGCCGTCATCGGCACCCGCGCCACCGTCACGAGCGAGGCGTACCTGGACGCGTTCGCCGCCGCCCCGGACCTGGTCGTCGTGCAGCAGGCCTGCCCGCAGTTCGTCGACTTCGTCGAGGACGGGGTGACCAGCGGGCCGGCACTGCTCGCCGCCGCTCACGAGTACCTCGACCCGCTGCTCGCGCAGGACGTCGACACCATCGTCCTGGGGTGCACCCACTACCCGCTGCTGACCGGGGTGATCTCGTACGTCACCGGCGACGGGGTCACCCTGGTCTCGAGCGCGGAGGAGACCGCCAAGGACGTGTACCGCACGCTGCTCGCCCGCGACCTGCTGCGCGACCCCGCCGCGCCGGCGCCCGTCCACCGGTTCGTCACGACCGGCGACCCTGCGGCCTTCCACCACCTCGCGCGCCGGTTCCTCGGCCCGGAGGTCGACGCCATCTCCCCGGAGGTCGTACCCGCATGAGGCTCACCGTGCTCGGCTGCGCCGGGTCGTTCCCGTCGGCGCACTCGCCGGCGTCCTCGTACCTGCTCGAGCACGACGACCACCGGATCGTCCTCGACCTGGGCTCCGGCGCGTTCGGCGCGCTGCAGCGCCACGCCGACCCGTACCGGCTCGACGCCGTCGTGCTCTCCCACCTGCACCCCGACCACTGCGCCGACCTGTGCGGGTACTACGTCGCCCAGGCCTACCATCCCGACGGGCCGCGGCCACCGGTCGCCGTACGCGGTCCGGTCGGCACGGCGGACCGCGCGGCCGCGATGTTCGGGATGCGTGCGGAGCCCGGGATGCGCGGCGCGTTCGCCTTCGCCGACCACGGCCCGGCGTACGAGATCGGCCCGTTCCGGATCGAGACCACCCCGGTCGTGCACCCCGTACCGGCGTACGCGCTGCGCGTCAGCGCCGGCGGGCGCACCCTCGTGTACAGCGGCGACACCGCCGCCACCCCCGCGCTCGTCGAGGCGGCGCGCCGCGCCGACCTCGCCCTGTTCGAGGCGTCGTTCCTGCAGAGCGGGCAGAACGCGCCGGGTGTGCACCTGACCGCCCGGGAAGCGGGCGAGCATGCGCGGGCCGCCGGCGTGCCGCGGCTCGTGCTGACCCACCTCGTCGCGTGGAACGATCCGGCGCACTCCCGCGCCGAGGCCGCCGCGGCGTACGACGGCGAGCTGCACCTGGCCGAGCCGGGCGCCACCTACGCGGTGTGACGGTTGACTGAATGTGGCAAGAGTTCGTTCGGAACGAACTTTTCCACATTCAGTCGGTGCGAGTCCGCGTGGTCCTCGGCGCTAGGGTCGCCGGGTGACACGGAGCGACGGCCGAGCGGCCGACCAGTTGCGGCCCGTCGGCTTCCAGCGCGGCTGGCTCGACCACGCCGAGGGCTCCTGCCTCGTCGAGTTCGGCCGTACGCGGGTGCTGTGCGCCGCCTCGTTCACTGCCGGGGTGCCGCGATGGCGGAAGGGCTCCGGACTGGGCTGGGTGACCGCCGAGTACGCGATGCTGCCGCGCGCCACCGACACCCGCTCGGACCGGGAGTCGGTCAAGGGCCGGGTCGGCGGGCGTACGCACGAGATCTCCCGGCTGGTCGGCCGTTCGCTGCGCGCTGTCATCGACACCAAGGCGCTGGGGGAGAACACGCTCGTCGTCGACTGCGACGTGCTGCAGGCCGACGGCGGTACGCGCACCGCGGCGATCACCGGCGCGTACGTCGCGCTGTCCGACGCGATCGGGTGGGCGCGCCGCGAGGGTCTCGTCGCGTCCGGCGCCGAGCCGCTGCTCGGCTCGGTCGCGGCCGTCAGCGTGGGGATCGTGGATGGTGAGGCCCGCCTCGACCTGCACTACGACGACGACGCGCGTGCCGGCACCGACATGAATGTCGTGATGACCGGCGACGGACGCTACATCGAGGTGCAGGGCACCGCGGAGGGCGAGCCGTTCGACCGCGCGTTGCTGGACCGGCTGCTCGAGCTCGCCGCGGCCGGGTGCACCGAGCTGACCCGGTTGCAGCGCCAAGCGCTCGCCGGGTGAACCGCCCGCTTCGTACGCCGCGGAAGGCCGGCGGGCGGACGGCGTCGACACCGTGAGGGAGACAGGCATGCGCCTGGTGCTGGCGAGCCGCAACGCGCGCAAGGTCGCCGAGCTGCGCCGCATCCTCGCGGTGGCGGGGTTGCCGGTCGAGGTGCTCGGCATCGCCGACCTGCCCGACCCGAGCGCCGTCCCGGAGGTACGCGAGACCGGCGCGACCTTCGAGGAGAACGCGCTGCTCAAGGCCGCGGCCGTCGCGAAGGCTACCGGCCTGCCGGCGGTGGCCGACGACTCCGGCCTCGCGGTCGACGCCCTGTCCGGCATGCCCGGCATCCTCTCCGCCCGGTGGTCGGGGCGTGGCGCGACCGATGTGCGCAACCTGGAACTGGTCCTGGACCAGCTCGCCGATGTGCCCGACGAGCGCCGCGGCGCCCGGTTCGTGTGTGCCGCCGCCCTCGTCCTGCCGGGTGGTGCGCAGCACGTCGTACGCGGGGAGATGCCCGGATCGATCGTCCGCGAACCCAGGGGCCAGGGCGGGTTCGGGTACGACCCGATCTTCCGCCCGGACGGTCTCGGGGTGACCGCGGCCGAACTTGCTCCCGAGGCCAAGGACGCGATAAGCCACCGCGGCAAGGCGCTCGCTGCGCTGGTCGAGCTGCTGCGCGACGCGGGCTGATCCGGCCCGATCATGGGATCGTGCGGGCGAACCCCCGTCGATCATGGCCTGGTGGGTCGGAAACCGCGCTTGGGACCCACCAGGTCATGATCACGGAGCGGCACCGGTCGCCCCAGGCGTCCGCGTGCAGCAGGGAACCCGCGCGTCAGGGAGCCCGCGTGTCAGGGAGCCCGCACCACCAGGTCGGCGTAGTCGTCGTGCGAGGCGATCCACTTCTGCACGTACTCGCAGATCGGGACTACCTGCATCTGCTGGGCACGGATGTCGTCGAGCGCATGCCGTACGAGCGAACTCGCGACCCCCTTGCCCTGATAGGCCTGATCCACTTCGGTGTGGATCAGCTCGACCACGCCGGCGCGGGCGAACATGTCGATGTGTCCGGCTTCCTGACCGTCCACGAGTGCGACATAGCGCGAGGCGTCGGCATCCCTGCGTACCTCGACATGGCTCATGGTCGCCATTGTGCCCTGCGGGCCGCTCCTCGGGTACGGCCGGATTGCGGTGCGCCGCTCCTCGGGTGAGTCTCGAAGGAGTCGGCCGGCACCCGCCGCCGCAACGACCGGGAGGACCAGCCATGGCTTCGTCGCAGAGCCGCACCACCTCCGACCGCAAGACCAGTGGCGAGGACCGCACGTTCTTCGAGCTGGTGAACCGCTGACCGCTACCGGCCTGGGCGGAGGGACATCGTGGACTTCGACGACGTGGTGACCGGGATCGGCCGGGTGATCGATGCGGCCGGGGTCGTAGCGATCGTGATCGGCATCGTCGTCGCGCTCGTCGTCGCCGCACGCTCGTTGCGCCGCGGCGAACCCGATGTCTACAGCCGCTTCCGCCGGCTGCTCGGGCGCTCGATCCTGCTCGGCCTCGAGCTGCTGGTCGCCGGCGACATCGTGCGTACAGTTGCGGCCCAACCGACCTTGCTCAGCGTGGGCGTCCTGGCGTTCATCGTCGTGATCCGTACGTTCCTGAGCTTCTCGCTCGAGCTCGAGATCACCGGGCGGTGGCCGTGGAGCAAGCGGACGGACGCGGCCTGACCGCCTGCGACACGACCTGCGTCCGGTGGCGAGCGTCCCGGATCGATCGTGCCCGGCGGCGCAGGAACGCGTGGGGTGCTCACCCGAACGGGTCTGTTGATCGGTCGCGGGACCGCACTCCGGAACTGAGCAAAACTTCGCTCGGAAGAGCAGCTTTTGGGCGCCTGCCCGGCAGGGCAGGAGGCCATGATCGGCATCATTCGCCCGCCGCTAGGATGACGCTGCGCCGTCACCGGAGCATTCCACCGCCGCACGTACCGCGGATGAGCACCTCCGGTAGCGCAGTCAAGCCCCGCAGACGAAGGCGCACTCGGTCGCCGTCGCGCGGGTGTATCCAACGGAGGAACAGTGGTTGTGCGTCGTACCCCTTCCGGGTCTGCCGGCGTGCTGGTCGCGGGAACGTCGATGGTCATGATGGTGGGGTTGCTCGCAGCCCCGCCCGCGACAGCGGCACCAGCGAAGAAGGCGTTGACCGATCGCGTCAGTGTGCGGACCGGTGGGTTCGAAGGGCATGCGGTGGTGAACAGCGGCGGACAATCCGGGAACGAGCGCCGTCTGCTCAGTGCCAACGGCCGCTTCTCGGTGTTCGAGTCAGCCTCGGAACTGATCGGGAAGAACAACCTCACCTCGTGGGGCGTCTACGTCCGGGACCGCAAACTCGGCACGACGACGCGAGTGAGCGTCTCCAGTTCGGGGAAGGCCGCTAACGCGAACAGTGGCAGCCCGTCCATCAGCGCCAACGGTCGGTACATCTCGTTCTCGTCTGCGGCGAGCAACCTGGTTCCCGGTGACACCAATGGCACCTCGGACGTCTTCGTGCACGACCGCAAGACGCGGACGACGAGCCGGGTGAGCGTGGACAGCGCTGGGAAACAGCACGGCGCCGCCTACCGCAGTGGCACCGCATCGCTCAGCCCGAACGGACGGTTCGTGACCTTCCAGAGCGACGCACCCGGTCTGGCGCCCGGGACCGGGAAGGCTTGCAGGCGTATCTTCACGACCGGAACACCGGCACGACAGAACTGGTGAGCCTGGACAACGCCGGAGTCGGTGCGTCGGTGGTGGTCGGCGAGACCGTCTCGACCGACGATGCGGGACGGTACGTCGTCTTCACCTCGCTGGATTCCGGTATCGCCCCGGGGACGAACAACCTCAACCCCGACACGTCGTGGTGCGCGACCGTGTGAACAGGACGACGACTCAGGTCAGCCGGATGCACTATCGCGCCTACAACCCGACGATCAGCGCCAACGGCCAGTTCATTGCCTTCAGCTACAACAACAAGTGGGATGGGCTGAACTCCCCTAACCCGGTACTCGCCGGCGAAACGGTTCTCGCCGAGGATGTGTATCTCTACGAGACCGCGACCGGGAAGATCACACGCGTCAGCGTCGGCAACGGTCGCGTTGCCGGGAACAGCGACAGCTACCACCCATCTCTGAGCGCCGATGGTCGCTACGTGGTCTTCAGCTCAGCAGCCACCAACTTGGTGAGTGGTGACACCAACAACAAGGTCGACGTGTTCCGCCACGACCGCCTCACCGGCCAGACGATCCGGGTCAGCGTGACGTCCTCTGGTGCGCAGATTCCCGAAGGGGCCCGGTCCGGATCGATCAGCGGCGACGGCAATCACGTCCAGTTCGACAGCTACGGCAGCACCATCACCAGCCATTCCGTGGGTGCTGGCACGCGCAACACCTTCGTACGGGACCTGGCAGGCACGTACCAGCCGATGCGCGCCAAGGTCGTGAAGCTTGCGAAGAAGGCGAAGGCGAAGCGCTCGTACACGATCAAGACCGCGGGAATCGGCGCCAAGGAGAGCCTGACCGTTCGCTGGAAGCCGGTCGGGAAGACCAAGGGCAAGGTCATCAAGCGCAGTCTGCCGGTCAAGGCGAACAAGGTACGGATGAAGGCGCCGGTCCGGCTCGGCAAGTACCGCGTCACCGTCACGTACGCAGGGGTGGCCCAGCGGGCCGCTGGCGTGCGCGTCCGGTGACGGCGTCACGTCGGCCCCGCCCTCCGGGTGGGGCCGACGTGAGATGCGGTCGCCCCGCTCCGAACAGCCGCGGTACGGGTGCGGGAGGGGGGACTTGAACCCCCACGTCCTTGCGGACACCAGATCCTAAGTCTGGCGCGTCTGCCATTCCGCCACTCCCGCGAGCCCTCAAGGGTAGGTGCTCGACCGATCGATCATGGGGTTGGTGGGCCGTAGCACGGCGTACGGCCCAGCAACGTCATGATCGACGGAACGAGCGACGCGGCACACCATGATCGAACGGACCGTCAGAGGCCGAGCTCGCCGCGCAGCTTCGCGACGTGGCCCTTGGCCCGCACGTTGTACATCGCCCGCTCGATCGTGCCCTTGCCCTTCGCGTCCACATCGATCACGAACGTCGAGCGGATGACACCGGTGACCGTCTTGCCGTACATCTTCTTCTCGCCGTAGGCGCCGTACGCCTCGAGCACCGCGCGGTCCGGGTCGGAGACGAGCGGGAACGTGAGCGCGTCGCGCTCGCGGAACTTCGCGAGCTTCTCCGGCTTGTCGGGCGAGATGCCGATCACGTTCACGCCCGCCGCCCGGAGAGCGTCGAGGGAGTCGCGGAAGTCGCACGCCTGCGTCGTGCAGCCCGGGGTCATGGCGGCCGGGTACGCGTACAGCACGACGCGCTCGCCGGCGAAGTCCTTCAGCGAGACCGTCTTCCCGCTGTCGTCGGAAAGCGAGAAGGCGGGGGCGGTGTCACCGGGTTCGAGGCGGACTGCGCTCACTGCTGGCTCCTGCGGGTCGTGGGTCGCTGTGCGCCCATCCTGGCAGGCCTCCCGGCCGCGTCGGTGTCCCGTCTTGTTGCGAAGGGTTCGCACCTGCGACACTCTGCAAAGAGCACATCGTCGCGCAGCACGGGAGACACGTATGCACATGCCCGACGGCTTCATGAACGCCCCCGTGTCGCTCGCGGCCGGTGCCGTCGCCGCTGCGGGCATCGCCGTGTGCCTGAAGGGGGCGCGCCGGGAGCTGGACGAACGTGCGGCCCCGCTCGCCGGGCTCTGCGCGGCGTTCATCTTCGCCGCTCAGATGCTCAACTTCCCGGTGGCCGGCGGTACGAGCGGGCATCTGCTCGGTGGTGCGCTCGCGGCGATCCTGCTCGGGCCGTACACGGGCGTGCTCGCGGTCAGCACCGTGCTGCTCGTACAGGCGCTGCTGTTCGCCGACGGCGGGTTGACCGCGCTCGGCTTCAACATCATCAACATGGCGCTGGTGACGGTCGTCGTCGGTTGGTTCGCGTTCCGTGCGCTGGCCCGGCTGCGGCCCGGCTCCCGGGGCTGGCTCACCGTGTGCGCCGGCGTCGCTGCGTTCCTCTCGGTGCCGGCCGCCGCTGTCGCGTTCACCCTCGAGTACGTCGTCGGCGGTACGGCGACCTTCTCCGTCGGGCAGGTGTTCGCGTCCATGGTCGGCATCCACGCGCTGATCGGGATCGGGGAGGGTGTGATCACCGCGCTCACCGTCGGGGCCGTGCTCGCGACCCGGCCGGACCTGGTACGCGGCGTCCACGACCTGCGCCCGTCGCTGCAGTTGACGACCGTGGGCGCAGCGCCGGCCACCGGCGCGTACGGCTCCGCCCGGCACGGGGAGACCCGGTGAGCACCACGACCGCGCACCGACCGGTTCGCCGGCGCAACACGGTGTTCCTGCTCGCCGGACTCGCGGTCGCGCTGCTGCTGGCAGGCATCGTGAGCTTCTACGCCTCCAGCGAGCCGGACGGGCTGGAGAAGGTGGCCGCCGACCACAGCCTCGACGCCAACGTGACCGACAGTCACACCGCCGGCAGCCCGCTCGCCGAGTACGGCGTGCAGGGCGTCGAGAACGAGCGGGTCTCGGTCGGCCTGGCAGGGGTCATCGGGGTCGGGGTGACCTTCCTCGTCGCGGGCGGCCTGGTGCTGCTGGTGCGGACCCGCCGCCGTACCGACGCCGACTGACCCGACGGGCGAGGCGGACATGGGAGGCGCGCACCGGCACGGCGCGAGCGGCGCGCTCTACCTGCACGGCCACAGCCCGGTCCACCGGATGCCGGCGCACGTGAAGATCGTGGCCCTGGTGCTGTTCCTGCTGCTGGTGGTCACCACGCCCCGGGAGCAGTGGTGGGCGTACGGCGCCTACCTCGCGCTGCTCGCCTTCGTCGCGGCCCTCGCGCGGGTCCCGCCGCGCACCGTCGTCGTACGGCTGGCGATCGAGATCCCCTTCGTCCTCTTCGCCGTCCTGATGCCGTTCGTGTCGGCCGGTCCGTACGTGACGGTCGCCGGCCTGACGCTCTCCCAGCCCGGCCTGGTCGCGGCCGGGGCGATCCTCGCCAAAGCCACCCTGGGAGTCATCGCGAGCATCCTGCTCGCCGCGACGACCACCGCGCAGGAACTCCTGCTGGGACTGCAGCGGCTGCGGCTGCCCGACCCGCTCGTGACGATCGCCTCGTTCATGCTGCGCTACGCCGAGGTCGTCTCCGACGAGCTGCACCGCATGGCGATCGCGCGCGAGTCCCGCTGCTTCCAGGCCCGCGGGCCGAGGTCGTGGCGGGTGCTGGCGCAGTCCGCAGGCGCCTTGTTCATCCGGTCGTTCGAACGCGGCGAACGCGTGCACCTGGCGATGTGCGCGCGCGGCTTCACCGGCCGGATGCCCCTCGTCGCGGCGCCCGCAGCCACGCCCCGGCAGTGGGCGCCCGCGCTGGCGCTGCCCGCAGCCGCAGCACTCGTGCTCGCCGGCGCGTTCGTGGCGGCCGCGTGAGCCCCGCGGCGCTGTCGGTCCGCGGGCTCGCGTACGCCTACCCCGACGGGCGGCAGGCGCTGTTCGGCGTGGACCTCGACGTCGCAGCGGGGGAGCGGCTCGCAGTCCTCGGGCCCAACGGTGCCGGCAAGACGACCCTGGTGCTGCACCTCAACGGCATCCTCGGCGCCGGTAGCGGCACCGGCACCAGTCAGGGCGAGGTACGTGTCGGCGAGCTGCCGGTCACCAAGGAGAACCTGCGCGAGGTGCGTCGCCGGGTCGGGTTGGTGTTCCAGGACCCGGACGACCAGCTCTTCATGCCGACCGTCGGGCAGGACGTCGCGTTCGGGCCGGCGAACCTCGGGGTGCAGGGCGCCGAGCTGGAGCTGCGGGTGCGGCGGGCGCTCGCGCAGGTGGACCTGGCAGGCTTCGAGGACCGGGCCCCGCACCACCTGTCGTACGGCCAGCGGCGCCGGGTCGCCGTGGCGACCGTGCTGGCGATGGAGCCGGACGTGGTGGTGCTCGACGAGCCGAGCAGCAACCTCGATCCGGCGGCGCGCCGCGAGCTGGCGCAGGTGCTGACCGGGCTGGACGTCACCGTCGTGATGGTCACCCACGATCTGCCGTACGCGCTCGAGCTGTGCCCCCGGTCGGTGATCCTCTCCGGTGGCGTGATCGCGGCGGACGGTCCGACAGCACAGCTGCTGGCCGATGAGGAACTGATGGCCGCGCACCGCCTCGAGCTGCCGTACCGGCTGGACCCACGGGCGCTCGGCACGCCGTGAGGGCCGGAGATCGCTAGGCTCGCGGGGTGAGCGATACGCAGACGCCCGCCGAAGCCGGTACCAAGGCCGCGAAGCGCGAGCTCGCTGCCGCGGACGAGCGCTCCCCGGCCCAGATCGAGGCCGAGATCGTCGCCACGCGGGAGCGGTTGGCCGGCCGGATCGACGAGCTCACCGCGTACGTGGCGCCGCCTGCCGTGGCGCGCCGGCAGCGCGAGCGGATCCGCGCGTTCTACGTCGACGAGTTCGGTGGCATCCGCCCGGAGCGGGTCGCGGCGACCGCCGCGGTCGGGCTCGCGCTGCTCGCGCTCTGGCGCCGGCGGCGCCGGGCCCGGCGGTGAGCGGCGGGCCGACCCCGTACCCTCTGCTCCCGTGAGCGCGCGAGGAGTGAGCCGCCCCCGGCCAAAAGACTCGCTGCGTTGTGGGGCGGGGAGCCCCGCAGCGGGCGAACCGGAGATGCCGTGAGCGCGCCCGACACGTCGCCCCGGCCGGACGGGTCGGTGCCGGTCAAGCTGCTGCACGACCGGCTGCTCGTCAAGGTCGACACGGCCGAAGGGGAGCGGCGCTCGGGTGGCGGGATCCTGATCCCGGCGACTGCTCAGGTCGGCAAGAAGCTGGCCTGGGCCAAGGTCGTCGCGCTGGGGCCGAACGTGCGTACCGTGCAGGTCGGCGACCAGGTGCTGTTCGAGCCGGAGGACCGCGGCGAGGTCGAGTTGCACGGCGTCGCGTACATCCTGCTGCGCGAGCGCGACGTGCACGCCGTCGCGTCCTCGCGGGTGCCCGACACCGCGGCCGGCCTCTACCTCTGACTCCGCGACCCCGCGCCAGCTACCCGCGGGCGCCCGAGGTCACCGGGTCGAGGCAGCCCCGGCGGACGGGCTGCGCTGATCGCCGCCCTGGGCCGGGAAGTGGTGCTCGAAGGTCTTGAGCAGGTCGTCGCCCCAGCCCTTGCCGAGCTTGCGCTCGAGCAGCTTGCCCAAGCCGCCGAGCCGGGATCCCAGGTTGCCGAGCTGCGGATCGAACCGGCCGAAGTGGTGTCGGAACTGCCCGAACTCCCGCTCGAGTGCGTTCAGGTCGAAGACCCGCACCGCGGTCGAGGTGTCTCCGTCGACGGTCGCCACCACGGCGACGTCCGCGCCGTCCTTGATGTCGGCGATCGTGCCCTCGGAGTTGCCGAGGGGCGCCGCACCGATCCGGGTGTCGCCGTTCACGACGTACGTCGCGGTGTAGCCGTCGGTGCTGCGGACGGTGAGGGACGTGGCGCTCACGTCGCTCGCCGTGCCGCGCTGCGCCGCCAGGGTCTGGTACCCGCCGTCGCGCTTCTCCACGACGACGGTGCCGTGCAGCGGCTGGCTGCCCGGGCCGATCCCGAGCTGGCCGAGCTCGCCGGCGAGCGCACCCATGCCGAACCGGCCGCCTGGCATCCCCAATCCGCCGGGCGGGGACATCCGTGGCGCCGGTGCGCTCCCGGACGGGGCCGCTGCGGGTGGTGAGGTGGTGTCGGCGCTCGCGGCCCCCGAGATCAGCACCGCACCGGTGCCGACCAGGATCACGGCCAGCCCGCCGCCGACAGCGGCGAGCGCGAGCCGAGCGCGGTCCGAGCCGCGCCGGTGCGGCGGGGTGAGGTCCTGCTCCACGGTCGTCCTCCTCGTCCGGAAACGATCGGACTCGATTGTCACCCACGTTCACCGGGGAACGGCACCTGGTGGATATGAAGCAGATGTGAGAGCGCGGCCTAGCATGCTGTGCGTCACCCGTACGGCCCAGATGTGGAGCGCGCAGCTATGGACGTCGTCGAAGCCCTGACCGCGGCTCTGCCACCGGGAGCGGTCGTCACGGACCCCGACCGGCTCGCGTCGTACCGGAACGACCAGGCTCCCGGGGTGAGCGCCGGTACGCCGCTGGCCGTGGTGTTCGCGCAGTCCACCGCCGACGTGGCCGCGGCGTTGCAGGTCGCGTACGCGCACCGCACACCGGTCGTCCCGCGCGGGTCCGGGTCCGGACTTTCCGGCGGCGCGAACGCGATCGACGGCGGGATCGTGCTCACCCTCGAGCGGATGAAGCGGATCCTCGAGATCGACGCTGCCGACGGGGTCGCCGTCGTGCAGCCAGGCGTCGTCAACGATGTGCTGCGCGCCGCCGCCCGCGAGCACGGGCTCTTCTACGCGCCCGACCCGTCCTCGCGTGACTGGTGCAGCATCGGGGGGAACGTCGCCACGAACGCGGGTGGGCTGTGCTGCGTGAAGTACGGCGTGACCCGTGACTCGGTGCTCGCGCTCGAGGTGGTGCTCGCGGACGGGCGCGTGCTGCGGGTGGGGCACCGCAGCATCAAGGGCGTCGCGGGGTACGACCTGGTGGGGCTGTTCGTCGGCAGCGAGGGGACGCTCGGGGTGGTCACCGAGGTCACGGTCAAGCTCCGGCCGCTGCCCGCACCGGCGATCACCGTCGTCGCGGTGGCCCCGGACCTCGACGTCGCCAGCCGCGCCATCGCGGGGGTGCTCGACGCCGGAACGCCGAGCCTGCTCGAGCTCATGGACCGTACGACCGTCCGCGCCGTCGAAGCGTGGAAGCCGATGGGGCTCGACACCGCTGCCGCGGCCCTGCTGCTGGCGCAGACCGACCTGCCGGGCGCCGCGGGGGAGGAGCAGGCCCGGGCGTTCGAAGCGGCGTGCGTGGCGGCCGGTGCCATCGACACGTACCGCTCCGAGACCGCGGAGGAGGCCGACGCCCTGCTCACCGCTCGCCGGCTCGCCCTTCCCGCGCTCGAGCAGCTCGGGGACATCCTGATCGACGACGTCGCGGTACCGCGCGGCCAGGTCGGGGCGCTCGTGGCGCGCATCACCGAGATCGCCGAGCGCAACCAGGTCACGGTCGCCACGCTCGGGCACGCCGGGGACGGCAACCTGCATCCCACGTTCGTCATGCCGCGCGGCGACGAACCGGCGATGGCGCGTGCCCGCCGCGCGTTCGACGAGGTGCTGGAGGCGGGCTTGGCGCTCGGCGGCACCGTCACCGGGGAGCACGGCGTCGGCGCGATCAAGGGCCGGTTGCTGCACGCCGAGCTGCACCCGGTGGCTCGCGAGCTGCACCGCACCATCAAGAACGCGCTCGATCCGACCGGAATCCTCAACCCCGGAAAGGCGCTGCCCTTTGAGTCCGGCGCCTGAGCCACGCCCCACGGCCGCGCTCGGCCGGATCTGGCTGATCGGCAGCATGGGCGCGGGCAAGTCGGCCGTGGGTCGGGCGCTCGGCGCCCTGCTCGGTGTCCCGGTGCTCGACAACGACCGCGAGCTCGCCGACCGCACCGGCGAGACGAGCGCCGAGCTGGCGCACGCGGTCGGCGACGTGCTGCACGAGCAGGAGTCGGCGCAGCTGCGGGCGGCGGCCGCCGCGGCCCCGCCCTTCGTGGCGGGCATCGCGGCGAGCGTGGCCGACCGGCCGGCCGACCTCGCGCTCCTGCAGCGCACCGGCACGGTGATCCATCTGCGTGCGCCGGCGCAGGTGCTCGCTGCCCGCGTCGCGGCCGACCTGCGCGCCGGGGCACCGCGGCCCTGGCTCGACGACCAGCCGTACGCATGGCTGACCGCAGCGTTGCAGCACCGCGAACGCGCCTACACCGACAGCGCCGATCTGGTGGTCGACACCTCTCACGCGACTCCCGAGCAACTCGCCGTGCAGATCGCGGAGTGGCTCGCGCAGCGGGCGACCTGAACCGCCGGCACCCGGCTGCCGGCTCAGGTCACCCGGCCGCCCTGCCGAAGAGTCCGCCATGGGTCGCCCGCGTCATGCCGCCACGCCGGTACGGCGCCGGCCCGGCATCCGCCTCGACCGGCTGCCCCGTACCGCCGTCCCGGCCGCGGCCGTTGTCGCGCTCGCAGCCGCGCTCGCACTGGTGGTCCCGGCACTGGCCCGGGCCGGTCAGCCGGCGCCGGTGGCGCTGTCCGCCGTACCGCTGAGCGTCCCGGCGGACCCGGCCGGTGACCCGGCGCCCGACCCGCTCGCAGAACCGCCCGGAGAGGACTGGGCCGCCGACGCGGCGATCCGCGCTGCGGTCGTCGTGCAGCAGGCCGAGCGGCGCGCCGCGGTACGCGCGGCTGCTCGCTCCGAGCGGGCAGCCGGGCGCCGCGCCGCAGTGGCCGACACGCCTCCGGCGGTCCGCACCCGCCCGGTCGGCGCACCGGACGCGCCGGTCTGGATCGTCGGCGACTCGATCGGCTCCGGGTTGGGCGCCGCGTGGGGCGGGCCGGCCCGCGTCGTCGCAGACCCCGGTGCCCGCACCGCCGTCATCGTGCCGCAGTTGCTCTCGGCGCTGCGGGGCACCGCCACGACGCCGGCGCTCGTCGTCGCAGCCGGCACCAACGACGACCCGCGTGACCCGGCGGCGTTCGCCGCCGCGGTGCGGCAGGTGCTGCGCGCGACCCCCGGATGCGTCGTGTGGGTCACGATCCACCGCCCGGGAGAGCGCTGGGAACCCTTGAACGCCGCGCTGCGCGTCGAGCAGGCCCGGGCGAGCGGGCGGTTGCAGCTCGCCGACTGGGACGCCCTGGCGACCGCGAACCCGTCGATGCTGCAACCCGACGGCATCCATCCCCGTACCGGCACGGTGTACGCCTCGATCGCCTCCCTCGCGCGTACCGCGTTGGGACGGTGCGCCTGACGCGGGCTCTTCGGTCGCGGGGCGTTCCGGAGTAGGTTCGGAGCCGGACACGGGGAGGTCGCATGGCTGGTACGGCCGACATGGCAGGAACGGCTGCCAAGGAGCAGCAGACGCTCGCGCAGGCGCTGGAGGCGGAGCACCGCACCATCGACGAGGGGATCGCGGCGTTCGTGGCCGGGGAACGCGCCGGCGACGCGTCGGACGACACGATCGACGCGGCTCTGGAGTGCCTGCGCCGGCACATCTTCCTGGAGGAGGAGATGCTCTTCCCACCGCTGCGCTCGTCCGGGCTGATGGCGCCCGTGCTGGTGATGCTGCGCGAGCACGGCCAGCTCTGGCAGACGATGGACGCGCTCGACACGGCGCGCCGCGACGGCACCGCGGGCGAGGTGCGTGACCGGTGCACCGAGCTGGCGGGGCTGCTCGACGCGCACAACAGCAAGGAGGAGCCGATCATCTACCCGCAGGCGGATACGGTCCTCGACGAGGGCGCCCGCAACCGGCTCTGGTCGTTCCTGCGCTCGGGGGAGATGCCGGAGGGCTGGACCGCCCAGATGGCGCCCGCCTGAGCGCTGACGACACCGGGAGCGTCGGTCCGGCCGTGCTCAGAGCCGCCCGCGGTTGGCGCGCAGCCAGCGCAGCCCGCCGAGGAAGGCGACGATGCCGCCTGCACCGCCGACGACCAGCCCGCCGAAGAGCCAGACGGCGAGCGGATCGATCCGGTGGGCCTGCGAGTCGCCCACGATCGAGCCGGCGAGGAAGCCGGCGAGCGGCGCGAGGACCATCACCAGAGCGCCGAGCACCAGCATCCGTAGCCCGCTGCCGCTCAGCTGCTCCAGGTCGTCCTCATCGCTCGGCATCACGGCCCGCTCGTCGTCGAGGGATGCGGTGCCCGGGGGCGGGTCGGCCTGCGAGGTGGATGGACGCCCTTCCTCGGTCATCGCGTCTCCTTGAGCGTGGGGACGGCGCCGCCGCCCGGGTACGGGTGAGCCTCCCGACCGAGCGTCGGGAACCCGCGGCTCGACCCGTCGGCCCGGGTGCTGCGGGTGTCGGTGGTGGGCACGGCGGACAGGTCGGGCTCGGACGGGCGGCGCAGCCGTCGCCAGAGCGGCACGCTCCCGAGCGCGACCACCACGACGGTGAGCACCAGCAGGGTCGTCTCGACCGCGTTCCGCCCGCTGACGAGCGTGATGACGGGCCAGACGAGCGCGATCACGATCGGTGCGAGCGACAGGACATGCTGGAAACGCTCGGCTTCCGAGGCCGGCCAGGACGGTCCCACCACGCGATGCATCTCGCGGCCGTCGTCGGAGTCTGTGCAGCTCGCCTTCACCGGGCAGGCGTTGCAGACGTCCGGGTCGCCGCGGTAGTGCATCACCCGGTTCTCGGCGTCGAACCAGGCCGGACGCAGCAGCTCGTGCTGCGGGCAGCGCCAGACGTCGTCCGGTGGCAGGTACGTGAAACCGCCGCTCTTCCATGACGTGTTGAACCGGGAGACGAACCCAGAGGCCACGTCGATGCCGTACGCGGCGAACAGCAGGAACAGGGCATAGCCGCAGGCGAGCCACACCAGGGTGTCGACGCTCCCCAGCACCTCGCTCATGCCGCGATCACCCGCCCGGGCCGGAGGATGTGGTGCCGGCCAGCGGCTCGTCGTCGGGCTCGGCCGTCACGTAGTGCACGCCCACCCCCGCCCCCGCCGGGAGCGGCAGCTCGGCGCTCGGCTTGTCCTCGACGAACAGCCCCTCGACCGGGACGTCCCGCGTCGTGGCGCGAATCCCGTACCGGATGCCGAGGAAGGCGATCCAGAGGAACGGCAGCACTCCGCCGATGATCATCAGCAGGTCGCCGGGGAGTCGCATCCACTCCAACAGTGCGTTCCCTGGGCTGGTGATGAAACCGAGGCTGCGCGCCTCGAAGTAGCCGCTGTTGACCGAGTGCCACAACTGCACGATGCCGAGCGGCAGCAGCGTCGCGAAGACCATCCAGGCGAGTCCCACGTTCAGCGACCAGAACGAGACCTTGGCCCAACGGTCGGGCCACCGTTCCTTCGGGATGATGTAGCGCAACGCGAACAGCGCCAGCCCGACCGCGAGCATGCCGTACACGCCCATCATCGCGGCGTGGCCGTGGTTGGCGGTCAGCGCGGTGCCGATCTCGTAGTACGACACGATCGGCAGGTTGATGAGGAAGCCGAAGACGCCTGCGCCCACGAAGTTCCAGAAGCCGACAGCGACGAGGAACATCACCGCCCAACGGTGCGGGAAGGGCGCCGAGCTGCGCGCCTGCTGGCGAGCGCCGAGCTGCAGGAAGCTCCAGGCCTCCACCGTCAGGAAGGTGAGCGGTATGACCTCCATGGCCGAGAAGAACGACCCGAGGGCCATGTGCTCGACCGGTGTGCCGGAGAAGTACAGGTGGTGCATCGTGCCGATGACGCCGCCGGCGGAGTACAGGATGATGTCGAGGAAGATGATCCCCATCGCCACCTTGTGACGTACGACGCCGAGCATCACGAAGATGTACGCGACCATCACCGTGGTGAACAGCTCCAGGAAGTCCTCCACCCACAGGTGCACGACCCAGAACCGCCAGAACTCGGCGACGGTGATGTTGCTCGTGGTGTTGGCGAGCAGGCCGACGGCGTAGAACGCGGGGATCGCGAGGCCGGCGTAGAAGAACAGCCACGGCAGGTTGAACCGGTGCTCGCCCTTGAGTCGTGGCTTGATGCCGCGGTAGATGATCGCGATCCAGAGGAACAGCCCGATCACGAGCAGCACCTGCCAGACCTTGGGCAGGTCGAGGTACTCCCACTGCTGGTCGAAGATCGGGCTGCCCTTGGCCCACTGGACCCCGAAGGCGCTGAGCGCCTCGCCGGTGAGCGAGCCGACCACCACGATCACCAGTGCGCCGAGCAGCGCGTAGGTGAGCTTGGCCTGCCCCTTGGGCTCCTTGCCGGAGATGAACGGGGCCAGGAAGATCCCCGCTGCCAGGAAGGAGGCGGCCGTCCAGAACAGCGAGAGCTGCAGGTGCCAGGTGCGCGCCAGGTTGAACGGCAGGATCTGGGCGAGGTCGAAGCCGAAGAAGCTCGACAGGTCGGCACGGTAGTGCTCGATGAAGCTGCCCAGGACCGTCTGCACGAGGAACAGTGCGGCGACGACGAAGAAGAACCAGGCGGTCGCCCGTTGGGCCGGGGTGATCTGCACTTCGCCGGGTTGGCGGAACGAGAGCACGGGCGCGTCGGTGGCGTGCCAGCCGATGCGTCTGCTCCAACGTCCGTACAGGGCGAACAGCAGCCCGACGCCGACCAGCAGGGCAGTGAGCGAGAGCCCGCTCCACACGATGACGTCGGCGGTGGGGGTGTTCTTGACCAGGCTCTCCGGTGGCCAGTTGTTGGTGTACGAGTAGCTGTACCCGGGTCGTTCGGCGGCCGACGCCCATGCGGTCCACGCGAAGAACGACGTCAGCTCATGGATCTCCTGTGGGTCGGTGATGAGGTTCGGCAGCAGGCCGTACTTGGTGGTCGGCTCGCCGAAGAACTCCGCGTAGTGCTGGGTCATTGCGTTGAACGCGGCGACCTGCTCCTTGGTGAAGGTGAGCGTGTTCGTGCTCTCGTCGAGGCGGTTGGTCCGCAGCATCGTCGCGAGCTCGTCACTCGGGTTGGCGGCGCCCGAGCTCTTGAGCTGGCCGAGGATGTGCTCGGCGGAGCGGTGCAGGTAGTCGGCGGTGTAGTCCGGCCCGAGGTAGCCGCCGTGGCCCAGGATCGACCCGTACTGCTGCAGTCCGCGCCGCAGGAACGTCTGCTGCCCTGCGGTGATCTCGTCGGTCGTGAACAGTACGTCGCCCTGCCCGTCGACCACCCGCATCGGCTGCGGCATGCCATCGCTGTAGGAACGGAGCGCCAGGATCCCCATGACGAAGAAGGAGAAGACCATGACCAGGGCGACGCCCTGGACCCAGCCTTTGGAGACCAGCAGCGTCGTCCGCTGCTGCGACGTCTGTGTGGGCGCCGACACGGGAACCACCCCCGTACTTCCTGTGCACCCCGGTCGTTGTCGGCCGGGCCCGTCCAGTTGATCGACAGGTATAGCAAGGCGGCGCGGAGGGGCGCAAGGATACGCGGAAAGTCGTTCTGTCATGTCGGATTGATTTCTATGGTGGTCGGGTCGGAAGCCTCTACCGCGCACCGGCCGGCGGGCTTCCTGACTCGAGAGTCAGTAGCGCAGGAGGTGGGCGGTGGTCGCGTTCGACGACCGCGTCGACGCGGGACGCGCGCTCGTGCCGCTGCTCGCCGATCTGCGGGGGCGTCGTGACGTCGTCGTGCTGGGGGTGCCCCGCGGCGGGGTCCCGGTCGGGTACGAGGTGGCGCGCGGGCTCGCCGTACCGCTCGACGTGATCGTGGTGCGCAAGCTCGGCGTGCCTTTCCATCCTGAGCTGGCGATGGGGGCCATCGGTGAGGGTGGTGCGCGCGTGATGGACGAGGCCGTGCTTGCTCAGGTCCGGGTGTCGGCGGCGGAGATCGAGGACGTGGCGGCCCGCGAAGCCGCTGAGCTCGACGCGCGTGTCACGGGACTGCGCCACGGCCGGCCGCGCATCGACCTGCGGGGAAAGGTGGCGGTGGTGGTCGACGACGGGGTGGCGACCGGCTCGACCGCCCGCGTCGCGTGCCGGGTGGCACGGACGCTCGGCGCTGCGGAGGTGGTGCTCGCCGTACCTGTGGGGCCCGCCCAGACCATCGCTGACTTCCCGGAGGCGGACCGCGTGGTGTGCGCCATCACGCCGCGCCGCTTCCGTGCGGTCGGCCGGCACTACCGCGACTTCACCCCGACGACCGACGAGGAGGTGGCCCGGCTGCTCGACGCCGCTTCTGACTCGTGACCGTACGCGCGGATGTTGTATTGGGACAGCGAGACTATCGCGTCGATCAGGTCCGGAGGATGTACGACCTCGGCACGCTCGCCGAGTCCGGCGAAGAGGGCTGCTGCGACCGGAAGGCGTTCGGCGACGCCGCTGAGCTCGTACCGCCCGTGGCCAAGGGCACGAGTGCCCGTACGCCGGCCCGCGATCGACATGAGGTAGTCGACGACCGGGAGCGCCTCCTCGGACGTACGCAGCAGGACTTCCACACCGGGTCGCTCCCGGAAGCTCTCGCGGGCCCGCTGCCAGCTGGTCGCCAGGTCGAGCTGCGGCTCGAACACGCGTCCCGTGGGAGTCACGCGGCGTACCCGTTCGGCGCGGTACGTGCGCAGCTCGCCGGAGTCGTCACGCGCGGCGACGAGGTACCAGGTACGGCCCGCACACACCAGTCCGGCAGGCCGCACTCGTCGGGCGCTGGTGCGCTGACCGATGGCGCGGTAGGCGATCTCGATGATCTCGTGACGGGCGGCCGCTGCCGCCAGCGCAGGAAGGGACTGCGGTGGTGGCGTCGGCCGGCCCCACCCCTCCGGTGCGACGAGCAGCCAGCGTGACACGTCGCCGACCTGTCGCGCCGCCTCGTCGGACAGCACCGCTTCGAGCTTGCGGCGAGCCGCGCGGTACACCTCTCCCTGGCCGACCGCGTCCGCGGCCGGCTCCCCGCCGGGGAGGAAAAGTGCCTGTGATTCCGCGGTGGTCAGACCTGCGGTCTCCGGCCGGTAGCCGGCGAGGATCGAGTAGCCGCCTCCACGCCCGCGGGTGGCGAACACCGGTACGCCCGAGAGCGAGAGCGCATCGAGGTCGCGCAGCACGGTTCGGCGGGAGACCGCCAGCCGCGTCGCGAGCTCGCCGGCGCTGAGCCGCTCGTGCCGGCGCAGCAGCGCGACCAGGTCGATCAAACGGTCCGCTCTCACCCGGACACTCTGCCAAATGGTGCCACTGGGTGGCACCTATTCGTGGGTACCGTCCCGGTCCCGGCGACCACACGGGTCGCCCTGGCCGGAGAGGCTCGCGATGAACACGCCGATCGCCCCCGATCTCCGCAGCGAGCTGTTCGCTGCCCAGGACTGGTACGCCGACCTCGTGGCCGCGGTCGGTCCGGCGCAGCTGCGCGATCCGACACCGTGCACCGACTACGACGTCCGCCGGCTGCTCACCCACGTATCGACCGTCTTCGACAAGGTCACAGGTTTCGCGGCCGAGCACCGCGACCCGTACGCGGACCAGGACCGCTCACCGGAGGCGCTGACCGCTGCCAGTGAACGACTCGCGCGTGAACGCATCGACGAGCGCACGGCCCCGGAGCAAGCGGATGCGCTTCGCAGCAAGACCAAGGAGGCGCGCGAAGCGTGGCAGGAGAACGTCCTCGACACCCCGATCCAGCTCGGGTGGGGTCCGCTCGTCCCGGGTCGTGTGGTGACCGGCATCTACCTGATGGAGGTGCTCGCCCATGCGTGGGACCTCGCGACCGCGACCGGTCGACCGAGCGAGGCGCCGGACGGCCTCGGGGTGGCCGGGCTCGCCGCGGCGAGGGCCGGTCTGCCCGCGGATCGTACGGGCTTCCCGTTCGGTCCTGCCGTCGAACCAGCGGCGGATGCCGGCCCCACCGAGCAGCTCGCGAACTGGACCGGACGCCGCTCCCGATGACCCACCCGCGTGTCCCTGCTCGAAACGTCGTCATCTCACCCCGATAACGACGTTTCGAGCAGGGACACGCGGAGGTGGTGAGCGGGCGGCCCGTCAGGCGCCGAGGCGGTCGCCCGTGGCGGCGTCGAAGACGTGGACATGCCCGGGCTTGGGGGTGACGTGGACGGTGCTGCCGCGGGTGGGGGGTCGGCGCCCATCGGTACGCACGATGAGGTCGTGGCGCGTACCGGTCGACAGGTCGAGGTGGCCGTAGACGTACGCATCGGCGCCGAGGCTCTCGACGAGGTCCACGTGCAGCGGCCAGCCCTGTTCTGCGGCCACGAGCAGCAGGTCCTCCGGGCGTATGCCGACGGTGACCTCGCGGCTGCCGTCGATAGCGGCAAGCGTTTCAGTCGGCAACTCTGTCGGCTGTCCGGCGATCTGCACGCCGCCCGGGGTCGGCGCCACCGTCAGCAGGTTCATCGCGGGCGAACCGATGAACCCGGCGACGAACACGTTCGCCGGCCGGTCGTACAGCTCCTGCGGCGAGGCGACTTGCATGAGCAGCCCGTCGCGCAGCACCGCGACCCGGTCGCCCATCGTCATGGCCTCGACCTGGTCGTGAGTGACGTACACCGTCGTGACACCCAGGCGCCGCTGCAGCGAGGCGATCTGCGTGCGGGTCTGCACCCGCAGCTTGGCGTCCAGGTTCGACAGCGGCTCGTCCATCAGGAACACCCGGGGCTCACGCACGATCGCCCGCCCCATCGCGACCCGCTGACGCTGCCCACCGGAGAGCGCTTTGGGCTTGCGCTGCAGGTACGGTTCGAGGTCCAGCAGTGTCGCCGCCTCACGGACCCGAGCGGCGATCTCCGACTTTCCCACCCCGGCGATCTTGAGCGCGAAACCCATGTTCTCGGCGACCGTCATGTGCGGGTAGAGCGCGTAGTTCTGGAACACCATCGCCACGTCACGGTCCTTGGGGGGCAGGTTCGTCACATCGCGCTCGCCGATGCGGATGGTGCCCGTGTCGACCTCCTCTAGCCCGGCGAGCATGCGCAGGCTTGTCGACTTCCCGCAGCCCGACGGGCCCACCAGCACCAGAAACTCTCCGTCGGCGATCTGCAGGTCCAACTTGTCGACAGCCGGACGTTCCGAGCCGGGGTAGACACGACTCGCGCCTTCGAACACGACAGCAGCCATAGCAGGCCGTCCCTTCACCGGCAGGAACGTGCCGGACGATCCGAGTGGAGGGTGGGGCACCGCGACGGTGCGCGGCGCCGCCGAGGGTAGACCCGGAGCGCGCAGCCTGTCAGCCGTTCGAGGACTGGTCCGCTTCTCGGCAAGCGCACCGCCCGCTCGCGCTCATCCGCGGCGAGGAAGGCATCGAGGGCGTGACGATCGCGAGGACGCGCGCTCGTCAGGACGTTCGAAGCGACCAGGCGGGGGTGCACCGCCCGAAATGCGGCTTCGGGACCTGCTCCCTACGGTGGTGGTCCGGCCAGGTCGCGTGAGCGATCCAGCGCGGCAGGCACGTGATGCTCATGGAGGAATGCCATGTCGGAGCGCAACACGCTCGTTCGTTCACTGCACGATCTCGGTGCCGCCGCCTGGTTCGGCGGGTCGCTCATGGGGGCCGTCGGGCTGAACGGCGCGGCGGCCGAAGCCGAGAAGCCGGAAGAGCGGGCGGCGCTCGCGGCCACCGGATGGGGTCGTTGGGCACCGGTCAATGGGGTGGCCATCGGCGCCCACCTGCTCGGTGGTCTGGGCTTGCTGATCTCGAACCGGGACCGGGTGATGTCGCACCCGGGCGTACGCGCGAACACGGTGGTGAAGACGATCGTCACGGGCGCGGCTCTTGCGACGTCCGTGTACGGGCTCGTTCTCGGGGCCCGGATCGCGAAGGCGGAGCACGTGCCGGCCGAGGGTGCCACCGAGCCGCACCGCGAGACCCCGCCGGAGGTCGCGTCCGCCATGCGGCAGCAGCGCGTCATCCAGTGGCTCACCCCGGTGCTGACCGGCACGATCGTGGTGCTTGGAGCGCAGCAAGGCGAGCAGCAGCGGCCCTTGGAGCAACTGGGCCAGCAGGTCAAGCGGGTCGTCGGCTCCTGAGCGGCGTACCGGCCGGGCTTCGCCAGGGACGTGTCCCACGTCCGCTCCGTGGTTGGATCGGAGCGTGGCGCACCCGGTGATGTTCGACGACGACGACCCCTACCTGGCGCGGCTGCGGGGGATCGCGTTGGCCTTGCCGGGTGTCGAGGAGCGGGTCTCCCACGGCCGGCCGACCTTCCGCGCGGGGAAGATCTTCGCCGTCTTCGGCGGCTCCGAGAAGTTGCGGCCTGGTGAGCACCGGCAGGTGCCCGCTGCGCTGATCTTCACGCCCGACCCGATCGATGTGCCGGCGTTGGACCAGGACGACCGGTTCTTCGTACCCGCGTACTACGGCCCGTACGGCGCCCGCGCCCTCGACCTCGCCGACGTGGTCGACTGGAACGAGGTCGCCGAACTGGTGGACGCGTCCTACCGCGCGGTCGCACCGCGGCGGCTGCTCGCAGAACTGGACGCGCGCCGCTGAAGAATGGTGGCGCCACGACGCCGTCCGCGGCCGGTGCGGACGCGCTGACGGATAGGGTGCGCCGCCAGGGACTCGAACCCCGAACCCGCTGAGTAGGGGCTTGCGTGTCATCGCAGATCACGCGACGCCATATAAAGCGTTGGATACCAGGGAATCTTAGCCACAGGCCGTCATGGCAGCTAACCTCGGCTCTCTCCCAATCCGGGGAGTTTCCGGGGACCTACAGGACAAGGGTTTAGAACGTATGACCATCAAGATCGAGCATGCCGCGCACGTCGCCCACTACAAGCCGATGACAGGTCAAGGGCTGCTCGTCCTGCCCCGTCCCGAGGGGGACGTGCCGTGCCCTGTGGGGGTCGCTGACACCCTGCACGGAGCCGACTGGAACGCGATGGTGCGGCACCTCGCGACGCTCGGGATCGAGCCGCAGGAGGACGATGAGTGCCCGTACGGAACGCCGCAGCGGGTAGGGGTAACGCTGGACGGACGGACGGTGCTCGCGCTCTACGGTCCGAGCATCACTACCGAGCCGACTGCCGAGGAGCTGACCGAGGAGTACGCCGAGCTACTCGACCTGGCCGGGGTGCGTTGCGAACCGCCTCACCTGAACGGATGAGGCAAAACTGTCCGTTCGGTGGGGCGCAAAACAGTTCGCTCGGATGGACTTATAGGTGAGGGATCTAGCCACTACCTGCTGTGTCTGAGGTCACACTCACAGAGGGCGATAAAACAGCTCGCTCGGACCGACTTATATGTGAGGGAGTAAGCCCACTACCTGCTGTGTCTGAGGTCACACTCACAGAGGGCGATAAAACAGCTCGCTCGGACCGATATATATGTGAGGGGTTGGGCATCGCCGCTCTCTCCTCACAGTAGGGCCAGGCCGCACACCGCGGACCTGGCCCTTTCCCTTTGGCCCTAGGGCCATACGACAGATCGTCACCTACAAGGGGCATCGAGCATCGCGCTCGGTGCCCCTTTCGCATGCCCGGTGAAGGGCAGGAACGGAGGAGCAAGTGCAAGTCATCGCAGGAGAGAACTACCTGACCACCCGTGAGGTTGCCGACGTGCTCGGCATACACCCCGTGACAGTCCGGGGCTGGCGCTCAGACGGGCGAGACCCCATCGGAAGCCACCGCTTCGGTAGCTCCGTGCTCTACAAGGAGTCCGAGGTGCTGGCATACCTCGAAGCGCACGGCAAGCCTCGCCCGTACGTTCACCGGGGGAGCAAGTGAAGGGGAACCTCACCGCAGCACAGGCAGCCGAGCGGCTCGGGGTCACGACAGGAACCCTCGCCAACTGGCGATGCAAGGGGATCGGCCCGGACTACCTCAAGCTCAACGGCTTCCGCGTCATGTACCCGCTGGAAGCTATCGAGGAGTACGAGAACCTCGCACTCGTGCGGGGTGTCGCATGACGACCAGAGCACCAGAGACACCGACGCAGGCAGCCGCCTGGGCGAAGGTGCAGGGCAGGGCGCTCGACTACGGGCTCTGCCACCGCTGCGCTGCACAGGTGGCATGGGGATCGCAGAACGGGTTCCGCACGGTCAAGCCACCGTGCTCGCGCTGTGCCGAGCTCGTCGCACCTCTACCCGTCCTCAAGGGACAGGGGTGGTGCGTACCTGAAGGCCGGCTCAGTGGCCCGTGGAAGCCCGTGGAAGGGCACCACAGCGTTACCGCGTACGAGGACCACCCTGCACCCGTGGTGCCCTTCAGATTGGCTCACAGGTGATCCGGGCGGTGATCCCCGACAGCGGCGCACAGCTCGTCATACGGCTCGTGCCGTTGGGTCGCTGTCAGGGCTGCGCGGAGAAGGTTGCCGAGACGGGTCACTGTGGCAAGCACGACGAGCGGCTCAGGTGCTCGGAGTGTGGGCCGTCGCTCTGCGCTCGGTGCTCTGCTGTGAGACGGAGGGCGGTGGGGCAAACGTGGCTCGGGTAGCCAGATGGGGGAAGCATTATCACTCGGCGTGGAGGGACCGAGCACATGACCAGAGGTTGGATCAGTGGTTGCGCGTCACGGCAGCCGCCTACGGCGGGCACCGAGCTAACGGGCATGCCCTGTTCGAGCGGGGCGAGCTCGCTCGGATCACCTCGACCCTCAACCTGACAACGGGGGAGCTGACGCCCAATCGGAACCTGAGTCGGCATATCGCGCAGGCGGTCGATCTAGGGTTCCTTGTCAAAAGGTCAAACTCTCGATGCCTGATCGTTCCGGGGCACGCGGTGGACGGTGGTCTAGGTGACCGGGAGGAGGAGTGTCCCGTTCACAGACTGTGGAGTGATACGGCGTGAAAGTGGCTCACCCAGTGAGCCAAAACAGGCCCAAACGGCTCACCCAGTGAGCCACTACACCACACCCAGTGAGCCACATTCACGCGAGATCATCGGACGAATACGGTTGCGGGACAAGGAGAATCAGCCGCCACAGCACCGATCGGCAGTCGGCTCCTCTATATCTTCTCTTAGAGGTACATGCTCGAAGCTCTAGAGCGGTCTCCGTGACGGGCTGCGGAGCAGCCCTACTACGCCCGAAGCGATACGGCGGAAGCTCGAAGGATCGAAGGATCAAGAGGTTGATCCATCTCCACCTCAGCTCGAAGCCCTGAGCCCGGTCTCCGTGACGGGCTGCGGAGCAGCCCTACTACGCCCGAAGCGATACGGCGGAAGGGTGAGGGTTGATCCATCTTCCACCTCAGCTCGAAGCCCTGAGCCCGGTCTCCGTGACGGGCTGCGGAGCAGCCCTACTACGCCCCGAAGCGATACGGCGGAAGCTCGAAGGATCGAAGGATCAAGAGGTTGATCCATCTTCCACCTCAGCTCGAAGGATCGAAGGATCAAGAGGTTGATCCATCTCCACCTCAGCTCCGAAGCTCCGAAGCTCAAAGGATCGAAGGGCAAGAGGTTGATCCATCTCCACCTCAGCCCGAAGCCCTGACGGGCCGCGTTAGCGGCCCTCATCTCTAAAGTTCAATCATCAACTACTCAAAGGAGAATACCCAAGTGTCAACCAAGGCTAAGACCAAGACTGAGAGCAAAGCCAAAGACTCAGAAGACAAGTTCATCAAGGCCGCTAAGGCTATTGCTGATGCCGTAGCCCTTGTGGCACGGCGAGAGGCTGACCGAGCGAAGGCTCGGGAGTATGACGAGGAACTTCGAGCGCGAGCAGGTCGAGACGAAAGCGTCACCGCGCTCCAGCTCGTCACCTCCGCCGCTGAGGTGGACCTCGCTGCGGCACGCTACGAGGAAGCGAAGCGGATTCATGCTCACCTCGTCCGCACTCGCCCCGTGAGCCTCACCCTCGCCGAAGCGATCCGGTCGCCTATTGCCGAGGTGCTCGGTGTCCCCGTGCTCATCTCCGACTCGATGCCGAGCTCCCCGCCAGAAGGTCACGCGCTCCCCGTTGCCGTCATCGTCCAGGGCAGGCATGCGACCGAGGATCACGAGGGCGGCTACATCTCGGGGCAAGCCGTCATCGCCTACTTCCGGACCAAGCTCCACGCTGACCTAGACAGCTCGAAGATCGAGCGAGGCCTAGAGGAGCGCGGCGTGCGGCTCTCTGTCGGCTCGTCCTGCACCACGTCCCTTGACGAGCGAACGGAGGTTCAGGAGGTAGACCTTGAGATCCGAGCAGTCTTTCCGGAGCTGCCCATCATCCGTGACAACACCACCGGGTGGGTCTCTCTGGTAGGAGACGCTCTCGGCCACAGGCTCGCCGAAGGGTCCTTCGTCAACGGCAGGCAGACCATCGGTGCGCGAGCGACTTCCCGTGTGAGGGACTCCAAGACAGCCGAGGGGGTTCAGCGTACGACGGTGCTCGTAGAGCTGACCGCGTGGCCGGTTCGAGGATTCTGGACTCTCGGTGAGGTGGGCGAAACAATCCGCAAGGTGGCCGAGGGGACATACGCAGGGTGCGCCTTCAGCGGCATGGGTCGCGTTGAGTCGTACAAGATCGAGCACCTCGCACCCGCCCCCGACTCTCCGTCGAGTCTCGGTGCCGACATCACTGTGACCTTCGTGTCCAAGCGGCCCGAGTGACGAGCGGTCACCCCCGCCAGGTGGTACCTATCTACCCCCTACGAAGCCCCAGGAGTGTCGCTGACCGGTCCCTGAGCGGGACAGGGTAGGAAGCACCCCAGAGTCCCGTGGTGACGCTCAGAATCGCTCACAGCCACAGCGAGGGGGTAGGTGCAGAGTCGGACTGTGCCTGCCCCCTCGCGCTGAGGCTCACTTTCCCGGTCAGGTTGACCCTGGATCTTCCGCAACTTGCCAGCCGCTAAGACCTGGCGGTGAGCCTTCGCACCTCCAAGGGGTCATCCCCCACCCCATCGGAGGAACCCTGCTACCAGGTCCCCGGATACCTGCTAACCTCACCGCTCACGACGAGGGAAGGGGCAACAGTGGCAAGGGCTCGGACGCAGCTCGGCACCGCAGGAGCGGTCTCGCTGACAGGTCAAGTGCGCGAAGGTGGGCGATGGGTTACCGCACCCGAGGACATGAAGCCCGAGCGGTGGAGGGCTCGAACCAAGTACCGCGACGATGACGGGGTGCTCCGCGAGGTTGCCAAGTTCGCGCCGACCAAGGCCAGGGCGCAGGCTCAGCTCAAGGCTGCGATCGCCGAGCGGTCCACCCCGACGAGGGGATCGGGTGCGCTGAGAGCAGACATGTCCCTGACCGATGCGGGGGAGGTGTGGCTTGAGCAGGTCGAGCGTCCCGACAGCGGGCTAGCGGCGAGCACTCAGGCTCAGTACCGGGACGCCTACCGTCGTCTCGTCGTGGGCGGCTCGGTCGCAGGGCTCACGCTGCGAGAGGTGAACCGCGTTCCCGTCCTGCGCCGCTACCTGCAAGGGGTGGCCGACGCCCACGGGACAGGCTCGGCGAAGACGGCACGCTCGGTCCTGTCGGGCATCCTCGGCATGGCCGTGGGTGATGGGGTGCTCGACGCGAACGCGATGCGCGAGGTACGTCCCGTCAAGGGGCACCGCAAGGACACGGACAGGAACACCGAGCGGGCTCTGACTCGGGAGGAACGGGACCACCTCGTCAAGGTTGCAGACGAGCACGAGCGGGCACAGCACCTCGACGTGTCCGACCTCGTGGCCTACATGGCGGGGGTGGGGTGCCGGATCAGTGAGGCGCTCGGTCAGCGGTGGGACGACCTCGACCTGACCGATGGGGTGGTCCGCATCCGTGGCACGAAGACGACAGGCTCGGACCGCGTGCTCACCCTGGCACCGTGGCTCGTGGCTCGACTGGCCGAGCGCGCCGAGCGCATCGGTACGAGCGGGCTCGTCTTCCCGTCCCCTGGCATCGCTGACACGAGCACCCCACGGGACCGCAGGAACGTCGCCCGGGTGTTCCGTGAGGTGCTCGACGCTGCGGGCTTCCCCTGGGCCACTCCTCACACCCTGCGCCGTACCGTGGCGACCCTGATCGACCAGGCCGGGCTCTCCGTGGCCGAGGCTGCGGACTACCTAGGGCACGCCGACGCGAGCATGACCGCTCGGGTGTACCTGGGACGCAAGAGCACGACCGCTCGTGCTGCTGGGGTGCTCTAGGTGGACTCAATCAGGGGAGTTTCCGGGGACCTGGCGGGGGTCGGTGGACAGAGGGAACCTATCACCGCAGGTCAGAGGGGGTGAGTGTGCGCCGCCAGGGACTCGAACCCCGAACCCGCTGATTAAGAGTCAGCTGCTCTGCCAGTTGAGCTAGCGGCGCGCGTTTGTGCGCGTTGCACCGTATCAGGCTGGCCGTGGGCCCGGAAATCGAGGCTCAGGCGCAGTCCCGACGCTCGGTGGCCAGGATGTGCGCGGAGTCCGGCCCGGCCGGGTCGGCCAGGTCGATCAGGAGCGTCAGTGGGATGCCGCGTCCGAGCAGGTCCATCACCGCGGCGCCCTTGGCCGCTACCTGGTCTTCGAGCGCGCGCCCGGGTGCGAATGTCGTGGTCAACGCTGCCCTCCTCACGTTCCAAGATCGGCCGCCGTCGGCGAGATCATGGTGCTCCGAATGAGTGGGAGCGGGCGGCATTGGGCAGTCCGACGGCGTGTCGCAGAACGCACAGCTCTGAGCGCGGACCGTAGTCAGGGCGGTATGCGGCATTCTGGACCCTGAATGGTCGGTCAGCATCGAAGGGGAGCGGCGTGCCACAGACCGTACGGAGCCTCGAGGCGCTGTTCGATCCCCGATCCGTGGCGGTCGTCGGCGCCAGTAACGATCCGGCCAAGTGGGGGTACGGCGTCGCTGTGCAGCTGCTCGCCCACGATGCTCCCCGCCGCGTGCACCTGGTCAACCGGCGTGGGGTTCCGGTCCTCGGCCGTCCCACGCTGCGTCGCCTGACCGAGGCAGCGGACACCGTCGAGCTGGTCGTGATCGCCGTCCCCGCTGCCGGGTTCCTCGACGCGGTACGTGACGCGCTCGCCGTCGGTGCCCGCGCGATCGTCGCCATCACCGCTGGGATGGGGGAGAGCGATGCGGGCGGCCGTCAGCTCGAGCAGGAGGCCCTGGCGCTGGTCCGGGAACAGGGGACGGTGCTGATTGGTCCGAACTGCCTCGGTGTCGTCGACACGACGACGGGGTTGTCCGTGGCGAGCGACCCCGTCACCCCCGGATCGGTCGCGCTGCTGTCGCAGAGTGGGAACCTGGTGCTCGACCTGGACGCCCAGCTTGCCGCTGCCGGCCTGGGCGTGTCCCGTCTGGTCTCGGTCGGCAACCAGCTCGACGTCACCCTCGCCGAACTGGTACGCGACTGCGCCGACCACGCAGGGACTGCAGCGATCGCGGTGTACGCCGAGGATCTGCGCGACGGTCGTGAGCTGGTCGCCGCCGGGCGGTACGCCCGTGACGCGGGCAAACCGCTGGTGGTGCTCGCACCCGGACGCAGCGAGGCCGGTAGTCGCGGCGCAGCCTCGCACACCGGGGCCCTCACCAGCCCGGCACGCGTGGTCGATGCGGTGTGCCGGGCGGCCGGCGCGTACCGCGTGGAGAGCCCGGCCGAGATGACGGTCGTGCTGAAGGCCCTGATGCAGGCGCACCGCGCCGCTGGGCCGCGCGTGGCGATCCTCACCGACGGCGGCGGGCATGGCGCCATCGCAGCGGACGTCGTCAGCGCCCATGGGCTCGCCGTGCCCGCGCTCTCCACCGGGCTGGGCGCCCGGCTGCGCGCCGCGCTCTGGGAACCCTCACCGGTCGCCAATCCGGTCGACCTGGCCGGCATCGGCGAGCAGGACCCGGCCAGTTATGCGCGTGCCGTCGACGCATTGCTGGCCAGCGACGAGGTCGACGCGGTGCTGATGACCGGCTATTTCGGTGGCTACGCCGAGGACCCCGCGAGTGGTCTCGGCGGACAGGAGTGCGACGCAGCCCGCGAGATCGGGCATGCCGTGTCCGTGCGCGGCAAACCCGTCGTCGTGCACTCGATCTACCCGCACAGCGAGTCCGTCGCGATCCTCGCCGCGTCCGGCCTGCCGGCGTACCGTCACGTCGAGGACGCGGCAACCGCGCTGCGCGCGCTCGTGCTGCGCGCGCCGGTGGACGACGACCTCGCTCTGCCGCCGCCGCAACCGCCGCTGCCCGACACCGGCTACCAGACCGTCCGGGGCGCACTGGCGGCCGCCGGCGTGAGTTTCCCCCCAGCGCGGTTCGTCCGGGACCGCGATGATGCGGCCGCTGCGGCAGGCGAACTCGGATTCCCATTGGTGCTCAAGGCGATGGGGCTGCTGCACAAGTCGGACAGTGGTGGGGTCGTTCTCGACCTGCACGACACGGAGACGCTGCTGCGTGCGTACGACGACGTCGTTGCGCGGCTGCGCCCGCCCGCAGTCTCGATCGAGGGACAGGTCATGCAGAGCGGCGTCGAGGTCATCGTCGGCGTACGCACGGACCCGCACTGCGGTCCGGTGGCGCTCGTCGGCCTCGGCGGGGTGTACACCGAGGTCTTCGATGACGTCGCATGCGCCCTGGCGCCCGTCACGCCGACGACCGCGAAGCAGTTGCTGCTCTCCCTGCGCTCAGCACCCCTGCTCACCGGTACGCGCGGCAGCGAGGGCGCCGACGTGGACGCCCTCGCCGCGACCATCGCTGCAGTGAGCCGGTTCGCCGCCGCGCACCCCGAACTCGGCGACGTGGAGGTGAACCCGGTGCTCGCCTCGTCCACCGGTGCTGTCGCGTTGGACGCGCGTGCGATCGCCGCTCCGTGACGCAGGTGGCGGCCCGAACGAGGGGGGACGTCGTCCGGGCCGCCTGGCCTGCGTCACCAGCATGTGACGGGACTTCGGAGCGCGCAACTCGAACGTCAGGTCGCGAGCGGAGGCCGCGGCGGCAGGCCGGCGAACCGCGGCGCACGCTTCTCCGCCCGGGCCGCGAGCGCCTCCGCGACATCATCCCCGCGGAACGCCTCGCGCATCCGCCCATAGACGTCGTGCATCCCCTCGTCGAAGCTGCGCGAGGCGTCGGCGAGCACCTGCTGCTTGACGACCGCCCACGTGCTCGGCGCGCACGTCGCGACCAGGTCGTGCGCATAGCCGAGCGCCTCGTCGAGCACAGCGCCGGGTGCACTCACCGCGTGCGCCAGCCCGATCCGGTGCGCCTCCTCGGCACCGAGCGGCCGGGACGACATCAGCAGCTCCGTCGCCCGTGACATGCCGATGACGCGGGGCAGCAGCCAGGACAGGCCGTATTCGGCGACGAGCCCCAACTTGGCGAAGGACGTCTGCATCGTCGCGCCCGGGTCCACGAACCGGATGTCGCACATCAGCAGGTAGGCGAAGCCCAGCCCGGCGACCGGACCGTTCACCGCCGCGATCACGGGCTTGCGGACCCGCAACGCCGTCTCGGGCGCGATCCGCGCGTCGCCGAAGGTGGCGTCCAGATGCTCCACGCCCTTGCTCAGCTCCGCCAGGTCGGCACCCGCGCAGAAGGCCCTTCCCGCGCCGGTGACGACGATGACGCGTACGTCCGGGTCGTCGTCCAGGGCCAGCAGCGCATCGACGTACGCCGCCGCCATCGAGGGGGTGACCGCGTTGAGCCGGTCCGGCCGGTTCAAGGTCACCACCGCGACCCCGTCGGCGACCTCGGACAGGACCTCCGCCGCTGATGTCTCCGCCACCGGGCACCTCCTGGATCGTTGGACCGGAAGCTCGATGCTCCCAGTGCGCAGGTCCGTCGACGCGGTGGGGTCCGTGCCGCCTGACAGGATGACGCTCATGTCCACGACGCTGCCCAAGCTGCTCGAGGTGCTGACCCTCGAGGAGCTCGACGTCGATGTGTACCGCGGGCAGACTCCGGAGACCTCGCTGCAGCGGGTGTTCGGCGGGCAGGTGCTCGGCCAGGCGCTGATGGCTTCCGGGCTCACCGTGCCCGGTGACCGTACGGTCCACTCCCTGCACGGGTACTTCCTACGGCCCGGCGACCCGCACGCCCCGATCCTCTACCTCGCCGAACGGGTGCGTGACGGCGGCTCGTTCAGCGCCCGGCGCGTCGTCGCCCGCCAGCACGGCAAGGTCATCTTCGTGATGCTCTCGTCGTTCCAGGTGCACGAGGACGGCCTCGAGCACCAGCTGCCCACCCCACACGTGCCGGGTCCGGACGGGCTGCCGACGCTGTTCGAGGTGACCCGCCGGCGCACCAACGGGGCGTGGCCGGTGGACCCCCAGGAATGGGCGGCGATCGATGTCCGCGTCGTCGAACCGGAACGCCCCGAGGCGGGCCGCACCGGGCCGTTCGGCCTGCAGGTGTGGCTCAAGGCGGCCGGGGCGTTGCCCGACGACCCGCTGCTGCACGCCGCCGTCCTCGCGTACGCGAGCGATATGACGCTGCTGTCGGTATCGGCCGTGCCGCACGGCCTGGTCCTCGCCGACCCACGGCTCATGACGGCGTCGCTGGACCACGCGATGTGGTTCCACCGGGCGTTCCGCGCCGACGAGTGGCTGCTCCACGACGAGAGCTCGCCGTCGGCGAGCAACTCCCGCGGCAGCGGTCAAGGTCGCGTGTTCGACCGGCAAGGCCGACTGGTCGCCACGACGGTGCAAGAGGGGTTGCTACGGCAGGTGAACTCGCCGTCCGGCGCGGCGCCACGGTCTTGAGCGGGCTGTCGCCGGCAGGCGTCACGACCGTGCTGCGCGCGCCGCTGTCGGCGCCCGGGACCGCACTGGCCGGGATCGGTGCACTCGCCGCGCTCGGCCCGTCGTTGCTGCCGCGCGACGCCGTGATGCAGATCGCCGGGACCTCGCTCTCGGCGGCGAGCTATTACCTGTTCGGAACGCTTGTCGTCGCGGCGGTGGCCCGCCTCGGAGTCGTCGCCGGGCCGTGGGCCCGCCGGTTGTGCTGGGCCGCCGCGGCGGGGTGCTGGGCCGCGGTGCTCGCGCTGCTGCCGTCCCGGATGCAGTGGCAGGACGAGCAGGCCCACGCCCTGGACCTGCCGCCGCACCATCTCTCCCCGCTGCTCATCGCCGCTGGGACCGTGCTGGGAACCCTCGCCCTGATCGCGCTCGGCAGGCTGCTGCGGGTCCTGGCCCGGGCGCTCGAAGGTCCGATGGCGTGGTTCGTGCCCGCCGGCTGGCCGTGCGTGACGCTCGCCGTGCTGGGGTCGGCCCTCGCCGCGGTAGCGCTGCTCGGGCTGGTCTACCAGGGGATGGTCACCGCCTACGCCGCGCTCGACGCGAGCGACGCCGGACAGCGCCCGCCGCATTCGCTGCTGCGTTCCGGGGGGCCCGGGTCGTCCCAGCCCTGGGAGTCGCTCGGTCACGAGGGGCGCGAATTCGTGTCCGGCGGGCTCACGGTCGACCAGCTGCGGCTGTTCCGCCCGTGGCCGGTCGAGCCGATCCGGGTGTACGTCGGCCTGGCCACCAGCAGCGACTCGGACACGCGCGCCGCCGAGGCCGTGGCCGAGCTCGACCGTACGGGGGCGTGGCAGCGTTCGGTGCTGCTCATCGCCCCGCCCACCGGCCTCGGATGGATCGACCCTGACGCGGTGACCTCGTTCGAGGCGGTGACCGGGGGCGACATCGCGACCGTTTCGATGCAGTACTCCTACCTGCCCTCCTGGCTGTCCTTCCTCGTCGACCGCAAGGCGTCCGAGGACTCGGCCACCTCGCTCTACCAGGCGGTCGTCGAGGCATGGCGGGCACGGCCGGCCGCGGCGCGACCGCGCCTGGTCGTCTTCGGGGAGAGCCTCGGCTCGTACGGCGTCCAGGCAGCGTTCCCTCCGGACGCCGGTCCCCGCGCGGTCACGCAGGACGCCGACGCAGTGCTGTGGGTCGGCCCGCCCGCGGGCAGCCGGCTCTGGAACAGGTGGCGCGTCGACCTGCGCACCGGAGGTACGCCGTACCAACCGGTCATCGCGGGCGGACGCACCGCGCGGGTCGCGATCGGGCCGGAACAACTCCTGCCGCAGCAGCCCGGATGGGACCACCGGCGCGCGCTGATCCTGGCCCACCCGGTCGACCCGGTCGTGTGGTGGAACCTGCCGCTCGCCTACAGCTACCCGGACTGGCTCGCGCAGCGCGGGCCCGGCGTGGATCCACGGGTGCGGTGGTGGCCGGTCGTGACGTTCTGGACCGTCGGCCTGGATCTGGCCGTCGGCGGCGGCGCGACACCGGGCGTCGGGCACAACTACCAGGACGAGACGGCGGCGGCGGTCGTCGCGGTCCTCCGGCCTGCAGACTGGGATGCGGGGAAGACCGAGCTGTTGCAGCAGGTCGTCGACGCGACGCGACCGGAGTGAGGCGAGGTGGACGGGTGGCTCGGGGATCGGTCGTGAGCGGGGCACGTGCTCCTGCCGGGATCCGGCTGACCGTCGCTGTGCTGGTGGTGAGTGTGGTCGTCGGTATCTACGGGGCGGCCGTCGAGCTGACCAACGGCATCGTGGGCACGCTCGCACACGCGAAGGGGGTCTCGCTGCCCGGGGCGATCGCGTCGGCAACCGGCTCGGTGCTGCTGGCGGTCGCCACCGCGCTGCTCGCCCGAGGGCTCGCCCGCGGCAGCAGGATCGCGCAAGTGCTCGCGCTGCTGGTGATCGGGCTGCGTGGCGTCATCGCGGTCTGGCGGATGTTCTTCACGCCGAACGCCGTGGCCGGCTCGGCGGTGGAACTGCTGGTGCTCGGCATCTTCGCGGGGCTGCTCACGGTCGGTGCCGGGCGCGCGTACTTCTCTCCGCCGCCGCTGCGTTCCGACGACGGCTGAAGAGGCGCAGTCAGCGGTACGTCTGACGCAGCGGCAGCGGCGGGTCAGCCGGTGAGGGCGAGTACCGACCCGGTCGCCGCCGGTCCGCGCCGGACCGCGGGCGCGGTCTGCACCAGGGTGCGGTCGACGAACGGCACCATCCGCTGGTAGGTCCGGGCGAGCAGGTCGAGCACGGACAAGCCGAGCGCGCGACACACCGCCGCGAGGATCTCCGAGGAGGGCTCCTTGCGCCCGCGCTCGACCTCCGACAGGTACGCCATCGAGACCCCAGCCAGGTCCGCCACCTCGCGCAGCGTGCGGCCCTGCTGCAACCGTTCGCCGCGCAGCACCTCGCCGACCAGGTCCCGCAGCAACGGTTCCGGTGCAGCGACGCGCGCAGGGGCGGGGTCTGCCGGCAGGAAGCCGAGCGTGCGCATCGGACGGATCTCACTCACCCGGCAACCCTAGCGACGCTCCTGGGCCGCTCGCCGCGGCGTTCTCTCTGGGCAGATCCGGCGTGGCTAGGCTCGGCACGTGCCTGGGGACGGGACCGCCGCGCTCGCGCTCGTCGAGGCGTATCTGGCGGGTGAGGAACCCGCGCTCGTGCGATTCCGGCGCCGGCTGCACAGCAACCCGGAGCTCTCCGGCGAGGAGGTCGCGACCACCGAGGCGATCGAGCGCGAGCTGCGGACCGCCGGGCTGGAACCGGTCCGGCTGCGTAGCGGCACCGGGCTGGTGTGCGACATCGGCGCATCGAGTGGGCCGACGGTGGCGCTGCGCGCTGACATCGACGCGCTCGCGATGCCGGACGGCACGGACACCCCGTACCGCTCGCGCGTGGACGGCGTCGCCCACGCGTGCGGGCACGACGTGCACACGACTGTCGTGCTCGGCGCGGGTCTCGCGCTGCAGCGCAGCGGCGCGCTGCGCTCGGGCGGACGGGTACGGCTGGTGTTCGAGCCGGCCGAGGAGTCGGTGCCCGGCGGCGCCGTCCAGGTCGTGCACGAGGGCTGGTTCGACGACATCGACGCGGTCTTCGGCCTGCACTGCGATCCGAAGATCGACGTCGGTCTGGTCGCGGTGCGCGTCGGCGCGATGACCTCGGCCACGGACCTGGTCGAGGTCCGCGTCACGGGGCCGGGCGGCCACACCGCGCGCCCCGAGCGCACCGTCGATCTCGTCGCCGCACTGGGACGGCTCGCCACGACGATGCCCGGCCACGTCGCCGCGCACGCCGGCGGCGAGGTGAAGCTCGTGTTCGGCGCCGTGCACGCGGGCGACGCGGCGAACGTCGTACCGGCCGCCGGGGTGCTGCGCGGCACGTTGCGCACGCCCGACCCGGGCGTCCAGGGCCGGGCCCGGTCGCTCGTCGAAGCTGCGGTCGCAGCGGCACTCGAGGGCACCGGTGCGCAGTGGGAGCTGCGGCACCGGGCCGGCGTACCTCCGGTGGTCAACGATCCGGCTGCTGTCGAACTGCTCTCCGACTGCGCGCGGCGCGCGCTCGGCGCGGCCGCCGTCGTCGCCGCCGAGCACTCCTGGGGCGGTGACTCGTTCGCGTGGTACACCGAGCGGGTGCCCGGGGCGTACGCCCGGCTCGGCACGCACGGACCGGGGCGCGGCGCCGAGCGGCTCGACCTGCACGCGAGCACCTTCGACGTCGACGAACGGGCGATCGGCCACGGAGTACGCGTGCTGGCCACGACCGCGATGGAGTTCCTCGCACGAGCCGGGTTCCCAGCCGCGAGCGACGCCGCCGACGCGCGACACGGATGACTCAGGGGACCGGCCAGGTGTGGACCGGCTCGTTGCTGTGCATGTGCTCGACGTACGCCAGGGTCATCCGGCGCAGGGCCTCGCCACGAGCGCATCCCGCGGCTTCGAAGTGGCGGACCGTGGCGACCTGCCAGGCTGCGCCGTTGCGTCCCGACAGGCAACGGTCACGGACGATGCCGAGCATCCGTTCGCGTACCTGGTCATCGACGCCCCACTCGCGCAGACCCTCGTGCGCGAGCGGCAGCAGCCGGCGCAGCACCAGTTCGCTGACGGCGAGCTCGCCGTCGCCGGGCCAGTAGACGGCGGCGTCCAGACCGTCGACCGCGGCGCGGGTGAAGTTCTCCTCCGCCGCACCGAAGGACATCTGCGACCACACCGGCCGGTCGGCGTACGCCAGCGCGCGCAGCGCACCGAAGTAGAAGGCGCCGTTGGCGAGGATGTCGATGACGGTGGGCCCGGCCGGCAGCACGCGGTTCTCGACGCGCAGGTGGGGCATCCCGTCCACCACGTCGTACACCGGACGGTTCCAGCGCCAGATCGTCCCGTTGTGCAGCCGCAGCTCGGCGAGCGACGGCGTACCGCCCGTCTCCAGGACGGCGAGCGGGTCCTCCTCGTCGAGCACGGGCAGCAGGGCCGGGAAGTAGCGGGCGTTCTCCTCGAAGAGGTCAAAGACGCTGGTGATCCAGCGTTCCCCGAACCACACACGCGGCCGTACGCCCTGCGCCTTGAGCTCGTCCTGCCTGGTGTCGGCCGCCTGCGCGAACAACGCGATCCGGGTCTCTCGCCACAGTTCCCGACCAAGGAAGTACGGGCTGTTCGCGCCGAGCGCGACCTGGGCGGCGGACAGGCACTGGGCGGCGTTCCAGTGCTGCGCGAACTCGTCGGGGCTCACCTGCAGGTGGAACTGCACGCTCGTACACGCCGCCTCGGGAAGGATCGAGTCCGCCCAGGTCTCCAGGTTCTCCACCCCGCGGATGCGGATCTGCAGGTCCTCGCCCCGCGCGAGCAGCACCTGCTCGTCCAGCAGCGCGTAGCGAGGGTTGGCGCTGATCGCGTCCAACGTCAGGTGGCCGTCCTCGAGCGTCGGCAGGATGCCGATCATCACCATGCCCGCGCCGACGTCCTGCGCGCGTGCGTTCGCGGCGTTCAGTGCGGTCCGCACGTCCGACTCGTAGCCGTACGCGCCCTCCCCGACCAGCGTGCGGGGCGGCACGTTGATCTCCAGGTTGAACTGGCCGAGCTCGGTCTGGAACGCCGGGTCGCCGATCCGTTCGAGCACCTCGGCGTTGCGCAGCGCCGGGCGGCCCTGGCCGTCGACGAGGTTGAGCTCCACCTCCATGCCGGTCATGGGGACTTCGAAGTCGAAGCGGGACTCGGCGAGCATGCGGGCGAACACGTCCAAGCAGCGTTGGACCTTCTCGCGGTACCGCTGGCGGTCCTCCCGGGTGAAGGTGCGCGCCCGGACCTCGTCTCCCATACGGTCAGCCTGCCGTAGCCCCGCCGGTCGCGTGGGCCACTAGCAGCAGATCGATCGCGGTCCCGTCGGGGGTCTCGCGGTGCACCCGCTCGCACCGCTCCACCTGCAGGTCTGGTACGGCGGCGGCGATCTCGTCCGGGTCGTGCAGGATCGCTGGGTCCTGGGGACCGCCCACACCGTGCGCGAGGTTGGTCCGATCGTGGCCCAGCACGATCAGCCGACCGCCGGGTGCGAGCGAGCCCGCGCAGCGGGCCAGCACCTCGGCCATCGCCGGGCGGGGAAGGTGCAGGTAGAGGACCGCGACCAGGTCGTACGTGCCCGTGCCGAGGTCCGCGGTGGTGACGTCCGCCACGACCCAGTCGATGTGCAGCCCGGCGGCCTCGGCCCGTTTCCTGCCCTTGTCGACCCCGACCGAGGAGAAATCGACGGCCGTGACCTGCCAGCCCCGTTCGGCGAGCCAGTGCGCGGTACGACCCTCGCCGGCCGCGACGTCGAGCGCACGACCCGGCGGCAGGCCGCCTGTCAGCTCGGCGAAGAGCTGGTTCGGCCCGGCCGACCACACGAAGGGCGCCGCTGCGTACCGCTCGTCCCAGTCGGTGGCTTCCACGTGCAGTACGTTACGGCGTCACACTCCACCGGGCCGAGGCCCCGGAGAATCGAATGTGCAACGTCGTCGACGGCCGGATAGCGTCGATCTGCGGGGCAGTACCAGGACGGGAGAGCGCGTGATCGAGGTAAGCGGGCTGACGAAGCGCTTCGGCAACACCCTCGCCGTGGACGACCTCACGTTCAACGTGCGGGAGGGTGTCGTCACCGGCTTCCTCGGACCCAACGGTGCCGGAAAGTCGACGACGATGCGCCTCATCCTCGGGCTCGACCGGCCGACGGCAGGGACCGCGTGCGTCGACGGGCGCTCGTACGGCTCGCTGCCCGGACCGCTGTACGAAGTCGGCGCGCTGCTCGATGCGAAGGACGTGCACGGCGGACGTACCGCGCGAAACCACCTGCGGGCGTTGGCGCAGAGCAACGGGATCCCCGTACGGCGCGTGGACGAGGTGCTGGAGATGACCGGCATCGAGTCGGTCGCGGACAAGCGCATCAAGGGCTTCTCGCTCGGCATGTCGCAGCGCCTCGGCATCGCAGCGGCGCTGCTGGGGGATCCGCGGGTGCTGATGCTCGACGAGCCGGTCAACGGCCTGGACCCCGAAGGCATCCTCTGGATGCGCAACTTCCTGCGCTACCTGGCCTCGCAGGGCCGCACCGTCTTCGTGTCGAGCCACCTGATGTCCGAGATGGCGCTCACCGCCGACCACCTGGTGGTGATCGGGCGGGGACGGCTGATGGCCGACGTGAGCACCAAGGAGTTCATCGAGCAGAACACCAGCCGGACCGTGCGCGTCCGCTCGCCGCAGTTGAGCCGGCTGGCGGAGGTGCTGAGACGAAAGGGCGTCTCGTTCGAGCCCAACGGTGAGTTCCTCGACGTCAGAGATGCGACGTGCGCGCAGGTCGGGGACCTGGCCGCCGAGAACCAGCTCCCGATCCACGAGCTTTTCGAGCAGCGTGCCTCGTTGGAGGAGGCCTTCATGGAACTCACGCGCGAGAGCGTCCAGTACCACGCCGAGGTCGGTGCCGGCGCGACATCGGAGGTGTCCTCGTGAGTACGGCAGTGCAGTCCGTGTCGCCGATGCAACCGCCGACCAAGGCGAGTCTGCCGAACGTCATCCGTTCCGAATGGACCAAGTTCTGGTCGGTCCGCTCGACCATATGGACGCTGGTGCTGCTGGTCGTGCTGACGGCCGGGTTCGGTGCGTTGATCTGCTGGGGTGTGGAGACCTCGGCCCAGCACGGCGAGCCGCAGCCCGCAGGTATCGACGCAACGGCTGTGAGCCTGGCCGGGATCACGTTCTCCCAACTCGCCGTCGCGGTTCTCGGTGTCCTCGTCATCAGTGCCGAGTACTCGACCGGCGGCATCCGGACCTCGCTGACCGCCGTCCCCAGCCGGCCGCGGCTGCTGCTCGCCAAGGCGATCGTCCTCGGGGTGGTGAGCCTGGTCGTCGGGGTGATCACCTCGTTCGTCACGTTCTTCGTCGGCCAGGCGATTCTCGGCATCGCCGGGATCGGCACCAGCCTGGGCGAGCCCGGGGCCCTGCGGGCGGTGTTCGGCGGCGGGCTCTACATCTTCGCGAGCGCGATGTTCGGGTTTGCGCTGGGAACCCTGCTGCGGCACACCGCCGGATCGATCACCGTTGCCGTGGCGCTGCTGTTCGTGATCCCGCCTTTCCTGAACCTGTTGCCCGGGGAGTGGGGAAAGACGGTGCGGGAGTACTTCACCAGCAACGCCGGCTCGCAGATCGTGTCGGCCACGCCACAGCCCGAGGCGTTGTCGCCCTGGTACGGCTACCTGGTGTTCAGCATCTGGTGGCTCGCCATCCTTCTTGTCGGTGCCTGGCTGATGAACCGCCGCGACGCCTGACCTCTCGGACCGGTCGCTTCCCGCCCCACGGCAACGCCACAGGTGGGAGTCGGCTGTTGCAATAGTGTGTCTTACACAGTAATGTGTCGCAGGTGAGCGACGAAGGACTCGAGACGCACCTGCAGGAGTTGCGGCGCGGCACCGTGGTACTCGCGTGCCTGCGCCTGCTGCGGACGCCCGAGTACGGCTATCGCTTGCTCGAAGAACTGAACGCCCGCGGGTTCGAGACGGACACCAACACGCTCTACCCGCTACTGCGACGGCTCGAGAAGCAGGGTCACCTGACGAGCGACTGGAACACCGACCAGACCCGGCCCCGCAAGTTCTACCGGACAAGTGCGCGGGGCGCGCGCCTTGCCGCTGCACTCACCGACGACTTCCGCGCCGTCGCCGATGCCATCGACCACCTCCCCGCAAAGGCCTGATCATGCAAACGCCGACCCTGACCGAGCGGTATATCTCTGCAGCGCTCCGTACAGTGCCAGAGGAGCAGCGCGCCGACATCGCGGCCGAGCTGCGGGCGTCGATCGCGGATCAGATCGACGCCCGTACCAACGAGGGAGTCGCTCCTGACCGTGCGGAACGCGATGCTCTGACCGATCTCGGCGACCCCGACGTGCTGGCGGCCGGCTACACCGAACGCCAACTCTGGCTGGTCGGTCCGCGCTACTACCTCGACTGGTTGCGCCTTCTCAAGCTGCTGTTGTGGATCGTCCTGCCGTGCGCCGGCCTCGGAGTTGCGGTCGCCAACACCATCTCGGGCGCGACGTTCGGGGAGGTGATCGGCGCGAGCGTCGCCGTCGTGCTCCAGGCCGCGCTGCACGTGGTGTTCTGGTCGACGCTCGTCTTCGTGGTCCTCGAACGGACCGGGCACGAGACCATGACGGCTGGTCCGTGGACGCCTGACCGGTTGCCTACGGTGCGGCAGAGCGGTGCGGGACTCGGCGAGATGGTGACGGCCATCATGTTCCTCCTGTTCGGTGCTGCAGCCGTCCTGTGGGACCACACCATCGGCTTCGCGCCGGCGCACCGCGGCTTGTCGTTCCTCGCCCCCGATCTCTGGCCCGGTTGGATCACCGCGCTGTTCGCCCTGCTGGCGCTCCAGGCGATCGTGTACATCGCGGTCTACGCCCGGAGGCGTTGGACGGTGCGCCTGGCCGTCGCCAACGGGTTGCTCAACCTGGCGGTCGCTGCACCGGTGCTCTGGCTCCTGTCCCAGGGGCGCCTGCTGAACACGGACTTCTGGCCCACGGTCGCGTCGGGTACGGACACCGGCGAGGTCGGGAACGTCGTCAACGTGCTTGTCGCTTTCGGCGTCGTCGTGATCGCGGTCTGGGACACGATCGATGTTGCGCGGAAGGCGAGGTGACCACGACTCGACGTCGCGGGCCGCTCCGAGCAGGACCGCAGCGCCCGGGCCTCTGGCGCGGTGCTCGGACGCGGTCCATGCTGCAGTGGAGGCCGGAAAGCGTTGTGATGGGAGTCGGCGCGGATGGGGTGGGACGAGTACCGGTACCGGGTGGTGCAGAGCCGACGGGTGACTCCCGTCGTCCAGCAGCTGGAACTGGAACCGGAGGACGCCGCCATGGCGTACCGGCCCGGTCAGTACGTGTTGCTGAGCGACGTCGACTTCCGGATGCCGCAGCGCTCGTACTCGCTCGCCAACGCTCCGCGGCCGGATGGCGGGGTGCGCCTGCTCGTGACGCGGGTGCCGGGCGGCCCGACGAGCTGCTGGGTCCACGACCGGTTGGCGGTCGGCGAGACCGTGCTGCTGAACGGCCCGTACGGCACGTTCGTCCTTGACCCTGGAGCATCGGGACCGGTGCTGCTCCTCGCAGCCGGGTCGGGGCTCGCGCCGGTGCGCGCCCTCGCGGAGTTCCTCCTGCACGAGCAGCGTGCGCGCCCTGTCACGCTGTTCTTCTCCGCGCGCACCGCTGCCGACAGCATCGACCACGAGCTGCTCGGAGCATGGGATGGGCAGCACCCGGAGTTCCGGTACCTGCGCACGTTGACCCGGGTGCCCGGTGCGCCGGCACACCCGCACGTCCCGGACCTGCTCGGCGACGCGGTCGGCGACCTCACCGGCTGGGAGGTCTACGCCTCGGGGCCGCCAGGATTCGTCCGGGCGTGCGCGGCGGCTGCCGAGGTACTCGGCGCCGACCCGGCACGGATCCACACCGAGGAGTTCTTCGCCGATCCCCAACCGTGGACCGGTACGGCGCCGGCAGCTGTGAGCCCGGAGGCCGCGCGGTGAGCGAGTCCCGGATCTACACCAAGCTCGGTGACGACGGCAGTACGGGTCTGCTGTTCGGCGGCCGCGTGGCCAAGGACGACCCGCTCGTGGACACCGTCGGCGCCGTCGACGAGGCGGTCGCCGCACTGGGGATCGCTCGCGCTGGGACGGCGGACGACGCGCTCGCTGCGGCGATCCTGCAGATCCAGCGCGACCTTTTCGTGGTCGCCGCCGATCTGGCCGCCAATCCGCGTGCCCGCGACCGCCTCGTACCGGGTGTCTCGCTGGTGACGCCGCAGCAGACCGCTCGGATCGAGCACGACATCGACGAACTGGTCAGGGTCCGACCGCTGCGGCCGGTATTCGTGGTGCCGGGGGCGAATCCGGTCTCCGCCGCCTTGGATCTCGCCCGCACGGTCGTCCGCCGCGCCGAGCGTCGCCTGGTGGCCGTGCGCACGGGTCGTACGGCTGACACGCACGCGCAGGTGCTCGCGTACCTGAACCGGGTGTCCGACCTGCTGTACGTCCTGGCGCGGCACGCCGCCGGCGACCACGAGGAACCGGTGAGCCACGACTAGTGCGTGACGATCGGCTTCACCTGGCTTGCCGCGCTCGCTGTCCGGGCGGCGGCTGGACCTGGCGAGAGTAGGCGCGCTGGCGAATGCCGGTCAGGCCGGATCGGGCAACAGGTCCGCGAACCGGTCCAGGTGCAGCGGCCAGCCGCGCGGGCTGCCGAAGGCCATCACGACCGCTTCCCAGCCCGGGCCGTGGCGGTCGATGTTCCGGTGCTCGATGCTCACCGTCGTCCGCTCAGGACCGTCGGCGACGAACGCGATCTCCACCTCGCTCGTCCGGTCCGGGTCCGGTTCGAGTTGGAACCGTGGGCTGATGTCCCAGCTCAGCACGACACGGTGCGGCGGGTCGTAGGCGAGCACGCGCCCCCAACGCACGGTGCTGCCGTCTGCACCGCAGTCGTACGCGTCGCCGCCGGCGCGCGGCTCGATGACCGTCCGGGAGACCGGTGAGCCGAGGAAGTTGTGCTCCGGCGGCTTGATCTCGCTGAAACGCTCGGTGAAGACGGTGAACGCGACCTCGACGGGCGCGACCACCGTGCGCTCGCAGCGCACCCGCGGCGCTGTGTCCGCTGCGTCACCGTCGTCCCTGCCCTGCCCGTGCTGGTGCTCGTCGCTCATGGCCCCCAACCCCGCTCGTCGACGACATGGCCGGCGATCAGCCGGCTGACCCGCTCTGCGGAGCATAGCCACCGGCTGGGCCCGCGGGGGACGGTCCGCCGTACGGGGGGCGACCGTGCGTGCGCGGCTCACGTGAGCCGCGCCGGCGGGCGACGGCCGCGGCGAGCTTCGAGGGGACTGGTGGCCAGAGCAGCCGAAGAGCCGTCAGTGCGCCCATCGAGCTGCTCGGACTCGGCGTGGGGTGAGTGACGGGACTTGAACCCGCGGCCCCCTGGACCACAACCAGGTGCTCTACCAGCTGAGCTACACCCACCATGCGCCGCGAGTGGTTGCGGCAGCCTGCAGTGTACTGGTCGCCGCGGCCTGCCTGTATCCGCGGCGCTCAGCCCGGCTGCGTCGCGGGACGGATCACGTGCTGGGCGGCGATCGCCCGTGCGGTCTCGGAGTCCGGCCCGGGCAGCGGTACGAACGTCGCGTCGCGGTAGTAGCGCAGCTCGGCGATCGACTCTCGGATGTCGGCGAGCGCGCGATGCCCGCCGTTCTTCGCCGGCGCCTGGAAGTAGACACGCGGGTACCAGCGCCGTACCAGCTCCTTGATCGACGAGACGTCGACGAGCCGGTAGTGCAGCGCCGCGTCCAGACGCGGCATGTCCCGCGCGATGAACCCGCGGTCGACGTAGACGCTGGAGCCGGCGAGCGGTGGGCGCCCCGGCTCAGGGACGTGACCGCGGATGTACGCGAGCACCGCGTCCTCGGCCGCCTCGAGGCTCCCCCCGTGCGGGATCTCGGTGATCAGTCCCGACGTGGTGTGCATCTCGCGCACCACGTCCGGCATCCCGGCGAACGCGTCCTCCGGCGGCTTGACGACCAGCGAGATCCCCTCGTCCAGCTCCGTGAGGTCGGACTCGGTGACGATGCAGGCGATCTCGACCAGCGCGTCGCGGCTCAGGTCGAGCCCGGTCATCTCGCAGTCGATCCAGACCATGCGATCGGTCGAACGCGGGGCGACGGACGGTGTGCTCGCTGCTCCGTCCGGGTCACCCATGGCGCCACCCTACGGGGCGCTGGCACTCGAAGGGGCGGCAGCGGTTCCGGTCGGGCTAAGGGCGGGCGGGCACCGTGCCGAGGAGACGGTGTGGAGCACCGGACCTGGGCGGTTGCGCGCCCGCATGCGGCCGTGCGCGCCACGCTCGTCCTGGCGACCGGCGCCGCACTGCTGGTCGGTGTGCTGCCTGCGACGGGTGAAGCGCGCGCGGAACGGGCGGCGCCGGATGCCTCCGCCGTCACCGGGACCCTCGAGCGGGTGATGCCGGACCGGGCCTCCGCGGCCCCGGCTGATGACGACGAGGTGTGGACCTTCGTGCGGACCGCCACCGGTGCGGTCCGCATCGATCCGGCGGCGGTGGCGGACGTACCCACCGGCGCGACCGTACGTACCGCGCTGACCGAGCCGCCCGCGAGCGCGGCCCAGCCGGCGAGCCCGGCCGAGCCGGCGAGCACCGACAGCGTCGACGTGCTCGCCAGCGTCCCGGCGGGAGAGGTCGCGGTCGGGTCCGGCCGTGCTGTGACCAACGCTGCCGTCGACTCGGGCGATGCGCCGCACGAGGTGCTCGTCGTCGTCGCCGATCTGCCCGGCCAGCCGCGTTCCAAGAAGTCGGCCGAGGAGATCGCACGCACCGTGCGGGGTGGCGTGGACGACTACTGGTCGGCCGTGACCGGCGGGCGGGTGCGGTTCCGCGCGACCGCGTACGCGGGCACCCGCGACGGACACCTCTCGACGCGGACCGACCCGTGCAAGGGGGACGGGACCTTCCCGTTCTGGGACGAGGTCTCGGCCGCGACCGGATTCGTCCCCGGCGCCGGCAAGCACCTGCTGGTCTACTTCGCGACCGCCCCGTCCTGCAAGGGCGTGGCCGGCCTGGCGACCATCGGCGGCAACGATGCCGGGGGTGACCTCTCGGGCGGCGGTCTGGTGTGGTCCAACGGGTTCAACACCGTCGCCGTGCTCGGTCACGAACTGGGTCACAACCTCGGTCTCGGGCACTCCCAGCAGCTGCGCTGCGGGCGGCAGACGGACGCCGCGCTGACCGCGTGCCAGAAACTCGTCTACAACGACCTTTCCGACATCATGGGGATCTCGTGGGGCCCCACCGGCTACCTGAACCCGGTGCACCTGCAACGGCTCGGGCTGCTCACCAGCACCGACATCGCGGAGGTCACCTCGTCGGGAACCGTCCGGTTGCGGCCGCTCTCGAGCGGGTCCGGGCTGCGTGTCGCCGCGCTCCGCGTCGCCGGCGCCACCTATCTCGTCAGCACGCGCGCCAGTACGGGCGTCGACGCGTGGATCCGCAAGTCCAAGAGCTATGTCCGGCCGGGCGTGACGGTGCGCAAGGTCCTGGACCGTGACGGGTTCTCCCGCGCCCGGTCAGAGGAGTTCCCCTCTCGGGAGTCGTTGCTGCTCGACGGCGACCCGGGCACGCCCGACACGCTCACCGGGCCGGACGCGTACCGGACCGAGCTCCCGTCCGGCAGGTGGATCCCGCTCGCGGGAGGCAAGGCGTCGTTGCGGGTCGAGGCGGTCTCCGGGTCGGGCGCTACGGTGCGTTTCCAGCTCGGCAGCGTGCCCGGTGCGAGCCGCGCTCCGCGTGCGGCGGCGCAGGCACGGCTGCGGTCCGGAGACGTGGCACGCCGCGGCAAGCTGGTCGCGGTGCGTTCGGCGTGGACCTGGGCGAATGGCCTAGGTCGCGCCGGCCGCGCGGCGACGACCGTGACTGCGTCGAGGAAGACGTTCCGCGAGAACACGTTCTCCCGCATCGAACGATCTGGCGGCAACGGGCTGAAGGTCCGGGGCAAGGTCGGCGCCCGCTACCTGCGGGAATCGAAGGCCGCGTACGCCGGTGGCTGGCGTACGGCGCACAACCGGCACGCGCTCGGCGGCGAGGAGCGCATCGCGAAACGGGCCGGAGCCGGAGCGACGTTCCGGGTGAGCGGCAGGTCGGTCGGCGTCGTCGCCCGGCGGGCGCCGCACCGCGGGCGGATGGCCGTCTACGTCGACGGCACACTACGCAGCATCATCAGCCTGGGGTCACGCCGCAACCACGGGCCGGCCGTGGTGTGGCACAAGACCTTCGCGGACCGCGGGACTCACCTCGTACGCATCGAGCGGGTCGGCGGCAAGCGCATCGGGCTCGACGGTCTCGTCGTCCTGCGCTGACCGACGCCGTACCCTCGAACCGGACGGGGGAGAGGAGCACTGGTGCGGGTCGTGATCGTCGGCGCCTCCCTGGGCGGGCTGCGTACGGCAGAAGCGTTGCGCAAGGCCAAGTTCGCCGGCGAGCTGGTCGTCGTCGGCGCCGAGCCGCACCTGCCGTACAGCCGACCCCCGCTGTCGAAGGAGGTGCTGGCAGGAGGCGTCACGCACGAAGCGGTCGCATTCCCGCTGCGCAAGGCGGTCGCCGACGTCCAGTGGCGGTTGTCGACGACCGCGGTCGCCGCCGATCTCACCGCACGCACCATCGCGCTGGCGGACGGCACAGCGCTCCCGTACGACGGGCTGGTGCTCGCCACCGGACTGCGCTCCCGCCGCCTGCACGTGCCCGGACCACCCGCTGGACCGGATACGAACCGGTACGCGCTGCGGACGCTCGAGGACGCGGCGTCCCTGCGCGCGCGTCTACAGCCGGGCGTTCGCGTCGTTGTCGTGGGCGCCGGTTTCATCGGCTCGGAGGTCGCGGCGACCGCGCGGACCCTCGGCTGCGACGTGACCTGTGTCGCGGTCGATCCGCAACCGATGGTCGTGCCGCTCGGGGAACTGCTCGGCGCCGAGCTCGCCCATCGTCACGAGGCCAAGGGCGTGCGCTTCCGACTGGGAACGGGCATCGCACGCATGCACGGCGAGCGGGAGGTGACAGGCGTCGAGCTCGCCACCGGCGAGGTGCTTGCCGCCGACGTGGTCGTCGAGGCGGTCGGCAGCGAGCCGAACGTGCAGTGGCTCGCCGGGACGGGACTGGACGTGAAGGACGGCGTGCTCGCGGACAACGCGCTACGGGCGGTGCGAACCGACGGCACGGCCGTCGACGGCGTCCACGTCGTCGGCGACCTGGCCCGCTTCCCCAACCCGCTCTTCGACGATGTACCGCGGCGCGTCGAGCACTGGAACATGCCGACCGAGACCGGCCGGCGGGCCGGCACCGCGCTGGCGGCGTACCTGGCCGGCGACGGGTACGACACAGTGCTCGCCCGACGGTTCGCGCCGCTGCCGGCGTTCTGGTCGGACCAGTACGAGATCCGGCTGCAGTCCTTCGGGTTGCCCGGCCTTGGTGAACGCGCCGCTGTCCTCGAGGGGGAGCTGCACGACGAGGTTGTCGTCGGTTACCACCGCGGGGAGCAGCTGGTCGGGGTGGCCGGCCTCGGCATGCTGCCCCGCGTGCTGGAGTACCGCGCCCACATCGGCAGTTGACTAAGAGCGACCGGCAATTGGATGACTGGAGTCGGCGGGTCGTGGGGCGTTGGTCCCATCGGTGGCGGGCTCGCGCTGTGTTGATCAGCCGGCGGAGGACGGTGATCGCGGCGGCCAGGAACAAGAAGAACTCGACGATCCTGCGCTGTTGTCGGTGCTGCGTCGCGGGTTGCCGAAGCCGTTCATCCAGGAGTGGATGCGTTCGACGACCCAGAAATTGCCGACCTGGATCGGGCAGCGCGTGCCTTTGGTCGCGATCTGGTGCTGGTACCCAGGAGCAGGTCTCGGGTCTTGTGGTAGTCGTAGCCGGTGTCCAGGTGCACGCACGCATCGAGCGGCCCCGCGCCACCCGACTCTGGCGACGCCTGCATCCCTCCGGTTACTAAGACACGCGTAAGTATGTCGAACAGTGTCGGCGCTGGTTCTGGGACACTCGAGCATGCGCGAGGACGATGGCCGCAAGTTGGATCATGCGACGTTGGAAGCGATGCGCCTGCGTGCGGTCGACCGGGTCGAGGCGGGCGTGGATCCGCGTGAGGTCGCGCAGGCGTTGGGGTTGCACAAGCACACGGTGTACGGGTGGGTCGCTGCGGCGCGTCGTGGTGGGCGGGAGGCGTTGCGGGCCAAGCCCATTCCAGGGCGCCCGTCCAAGCTGACCGAACAGCAGCAACGACAGGTGTTCACCTGGGTGACCAGCAAGGACCCCCAGCAGCTGCAGTTCGACTTCGCGCTCTGGACCCGCGACATGGTCCGCACGTTGATCGCCCGGCAGTTCGGGGTGAGGTTGTCGGCGTCGGCGACCGGTCGGCTGCTGCACCGCCTCGGCCTGTCCCCGCAGCGCCCGCTGTGGCGGGCCTGGCAGGCAGACCCGGAGAAGGTGGCGGCCTGGAAGGAGCAGGAGTACCCGGCGATCGCGAGGCAAGCCAAGAAGTCCGGTGCGACGGTGTACTTCGCCGACGAGGCCGGCATCCGCTCCGACCATCACGCCGGCACCACCTGGGCGCCGGTCGGCAAGACCCCTGTGGTGAAGACCACCGGAGCCCGGTTCTCGCTGAACATGATCTCCGCGGTTACTGCCCAGGGGCTGCTGCGGTTCACCACCTTCACCGGCACGCTCACGGCCGAGAAGTTCATCGGCTTCTGCACGAAGCTGATGGCCGACGCCGCCGGCCCGGTGTTCCTGATCGTCGACGGGCACCCGGTGCACCGGTCCAGGAAAGTCAAAGACTTCGCAGCCGCCAGCAACGGGATGCTACGGCTGTTCCAGCTACCCGGGTACTCCCCGCAGCTCAACCCCGACGAGTGGGTCTGGAAGAACATCAAGCACGACCGCGTCGGGCGTGCCGAGATCAACGGCCCCGACCAATTCAAGAACCTTGCCATCGCCGCGCTACGCCGCCTGCAGAAGCTGCCGCACCTGATACGAGGCTTCTTCCGCGACCCCGACCTGGCCTACATCAACGCTGCAGCTTGATTCGACCTACTAACGCGTCTCTTAGTAACCTGCGATCCGGTGAGGCGCTGGACTGGTGGCGGGTCGAGAAGATCGACCGCGGCCGGATGCTCCGGCTCCGAGCCGAGATGAAGTTGCCGGGCCGCGGTTGGCTCGAGCTTTCCGTTGGCGCCAGCGCCGACGGCGGCTCGTACTACCTGCAGCGGGCCCTCTTCGAACCGCGCGGTCTGACCGGTCAGATCTACTGGAAGGCGACCGCTCCATTCCACGCCGTGGTATTCGGTGGGATGGCGCGCAACATCATCGCTGTCGCCCAGCGCAGCGAGACATCCAGCCGCGGCAGCCAGATCGAGAGGCAAACCCGCGAAAGAACTGATCGAATAGGGAGATGACAGACAAGATGAGGCGCGACCCCTCAGTACGCGGCATCATGGTTGCTGCTGGCCCGGTAGTCACGGCTGCGGTGATAGGAGCCCTCGGTAGTCGGGATGCAGCAGAAGTGTATCAGCGGCTGGAGAAGCCGTCGTGGGCACCGCCCAGCACGGTATTCGGGCCGGCCTGGACCGCTCTCTACGCCACAATCGGCTACACCGGCTGGCGGATGTGGCGACACGGAGCCAGTCGATCGACATGGACTCTGCACGGCTTACAGCTTGCCCTCAACGCCGCGTGGTCGCCCGTCTTCTTCGCACGCCGGGACAAGCGTTCCTCCCTCGCGATCATCGCAGCGCTGGACGTCGCCGTCGCCGTCCAGCTCGCCACCCTGGCGCCTCGCGACCGGGTCGCGGCGAGCACCTTGGTGCCCTACTTGTGCTGGACGGGCTTCGCAACGGCTCTCAATGCCGCGGTCAGTGATCCGGGTACCGGCCGGTGACGGCGGCCCTGGGCGACCTCAAGTCCCACCGCAGACATGTGATGATCTTCCCGCGGTGAAGATCATCATTGTCGGGGCCGGCATCTCCGGCTTGGCGGCGGGCTGTTGGCTCCGCGCCGCCGGCCACGAGGTCACCGTCTTCGAACGAGACGGCGACGTAGGCGGTCGCGCAGGACGAATGCGGCTGGGTGACTTCCGGTTCGACACCGGGCCTGTCGTGATGACCATGCCGGAACTGCTGCATGCGCCACTTCGTGCACTTGGCGCAGACCCACTGGTTCACGTCCCGATGCAACGACTCGACCCGGGCTACCGGGCAGTGTTCGCCGACGGCTCGCAGCTCGCTGTGCGCGCCGACATGGACGACCTGCGTGGTGAGATCGATCAACTCAGCCCTGATCCACCGATGATCATGATGCTGTGAGCGTGGCGTAACACAAGAATGCCCTTGCTGGGCGGGAGAA
>OFIS01000108.1_pt1 | contig 101566 bp, 106 predicted proteins | sample 1775071 | NCBI WGS metagenome assembly OFIS01 (sample SAMN08195774, study PRJEB24354) | sludge metagenome | isolation source: sludge from phenol fed wastewater aerobic bioreactor C | place: India: Nagpur | collected 2016-09-17 | reverse complement strand
ACGACGACCCCGACAACAGCCGCGACCAACCCCCACCAGCCACCGACCCCGACCCACCACCACCACTACGCCTGATCCACAACAACCACGACTACCCCGACCACGACGGCCACGACGACGAGCCGGACGACCCCGGCAGCGAAGACGACGAACTGCCCTTCTGAACCGGGTTCCTGGTGACGCGACGTGGGCACCACGAGGTCGTTCGCGCAGCGGGCTCGGTCAGGTCTCGTGGACGATGCGGCCACCGGACACCGTGAGCACCACCGTCGCGTCGGCGACGGGCGCCCGGTCCGCCGTCGCGAACCCGTCGGCGAACACGTCGACATCGAGCACCGCCAGGTCGGCCCGCGCACCGACGTCCAGCCGTCCGCCGTCCGCGTCATGGTTCACGTACGCGGAGCCGGCCGTGAAGGCGTCGACGGCCGCGTCCAGGCTGAGGCGCTGCTCGGGGAGGAACGCCGGCAGGTCCCGGTCCTCGGGGTCCGAGCGGGTCACCGCGACCTCGAGCTGCGGCAACGGGTCGGCGGTGGTGACTGCCCAGTCGCTGCCCATCGCCAGCCGCGCACCGCCCGCGGCGATCCCGGCGAACGGGTACTGCTGCTCGGTCCGCTCCCGGCCCAGGAACGGGATCGTCAGCTCCTCCATCTGCGGCTCGCTCATCGCCCAGTACGCCTGGATGTTCGCCACGACCCCGAGCTTGCCGAACCGGGGCACATCGTCCGGGTGCACGACCTGCAGGTGGGCGATGTGGTGGCGCCGGTCCGACACGCCGTTGGCCTGCTGGGCCGCCTCGATGGCGTCCAGCCCGTTCCGTACCGCCCGGTCGCCGATGGCGTGCAGGTGCACCTGGAAGCCGAGCCGGTCCAGCTCGGTGACGGCTGCCGTGAGCAGGTCCGGCTCGAGGTACGAGAGCCCGTGGTTGTCGGTGTGCCCGCCGCAGCCGTCGCAGTAGGGCTCCAGCAGCGCGCCGGTGAAGTTCTCGAGCACGCCGTCGGTCATGATCTTGACGGTGCCCGGATGGAATCCGGGCACGCCCGCCCCCGAGCCCGCACCCGTCGCCCGCTCGCGCAGCGCGAGCAGGTCCGGGATCTGCGCGAGCCCACGGTGCCGGTCCCACCAGAGGGCACCGACGACGCGCGCGGTCAGCCGGCCCTCGTCGGCGAGCGTCCGATACGCGTCGAGTGAGGACGCGTTGACCCAGGCGTCCTGCCACCCGGTGATGCCCAGGGCGTGCAGGTGCGCCTGACCGGCGAGGATGCCGCGTTGCCAGGTCGTGGGGTCGGGCTGGGGCACGACCTCTCCGTTGAAGGTGTACGCCGCCCCCTCGTGGAGCGTCCCCGTCGGTTCCCCGGTCCCCGGGTCACGCTCGATCCGGCCGTCGACGGGATCCGGCGTGTCGCGGGTGATGCCGCCCGCCTCGAGCGCCTTGGAGTTCACCCATGCGCCGTGCACGTCACGGTTGAAGAGGAACACCGGCCGGTCCGGGACCACGGCGTCCAGGTCCTCCTTGCGCGGGGTGCCGCCGGGGAAGTGCTCCATCGCCCAGCCGCCGCCGACGATCCACTCCTCGTCGGGGTGCGCGGCCGCGTACGCCGCGATCACGTCCTGGTAGGCGCGCAGTCCCGCCACGTCGTTGAGCCACACGCGCTCGAGGTTCAACCCGGCCATCGGGGCGTGAACGTGACTGTCCTGGAACCCGGGCAGTACGAGGTGTCCCGGCGCCTCGACGACCCGGGTCCGCGCTCCGGTCAGCTCCTGGACCCGCTCGTTGCCGAGGCCGATGACGCGGTCGCCGCGCACCGCGATCGCGTCCGACCACCGGCCCGCGCCGATGCGTACGCGCGCACCGGTGACGACCAGGTCAGCAACCCCGTTTCCCGCACTCGGTTCCATCCGTGCACACCTCCGCCGCAGTCGTCGCGCTGGTGCGAACCTAGCGGCGTCGCGGCGTCCTCACCCACTGCCGACGATGCTCGCCGAGCGGTAGGGTCGGCGCGCATCCGTCCGCGGGCCGGGTCGCGTCAGTGGCGAAGGAGCACGTCATGAGCGGTTTCGTACGCCCCGTGGGGCCGGTCGACATCATGGTGGTCGGCTTCGCGGAGAACCGGTTCGACGGGTCGATCGCGCCCGCGCTCGCCGAACTCGTCGCCCGCGGGCTGGTGCGGGTGCTCGACATGGTCGTCGTGAGCAAGGACATGGACGGCACGGTGAGCTTCGCCGAGCTCAGCGAGCTCGGCGGCGGGGCCCTCGAGCTCGGTGTGCTCGGCGGTGACATCCCGGGTCTGATCGGCGAGGACGACGAGCGGGCGATCGGCGAGCAGCTCGCGCCCGGCAGCACCGCCGCGATCGTCGCTTGGGAGAACACGTGGGCGATCCGTACGGCGACGGCGGTGCGGGGCGCCGGCGGGGTGGTCCTCGCGCACGAGCGCATCCCCGCCGCGGACGTCGACGCCGTGCTGACCGCGCTCGAGGAGCAGGACGCGGCCGGAGCGCTGGCCTGACGAACGGTCGGCGGTCCTCCGCCCAGTCACCACACACAGCGAGGAGCACCACATGATGCGACGCAGGATCGGCCGCCCGGGCCTGATCGGCACCGCTGCCCGTACCGCCGTCATCGCCGGTACGGCGACCGCGGTGAGCGGTGGCATGCAGCGGCGCGGCGCCGCGAAGGCCGACCAGGCCGCGCAGGCGCAGGCGATGCAGGAGCAACAGGCGGCAGCTGCCCAGCAGCAAGCCGTCGACGCCGCGGTCGCCCAGGCGCTCGCCGCCCAGCAGGCCCAGGCCCAGCAAGCCCAGGCGCAGCAGGCCCAGGCGCAGCAGGCCCAGACACCGGGTGGCGGCGACGACGTCGTCTCCCGGCTCGAGCGGCTCGCCGCGCTGAAGGCGCAAGGGATCCTGACCGACGAGGAGTTCGCCGCTCAGAAGGCCAAGATCCTCGGGATGTGAACGACCCGGCCGCGGAGGCGAACGGGCGACCCGAGGACACCGCCCCACTGCTCCCGGGTGGCGTGGGCTGGGTCGGGCTTGCCCGCACCGAGCGGCGCCGACTGCTTCGCCGCGCGCTGCTGCGACCGACGCTGGTCGCCCTCGTCACCGCGCAGATCATGCTGAAGCTGGCGCTGCTCGGGTTCGGCGTGCGGCTGCTGATGCAGGCCGTGCGTGCGGGCCAGGCGCGCGGTGCCGGCCGGGTGTGACGGCGGCTCAGCCCAGCAGCTCAGCGATCCGAGTGGCGCCCTCGCGCAGGTCGTCGTCGCCGAGCGCGTACGACAGCCGCAGGTACCCGGGCGCGCCGAACGCCTCACCGGGCACGACCGCCACCTCGGCCTCGTCGAGGATCAGCTCGGCGAGCTCGGCGGAACTCGCCGGCGTCCGCCCCGCGATCCGGCGCCCGAGCACCCCGCGTACCGACGGGAACACGTAGAAGGCACCTTCCGGCAGCGGGCAGGTGACCCCGTCGATGCCGTCGAGGATGCCGGTGATGGCATGGCGGCGCCGGTCGAACGCGCTGCGCATCTCGGCGACCGCGGACAGATCGCCGGTGACCGCCGCCAGCGCCGCGACCTGTGAGACGTTCGCGACGTTGCTCGTGGCGTGGGACTGCAGGTTCGTCGCGGCTTTCACCACGTCGGTCGGGCCGATCAGCCAGCCGACCCGCCAGCCGGTCATCGCGTACGTCTTGGCGACGCCGTTCACGACGACGCAGCGGTCCGCGAGCTCGGGCACGAGCGCGGGCATCGAGGCGAAGCGGGACGAGCCGTAGACCAAGTGCTCGTAGATCTCGTCGGTGACCACCCACAATCCCTGCTCGGCGGCCCAGCGCCCGATCTGCGCGACCTCCTCCGGGGCGTACACCGCGCCGGTCGGGTTGGAGGGGGAGACGAAGACGAGGACCTTGGTCCGTGGGGTGCGCGCCGCCTCGAGCTGCGCCACCGAGACCCGGTATCCGGTCGTCTCGTCGGCGGTGACGGCGACCGGGACCCCGCCGGCCAGCCGGATCGACTCGGGGTACGTCGTCCAGTACGGCGCGGGGAGCAGCACCTCGTCGCCCGGGTCCAGGAGCGTGGCGAACGCGTTGTACAGGGCCTGCTTACCCCCGTTGGCGACCATGACCTGCGCCGCCTGCACCTGGTACCCGGAGTCGCGGGCGGTCTTCGCCGCGATCGCCTCGCGCAGCTCGGGCAGTCCGCCCGCCGGTGTGTAGCGGTGCCAGCGGGGGTCACGGCAGGCCGCGGCTGCGGCCTCGACGATGTAGTCGGGCGTCGGGAAGTCCGGCTCGCCGGCGCCGAACCCGATGACCGGGCGACCGGCGGCCTTGAGCGCCTTGGCCTTGGCGTCGACCGCGAGCGTCGCGGACTCGGCGATCGAGCCGATGCGGGTACTGATCCGGGAGGTGGCGACCGTCATGCCGCCATCCTCGCGCACGCGGTGCCAGCGACGGTGCGCGGTTCGCGCACGTGTGCCAGCGCCGCGGTGCCAGCGCCGCGGTTTGGGCGCTGGTGCGCTCACCCCGTACAGTGGGGCCTTCTGGTGGACGTCCACCCCTGCGCAAGCCTGCCCGAGGTCGGCTGCCGGACGGGCGTGCTCCGGCACAGGGTCGTAGCTCAACTGGTAGAGCACCGGTCTCCAAAACCGGCGGTTGGGGGTTCAAGTCCCTCCGGCCCTGCGGCGGGCACGGTTCGCGACAGTGCGGACCGGGCCGCGAGCACCGTACGGCCCGACGCCGGCGCACTGCTGGTGTGCAGGTTACGAAAGCGATGAGGAGGAGGAGGGCACCGTGAGCGAGACGCTGGGCGACACCGCCCGGTCCGGTGGCTCGGACCGTTCCGAGCGCAGCGGCGAGCGGCGCTCGCTCCCGGCGCGGATGGCGTTGTTCTACCGGCAGGTGATCGCCGAGCTGCGCAAGGTCATCTGGCCCACCCGTACCGAGCTCGTCACCTACACCGCGGTGGTGATCGTGTTCGTCGTGGTGTTCGCGGCGATCGTCGGGCTGTTCGACTTCGTCTTCGCCAAGGGCGTGCTGCAGATCTTCGGCAACTAGCCGCCGGAACGCTGCCCGTCCGCACCCACCACAGCTGATCCAACAACAGGAGCCGAGAGCCCGTGTCCGAGACCTCCATCCCGTCGAGCGCCGACCCGGTCAGCGCCGAGTCCGCGCTGCCCGGGTCCGATGACGCCGTCACGCCCGAGACCGCGGGCGAGCCGGCCGCGGCCGCGCAGGAACCGGGGGCGGAGCAGGACGTGCCGGAGGCGGCCGATCCGCAGAGCGCGCCCGACGCCGAGACCGACCCCCGTGAGGCGTTCCGGGAGCGGATGCGCAACCAGGACGGCGAGTGGTACGTCATCCACTCCTACGCCGGCTACGAGAACAAGGTGAAGACCAACCTGGAGAGCCGGATCGTCTCGCTCAACATGGAGGACTACATCTTCGAGATCGAGGTGCCGCTCGAGGAGGTGCCCGAGATCAAGAACGGGGTGCGCAAGCTCGTCAAGCGCAACAAGTTCCCCGGCTACGTCCTGGTACGGATGGATCTCACGGACGCCTCGTGGGGCGCGGTGCGTCACACGCCCGGCGTGACCGGGTTCGTCGGTCACGGCCACACCCCGGCGCCGCTCTCGCTCGACGAGGTCGTCGGGATCCTGGCTCCCGAGCCGGAGCCGGTCGCGGGCGTCGCCGCGGCGACACCCGGTGAGGTCACCGTCGTGGACTTCTCCGTCGGCGACTCGGTCACCGTCATCGACGGCCCGTTCGCGACGCTGCACGCGACGATCTCCGAGATCAATCCCGACAGCCAGCGCATCACCGGGCTGGTCGAGATCTTCGGCCGGGAGACCCCGGTCGAGCTGGGCTTCGACCAGGTCCAGAAGAACTAGCCACCCACCCATCGCAAGGACCGGACAACGCATGCCTCCGAAGAAGAAGGTCAGCGGCCTGATCAAGCTCCAGATCCAGGCCGGCGCCGCCAACCCCGCCCCGCCCGTCGGCCCGGCGCTGGGCCAGCACGGCGTCAACATCATGGAGTTCTGCAAGGCGTACAACGCCGCTACCGAGGACAAGCGCGGCCAGGTGATCCCCGTCGAGATCACCGTGTACGAGGACCGCTCGTTCACGTTCGTGCTCAAGACGCCGCCGGCAGCCAAGCTCATCCTCAAGGCGGCCGGGGTCGACAAGGGCGCGGGCAACCCGCTCACGACCAAGGTCGGCTCGATCACCAAGGCGCAGGTCCGCGAGATCGCGGAGACCAAGCTGCCGGACCTGTCCGCCAACGACGTCGAGAACGCGATGCGCATCGTCGAGGGCACCGCCCGGTCGATGGGCGTCTCGGTCACCGACTAGTCAGCCAACGGGGCAACTCACCCGGTCTCCGGGCTCGGTGAACCACCCCGTTCCACCACCGGTGGGAGGGTCGCGCGCGGCCCGCCGTACCACCAGCTCCGCCAACCAGCACGAGGAGACAGCAATGAAGCGCGGCAAGGGATACCGCAAGGCCAGCGAGCTCATCGACCGGGAGCGGCTGTACGCGCCGCTCGAGGCGGTACGGCTCGCGAAGAGCACCAACTCGGCGAAGTTCGACGCCACCGTCGAGGTCGCCTTCGACCTCGGCGTCGACCCGCGCAAGGCCGACCAGATGGTCCGCGGCACCGTCAACCTGCCCCACGGCACCGGCAAGACGGCTCGGGTCCTGGTCTTCGCCGCCGGCCCCAAGGCCGAGGAGGCACGCGCGGCCGGGGCCGACGAGGTCGGTGGCGACGAGTTGATCGAGAAGGTCGCGGGTGGCTACACCGACTTCGACGCGGCGGTCGCCACGCCCGATCTGATGGGCAAGGTGGGTCGGCTCGGCAAGGTGCTCGGTCCGCGTGGGCTGATGCCGAACCCGAAGACCGGCACCGTCACCATGGACGTCACCAAGGCGGTCACCGACATCAAGGGCGGCAAGATCGAGTTCCGGGTGGACAAGCACGCCAACCTGCACTTCGTGATCGGCAAGGTCAGCTTCAGCGACGAGGCGCTGGTGGAGAACTACGCGGCGGCGCTCGACGAGGTGCTGCGCCTCAAGCCGTCGGCCGCCAAGGGCCGGTACCTGAAGAAGGGGACCGTGTCGACGACCATGGGTCCCGGCATCCCCCTGGACACCAGCCGGACCCGCAACCTGACGGACGCCGACCCAGAAATGAGCTAGCCCTGAGCCAGCCCACGAGCTAGCCCGCTGCGCTGGCTCGCAGTCATGGGCAGGACCGTCCCGACGAGGTACGAAACGAACTCGCCCGGCTGCTCGAACAGAGGCCGGTGGCCTGCTCTTGCCACGCGGTAGACGTCCTTGATCGGTGCCTCGATCTTCGGGTACCACTGCTCGAACGGCCCGCTGCGACCAGGTGCCTCGTGGGCGCCTTGGACGAAGAACACCGGTATCTCGAAGCTGGTCGCGGTTCGCCGGAAGTCCAGTTCCTGCAGTTGCGGGTACAGCGCGGCGAAGGTGTCGAGGAAGCCGGCGAGCAGGTGCGTCTGATCGAGCAGCGAATACTCCTCGACGAAGATGTTCTCCGAGAAGCCGCCGGCACCCTCGGAGTTCGAGCTGTGGTCGTACGGGTACATCTCCTGCTCGTGGGAGAGGGCCGGTTCGTAGTCCATCACTGACGCATAAGGGGGTGCACCGGCTTCCTCCAGTTGGGCGACGAGCGCGGCCTGTCCGTTCTGCCGCGCCCACGCGATGGTGTCTCGGTAGAAGATCGTGTCCGTCGCGACCTGGCTGACCATCTGACCGGTCCCGAGGTACGCCCGGTACTTCTGCGGTGCCGCCTGTACCGCGAGCACGCCCAGGGTGCTCCCCCACGACTGGCCGACGAGGTAGATCCGGGCTTGGCCGAAGCGGGACCGCAGGTAGTCCGTCACCGCGAGGGTATCGGCGACCATGGAGTCCAGGGTCAGCGTGGACACCGGCTCGAGTTCGGCGTATGAGCGGCCGGCCCCGCGCTGGTCCCAGGTCACGACCGTGACGTGCTGCTCGAGTGCGGACAGATGGTTGCGCATCGCGCCGAGCTCGGAGCCGCCCGGCCCACCGGCCAGGAACAACACCAGCGGGTTGGCGCGGTCCCATCCGCGGATCATCAGCGCGTGCTCGTGTCCGCGTAGTCGGACGGTCGTCAGCTCCGCGATGCTGCCGGGCCGGACCGCTCCGTCAGCGTCGGTGATCGGCGCGGTGCGGGCGGGTCGCGCCAATCCGATCGCGAGCAGCGCAAGGCCGAGGCCGATGCCGATGGCAACCGCGCGACGTACGACCCGGCCCGAACGCCCCGCGTGGCCAGACGAGCTCCCAGCGACGAGGCGTCGCGCGCAGCCGGCACCGAACGCGATGCCGAGCAGCAGCGGGAGCACGGACAGCAACCCGTGGACCCCGCGTCCTGTGATGAGCGCGACGAGGCCGTAGGTGCTCAGGTGCACCCCGTCCACCAGCGGTCCGTCGGTGCCGAGCCGTGCCAGCTCGTAGCCGGCGGCGAACGTCACCGGTGCTGTGATCAGCAGCCACCGACTGCGTGCGAGGAACCCCGTCACGACACCGACCCCCAGGCTGATGACGAGGGTGAGCAGCGCCGCAACTGTCGTCAGGGGACCCCGCGGCAACCACCATCCACCTAGTGCGCCCCAGGCACCGACCATCGCTGTGCCAAACGAGAGCGCGAGGGCGCGATGCTGCCAGAGCGTGGTCATGCGGGTCTGGGCACGTGCTGCGAACGGCGGCGGACGCAGCGGGGCGGAAGTGCTGGCGATAGGCACGACGACCTCCGAGGTGCGAGCACGTGCTCACAGCCTTGCGGGGCTGGTCCACGGTCGCTAGGGGCGGAAGGTCCCGCTCTGTGCTTGTTTGACCGGAGCGGCAACCGTCACGTACGGTTGCCGCCGCCGAAGACCGCCGGTCGTGTCTCGCACGAGACACAGAATCGTCCGCAGCAGCGGAGGGCCAGCGCAGGTGTGGAAAGCAGCGAGCGCGTGAGCGTCTCGCCTGCAGCCCCGCGCCGTGCGCGGGGCTTTCTCTTGCTCGGGGCGGCCTTCCGGCGAAACCAGGAAGGAGTCCCATGGCACGGACCGACAAGGTCGCCGCGGTCGCCAAGATCGCCGAGGAGCTGCGCTCCTCGACCGCGACCGTGCTCACCGAGTACCGCGGCCTCACCGTGACGCAGCTCGGCGAGCTGCGCCGCTCGCTCGGGGCGAGCACGCAGTACGCCGTCGTGAAGAACACCCTCACCAAGATCGCCGCCAAGGACGCCGGCGTGAGCGGGCTGGACGAGATGCTCGTCGGTCCGAGCGCGCTCGCCTTCATCAAGGGCGACCCGGTCGAGGCGGCGAAGGGGCTGCGCGACTTCGCGAAGGCTCACCCGCTGCTGGTGATCAAGGGCGGCATCATGGACGGCAAGCCGCTGTCCCCTGCCGAGATCACCCGGCTCGCCGATCTCGAGTCCCGCGAGGTGCTGCTCGCCAAGCTGGCGGGTGCCATGAAGGCCAAGACCTCGCAGGCGGCGGCGCTGTTCCAGGCTCCGCTGTCCAAGACGGTCCGCACGATCGAGGCGCTGCGCGCCAAGGCCGAGGCGGATCCGTCGGTCATCGCCGGTGCCGGTACGCCCGCGCCGGCCGCCGAGGCCGAGCCGACCGAGCCGACCGAGCCGGTCAAGCAGGCCGAGGCCGCGGACACCCCCGCGGCGCTCGCCGACAGCCCGGACAGTGCCGACGTCGCCGAGGCGACCGACGCGGCGGGCACCACCGCCGAGGCGCCCGCGGAGGGCGCGGAGGCGACCACCGAGGGCTGACGCCCCCGCTCACCCACATGGCGTCTGCCCCTAGCGCGCCGCGAACCACGCAACGAAAGGACCGCCGATCATGGCGAAGCTCAGCACCGACGAACTGCTCGACGCGTTCAAGGAGATGACCCTCCTGGAGCTCTCGGAGTTCGTGAAGCAGTTCGAGGAGACCTTCGACGTCACCGCCGCCGCGCCGGTGGCGATGGGCGTCGCACCGGCCGCCGGCGGCGCCGGTGGCGAGGCCCCGGCCGCCGAGGAGAAGGACGAGTTCGACGTCGTCCTCACCGCAGCCGGTGACAAGAAGATCCAGGTCATCAAGGAGGTGCGCACCCTCACCAGCCTCGGCCTGAAGGAGGCCAAGGACCTGGTCGAGAGCGCGCCCAAGCCGGTCCTGGAGAAGGTCAACAAGGAAGCTGCGGACAAGGCCAAGGAGGCCCTCGAGGCCGCCGGCGCCACCGTGACGGTTTCTTAACGCCTCCAACGGCGCACAGGCGCCTCGCCGGCGGGGTCCCTCGCCTAGCGGCTCGGAACCCCGGGCTCCGCGCCTGCCTCGCTGGCGCTCGGCGGGCGCCGGTCGGCGGGTAGTGGGTCGCCGCGTGGTTGCGCCCGAGTGGCAATGCCGATCGGCGGTCGAGCGTAGTCGAGACCACCGTCGCCAGGGTCTGCTCTGAGCTGAAAGAGCGACGAAACCAGCCGTTGGTCGAGCGTAGTCGAGACCATGATCACCGAGTGGTCTCGACTACGCTCGACCACCGAGTGCTCGCCCAGTCTTTCACGCGCCGGCGGGCGCGCCACCAAGGTGCAAGGTGTCTCCGCTGCGCGCGACGACCGAGTGCTCGCCCGGTCTTTCACGCGCCGGCGGGCGCGCCACCAGGCCCCAGGTGACTCGACTGCGCTCGAGCGCCGAGTGGTCGCCCGGTCTTTCACGCGCCGGCGGGCGCGCCACCAGGCCAAATCGACTCGACTGCGCTTGGCCGACGTGGGGGTGCGCCCGTCTGTTGCGGAGCGGACCACGTCGGTGATCATGGTTTCGCTGACGCGTGGCGATCGGCTGGTCCTGTCACGGTAGTTGGCGAGCACCACGTACGAGGGGCGGCACCCGCACGGGTGCCGCCCCTCGACGCTCCTCATCAGGTGGTCCGTCGCGACCGGACCGGCGGAGCCACCTTCGAGCGGAATCGGCGCGGCGCAGCGCCGGACGTCTTGACTTGCGGCGCGCGACCGGTCATCCTCGCGGCTACGCGTTCCTCCTGGCGGAGGAGAGGATGCGTGCAGCGGTCCCGCGGGGCCGAGGTGGCGGTGAGGCCCGCCGACACGCGCACTGGGTGCGAGTTCGACCCTCGGCGCGGTCACCGGCGCCCCGGCCTCGGCGTCGCCGAATGGTCCGTCTGGACAGCGGCGCCCGCGGTGGGTATGCTGCTCCCTTGCGCTGCCTTGTCATATAGCCGTGTCCGCCCTCAGTTGGCTTGACCCGGCCGGTCAGGCGCGTTCGCCGTCATCGCGAGCCATCGGAAGGATGCCTCTTGGCTGCCTCGCGCACGTCCGCCACCAGTTCGACCAACCGTACCAACGCCCCCGAGCGTGTCACGTTCGAGAAGATCCGCGAACCCCTCGAGGTCCCCGACCTGCTCGCCCTGCAGACCGAGTCCTTCGACTGGCTGCTGGGCAACCCGGCCTGGCAGGAGCGGGTCGCAGCTGCCCTCGAGACGGGCAGCACCGCCGTACCGCAGACCTCCGGACTCGAGGACATCTTCGAGGAGATCTCCCCGATCGAGGACTTCGGCGGCTCGATGTCGCTCTCGTTCCGCGATCACCGCTTCGAGCCCCCGAAGTACACCGAAGAGCAGTGCCGCGACAAGGACTTCACCTACGCGCAGCCGCTGTTCGTCACCGCCGAGTTCATGAACAACGAGACCGGCGAGATCAAGTCGCAGACGGTGTTCATGGGCGACTTCCCGATCATGACCCGCAAGGGCACCTTCATCATCAACGGGACCGAGCGCGTCGTCGTCTCGCAGCTGGTCCGTTCGCCCGGTGTCTACTTCGCCCGTGAGCTCGACAAGACCTCCGACAAGGACATCTTCAACGCGCGGATCATCCCCTCGCGCGGTGCCTGGCTCGAGTTCGAGGTCGACAAGAAGGACATGGTCGGCGTCCGGGTCGACCGCAAGCGCAAGCAGCCGGTGACGATCCTGCTCAAGGCGCTCGGCTGGACCAGCGAGCAGATCCGGGAACGCTTCGGGGCGTACGAGTCGATGATGGCGACCCTGGAGAAGGACGGCATCGAGGCGCAGGACGAGGCGCTCAAGGACATCTACCGCAAGCTGCGTCCGGGTGAGCCGCCGACGGCCGAGGCCGGACAGGGGCTGCTCGACAACTTCTACTTCAACCCCAAGCGCTACGACCTCGCCAAGGTCGGCCGCTACAAGATCAACAAAAAGCTGGGCACCTCGTACGAGCTGACCCAGAGCACCATCACGATCGACGACATCGTCAACACGATCGAGTACGTCGTACGGCTGCACGCCGGCGAGGCCGAGTTCAGCGCCCCGGGGTGCGAGCCGGTCCCGATCGAGACCGACGACATCGACCACTTCGGCAACCGCCGGCTGCGCACCGTGGGCGAGCTGATCCAGAACCAGATCCGCACCGGCCTGTCCCGCATGGAGCGCGTCGTTCGTGAGCGGATGACGACCCAGGACGTCGAGGCGATCACGCCGCAGACCCTGATCAACATCCGGCCGGTCGTCGCCTCCATCAAGGAGTTCTTCGGCACCAGCCAGCTCTCCCAGTTCATGGACCAGACCAACCCGCTGGCCGGGCTGACCCACAAGCGCCGGCTCTCCGCGCTCGGCCCTGGCGGGCTCTCGCGGGAGCGGGCCGGGTTCGAGGTCCGTGACGTGCACCCGTCGCACTACGGGCGGATGTGCCCGATCGAGACGCCGGAAGGGCCGAACATCGGCCTGATCGGCTCGCTCGCCACCTATGCGCGGGTGAACGCGTTCGGCTTCGTCGAGACGCCGTACCGCAACGTCGAGAACGGCCGGGTCACCGACCGGATCGACTACCTGACCGCGGACGAGGAGGACCGCTTCGTCATCGCGCAGGCCAACGCGCCGCTCAATGACGACGGCACCTTCAGCGAGGACCGTGTCCTGGTGCGCACCCGTGGCGGCGAGGTCGAGTTCTTCCAGGCCGGCGACGTCGACTACATGGACGTCAGCCCGCGCCAGATGGTCTCGGTCGCCACCGCGATGATCCCGTTCCTGGAGCACGACGACGCCAACCGGGCGCTCATGGGCTCGAACATGCAGCGCCAGTCGGTGCCGCTGCTGCGCAGCGAGGCGCCGCTGGTCGGCACCGGCATGGAGTACCGCGCCGCGACCGACGCCGGTGACGTCGTACGCGCCGAACTCGGCGGGGTCGTCTCGGAGGTGTCCGCCGACGAGGTCACGGTGTCCCAGGACGACGGGATCTCGCGCAGCTACCGGCTGCAGAAGTTCCGCCGCTCCAACCAGGGCACCAGCTACAACCAGCGCCCGATCGTCGACGAGGGCGACCGGGTCGAGACCGGTCAGGTGCTGGCGGACGGGCCGTGCACGGACCAGGGCGAGATGGCCCTGGGTCGCAACCTGCTCGTCGCGTTCATGCCGTGGGAGGGCCACAACTACGAGGACGCGATCATCCTCTCGCAGCGCATCGTCCAGGACGACGTGCTGAGCTCGATCCACATCGACGAGCACGAGGTCGACGCGCGCGACACCAAGCTCGGCCCCGAGGAGATCACCCGGGACATCCCGAACGTCTCCGAGGAGGTGCTCGCCGACCTTGACGAGCGCGGCATCATCCGGATCGGTGCGGACGTCGTCACCGGCGACGTGCTGGTCGGCAAGGTGACCCCGAAGGGCGAGACGGAGCTCACCCCGGAGGAGCGCCTGCTGCGGGCGATCTTCGGTGAGAAGGCCCGGGAGGTCCGCGACACCTCGCTGAAGGTCTCGCACGGCGGCGACGGCAAGGTCATCGGCGTCCGCGTCTTCGACCGCGAGGAGGGCGACGAGCTTCCCCCGGGCGTCAACCGCCTGGTACGGGTCTACATCGCCCAGAAGCGCAAGATCCAGGACGGGGACAAGCTCGCCGGCCGCCACGGCAACAAGGGCGTCATCGCCAAGATCCTGCCGGTGGAGGACATGCCGTTCCTCGAGGACGGCACGCCGGTCGACATCATCCTGAACCCGCTGGGTGTCCCCGGCCGGATGAACGTCGGGCAGGTCATGGAGACCCACCTCGGCTGGGTCGCGAAGACCGGCTGGGAGGTAGACGGCTCGCCGGAGTGGGCCGAGCTGCTCGCGCCCGAGGCGCGCAGCGGCGCACCGGGCACCAAGGTCGCCACGCCGGTGTTCGACGGCGCCCGCGAGTCCGAGATCACCGGGCTGCTCGGGTCTACGCTCCGGCGCCCGGACGGCACCCGGCTGGTGGGAGGGGACGGCAAGGCGCGGCTGATGGACGGTCGCACCGGAGAGCCGTTCCCGTCGCCGGTCTCGGTCGGCTACATCTACATCCTGAAGCTGCTGCACCTGGTCGACGACAAGATCCACGCCCGTTCGACCGGCCCGTACTCGATGATCACCCAGCAGCCGCTGGGCGGCAAGGCGCAGTTCGGTGGCCAGCGGTTCGGCGAGATGGAGGTGTGGGCGCTCGAGGCGTACGGCGCGGCGTACGCGCTGCGGGAGCTGCTCACGATCAAGAGTGACGACGTCCTGGGCCGCGTGAAGGTCTACGAGGCGATCGTGAAGGGGGACAACATCCCCCACCCGGGCATCCCGGAATCGTTCCGGGTGCTCATCAAGGAGATGCAGTCCCTGTCGCTCAACGTCGAAGTCCTCGCGGGCGACGGCGTCGCGATCGAGATGCGGGACGCGGAGGACGAGGTCTACCGCGCCGCCGAGGAACTGGGCATCGACCTGTCCCGGCGCGAGCCGAGCAGCGTCGAGGAGGTCTGAGGGTCGCAGCCGGTCCGCACCGCGGACCGGCTGCCCCACCGCGACCACCTGACGGACCACTAAAGCAAGGACACACAGAGTGCTTGACGTCAACTACTTCGACAAGCTGAGCATCGGCCTCGCCACTGCCGACGACATCCGTACCTGGTCGCACGGCGAGGTGAAGAAGCCGGAGACCATCAACTACCGCACTCTCAAGCCGGAGAAGGACGGGCTCTTCTGCGAGAAGATCTTCGGTCCTACCCGGGACTGGGAGTGCTACTGCGGCAAGTACAAGCGGGTTCGCTTCAAGGGCATCATCTGCGAGCGTTGCGGCGTCGAGGTGACCCGCGCCAAGGTGCGCCGGGAGCGGATGGGTCACATCGAGCTCGCCGCGCCGGTCACCCACATCTGGTACTTCAAGGGCGTCCCCAGCCGCCTCGGCTACCTGCTCGACCTGGCGCCGAAGGACCTCGAGAAGGTCATCTACTTCGCCGCGTACATGATCACAAGCGTCGACGAGGAAGCCCGGCACCGCGACCTGCCCTCGCTGGAGAGCAAGATCTCTGTCGAGAAGCAGCAGCTGACCAACCGGCGCGACGACGACGTGAACAAGCGCGCTGCGAAGCTCGAGGCGGACCTGGCGGCGCTCGAGGCCGAGGGCGCCAAGAGCGACCAGCGCCGCAAGGTGCGCGAGTCGGCGGAGCGCGAGATGGCGCAGATCCGCCGGCGCGCGGACGCCGAGGTGGACCGGCTGGACCGGGTCTTCGACCGGTTCAAGAGCCTGAAGGTCCAGGACCTCGAGGGCGAGGAGATGCTCTACCGGGAGATGCGTGACCGGTACGGGCGCTACTTCAAGGGCGGCATGGGCGCTGCGGCGATCCAGGACCGGCTCGAGAACTTCGACCTCGCTGGTGAGGCGGAGGCGCTGCGGGAGGTCGTGCACACCGGCAAGGGTCAGCGCAAGACGCGTGCGCTCAAGCGGCTCAAGGTCGTCTCGGCGTTCCTGCAGACCCGCAACTCGCCGATGGGCATGGTGCTCGACTGCGTACCGGTCATCCCGCCGGACCTGCGCCCCATGGTGCAGCTCGACGGCGGCCGGTTCGCGACGTCGGACCTCAACGACCTCTACCGCCGGGTGATCAACCGCAACAACCGGCTCAAGCGGCTGCTCGACCTCGGCGCACCCGAGATCATCGTCAACAACGAGAAGCGCATGCTGCAGGAGGCCGTCGACGCGCTGTTCGACAACGGCCGCCGCGGCCGGCCGGTCACCGGACCGGGCAACCGCCCGCTCAAGTCGCTCTCCGACATGCTCAAGGGCAAGCAGGGCCGGTTCCGCCAGAACCTGCTCGGCAAGCGCGTCGACTACTCGGGCCGTTCGGTGATCGTCGTCGGCCCGCAGCTCAAGCTGCACCAGTGCGGGCTGCCCAAGGCGATGGCGCTGGAGCTGTTCAAGCCGTTCGTCATGAAGCGGCTGGTCGACCTCAACCACGCCCAGAACATCAAGTCCGCGAAGCGGATGGTCGAGCGTTCCCGCTCGGTCGTGTGGGACGTGCTCGAGGAGGTCATCACCGAGCACCCGGTGCTGCTCAACCGCGCGCCGACACTGCACCGCCTCGGCATCCAGGCGTTCGAGCCGCAGCTCATCGAGGGCAAGGCGATCCAGATCCACCCGCTGGTCTGCACCGCGTTCAACGCGGACTTCGACGGTGACCAGATGGCGGTGCACCTGCCGCTGTCGGCCGAGGCCCAGGCCGAGGCGCGGATCCTGATGCTGTCGAGCAACAACATCCTGTCCCCCGCGGACGGCCGGCCGGTCACGGCCCCGACCCAGGACATGGTGCTCGGTATCAACTTCCTCACCTCCGAGCGGGAGGGCAGCCCGGGGGAGGGCAACGCCTACTCGTCGGTCGGCGAGGCGCTGATGGCGTTCGACAACGGTGAGATCAGCCTGCAGTCCAAGGTCAAGATCCGGTTCAACGACGAGCGGCCGCCGCTGGGGTGGACGCCGGAGGGCGGCTGGCCGACCGAGGACGGCTGGACGGAGGGTGCTTCGTTCATCCTCGAGACCACCCTCGGGCGGGCGCTGTTCAACGAGGCGCTGCCGCTGTGGTACCCGTTCGTGAACATCGAGGTCGACAAGCGCGAGCTCGGCCGGATCGTCAACGACCTGTCCGAGCGGTACGAGAAGGCGCAGGTCTCCGCGACGCTCGACGGGCTCAAGGCGGCCGGCTTCCGCTGGGCGACCCGTTCCGGGGTGACGATCTCGATCGAGGACGTCATCACGCCCCCGCAGAAGGACGAGGTGCTCGCCGACGCCGAGGTCAAGGCGGCCAAGGTGCAGGACCAGTACGAGAAGGGCCTGATCACCGACCTCGAGCGCCGCCAGGAGCTCATCGAGATCTGGAACCGCGCCACCGACCAGGTCGACCACGCGATGCGGGCGCGCTTCCCGCGCACCAACCCGGTGTTCATGATGGTCAACTCCGGGGCGCGCGGTAACTGGATGCAGGTCCGCCAGATCGCCGGTATGCGCGGTCTCGTCGCGAACCCGAAGGGCGAGATCATCCCGCGCCCGATCAAGGCCAACTTCCGCGAGGGACTGTCGGTCGTCGAGTACTTCATCGCGACCCACGGCGCGCGCAAGGGGCTGGCCGACACGGCGCTGCGTACGGCCGACTCGGGCTACCTGACGCGGCGGCTCGTCGACGTCAGCCAGGACGTCATCGTGCGCGAGGTGGACTGCGGGACCGACCGCGGCCTCGCCACGGTCGTCGGCGAGAGCGGGCCGGACGGGACGCTGCAGCGTGCCGACAACGTGGAGACCACGGCGGTCTCGCGGCTCACGGCCGAGGACGTCGTCGTCGACGGTGAGGTGATCCTGGCGGCCGGCACCGAGATCGGGCTCGCGCAGGTCGACGCGTTGATCGCGGCCGGAGTCACCGAGGTCAAGGCGCGCTCGGTGCTCACATGCGAGAGCAAGGTGGGAACCTGCGCGGCCTGCTACGGCCGCTCGCTCGCGACCGGCAAGCTGGTCGACGTGGGCGAGGCGATCGGCATCATCGCCGCGCAGTCCATCGGCGAGCCCGGTACGCAGCTGACGATGCGGACGTTCCACACCGGCGGTGTCGCGGGTGAGGACATCACCCACGGCCTACCGCGTGTCGTCGAGCTGTTCGAGGCGCGCACGCCCAAGGGCGTGGCACCGATCAGCGAGGCGGCCGGGCGGGTGCGCATCGACGACACCGACAAGGTCCGCAAGGTGATCGTCACCCCGGACGACGGTTCGGAGGAGATGCCCTACACCGTCTCGAAGCGGGCCCGGTTGCTCGTCGAGGACGGCGACCACATCGGCGTCGGCGACAAGCTGGTGCAGGGTGCGGTCGACCCCAAGCAGGTGCTGCGCATCCAGGGTCAGCGCCAGGTGCAGCTGCACCTGGTGGCCGAGGTGCAGGAGGTCTACCGCAGCCAGGGTGTGTCGCTGCACGACAAGCACATCGAGACGATCGTCCGCCAGATGCTCAAGCGGGTGACGATCATCGAGGGTGGGGACACCGAGTATCTGCCCGGTGAGCTCGTCGAGCGCACGCTGTTCGAGGCGGAGAACCGCCGGGTCGTCGCTGACGGTGGTCAGCCGGCGTCCGCGCGGCCCGAGCTGATGGGCATCACCAAGGCCTCGCTCGCCACCGAGTCGTGGCTGTCGGCGGCCTCGTTCCAGGAGACGACCCGGGTCCTGACCGAAGCGGCGATCCACGCCAAGTCCGACCCGCTGCTGGGGCTCAAGGAGAACGTCATCCTCGGCAAGCTGATCCCGGCCGGGACCGGGATGCCGCTGTACCGCAATGTCAAGGTCGAACCGACCGAGGAGGCGAAGGCGGCGATGTACGCCTCGCTCTCGGCCTACGACGACCTCGACTACGGCACCTTCGGCACCGGCGGCGGTCAGGCGGTCGCACTCGAGGAGTACGACTTCGGCGGCTATACGGGGTGAAGCCCAGCGAAGCCGAGACATGCTCTTCCGTCTCGGCTTCCGAGCCCCAGCCCCGTTCGGGACCGAGCGCAGCGAGGTCCCGATACCGGGCGAAGCCGCTGGGCTGATCGCCTCGACGGAAGTCCCCACCGGTCACGACCGGTGGGGACTTCCGCGTCCCAGGGCGCGGTGAGCGGATGCGGGAGCGCCACGCCTGTCCGATCATGAACGGGTGTCGAAGCCGCGGGACCGACACCTGCGTCGGGTCGTGGTGCCCGGCGCACTCGCCGTTGCGCTGCTGACCGGCTGCGCCGGTCCGACCCTGGACGCCGGCAGCTACCGGCAGGCTGCGCTGCACACGACGATCGACCTCGCCTCCGCGGTCGCGACCGCGGAGCTGGCGACCCGGCTCGAGCTCACGGGCCGCAGCCTGGCGCCGGTGACCTCCGAGGTGGTCAGCGCCGCCGAGGACGATGGCAGTTCGATCGCGGAGTCCTTCACGAGCCGGCAGCCCCCCGACGAGGACAGCCGCGCGCTGTTCTCCCAGCTCGACGACGTCGTGACCGCTGCGACGGACGCCCTCACGGCGCTGCGCATGGCACTCGGCCTCGGCAACCAGGCGGGGGTGCGCCAGGCGCTGGACGAGTTGCAGCGCGCCCGCGCGGCGCTCGTCGGCTGGCAGGAGCGGCTGCAATGAGCGGGCGACGACGGTGAAGAAGGCACTCGGCCTGACGCTGGGTGTCATGACGGCCATCGGCGGGTTCGTCGACATCGGCAACATCGTCACCTCGGGGATCACCGGTGCCCGGTACGGGATGACGCTGGCGTGGGCTGTCGTGCTGGGGACCATCGCGATGGCGGTGTTCGGCGAGATGGCCGGCCGGGTCGCGGCCGTCGCACACCGACCCGTCTACCACGTCGTACGGGAACGACTCGGAGTCCGTGCGTCCATGCTGAACGCGTCGAGCTCGGTCGTCCTCAACGTGTTGACGGTCGCCGCCGAGATCGGCGGCACGGCCCTCGTCCTGCAGCTCGCCACCGGCGTGCCGTACCTGCTGTGGGTGCCGCTCGTGGCGGCGGCCGCCTGGCTGGTCGTATGGCGCATGCCGTTCCAGCGCATGGAACGCGTGCTCGGCCTGCTGGGCCTGTCCATGCTCGTCTTCGTCGTCGCGCTCTTCTGGCTCCCGACGGACTGGGCTGCGCTGTGGGACCAGACGATCCACCCAGCGATCCCTGCGGAGCAAGCGGCTCCGACGTGGTGGTTCTACGCGATCTCCCTCATCGGTGCCTGCCTCGTGCCCTACCAGGTGATCTTCTTCTCCTCCGGTGGCCGCGAGGAGCACTGGAGCATCAAGGACCTGCGGGAGATGCGGCTCAACACGTTCCTCGGCTTCCCGTTCGGGGGGCTGCTGAGCCTGGCGCTCATGGCGGTCGCCGTGCCCGTCCTGCGACCGCTCGGGATCCAGGTGAACCATGTCGGCCAGGCGGCGCTGCCGGTGGCTGTCGCCTTCGGCGGCATCGGCCTGGCCATCGCGCTGTTCTCGTTCCTCGTCGCGACGTTCGCCGCGGCGGCCGAGTCCACGCTGTCCACCGGATACGCGGTCGCGCAGTACTTCGGGTGGAGCTGGGGCAAGGCGCGGCCGCCGGTCGGTGCCGCCCGATTCCAGTTCGTCTGCCTCGCCACGGTCGTGGCGGCTGCGGGGACGGTGCTGACGACGATCGACCCGATCACGATCACGATCGTGTCGGTCGTGCTGGGAGCCGCTGCCATCCCGCTGACGTACTTCCCGGTCCTCGTGGTCGCCAATGACCGGCGCTACCTCGGCGAGCACGTCAACGGCGTCGTCACCAACACCCTCGGCACGGTGCTGCTGGTCGTGATGGTCGTCGTGGCGCTGGTGACCGTGCCGCTGCTGCTACTGACCCGGGCCGGCCAGTGACCCGGCAGGAAGGTGAGGACGACATGACCGACTGGGCGCACCACCGCTTCACCGCCAACGACCTGCTGCTGGACCGGCAGCTGGTCGATTCGCGCGGCATGATGGCCGGACGCATCGACGACCTCGAGCTCAGCGACCCGGAGCCCGATCCCGCCGGGGGCGGCAGCGCCGCCCGCGCCCCGGTGCTGACGGCGCTGCTGTGCGGACCGATCGCGTACGGGCCGCGGCTCGGGGGTCGGCTCGGCACCTGGTGGGCCGCGACCGGGCGCCGCTTGCGCGGGGACGGCGACGGTTACCCGTGCCGGATACCGCTTTCGCTGGTGGCCCGGGTCGACCGGATGCAGGTGCGCCTCACCTCGCCGCGCGAGCTCCTGCCCTCCTACCGACTGCGCGCGTGGGTGGCGGACAAGGTCATCGCCCCGCTGCCCGGGAGCGGGCGATGAGAGCAGCCGAGCTCATCGGGTCGCGCGTCGTCGATGCCGACGGTACGCAGGTCGGGGTGGTGCACGACCTGCACTTCCGGCTCATCGGGCGGCCCGACGGCGAGGTGGAGTGCGAACTGGACATGGTGGAGTGCGGCGGGATCGCCGTCGGCCACCGCCTGGGGTACGGGCACGCCGAGATGACCGGGCCGTGGCCGATCCCAAGACTGTTCCGACTGCTGAGCCGCCGCTCGCTCGTGTTCGGCTGGAGCGACGTCGCACGGCTGCAGCCCCGGCTGATCGTGCTCCGGGTGCGCCGCGCGGACCTGGCGCGCCGACCGGTGCGAGGAGAGGAGTCGGCATGACCCAGACCGGAGGCCTGGTGGTGCTCGCAGCGTGGGCGATCTTCCTGGCCCTGCTCGGCCTGCTCGGGTTCTGGGTGCTGCGTGGCGTGTCCGACCCGGACAGCGATGCGCGGCGCCACGACGCGCAACGCGGCAGGCGGCGACCGTGAGACCACGGTCGGGAGCGGTTTCCGGCATGCTGGTCGCCATGAGCGAGCAGGAGCCCGAGGCCGGCGTCGTGCCACCCGAACCTCCGGGGTCCCCGGTCCCTCCGGTCGAGCCTGAGCCGTCCCCGCCCGCCCCGGGGCCGCAGCCGCCGTCGCCCGAACCGCCGCCAGACCCGGCGCCCACCCCGCCGCCGGCGCCGCCGCCGGCGCCGCCGCCGGCCCCGCCACCGCCGCCGCAGCCAGGCCCCGCGACGGGCGCGACGTACCCGTACGCCAGTGGGCCGACCCAGCCGGTGACCGGCTATGGCACCCAGTACGGTCAGCCCATGGCGTACCAGCCCCCGCAAGCGGTCCCGAGAAACTCCAACGACGCCGTCGTGGCGCTGGTGCTCTCGATCTGCTCCTGGGTGTTCTGCCCGGTCGTGCTCGCGATCGTCGCGATCGTCTTCGCGAACCGCGCGAAGCGGGAGATCGACTCCTCGGGCGGCTGGGTAACCGGCGACGGAATGGTCACCGCCGCGAAGGTCATCTCGTGGATCAACATCGGCGTGTACCTCGTCGGACTGGTCTTCGTCGTCATCGCGCTGATCATCGCGGCGGCGAGCTCGACGAGCGTGTCCGTCCACTGACGCACCCGCTCCGCGCCGCGCGGAAGGCGGTGCCGGGATCGCTCCGCCGCCGTTTTGACCTCGCCCGAGGCGGCGACTAGGCTGGTCCACCGTGCCCGGGGCCTCCGGGTGCCGCTGCGCGGGCCGCGCTCCTGTGGGTCGGTCACGTGCTCCCCCTCGACGTCACGGCTGCAGCCGGACCCGGGCCACCGGGACCGTCGCGACACGCCCGACCTCGGGGGTCGGAGCCGAAGCCGCGGTGGAGGACCGAGACGAGACCCGCAAGAGACGAACACGGAGACCGCGTGCCCACGATCCAGCAGCTGGTCCGCAAGGGCCGGCAGGACAAGCTCTCGAAGAACAAGACCCCGGCGCTCAAGGGCAGCCCGCAGCGTCGTGGGGTCTGCACGCGGGTCTACACGACGACGCCGAAGAAGCCGAACTCGGCACTGCGCAAGGTCGCGCGGGTGCGGCTGACCAGCCAGATCGAGGTCACGGCGTACATCCCCGGTGTCGGCCACAACCTGCAGGAGCACTCGATCGTGCTGGTGCGCGGCGGCCGCGTGAAGGACCTGCCCGGCGTCCGCTACAAGATCATCCGTGGCGCGCTGGACACCCAGGGCGTGAAGAACCGCAAGCAGGCACGCAGCCGGTACGGCGCGAAGAAGGAGAAGAGCTGATGCCGCGCAAGGGCCCCGCTCCCAAGCGCCCGGTCGTCGTCGACCCGGTCTACGGTTCCCCGCTGGTCACCCAGCTGATCAACAAGGTGCTGCTGAGCGGCAAGAAGTCGACGGCCGAGCGGATCGTCTACGGCGCGCTCGAGGGGTGCCGGGAGAAGTCCGGCGCCGACCCCGTCGTCACGCTCAAGCGCGCGATGGACAACGTCCGGCCCACGCTGGAGGTCAAGAGCCGTCGCGTCGGCGGCGCCACCTACCAGGTGCCCGTCGAGGTCCGTCCCGGGCGGGCCACGACGCTCGCGCTGCGCTGGCTGGTGTCGTTCTCCCGGCAGCGCCGGGAGAAGACGATGACCGAACGGCTCATGAACGAGCTCCTCGACGCCAGCAACGGGCTGGGCGCGAGCGTCAAGCGCCGCGAGGACATGCACAAGATGGCCGAGAGCAACCGCGCCTTCGCCCACTACCGCTGGTAACCCCTGACCCCCTCCCTTTTCACCCAGTCACCCAGTACGGAGAAACCGCAGTGTCGACCCAGACCGCCATCGACCTCGCCAAGGTCCGCAACATCGGGATCATGGCGCACATCGACGCGGGCAAGACCACGACCACTGAGCGGATCTTGTTCTACACCGGCGTCAACTACAAGATCGGCGAGACGCACGAGGGCTCGGCGACCACCGACTGGATGGAGCAGGAGCAGGAGCGCGGCATCACGATCACCTCGGCCGCGGTGACCTGTCACTGGAACGACACCCAGATCAACCTCATCGACACGCCCGGGCACGTCGACTTCACCGTCGAGGTGGAGCGCAACCTGCGGGTGCTCGACGGCGCGGTCGCGGTCTTCGACGGCGTCGCCGGTGTGGAGCCGCAGTCGGAGACGGTGTGGCGCCAGGCCGACCGGTACAACGTGCCGCGGATCTGCTTCGTCAACAAGCTCGACCGCACCGGCGCGGAGTTCCACCGGTGCGTCGACATGATCGTCACCCGGCTCGGTGCCGTCCCGCTCGTGCTGCAGCTGCCGGTCGGTGCCGAGGCGGACTTCCGCGGCGTCGTCGACCTGGTGCGCATGAAGGCGCTCATCTGGCCCGAGGACACCAAGAAGGGCGAGGAGTACGACGTCGTCGACATCCCCGCCACCCACACCGAGGCGGCGCGCGAGTGGCGCGACAAGCTGCTCGAGACGCTCGCCGAGGCCGACGACGACATGATGGAGAAGTACCTCGAGGGCGAGGAGCCCACCGAGGCCGAGCTGCGTGCCGGTATCCGGCGGGCCACCATCGCGAGCAAGCTGACCCCGGTGCTCACCGGCAGCGCGTTCAAGAACAAGGGTGTCCAGCCGCTGCTTGACGCGATCGTCGACTACCTTCCCTCGCCGCTGGACATCGACGCGATCGAGGGCCACAAGGTCGGCGACCCGGAGGTCGTCGTGCGCCGCAAGCCGAGCGAGGCCGAGCCGTTCTCCGGGCTGGCGTTCAAGATCATGACCGACCCGCACCTGGGCAAGCTCACGTACGTCCGGGTCTACTCCGGTGTGCTCGAGTCCGGCACCGCCGTGCTCAACACGGTCAAGGGCCGCAAGGAGCGCATCGGAAAGATCTACCGGATGCACGCGAACAAGCGCACCGAGATCGCCCGGGTCGGGGCCGGCGACATCGTCGCGGTCATGGGACTGAAGGACACGACGACCGGTGAGACGCTCGCGGACGCCGCGAACCCGGTGATCCTGGAGTCGATGGACTTCCCGGCGCCCGTCATCCACGTCGCGATCGAGCCCAAGAGCAAGGCCGACCAGGAGAAGCTCGGGACCGCGATCCAGCGGCTCTCCGACGAGGACCCGACCTTCAGCGTCCGCACCGACGAGGAGACCGGCCAGACCGTGATCTCCGGCATGGGCGAGCTGCACCTCGAGGTCCTCGTGGACCGGATGCGCCGCGAGTTCAACGTCGAGGCGAACGTCGGCAAGCCGCAGGTCGCCTACCGCGAGACGATCACCAAGAAGGTCGACAAGGTCGACTACACCCACAAGAAGCAGACCGGTGGGTCCGGCCAGTTCGCCAAGGTGCAGATCGACATCGAACCGTCGGTCGGCGAGGGCGAAGGCGGCTACGAGTTCGTCAACGCCGTCACCGGTGGACGGATCCCGCGCGAGTACATCCCGTCGGTCGACGCCGGCTGCCAGGAGGCCATGGAGAACGGCGTGCTCGCCGGGTTCCCCATGGTCGACGTCAAGGTGACCCTGCGCGACGGCCAGTACCACGAGGTGGACTCCTCCGAGCTCGCCTTCAAGATCGCCGGTTCGATGGCGTTCAAGGAGGCGGCCCGCCGGGCGACGCCGGTGCTGCTCGAACCCATGATGGCCGTCGAGGTGACGACCCCCGAGGACTTCATGGGCGAGGTCATCGGCGACCTCAACAGCCGGCGCGGCCAGATCCAGGCCATGGACGAACGGGCCGGATCCCGCCTCGTCACCGCGCTCGTGCCCCTCTCGGAGATGTTCGGCTACGTCGGGGACCTCCGCAGCAAGACGCAGGGCCGCGCGAGCTACAGCATGCAGTTCGACTCGTACGCCCAGGTTCCGACCAACGTGGCCACCGAGATCATCGCGAAGGCACGGGGCGAGTAGTCCCCTTCGCGAGAGACCCATCCGCACGACCGCACCACCTGCACCGCCGGAAAGACCTGCACTACAGCACCACCCCAGACCATCGGGATCACGTCGCACGGCGTGCCCACCACTGTCACGAGGAGATACCAGTGGCGAAGGCGAAGTTCGAGCGGACCAAGCCGCACGTCAACATCGGCACCATCGGTCACATCGACCACGGCAAGACGACGCTGACGGCGGCGATCACCAAGGTCCTGCACGACAAGTACCCCGACCTGAACGAGGCGTCGGCGTTCGACCAGATCGACAAGGCTCCCGAGGAGCGCCAGCGCGGCATCACGATCTCGATCTCGCACGTCGAGTACCAGACCGAGAAGCGCCACTACGCGCACGTCGACTGCCCGGGCCACGCCGACTACATCAAGAACATGATCACCGGTGCTGCCCAGATGGACGGTGCGATCCTGGTGGTCGCGGCGACCGACGGTCCGATGCCGCAGACCAAGGAGCACGTGCTGCTCGCCCGCCAGGTCGGTGTGCCGGCGATCGTCGTCGCGCTGAACAAGTGCGACATGGTCGACGACGAGGAGATCCTCGAGCTCGTCGAGCTCGAGGTGCGCGAGCTGCTCAGCTCGTACGAGTTCCCGGGTGACGACCTGCCGGTCGTGCGGGTCGCGGCCTACCCGGCGCTGCAGGGCGACACCAAGTGGGCCGACGCCGTCCTCGAGCTGATGAACGCGGTCGACGAGTACATCCCGACGCCCGAGCGCGAGGTCGACAAGCCGTTCCTGATGCCGGTGGAGGACGTGTTCACCATCACCGGTCGCGGCACGGTCGTGACCGGCCGCATTGAGCGCGGGATCATCAAGGTCAACGAGGAAGTCGAGATCGTCGGCATCCGCCCCGAGACCACCAAGACGACCGTCACCGGTGTGGAGATGTTCCGCAAGCTGCTCGACGAGGGCCAGGCCGGCGAGAACGTCGGCGTGCTGCTGCGCGGGACGAAGCGTGACGACGTCGAGCGCGGTCAGGTGCTCTGCAAGCCGGGCTCGATCACGCCCCACACCGAGTTCGAGGGCCAGGTCTACATCCTGTCCAAGGACGAGGGCGGGCGGCACACGCCGTTCTTCAACAACTACCGTCCGCAGTTCTACTTCCGGACCACGGACGTCACCGGCGTGGTGACCCTGCCCGAGGGCACCGAGATGGTGATGCCCGGTGACAACACCGAGATGAAGGTCGAGCTGATCCAGCCGATCGCGATGGACGAAGGCCTGAACTTCGCGATCCGCGAGGGCGGCCGTACCGTCGGCGCGGGCAAGGTAACGAAGATCAACAAGTAGGCCGTTCGGTCACCGGCCGGGTCCGCTCGCGGGCCCGGCCGGCCCGACAGTCAGACGCACCGCCGCGCACCGCGGCACCGACCCACCGGCGTGAACGACCGTAAAGGACACGAAAACCCATGGCGGGACAGAAGATCCGCATCAGGCTCAAGGCCTATGACCACGAGGTCATCGACAGCTCGGCACGCAAGATCGTCGAGACGGTGACGCGTACCGGTGCGTCGGTCGCCGGGCCGGTGCCGCTGCCGACCGAGAAGAACGTGTTCTGCGTCATCCGTTCACCGCACAAGTACAAGGACAGCCGCGAGCAGTTCGAGATGCGCACCCACAAGCGCCTCATCGACATCCTCGACCCGACGCCGAAGACGGTCGACTCGCTGATGCGCCTGGACCTGCCGGCGGGCGTCGACATCGAGATCAAGCTGTAGGGACGACACACCAATGAGCACACCATTCACGGGGTTGCTGGGCGAGAAGCTCGGCATGACCCAGGTGTGGGACGAGAACAACCGCGTCGTCCCCGTCACCGTGGTCAAGGCCGGCCCGTGCGTCGTGACCCAGGTCAAGACCCCCGAGACCGACGGCTACGACGCCGTCCAGATCGCGTACGGCGCGATCGACCCGCGCAAGGTCACCAAGCCCGTCGCCGGCCACTTCGCCAAGGCGGGCGTGCCGCCGCGCCGTCACCTCGTCGAGCTGCGGACCGACGGCAGCCAGGAGTACACGGTCGGCCAGGAGCTGGCCGTTGACACCTTCGAGGCCGGGCAGCTGGTCGACGTCGTGGGCACCACCAAGGGCAAGGGCTTCGCCGGTGTCATGAAGCGCCACGGCTTCGGCGGCGTGAGCGCGTCGCACGGCGCGCACCGCAACCACCGCAAGCCCGGGTCGATCGGCGGCTGCGCCACCCCCGGCCGCGTGTTCAAGGGGATGCGGATGGCCGGCCGGATGGGCGGGGTGCGGCAGTCGACGCAGAACCTGCTCGTGCAGGGCGTCGACGCGGACAACGGACTGCTGCTCATCAAGGGCGCGATCCCCGGCCCGCGCGGCGGACTGGTCCTGGTGCGCACCACCGCGAAGGGAGGATCCCGATGACGAGCACGACCGTGGACAACGGGACCGACGTCGCCGCAGCGCCGGCGGTCGTCGACGTGCACACCCCGGACGGTGGGACGGACGGCCAGGCCGAGCTGCCCGCGCACCTGTTCGACGTCCAGGTGAACGTGCCGCTCATCCACCAGGTGGTGGTGGCACAGCTGGCCGCCGCGCGGCAGGGCACGCACGACACCAAGACGCGCGGCGAGGTTCGCGGTGGTGGACGCAAGCCGTACCGGCAGAAGGGCACCGGTCGCGCCCGGCAGGGTTCGATCCGTGCGCCGCAGTTCACCGGTGGCGGCACGGTCCACGGACCGACGCCCCGCGACTACGCGCAGCGGACGCCGAAGAAGATGAAGGCGGCCGCGCTGCGCGGAGCGCTCTCCGACCGGGCGCGCGGCGGCCGGGTCCACGTCGTGTCCGGGCTGCTCGCCGGCGACACCCCGTCGACCAAGGACGCGCTGGCGGCCCTGGCGCGGGTGTCCGAGCGCAAGCACCTGCTCGTGGTGCTCGAACGTGGCGACGACACGACCTGGCGCTCGCTGCGCAACGCCCCGCAGGTTCACCTGCTGGCCGTCGACCAGCTCAACACGTACGACGTGCTGGTGAGCGACGACGTCGTGTTCACACGCGGCGCGCTGGAGGCGTTCGTCGCCGGGCCGCCGTCCGGCAAGGGCGCGAAGGCCGTCGCCAGCTCGACCGAGGTCGACGCACCCGAAGGGAGCTCCTCATGAACAAGATCGCCGACCCGCGCGACATCCTGCTCGCGCCGGTGATCTCGGAGAAGAGCTACGGGCTGCTCGACGAGAACAAGTACACGTTCATCGTCGCTCCGGACGCCAACAAGACCCAGATCAAGATCGCTGTGGAGCAGGTCTTCGGCGTGACGGTGACCGGTGTGAACACCGCGAACCGGCAGGGCAAGCGGGTGCGTACCCGCTTCGGGTACGGACGGCGCAAGAACACCAAGCGCGCGATCGTCAGCCTGGCGCAGGGCGACCGCATCGACATCTTCGGCGGACCGGTCTCCTGACCACCCGCGAGATCTGACGAGAACTGACGAGGAAGAACCTCCATGGGAATCCGAAAGTACAAGCCGACCACCCCGGGGCGTCGCGGCTCCAGCGTGGCCGACTTCGTCGAGATCACGCGGTCGACGCCGGAGAAGTCGCTCGTCCGTCCGCTGCCCAAGAAGGGCGGACGCAACAACACCGGCCGCATCACGACGCGCCACCAGGGCGGCGGGCACAAGCGGGCGTACCGGGTCATCGACTTCCGCCGGGCGGACAAGGACGGCGTGCCGGCGAAGGTCGCGCACATCGAGTACGACCCGAACCGCACCGCCCGGATCGCGCTGCTGCACTACGCGGACGGCGCGAAGCGCTACATCGTGGCCCCGGACCGGCTGCGTCAAGGTGACGTCGTCGAGACCGGGCCGAGCTCGGACATCAAGCCGGGCAACAACCTGCCGCTGCGGAACATCCCGCTCGGCACGGTGGTTCACGCCGTCGAGCTCCGGCCCGGCGGCGGGGCGAAGATCGCGCGCTCGGCAGGCGCCAGCATCCAGCTGGTCGCCAAGGAGGGCGGCATGGCGCAGCTGCGCCTGCCCTCCGGCGAGATCCGCAACGTGGACGCCCGGTGCCGGGCGACGGTGGGCGAGGTCGGCAACGCCGAGCAGAGCAACATCGACTGGGGCAAGGCCGGCCGGATGCGCTGGAAGGGCAAGCGCCCCAGCGTCCGCGGCGTCGCCATGAACCCGGTCGACCACCCGCACGGCGGCGGTGAGGGCAAGACCTCTGGCGGTCGCCACCCGGTCAACCCGAAGGGCCGGCCCGAGGGCCGCACCCGTTCGGCGAACAAGGCCAGCAACAAGTTCATCGTCCGTCGCCGCAAGTCCGGCAAGAAGCGCTGAGGGGATAGCCGAGCATGCCTCGCAGTCTCAAGAAGGGTCCCTTCGTGGACGGCCACCTCGCCAAGAAGGTCGAGGACCAGAACACCAAGGGCACACGCAACGTCATCAAGACGTGGTCACGGCGATCCATGATCGTCCCGGACATGCTCGGGCACACGATCGCGGTGCACGACGGACGCAAGCACGTGCCGGTGTTCATCACCGAGAACATGGTCGGTCACAAGCTGGGGGAGTTCGCTCCCACCCGCACCTTCCGCGGCCACGTCAAGGACGACCGCAAGGCACGTCGCCGCTGACGGCGGCAGCGAGAAACCGCGACGCGAACAGCAACTCGAGGAGCAAGGGGAAGCGATGGAAGCCAGGGCACAGGCGCGGTACGTCCGCGTGACGCCCATGAAGGCACGCCGGATGATCGACCTCATCCGCGGCCTTCCGGCGGCCGAGGCGCAAGCGGTCCTGCACTACGCGCCACAGTCCGCCACGGACCCGGTGGGCAAGGTGCTGGACAGCGCCATCGCCAACGCGACGAACAACCTCGGGCTCGACGCGGACTCGCTGTTCGTGCGCGAGGCGTACGTCGACGAGGGCCCGATCCTCAAGCGGTTCCGGCCGCGCGCGCAGGGACGGGCCTACCGGGTCCGCAAGCGCACCAGTCACATCACGGTCATCGTCGAGTCCCGCGAGCACGCCGCGGCGCCGACGCGAAAGAAGGGGTGACCCGGCAGTGGGCCAGAAGATCAACCCGTACGGCTTCCGCCTGGGCATCACGACCGACTTCCAGTCCCGGTGGTTCGCCGACTCCTCCAAGCCCGGACAGCGCTACCGCGACTACGTCGCCGAGGACGTCGCGATCCGGCGCCTGATGAGCAAGGGCATGGAACGGGCCGGTATCAGCAAGGTGGAGATCGAGCGGACCCGCGAGCGGGTGCGCGTGGACATCCACACCGCGCGCCCCGGCATCGTGATCGGGCGTCGTGGTGCCGAGGCCGACCGCATCCGCGGTGACCTCGAGAAGCTCACCGGCAAGCAGGTCCAGCTCAACATCCTCGAGGTCAAGAACCCCGAGACGGACGCCCAGCTCGTCGCGCAGGCGGTGGCCGAGCAGCTCTCGAGCCGTGTGGCGTTCCGCCGCGCGATGCGCAAGTCCATGCAGTCCGCACTCAAGGGCGGCGCCAAGGGCATCCGGGTGCAGGTCTCCGGCCGGCTCGGCGGCGCCGAGATGAGCCGCACCGAGTTCTACCGGGAAGGCCGGGTGCCGCTGCACACGCTGCGCGCCGACATCGACTACGGCTTCTACGAGGCGCGTACGACCTTCGGCCGGATCGGCGTCAAGGTCTGGATCTACAAGGGCGAGCTCGCCGGCTCGCGCGCCGAGCGGGAGGCCGCGGCCGCCGCGGCACGGCTCGGGGGTCGCCGTGAGCGCCCGGCGCGCACCGGCCGCGCGCCCCGTCGTGACGAGGCACCGGTCGCCACCGCTGCCGCGGACGCTCCCGCGGGTACCGCGGCAGTCGGCGAGCCTGCCGGAACGGAGGCCTGAACATGCTGATCCCCCGTCGGGTGAAGCACCGCAAGCAGCACCACCCCGAGCGGCGCGGCCGCGCCAAGGGCGGCACGGCCGTCACCTGGGGCGAGTGGGGCCTGCAGGCGCTGGAACCCGCGTACGTCACGAACCGGCAGATCGAGGCCGCGCGTATCGCGATGACCCGTCACATCAAGCGTGGCGGCAAGGTCTGGATCACCATCTACCCGGACCGCCCGATCACGAAGAAGCCTGCCGAGACCCGCATGGGCTCGGGCAAGGGCTCACCGGAGTGGTGGGTGGCCAACGTCAAGCCCGGACGCGTCATGTTCGAGCTCGCGTACCCCAACGACAAGGTCGCCCGCGAGGCGCTGCTGCGCGCCGCGCACAAGCTGCCGATGAAGTGCCGGATCATCCGGCGCGAGGTGAGTGAGGACTGATGGCTGCTGGGACCAAGCCCGCCGAGCTGCGGGCGCTGACCGACGACGAGCTCGTCGAGCGGCTCCGTGAGGCCAAGGCCGAACTGTTCAACCTCCGCTTCCAGGCGGCGACCGGACAGCTCGAGAGCCATGGCCGGTTGCGCGCCGTGCGCACCGACATCGCGCGCATCTACACCATCATGCGCGAGCGCGAGCTGGGCATCACCCCGGTCGAGCCGGAAGGCGAGGCGGGTGCGGCATGAGCGAGAACGAGAACGAGACAGGAACCGAGATGGCACAGCCGACCACGGCGCCAGTGCGTACCCGCGGCGCGCGCAAGACGCGCGAGGGTCTGGTCGTCAGCGACAAGATGGACAAGACCGTCGTCGTCGCGGTCGAGGACCGCTTCAAGCACCCGCTGTACGGCAAGGTGGTGCGGCGCACCAACAAGCTGAAGGCGCACGACGAGCAGAACGCCGCCGGCGTCGGTGACCGGGTGCTGCTGATGGAGACCAGGCCGCTGTCGGCGACCAAGCGCTGGCGGATCGTCGAGATCCTCGAGAAGGCGAAGTAACAATGATCCAGCAGGAGTCGCGACTGCGGGTCGCCGACAACACCGGAGCCAAGGAGATCTTGTGCATCCGGGTGCTCGGCGGTTCGGGCCGGCGTTACGCGGGCATCGGCGACGTGATCGTCGCGACCGTGAAGGACGCCATTCCCGGCGGTGCGGTCAAGAAGGGCGACGTGGTGCGGGCCGTGATCGTGCGCACCAAGAAGGAGCGTCGGCGGGTCGACGGTTCGTACATCCGTTTCGACGAGAACGCGGCCGTCATCCTGCGGGGCGACGGCGAGCCGCGGGGAACCCGCATCTTCGGGCCGGTGGGTCGGGAGCTGCGTGAGAAGCGGTTCATGAAGATCATCTCGTTGGCACCGGAGGTGCTCTGACATGGCGGCCATGCACATCCGCAAGGGCGACACCGTCCAGGTCATCAGCGGCAAGGACCGCGGTACGACCGGCCGGGTGATCCAGGTGTTCCCGGACGCGCAGCGGGTCATCGTCGAGGGCGTCAACCAGATCAAGAAGCACACCAAGGTGGGATCGAACCAGCGCGGGGCGAAGACGGGTGGCATCGTCACCACCGAGGCGCCCGTGCACGTCTCGAACGTGATGCTCGTCGACCCGGAGGACAAGCGGCCCACGCGGGTCGGTTTCCGCCGCGAGACGGTGACCAAGAACCGTCCCGACGGCACGTCGTACGAGTCCACCCGAAGCGTCCGCATCTCGCGGCGGACCGGCAAGGAAGTCTGATCCCGATGAGCACCACCACTGCGACCGACTCCGCGCGCGTGCAGCCGCGGCTCAAGACCCGTTACCGGGACGAGATCGTCCCGGCCCTGCGGGACGAGTTCGCCTTCGGCAACGTCATGCAGGTGCCCGGCATCACGAAGATCGTGGTGAACATGGGTGTCGGTGAGGCGGCCCGCGACTCGAAGCTGATCGAAGGCGCGGTGCGCGACCTGTCGACCATCACCGGCCAGAAGCCGCAGGTCACCAAGGCGCGCAAGTCCATCGCCCAGTTCAAGCTGCGCGAGGGCATGCCGATCGGTGCGCACGTCACGTTGCGCGGCGACCGGATGTGGGAGTTCCTGGACCGCCTGCTGACGATCGCGCTGCCGCGCATCCGGGACTTCCGCGGGCTGTCTGCACGGCAGTTCGACGGCAACGGCAACTACACCTTCGGGCTCAACGAGCAGTCGATGTTCCACGAGATCAACCAGGACACGATCGACCGCGTGCGGGGCATGGACATCACGGTGGTCACCACGGCCACCAACGACGACGAGGGCCGGGCGCTACTGCGGCACCTCGGCTTCCCTTTCAAGACGGAGCAGTGAGATGGCGAAGACAGCGCTGAAGATCAAGGCGGCCCGCAAGCCGAAGTTCGCGGTGCGCGCGTACACGCGATGCAACCGCTGCGGCCGGCCGCACTCGGTCTACCGCAAGTTCGGGCTGTGCCGGATCTGCCTGCGCGAGCTGGCGCACCGCGGCGAGCTGCCCGGCGTCACCAAGAGTTCCTGGTAGGACAACGACACCGCAGGTCCCGTGCGCGGGATACCACGGTGAGAGAGGCCGAGCGGCCATGACGATGACAGACCCCATCGCGGACATGCTGACGCGCTTGCGCAACGGCAACACCGCGTACCACGACACCGTGGCGATGCCCCACTCGAAGATGAAGGCCGGCATCGCCGAGATCCTGCAGCAGCAGGGCTACATCGCCGGCTGGTCGGTCGCCGAGGGCGAGGTCGGGCGGACCCTCACGATCAACTTGAAGTACGGGCCGAACCGCGAGCGCTCCATCGCCGGCGTACGCCGCGTCTCGAAGCCGGGCCTGCGCGTCTACGCGAAGAGCACCTCGTTGCCGAAGGTGCTCGGCGGGCTCGGCGTCGCCATCATCTCGACCTCGTCCGGTCTGCTGACCGACCGCGAGGCAGCCAAGAAGGGTGTGGGCGGGGAAGTCCTCGCCTACGTCTGGTAGCAGGAAGGAGACCAACGATGTCACGAATCGGGCGAATGCCTGTCTCCGTCCCTGCCGGGGTGGACGTCGTCGTCGACGGCCGCGACGTCACCGTCACCGGGCCCAAGGGCACCCTGTCGCTGACCGTCACCTCGCCGATCTCCGTCGCAAAAGCGGACGACGGCACGGTCAGCGTGACCCGGCCGGACGACGAGCGCGAGTCCAGGGCGCTGCACGGCCTGACCCGCTCGCTGGTCAACAACATGGTGGTCGGGGTGACGGACGGCTACTCGAAGAGCCTCGAGATCGTCGGCACCGGCTACCGCGTCGCGGCCAAGGGCACCAGCCTGGAGTTCTCACTGGGCTTCAGCCACCCGGTGGTGATCGACGCCCCCGAGGGCATCTCGTTCGCCGTGGAGTCCCCGACCAAGTTCTCGGTGTCGGGGATCGACAAGCAACTGGTGGGCGAGGTCGCGGCGAACCTGCGCAGGCTGCGCCGCCCGGACCCGTACAAGGGCAAGGGCGTGCGGTACGCCGGCGAGGTCATCCGCCGCAAGGCCGGAAAGGCGGGCAAGTAACCATGTCGGTAGTCGTCAAGCTCGGCTCGGGCAGCAAGAAGACGGTGGCGCGCAAGCGGCGCCACGCCCGGGTCCGCAAGAAGGTCGTCGGCACGGCGAGCCGTCCCCGGCTGGTCGTCACCCGCTCGAGCCGGCACATGTTCGTGCAGGTCGTCGACGACGGCGCCGGTCGTACGATCGCGTACGCCTCGTCGATGGAGCCGGACGTCCGCGCCATCTCCGCCGACAAGAGCGCCAAGGCCAAGAAGGTCGGCGAGCTCGTGGCCGGCCGGGCGAAGGACGCCGGCATCGAGGCCGTGGTGTTCGACCGCGGCGGCAACAAGTTCCACGGTCGGGTAGCGGCGCTTGCCGAAGGTGCCCGTGAGGGTGGCCTCGCGTTCTGACGCGGGCCCGACGAGACGAAAGCAGAGGAAGCATCATGGCTGCAGCCCCCCGCCGCGGAAGCGGTGCCGGCGGCACCGAGCGGCGCGACCGGCGTGACGGGCGGGGTGGACCCGCCGCGGAGAAGTCCGCGTTCGTCGAGCGCGTCGTCGCGATCAACCGGGTCGCCAAGGTCGTCAAGGGTGGTCGCCGGTTCAGCTTCACCGCCCTGGTGGTCGTCGGCGACGCCGACGGCACCGTGGGCGTGGGATACGGCAAGGCCAAGGAGGTGCCGGCCGCGATCGCGAAGGGCGTCGAGGAGGCCAAGAAGGCGTTCTTCAAGGTCCCCCGGATCCAGGGCACGATCCCGCACCCGGTCACCGGCGAAGCCGCGGCCGGCGTGGTGCTGCTGCGCCCCGCCTCTCCGGGTACCGGCGTCATCGCCGGCGGCCCGGTCCGCGCGGTGCTGGAGTGCGCCGGCATCCACGACGTGCTCAGCAAGTCGCTGGGCTCGGACAACGCGATCAACATCGTGCACGCCACGGTCGCGGCCCTCAAGGGCCTGGAGCGCCCGGAGGAGGTCGCGGCACGTCGTGGCCTGGCGCTCGAGGACGTGGCCCCCGCGGCGCTGCTGCGCGCGCGTGCTGCCGGACTGGGGGCGTGATGGCACGCCTCAAGGTCACCCAGGTCAGGTCCGGGATCGGCGGCAAGGCCAACCAGCGCGAGACGCTGCGGACGCTCGGGCTCAAGCGCCTCGGCGACGTGGTCCTCAAGGAGGACCGCCCCGAGATCCGCGGGATGGTCGGCACCGTGGCGCACCTGATCACGGTCGAGGAGGTCGACTGACATGACTCTCAAGGTCCACCACCTGCGCCCCGCGCCCGGTGCGCGTACGGCCAAGACCCGCGTCGGGCGTGGCGAGGCCAGCAAGGGCAAGACCGCCGGCCGCGGCACCAAGGGCAGCAAGGCCCGGGGACAGGTTCCGGCGAGCTTCGAGGGCGGCCAGATGCCGCTGCACATGCGCCTGCCCAAGCTCAAGGGCTTCAAGAACCGGTTCCGCGTCGAGTACCAGGTCGTGAACGTCGCGACCGTGGCCACGCTGTTCCCCGAGGGCGGGAGCGTCGACGTCGACGCGCTCGTCGCGGCCGGCGCCGTACGGCGCGGCCACCCGGTGAAGGTCCTCGGCGACGGCGAGATCGGTGTCGCGGTGCAGGTGCAGGCGCACAAGTTCTCGCGCACCGCGGCCGAGAAGATAACGGCGGCGGGCGGGACGACGACCGTCGTCGACTGAGCGTCCGAGGCGACGCGGGCCGTCCGCGCGGTTGCCGGTAGCCCGGCCCCCGTGCGTTACAGTCGGACGGCCCGGCGTCGCTAGGGCAGCCGCCCCGGGACCACGTGTATCGAGCGGTCGTCGCTCCCGGCGACTGCACAGGAGGAGCCGTGCTTCAAGCGTTCGTGTCGGCGTTCCGTACGCCCGACCTGCGCGGCAAGCTGCTGTTCACGCTCGGCATCATCGCGATCTTCCGGCTCGGCTCGGTCGTGCCCACGCCCGGCGTCGACTACACCGCGATCCAGCGTTGCATCACCGTCGTCGAGGGCAACTCGCTGTACGGGATCATCAACCTGTTCAGCGGCGGTGCGCTGCTGCAGCTGTCGGTGTTCGCGCTCGGGATCATGCCGTACATCACGGCGAGCATCATCTTGCAGCTGCTCGTCGTCGTGATCCCGCGGCTGGAGGCGCTCAAGAAGGAGGGCCAGTCCGGCCAGGCGAAGATCACGCAGTACACCCGGTACCTGACGATCGGGCTGGGCATCCTGCAGTCCACCGCGATCATCGCGCTGGCGCGCAACCCCGGGCAGCTGTTCCAGGGGTGCAACGAGCAGTTGCTGCCGGACCAGTCGGTCTCCCTGATCGTCACCATGGTCCTGACGATGACCGCGGGTACCGGCATCATCATGTGGCTCGGCGAGCTGATCACCGACCGCGGTGTCGGCAACGGGATGTCGCTGCTGATCTTCACCTCGATCATCGCGACGTTCCCCGGCCAGATGGCCACCATCTACACCGTGCACGGGGTGCTGACGCTCACGTTCGTGCTCGCGACCGGGCTGTTCATCATCGCCGCGATCGTCTTCGTCGAGCAGGCGCAGCGGCGCATCCCGGTCCAGTACGCCAAGCGCATGATCGGCCGGCGCACGTACGGCGGCACCTCCACCTACATCCCGCTCAAGGTCAACATGGCCGGCGTGATCCCGGTGATCTTCGCCGCCTCGCTGCTCTACGTACCGCAGCTGATCGCCCAGATGTCCGGCAACACCAACGAGGGCTGGGGCGCCTGGGTGATCGCGAACTTCACCAAGGGCGAGGAGCCGCTCTACCTGATCACGTACGCGCTGCTGCTGATCTTCTTCACGTACTTCTACGTCTCGATCACGTTCAACCCGGTCGAGGTGGCGGACAACATGAAGAAGTACGGCGGGTTCGTCCCGGGCATCCGCGCCGGCCGGCCGACCGCGGAGTACCTCGACTACGTGCTGACGCGGATCACCTTCCCCGGCTCGCTGTACCTGACCGTGATCGCGATCGTGCCGTTCGTGGCGTTCGCGTTCCTCGGCGTCGGCCAGAACTTCGCCTTCGGTGGCGTCAGCGTGCTGATCATGGTCGGTGTCGGTCTCGACACGGTCAAGCAGATCGAGAGCCAGCTCCAGCAGCGCAGCTACGAGGGGTTCCTGCGCTGATGCGCGTCGTACTCATGGGCCCGCCCGGCGCGGGGAAGGGCACCCAGGCGGCGGTGGTGTCCGGCAAGCTCGCGGTCCCGCACATCTCCACCGGCGACATCTTCCGGGCGAACGTGTCCGAGGGCACCGAGCTGGGCCGGACCGCCAAGCGGTACATGGACGCCGGAGACTACGTGCCCGACGAGGTCACCAACGCGATGGTCCGCGACCGGCTCGCCGCGCCCGACGCCAGCGCCGGCTTCCTGCTCGACGGCTACCCGCGGACGACCGCGCAGGTCGGAGAGCTCGACGACATGCTCGCCGCGCGGGGGACCTCTCTCGACCACGTCGTGGAGCTCACCGTCGACGTCGACGAGGTCGTGGCCCGGCTGCTGGCCCGCGCCCAGGAGCAGGGCCGCAGCGACGACGACGAGCAGGTCGTACGCCGTCGCCTCGAGCTCTACGCCGAGCAGACCGCGCCGCTCACCGACAGCTACGCCGCCCGCGGACTGCTCGTACGGATCGACGGCATGGGCAGCATCGACAGCGTGACCGACCGCATCCTCTCGGCCCTCGGCGGCTGAGGCAGGCAGTCCGTGTTCGGGCGACGCGAACGCATCCAGGTCAAGTCCGCCGAGCAGCTCGCGCTGATGCGGGCGGCGGGGCTGGTCGTGGCGCGGACGCTGGAGGTCCTCGCGGCCGCTGTGGTCCCGGGGGTCAGCACCGCCGAGCTGGACCGGATCGCCGAGGCGTCGATCCGCGATGCGGGAGCAGTGCCCTCCTTCCTCGGGTACGGGGTGCCGCCGTTTCCCGCGAGCATCTGCACCTCGGTCAACGACGAGGTCGTGCACGGGATCCCCGGGGACCGGGTCCTTGTCGAGGGCGACCAGATCTCGATCGACTGCGGTGCGATCCTGGCCGGGTGGCACGGCGACGCCGCGGTGACGGTGCCGGTCGGCGAGGTCGCACCGGCCGACGCGGAACTGTCACGAGTGACCCGCGAGGCGCTCTGGCGCGGCCTGGCCGCGGCGCAGGTCGGGGGCCGGCTCACCGACATCGGCCACGCCGTCGAGTCCTACGTACGGTCCCAACCGGGCGGTGACCGGTACGGGATCGTCGAGGAGTACGTCGGGCACGGCATCGGCACCGCGATGCACATGGAGCCGAACGTGCCCAACTACGGCGCGCCCGGCAAGGGTCCGGCCCTGGTCGCCGGGATGGCGCTCGCCGTCGAGCCGATGGTGACCGCGGGCAGCCGGGAGCTCGCCGTGCTGTCCGACGACTGGACCGTCGCCACGATGGACGGCGCGCGGGCGGCGCACTGGGAGCACACCGTGGCGCTCACCGACGAGGGCCCGTGGGTGCTGACCGCGCTCGACGGCGGGGCCGCGACGTTCGCCGAGCTCGGCATCGCTTCTCCGGCGGCCTCCCGCGACTAGCCGCGCCGTACGCCAGTCAGCTCGCCGGTACGCCGCCGTCGATCATGGCGTCGTCGGTCTCGAACCCAGTTGATCATGACGTCCCGGGTCGCAAACCGCCCTTCGGACCCTCAACATCATGATCAACGTTCGATCGGAGCCGCGACCGAGCGAGCGGGGCGACTGGCCGGGCGCTCAGGAGGAGTGCGGTGGGAAGGCGCAGAACTCGTTGCCCTCCGGGTCGGCGAGGATCCACCAGTTGCCGTCCGCGACCGGGTCGCGCAGCACCTGCGCCCCGGCAGCGACGAGTGCGGCCGGGTCATCGGCCGTGAGCCGCACGTCCCAGTGCATGCGGTTCTTCACCTGCTTCGGCTCGGGCACAGGGTTGAAGACCCAGGCGTACCAGGGGAAGCCGTCAGCACCTTGGATCCAGGCGACGCCGTCGCGCTGCTGCACGGCCCCGCCGAGCCGTTCGGCCCACCAGGCCGCGATCGCGGCCGGGTCGCGCGCGTCGACGACGAGCTCGAACGGCGTCGGGCCTTCCACCGCCGGTGCGCCCCACTCCGCAGGTGCGGGAGGCATGGCGCAGAACCCGTTGCCCTCCGGGTCGGAGAGCACCCACCAGTGCTGCTCGTCGTGCGGCTCGTGCTCGAGGGTCGCCCCCGCGGCCACGAGCGGGGCGGGGTCCGGCGCGGGCAACCGCAGGTCGAGGTGCACCCGCGTCTTGCCGGTGCGCGGCTCGGGCACTTCGTCGACCCAGATCCGTTCGCCGGGGTGGCCGCCGGGTGAGGGGACGATCACCCGGTCGTTGCCGCCCGCCGCGTCGTGGGTCCGGCCCAGCACGAACGACCAGAACCCGGCGAGGGCAGGCGCGTCGGAGGCGTCGAGGACCAGGTCCTGGAAGGAGGCGTCGGGCATGGCACCACCCTGGCCCGTACCCCCGACAACCGCTACCACGATCTGCTGACGAGGGGTCACCGTCGCTCGTGTCGTAGCAGGCGACCCCTCGTCAGGCGATCGACGTGATCAGATGGTGAGCGCCGCGCGGCAGACCTCTCCGGTGGCCCGGCTCTTCACGCGTACGACGACCCGGTCCTTGCCCTTGCGGTTCTTCAGGTGCCGGTCCACGTCCACCTCACCGTCCCGGTCGCTGCGGGTGGTGGAGCGGTAGACCCACTTCTTGTTGTTCTTGACGCGCTTGTGCTTGATCTTGACCTTCCACGTCACGCCTGCGCGGGGCGTGTCGGCGTCGAAGTCGACGTCGATCAGCCCGTGCTCCCGCTCGAGCTCGAGCTTCCAGGTGCTGCCCTGCGAGCAGGTTCCGTACTTCTGCCGCTCGACCCCGGCGGCGTCCGCAGCGGGCGCAGCGGCGATGAGCAGGCCGGCGCCGGTGGCGGTCCCGGCGAGTACGGCGATCGTGCGTCGGGTGCGTCGCATCGTGTCCTCCAAAGACGACCAGCTTCTCGGTGTTCGGTTTCCGTAGCTCGACCCGACCAGGGGCGGGTGGGCCGGTGCAAGAATTCTGGGAGCAGTCTCATCGGTCTCTCACGATGCGCCGCACGAGTGCGCCTGTCGCCCTCATGGAGACCGGCCACGGGTCCGACAGACTGGTCCGGTGCTCGAACCCGACCCGCGAGCGCTGCTGGACGCACTCCTGGCGGCCGATGGCAGGGTGCTGGGCGACGCCGAGCTGTGCCAGGTGGAGGCGGGACGCGAAGGACCGATCACGGGGTACGCGGTCCGGTGGACGCGCGGGTCGCAAGAAGGACGGGACCTGGTCTACGTCGAGCCGTGCACCCGCGGGCAAGCGGGCGGTGTCCTCCTCGTCGACCCGCAAAGTGGGCGCCGCCGGCTCGTGTGGCGCTACCCCGACGATCCGGCACTGCCCGCGCTGCCCCTCGCGGTGCACCCGGACGCCGTCGCCGCCCTGCTTCCCCGGCTGGGCGTGCGCTCCGTCCCGGTCGGGCTCGAGCTCATGACCTACCGGCCGCGTCGGCGTGCGGTGGTGCACGTGCGACCCGAGGCCGGCAGCGCGGTGTACCTCAAGGTCCTGCGCCCCGAGCACGCCGAGCTGGTGCATGACAAGTACCGCACGCTGCACGCCGCCGGGCTGCCGGTGCCGCAACCGCTCGGCTGGGCACCCGCAGGGTTGCTCGCGCTCGCCGAGGTACCCGGTGTCCCGGCGGCGCACCTGTTGCCCGACGTCGTCGCCGCCCCGCGCTTCGCCGCCGAGCTGGCCGCGCTGCTGGAGCGGTTGCGCGGCGCGGTCCGGATGGACTGGCCACCTCGGCGTACCCCGGCGGTCGCCGTCGGCTGGTACGCCGCGCAGCTGATCCGGGCGCGCCCGGAGCAGGCGCGCCGCATCGCGGCGGTCCGGGATGCGGTGCTCGCCTCACCCCGGGCCGAGGCGGTGGGCATCCACGGTGACCTGCACCTCGGGCAGGTGCTCGTGGACCCGGCGCGACCCGGCCGGATCACGGGCCTGCTCGACGTCGACACCGCCGGACCCGGTGAGCCGGTCGACGACGCGGCAGCTCTGGTGTCGCACCTCGCCCTCACCGCGCTCACCGCCGCCGATGATCGCGAACGGACTGCCGCACGTTGGGCGGCGAGGGAGTGGACGCCGCACCTGGTGCGTGGACCGTTGCATCCCCGGCTGGCCGGCCATCTGCTCGCGCTCGCGCTCGAGCCGGCGACCCGGGGCGACGATGCGCTGACCGACGAGCTGCTCGCCGCCGCCGAACGAGCGACCGTGCCCGGCTGATGAGAGCGTTCTCACCTGCCATTCCTCGGCGCCTCATCGGAGCGGTACAGGCTGATCCCATGACGCACAAGCGACGCTGGATCGTCTACGGGTCGGTGACGGCGCTCGGCCTCGGCCTCGGAAGCGCAGGTGCGGTCGCCGCCGCGAACGCCCTGGAGATCAGGGACGTGCCCGGCCAGGCGGTCTCCGGATCCAAAGTGCTGGCCTCCTCGCGTGGGGCGGCGCTGCCGTCCGCCGGCACGACCGCGAAGAAGACGAAGGCCGGCCCCAGCTATCAGCCGAAGACGGACCCGTCGGACTCCGCGTTCGCCTCTCCGATGACTCCGATGACACCGCGTACCGCCGCTTCGGTCCCTTCGCCACGGACGACGGCGACGGCCGCGTCGACCCAGAGCCCGCGGAGCGCCAGCTCCGCGCCATCGCCAAGGACGGTCGCGAGCCCCGTCTCCACCGTGAGCCCGGCCAGCCCGATGTCGCCCCCGAGCCCGCGCAGCCCGGAGCACGACTGACCCTCACCGGAGCCGGTAGCCGGCCCCGCGCACGGTCTCGATGCGCTCCGCGCCGAGCTTCCCGCGCAGGTAGCGGACGTAGACGTCGACCACGTTGGATGCCGGGTCGAAGTCGTACCCCCAGACCCGGCTCAGCAACTGCTCACGACTGAGCACCTGGTCCGGGTGACGGACGAACTCCTCGGCGAGCGCGAACTCGCGCGCGGACAGGTCGACGACGCGGTCGCCGACGGTCGCGCGGCGGGAACGGGTGTCCAGCGAGAGGTCCCCTCGGGCCAGCACCGGAGGTGCGGCGAGCGTCGCGTCGCGCAACCGCAGCCGGATCCGCGCAAGCAGTTCGTCGAACCGGAACGGCTTGCGCATGTAGTCGTCCGCGCCGCCCTGCAGTCCGGCCAGCACGTCATCGCCGGACGTCCGCGCCGTCAGGATGATCACCGGTGTGGTGCTGCCGGCGGCTCGCAGCTCCTGCAGGACGGTGTAGCCGTCCATGCCAGGCAACCCGATGTCGAGCACCATGAGGTCGAACGCGCCAGTTCGTGCGTGGCCGAGGGCGTCCGCTCCGGTACCGACGATCGTCGTGGCGTAACCGGCGGCGCGCAGGCCCTTGTCGATGAACGAGGCGATGCGCGCCTCGTCCTCGGCGATCAGGATCGCGGCCATGGCTACTCCGTCCTCTCTGATGATGCGTCGCGCTCCGCGTCCCCATCCCGCGCGTCGCCGGCCGGCGTACGCGCCAAGGGCAGCTCGACGGTGAACGTGGAGCCGGCACCGACCTGGCTCTCGAGTCCCACGGAACCGCCGTGGGCCCGAGCGATCGCCGCCACGATCGCGAGGCCGAGCCCTGAGCCCTCACTGCCGCGGCCCTCGCCGGCCCGCCCGAAACGCTCGAAGATCCGGGCGTGCGCGTCCGGTGGGATCCCCGGCCCCTCGTCGACCACGGAGAGCCGGACCTGCTCGCCGACCACCGCGGAGTGAAGGGTGACGGCCGAACCGTCCGGGGCGTGCTGGGCGGCGTTCGCCGCGAGTTGCAGCCATGCCTGGGTGATGCGGTCCACGTCGAGTGTCACGCGCACCGCTGGACCCGGTTCGCACACCCAGCGGTGCCGGTCGGAGAGCGCGGACGCCTTGCGCGTGACGCGGGCGGTGAGCTCGGCCAGGTCGACCGGACGGGTCGCCAGGGACTGCGGGCGCTGCACCGCCGCGAGCGCGGAGATGTCGTCGACCAGGCCCGTGGTGCGGTCGAGCTCGTCGAGCACCAGCTCCCGGGTCTGCGCCACGTCGCCCGGATCGTTCTCGTCGAGCACCTCGAGATGGCCACGCACGATCGTCAAGGGCGTCTTCAGCTCGTGGCCGACGTCGTCGAGCAACCGCCGCTGGGCGTCCGCGGAGGCCTGCAGGCGGGCGAGCATGTCGTTCACGGTGGTCGTCAGAGCGGACACGTCGTCGTGTCCGCGCACCGGGATCCGCTCGGACAGGTCGGACAGGCCGATCCGTTCGGCCGTCTCCCGCAACGAACGGATGGGACGCAGCAACCGCCCGGCGACCGCCCAGCCGACCAGCCCGACGACGAGGAGTGCCGCTGCTGCGACGATCAGATAGGTGCGGAAGGCATCGTTGACGCTGTCCAGCTCGGCGTCGAGGTCGTACGCCATCACGAAGACGCCCCGCCCGGGTGCACCCGCCACGGCGACCGGTACCCCGAGGTAGCGCAGCGAGCGCGCGGCGGTGTCCGCGGTACCCATCACCGCCGTGTCGCTGCGGATCGTCTCCTGCCACACGCGTGCGACGAAGCGCGGGTCGTGGGCGAGGTCGAACGTCGTGGTGATCCCCGGGACGTACGCGGCACGGCCATCGACGATCCCGAGCGTCGCTGCGTTCGTACGCGGGGCGATCTGCTGGACCATCGTCCGCATCAGCTCGCGCAGCGACGGGTAGCGCACCGGTTCGGCAGTGGGCTCACCGGTCAGCGGGTGACCCTCCGCGACATAGCGGAGGTGCTCGATGGTCTGCGTGAGCCGCGCCTCCACCGAGTGCAGCACGCGTTCACGCTGCACGAGGTAGGCCGCCGTACCGGCGACCGCCATGCCGACCGCGGTGACGACGAGGATCGAGGCCACGATGCGGGTGCGTACCGACCACCCGGGTCGGCGCTGCGCGGCCTGCTGCATGCACGCCATTCTCCGGCCCGACGCCGCGGACCCGGCGAGGGCGTGCGGCCGGTCGCGTGGCCGACTCGGCCCGCGTGCCCGGGCGCCGCTGGCGCGTAGGCTGGGACGGTTCGCCTGGACCCCCACCGCGCCGCGGATCGGGGGTGTTCGTGCTGGGCGTTCCCAGGAAGGACCGACCCGTGACCCTTGCCGGGCTGCTGCAGGCCGCCGCCCAGGACGAGCCGATCCGCGACGCGGTGCGGCGCGCAGCGCGCACCGGCACGCCCGACGCGACGATGGCGCTCGAGATCGGCGCGCCGGACGAGCTGCAGCCGGTGCTCCTCGCCGCGCTCGCCGGTGCGCGGTACGGGGGCCGGCCGGTGCTCGCCGTCACGGCCACCGACCGGGAGGCCGAGATCCTGCTCTGCGGGCTGCGGTCGTTGCTGGACCCGGACGAGGTGGCGGAGTTCCCCGGGTGGGAGACGCTGCCGCACGAACGGCTGAGCCCGAGCAGCGACGTCGTCGGGCGCCGCCTCGCGGTGCTGCGCCGGCTGGTGCACCCCGAGCAGGACGAAGTGCCCGTACGCGTCCTGGTGGCACCGGTCCGGGCCGTCCTGCAGCCGCTGGTCCGCGGGATCGCCGACCTCGTCCCGGTGCGGGTGGCGGTCGGCGAGGACGTCGTGATGGAGGACGTCGTGCGCGCGCTCGCGGACGCCGGGTACGCCCGTACCGACCTCGTCGAGCGCCGCGGCGAGTTCGCGGTACGCGGCGGGATCCTCGACGTGTTCGCCCCCACCGACGAGCACCCGGTGCGGCTCGAGTTCTGGGGCGACACCGTGGAGGAGGCGCGCTGGTTCCGGGTCGCCGACCAGCGTTCGCTCGAGGCGGCACCGGGCGGCCTCTACGCCCCGCCCTGCCGCGAGCTGCTGCTGACCGACGCGGTGCGAGCCCGGGCACGTGCGCTGCTGCCGCACCACCCGCAGCTCTGCGAGCTGCTCGACCAGCTCGCGGCCGGTACGCCGGCTGCGGGCATGGAGGCGCTCGCGCCGGTGCTCGCGGACGGGATGGACCTGCTCGTCGAGCTGCTGCCGGCCGGCTCTCTCGTCGTCGTGTGCGACCCCGAGCGCGTACGGCGCCGGGCCCACGACCTCGTCGCGACCAGCCAGGAGTTCCTGGAAGCGTCCTGGCACAACGCCGCCGCCGGCAACGCGACGCCGATCGACCTCGGGGCTGCGGCGTACCGCACGGTCGCCGAGGTGCGCGCCGCCGCGCTGGACCGCGGGCTGCCGTGGTGGGGCATCTCGCCGTTCGCCGGCGACGAGGAACTGATCGGCACCGATGCCGACGACGTCGAGGCGCTGGTGATCGACGCCCGTCCCGCGGACTCCTACCGCGGCGAGACCGTCAAGGCGCTCACCCAGGCGGGTCAGTGGTGCGACGAGGGCTGGGCGGTCGTCGTCGTGACGGCCGGGCAGGGCACGGCGGAACGGATGGCGACGGCAGCGCGGGCCGAAGGCCTGCCGGTCCGGCTGCAACCGTCCCTCGACGCCCCGCCGGAGCCCCGCCTCGTGACCGTCACCACCGGCGACCTGGAGCACGGTTTCGTGCTGCCGGCCCTGCGACTCTCCGTGCTCACCGAGACCGACCTCGTCGGTCAGCGCGCCACGACGCGCGACGTCCGGCGGATGCCGGCGCGCCGCCGCCAGACGATCGACCCGCTGACGCTGTCGGCCGGTGACTACGTCGTGCACGAGCACCACGGCGTCGGCAGGTACGTCGAGATGGTGCAACGCACGGTCGCGGGGGCGACGCGCGAGTACCTCGTGCTCGAGTACGCACCCGCCAAGCGCGGCCAGCCCGGCGACCGCCTCTACGTCCCCACCGACCAGCTCGACCAGGTCACCCGGTACGTCGGAGGTGAAGCGCCGAGCCTGCACCGGCTGGGCGGCAGCGACTGGACGCGCACCAAGTCCCGCGCGCGGCGGGCGGTACGGGAGATCGCCGGCGAGCTCATCCGGCTCTACGCCGCACGGATGGCCAGCCGCGGGCACGCGTTCTCCACCGACACCCCCTGGCAGGCCGAGCTCGAGGACGCCTTCCCGTACCACGAGACGCCGGACCAGCTCTCCACGATCGACGAGGTCAAGGCCGACATGGAGAAGGTCGTCCCGATGGACCGGCTGATCTGCGGCGACGTCGGCTACGGCAAGACCGAGATCGCGGTGCGCGCGGCGTTCAAGGCGGTCCAGGACGGCAAGCAGGTGGCGGTCCTGGTCCCCACGACGTTGTTGGTACAGCAGCACTTCTCGACGTTCTCCGAACGCTACGCCCCCTTCCCCGTCAAGGTCGCGGCACTGTCGCGCTTCCAGACCGACCGGGAGGCGCGGGAAGTGATCGCCGGGATCAAGGACGGCAGCGTCGACGTCGTCATCGGCACGCACCGGCTGTTCGGCAACGAGGTCGGTTTCAAGGATCTCGGGCTGGTCATCGTCGACGAGGAGCAGCGGTTCGGCGTCGAGCACAAGGAGCACCTCAAGGCGTTGCGCACCGACGTCGACGTGCTGTCGATGTCGGCCACGCCGATCCCCCGCACGCTCGAGATGGCGGTCACCGGCATCCGGGAGATGTCGACGATCCAGACCCCGCCGGAGGAACGGCACCCGGTGCTGACCTTCGTGGGGCCGTACGACGACAAGCAGGTCGCGGCCGCCATCCGACGGGAACTGTTGCGCGACGGTCAGGTGTTCTTCGTGCACAACCGGGTCGAGTCGATCGACCGGGTGGCGGCCCGGCTGCGCGAGCTGGTGCCCGAGGCGCGGATCGCGACCGCCCACGGACAGCTGAACGAGCACGTCCTCGAGCAGGTCATCGTCGACTTCTGGGAGAAGCAGTTCGACGTGCTGGTGTCCACGACGATCGTGGAGAGCGGTCTCGACATCGCGAACGCCAACACCCTCATCGTCGACCGCGCCGACCGGTTCGGGCTCTCCCAACTGCATCAGATCCGCGGGCGGGTCGGGCGCGGACGGGAGCGGGGCTACGCGTACTTCCTCTACCCGCCGGAGATGCCGCTCACCGAGCTCGCCCACGACCGGCTGGCCACGATCGCCCAGCACACCGACCTCGGTTCGGGCATGGCGGTCGCGATGAAGGACCTGGAGATCCGCGGTGCGGGCAACCTGCTCGGCGGCGAGCAGAGCGGGCACATCGCCGACGTCGGGTTCGACCTGTACGTGCGGCTCGTCGGGGAAGCGGTCGCGGCGTACCGGGACGGCGACGGCGCCGCCGAAGAGCTGCCCGAGACCAAGGTCGAGCTGCCGGTGGACGCCCACCTGCCGCACGACTACGTCGCCGAGGAGCGGTTGCGGCTCGAGGCCTACAAGCGGATCGCCGCCGCGACCGACGACGCCGCCGTCGACGAGGTCGTCGCGGAGCTGACCGACCGGTACGGGCCCCCACCCCCGCCGGTGGCCAGCCTGGTCGCCGTCGCCCGCTTCCGGAACCTCGCTCGCCGCGCCGGGCTCGCCGAGGTCGTACCGCAGGGCAAGTACGTCCGGTTCACCCCGGTCGAGCTCCCGGAGTCGGGCACGCTACGACTGAACCGGCTCTACCCAGGGACGATCGTGAAGGCCGCGACCCGTACCATTCTCGTGCCGCGGCCGACGACGGCCCGGGTGGGCGGCCAGCCGCTGCGTGACCTGCCCCTGCTCGAGTGGGCACGCGAGCTGGTCGAGGCGGTCCTGCTCGCCGGCCCCGCGGCGGGTGCGCCGAGCGGAAGGAGCGCGTCGTGACGCTGCGACACCGTCGCCGCACGGCCGGGATCGTCGCTGTCGCTGCCCTCTCGGGTGCGCTGCTTGCGGGCTGCACCTTCGACACCGCCGGGGCCGCGGTGATGGCCGGGGACCAGCGGATCACCGAGGCGCAGGTGTCCTCCGATGTCGGCCAGGTCCAGAGCGAGCTCGGTGATGCGCCGTTCGACTCCGCGTCGGTCACGCGGGCGACGGTCACCCGGCTGACGCAACAGCTGCTGATCGGCGACGCCGCGCAGCGGGAGGGCATCGCGGTCACCGAAGGGCAGATCGACACGCTGCTGCGCGACAACTCGCAAGGCTCCGGGGGTCTGCCTGAGCTCGAGAAGGCGCTGCTCACCCAGTTCAGCGTGCCGAGCTCCGCCGTCCGTGACTACGCCCGCACCTTCTTGGAGCAGCAGGCGCTGGGCCGCAAGCTCGCCCCCACCGGCGCGGACGGCGGCGCCAAGGCGGCAGCCGACTACCTGACCGCCCTGTCGAACGAGCTCGACGCCCGCGTCGCGCCGCGGTACGGCACCTGGGACCCGGCGACGCTGTCGCTGGGCAGCCCGCCCACCGACCTTGCCAGCCCGGCCTCCACCCCCGCCCCAGCCCCACTCACCACGCCCGCTCCCTGAGCGTGACCGAACGACCCCGGCTGGTACTGCTGACCACCACCCCCCGGGTCGCTGCCGGGCTGCTGTCGGGTCCGGCCTGGCACGTGCTGCGGGAGGCCGACGCCGTGCTCACCGGCGAGGCGGAGCACCCGCTGCTCGGACCCCTGAACGAGGTGGGCATCGCCGTCACCGTGGTGGCCGGATCGGTCGAGAGCCGCGCCCGGCGGCTGCTCGACGGCGCCGCCGAGGGCTGTGCCGTGTGGCTCGTCGCCCCGGACGGTGAGGATGCGCTCGCCGGCGAGCTGTCGGCGGCGTTGCAACGGATGTCCGCCGACAGCCGGCCGCCGGAGGTCGAGCTGCTGCGCGGCTCCTGGGACCTGCCCGGCGCCCGGCTGCTCGGCGCGGTCGCCGTCATGGACCGGCTGCGCTCACCCGGCGGCTGTCCCTGGGACGCCCGACAGACGCACGAGTCCCTCGTGCCCTACCTTGTCGAGGAGGCGTACGAGGCGATCGAGGCGATCGAGTCGGCGGACCGCGCCGGGCTGCGCGAGGAGCTCGGAGACCTGTTGCTGCAGGTGCTGTTCCACGCCCGGATCGCCGCCGAGGACGACACCGACCCGTGGACCATCGACGAGGTCGCGGACGGCATCGTCGCCAAGCTCGTCGCGCGGCACCCGCACGTCTTCGCCGGCGGGGACGCCGCCACCGCCGAGCAGGTCGAGGCGAACTGGCACCTCCTCAAGCAGGCGGAGAAGGGCCGCGAATCGGCCACCGACGGGATCCCGATGAACCTGCCGGCGCTCGTGCTCGCGGCCAAGCTGCTCGCCCGCGCGGAACGGGCGGGAGTCGCCGTACCGCCGCCACCCGTACCGCTGCCCGAACCGGCGGTCGAGGAGGAGCTCGGCGCGCTGCTGCTCGCCCTGGTGGCGCGCGCCCAGGAGCGGGGGTGGGACGCCGAGCGGGCGCTGCGCGCAGCCGTACGCCGGCACCGCACCGAGATCCGCACCGCCGAGGGCCTCGAGCACTGACAGCCGCTGCCACGGGCCCGACATCTTCGAGGTGAGGGCTGCTGGTGGCGGTGCGATCTGCTCAGCTCATAGCGTCCAGCGCATCCCGCGAGTAACCGTGAGTGATCGGATCTGCGGCGCGTGACGGATAGATGGGGACCGAAAATCAACTCACGAGTGAGAGGGGGGTGTCGCTGCGGACATTGGTCACTAGAGGTCGTCGACTAAGGAGGAGTCATGATGCTACGGCGGATTGTATCGGTTGGGCTTGTATCGCTGATCGGCAGCGGTACCGCGCTGATCGCCGCGCCGGCGGAGGCATCGACCGGACGTGCGTTGGGCCAGCATTGTCGGATGAGCGTAGAGACCGGCGAGAGCGCTTGTTTCCTGTCCATCCCGCAGTTGCTCGCATCGTTCGGGATTGACAGGCCACAGGCGGTTGCTGTCGGGCAAGCCGAGGTCGACGCCATCAGAGCGACGGATAACACCGGGCTGGCGGCGACCTACGTGTTGTCAGTCGTGTATGACAAAGACAACTGGGATATCGCAGATGGCTCCTATACTTTCTACGCGTCCTCAGGATGCGACAATGACGGGGCGGTCGAGTGGCAAATCGGAAATGCTGGGTCAACCTGGAATGACCGCATTACGTCGTACCCAGGGGTTCAACAAGTGTGACTCCGCACTCTTCGAAGATGCAGACTTCGAGGGCAGCCAGTACGGACGCAGGTTGAACAGCAAAAATGTGGGAAATGCGATGAACGACAAGACTACCTCGATCACGTGGTCCTAGTCTTGCGTCCTTTATATGACCAGACACCTCCGACAGATGAGAGCTCGGATCAGGCGCACATGGCTGCAGTTCTGGCCGGCGCACCGGACGAGTTCGGCACGCTTTTCGACAGGCACAGCCAACGCGTACTCACCCACTGTTACCGGTTGGTGGGTGACCTGAGCGCCGCCGAGGATCTGACCTCGGTCGTATTCCTTGAAGCGTGGAGGCGTCGAGCCTCGGTGCGCTTTGTGAACGGATCCGCGCTGCCGTGGCTGCTGGTGACCGCTACCAACGTGTCGCGCAATCACGCGCGCACACTGCGCCGCCAGCGGGCGGCGCCGGACCGCCTGCCCAGGTCCGAGACACCCGATGATCCTGCGCTCACGGCCGCGGACAGACTCGATGCCCGACGAAAAGTAGCCAGTCTCCGCCGCGCGCTCGACGCACTGAGCGATAAGGACCGTCAGATCATCGTCCTGTGCGTACTCGGCGAACTTAGTTACGCGGACGTGGCGCGAGTGCTGGCATTGAGCGAGGGCGCGGTCAGGAACAGGCTCTCGCGCAGTAAGCAGCGGTTACGTGAATGTCTCGCCGACTCAGTCGACAACGGATGGGAGGAAACGCCGTGCCGAGCATAGGCGGTCCGAACGGTTTGCCCCTCCTGCCGAGCCAGAAGTGGCGTCCACAGGAGGCCGAACGTCGCCGTGTCCACCTACTGGCAGAGATCACAGCTTCTCCACGACGGCATCACCACCGGACCGCGGTGATCGCTGCTGCAACTTTCATGTGTGCCGTGTCGGCCGTAGGCGGCACAGCGGCCGCATGGACCCGCTTTGCACAGCCGGCTGATCCGACGTCGGCGATCTGCTCACCAGTCGATCACTTGCTACCCGGCTTTGAGAGGTCCGGCTCCTTCGTCGGGCCAGCGGCACCGGTGGGTGGCGAGGTGCCAGACGTGGATGCGGTGCAAGCGTGCGCGGCGCTCTGGAGCGCAGGCATCGTCCGCGACCCAGCGACAGCGCCGAAGTCTGGCGGGGCCAACCCGGTACCGCGCCTCACAGCGTGCGTGACCCAGGACCGGGTCCTCGTCGTCTTTCCGGCTGACGTCTCGATATGCGACCGGCTTGGCCTGCAGGTTCCGGCAGGAGACTGACGACTGGCTGCACGCATGCTCGTCACCTGGACGAGTCACTCCTCCAACACGCGGCCCGCTGATTATTGCCGATAGGTGTCCGTTGCGTGCGCTTGCCGAGTTTCCACGCTGGTTGTCGGTGCTGCTCCTCCTCGAGGCATGCGGGACCATCGGGTTCGTCATGACCGCGAGCGAGCAACTCGACCTGTCGATCTATCGGATGGGTGGGGCACTGGCGCTCGCCGGTTCCGAGCAGCTCTACGGTGTCGCCGACCCCGCTTCGGGGTTGGTGTTTACGTATCCGCCGTTCGCAGCAGTGGTCTCTTCCGGTCTGACTGCCATCGGAGACGAGCCGAGCCGGATCGTCATGATCCTTGTTTCGCTCGCGGCGGTCGCTCGCGTCGCATGGTTGGTGATGGACTATGTTCCTCGGGGCTCCTGGCTGGGTCGGTGGAACCGTATGACGCTGACTAGTTGGTTCGTTGCAATTTCATTGATCTCCGAACCGTACGTCTCAAGTATCAACTTCGGTCAGGTGAATCTCGTGCTGCTGTGGGCCGTGATCGAAGCGGCGCTCAGCACGCGGCCAATCACGGCGAGCGTGATCGGAATTGCGGCCGGAATCAAGTTGGTGCCGGTCGCGTTCATCGCCATGCTGGTCATGCAACGACGCCTCGCGCACGCGGTATGGGCGATCAGCTGGTTTCTCGCGTCAGTGCTCGTCGGGGTGCTGGTACTTCCTGGCGCATCTTGGTGTTTCTGGACCGATGCGGTATGGAACGACCAACGGATAGGCGGAATCGCCTACGTCGGGAATCAGTCGCTTAACGGTGCTTTGTGGAGATTGTCAGGACCGGGCGGATCCCTTCTGCTCTGGGTCGCCATGGCGTGTGTGATCGCGGTGGTCACTGCTCGCATCACGGTCCGATCGAGCCTTCTCGAAGGCGTTGTCGCAGTGGCGCTGGCGTCGTTGCTTCTCTCCCCGGTCTCGTGGACCCATCATTGGGTCTGGATCTCGATCGCTGTGCTCGTTGCGTTCGGCCGAGGCAATGGACCTCGCTCGCGGTGGGCCCTTGTCGCAGCTGGGTGGGCCGTGGCTCAGCTCACCTGGATCATCTGGTGGTTCCCCCATGGCGGCGATGTCGAGTATGACGGCTCCATCGGCATGAAGCTCGCGGCTGATGTGTACGCGGTCTTGGCTATTGCGACTCTCCTCGGACTGGCGACAACTCCTCGTGGGCGGCTGCTCACGGATGACCGGCCTGTCGTCGAGGGCCGACGTGCTGCGCCGTGATGGACTGAGCGGGTGAACGAGCGGAACGACCCGGCGCGGTCAGCGGACGAGAATCCCCTGCACCGCGTTACCGCCGACATCGTCGACGCGCTGCTCGAGCTCGACCCGGTCGTCGCGACCGCGCTCGGAGAACACCGGTTCGACGATCGACTCCCCGACCTGTCCGACGCAGGTATCGAGCACGCCCGTGCGGTACTGGGAGAAGGGCTCGGGGCGCTCGACCAGGTCGACGACACCCACCTCGACGTCGGGGACGAGGTGGACCTGGAGATCCTGCGCAACCGCCTCTCCGGACACGCCTTCGCGCTGGACACGCTGCGCGAGCACACGTGGGACCCGCTCGAGGCCAACCCCGGAACCGCGCTGTACCTGCTGCTGGCCCGTGACTTCGCCCCGCTGCCGGACCGGCTGCGCTCGCTGACCGCGCGGCTGCGTGAGGTGCCGACGTTGCTCGCGCAGGCCCGCGACTCCCTGCACGACATGCCGCGGGTGCACCTCGAGACCGCGATCGGGCAGTTCCGGGGGACGGAGGCGCTGCTTTCCAGGCAGGTGCCCGAGGCGTACGAGGCGGACCCGGCCCTCGCCGCTGCGGCGGCACCGGCGCTCGAGGCGGCGCACCGGGCCGTCGCGGAACACATCGACTGGATGCAGGACCGGCTCGCCGAGTCGCACGCCTCGCCCCGGCTGGGAGCCGAGACGTACGCCGCGAAGCTCTGGCACACGCTCGACTCCGAGACCGCACCGGACGAGGTGCTCGCGGCGGCCGAGGAGGAACTCGTTCGTGCCGAGGGTGCGCTGGCCCGTACCGCTGCGGCGTACCTCGGCGAGCCGGTGCCGCCGCCGGACGACGCCGGGGAGCTCGTCCGCCGCGCCCTCGCCGCCGCCGCCGCAGCAGGACCGGTCGACGACGCGTCGGTGCTGGAACGGTGTCGCGCCGCGCTGCAGCAGACGCAGCGCTTCGTCGAGCAGCACGACCTCGTCACCGTCCCCGACGACCCCGTCGAGATCATCGAGATGCCGGAGATCCACCGCGGAGTGGCCGTCGCGTACTGCGACCCGCCGGGGCCGCTCGAAACCGCAGCGCTGCCGACGTTCTTCGCGGTGTCACCGACGCCGGAGGACTGGGCAGCCGAGCGCGTCGCCTCGTTCTACCGCGAGTACAACGCCCACATGCTGCACAACCTGACGGTCCACGAGGCGATGCCGGGTCACGTGCTGCAGCTCGCCCACGCCCGCCGCAGCCGCACCGCGGGGACCGTGCGCCGCGCCTTCTGGAGCGGCCCGTTCGTCGAGGGCTGGGCGGTCTACGCGGAGGCGTTGATGGCCGAGCGCGGGTATCCCGGCGAGGGAGGGGAGCGCGGGGCGCTGGCGGTCCGCCTGCAGCAGCTGAAGATGGTGCTGCGCATGACGATCAACGCGATCCTCGACGTCCGGGTCCACACCCGCGGGATGACCGAGGACGAGGCGATGCGCCTGATGACCGGGCGCGGGCACCAGGAGGAGGGCGAGGCCGTGGGCAAGTGGCGGCGCGCGCTGCTCACCTCCACGCAGCTCTCGACGTACTTCGTGGGCTGGCAGGGTGTCCACGGCCTGGTCCACGACCTGCGCCTGATGGACCCGGCCCGCAGCGAACGGGCGCTGCACGACGCCGTGCTCGCACACGGGTCACCGCCACCGCGCCACCTGCGCACCCTGCTGGGCCTCTGAGACGAGCCCCGATCGCATTGGAGGAACGCGATGCGCGTCATCCGCATCACCGCCGACCTCACCGTCCCCGACGTGGCGGAAGCGACGCCGTTCTACGCCGACTTCCTGGGCCTCGAGGTGGAGGACCTGGGCCTGGACTGGGTGGCTCGCTTCGTCGTACCGGGCTCCGGTGAGCACCTCCAGCTCGTCTCGCGCGACGCGACCGCTGCCGAGAACCCCCTGCTCACCGTCAAGGTCGACGATGTCGACGAGGCGTACCGACAGGCTCGCAGCCGCGGCTACGAGATCGTGCATCCGTTGACGACGGAGCCTTGGGGCATCCGGCGATTCTTCGTACGCGCCCCCGACGGCACGGTGTTCAACATCGCCCAGCACCACGACGTCGCCTAATTCTCCGGTAGGGTCCGGTGAAAATGTAGGTGCCGTGGGAGGGCGACATGGGCGATCTCGTACCCGACAACACACTCATCACGCCGGACGCGGAGGCGGGCCGGGCGCTGGCGATCAAGGTCGCGCGCCTGACCATCAAGGCGATGCAGCAGGACGGGGAGATCCGCAAGAAGCTCCGCCCGCAGTACGCGGAGAGCGCGGACTCGCTCGTCATGGCCGGGCACGTGGTCGCGATCGAGTTCGCGACGATCGCAGCAGCGAACAACTACTGGCGCTGAAGGATTCCGTCCGGCAGGGCGAGCCGCTGACGGGCCGCTCGCACGTGCGGGCTGGTGCGCCGGCCCTCCGGGATCGCGAGCAGCGCGACCCGTAGCGCACGGGCCGACGCGCGCGCGGCCAGGTCGGTCGTCGGCAGGCCCGGCATGGCGAACATCCGTCGTGCCCAGCGGGGCAGCAGCCCAAAGGCGGTGAGCGCCGCCCAGCTCCACACCGGGCGCGCCGGGGTGGTCAGCGTCAGGCGCAGGTCCATCGGCGGCCAGAGCACACCACGGACGGCCTCACGTGCCTCCGGTGTCGCCTGCAGCTGTGGGCGCATCCCGTCGACGTACGCGCGCAGTGCCGCGACGTCCCTGGGAACCGCGTCAGGGTCGCATCCGACCAGCCGCGCAGCGACGACCTGCTCGCGTACGTACTGGTCCGCCTCGGCGCCCGACATCGGTGCGCCGGCGGCGCGATGCCCGACCAGCCACGAGTCGACCGCCGCGCAGTGCACCCACAGCAACCACTCCGGTACGTCCACGTGCAGCGCGCGGTGCACGCGCCGTACCCGCTCGGCGATGTCCTGCGCCTCGGTCGCCGTTCCGTACACGACGACGTTCACGTAACCCGCGGTACGGGTGAGCCGTCCCCACGGGTCGGAGCGCACATCGGTGTTCGCGTAGAAGCCGTGCATCACACCGGGCAGCAGCGACTGCAGCATCAAGGCGCGCAGGCCGCCGGCGAACGCGGCAGGGTCGTGGTGCACACGCCACGAGACGCTGCCCGGACCGAACAGACCAGGGTCGGGCGTCGTGGTGTCGAAGTCGGACACCGACGCCATCCGGATGCCACTGTCGGTTGCCACCTCACCACCATGCCCTGCCGGGGCGTCGAGGGCGAACCCTGCCCTGCGCGGGCGCCCCGCACGCGCCGCGCGTTGTCCCGGAACGGGCGGCCGCCGCCGGTAGGCTCGGTCGGCGGAACCGACGAACACCTGCGTTGCGGATCGCCGCGACGGCTGCGTGACGATTGCAGGGAGTGGCTTGTGCCGAGCATCGATGTCGTGATCGCCCGCGAGATCCTCGACTCGCGCGGGAACCCGACCGTGGAGGTCGAGGTCGGCCTCGACGACGGCACCGCCGCGCGGGCGGCCGTGCCGTCCGGTGCGTCGACCGGGGCGTTCGAGGCGGTGGAGCGCCGTGACGGCGGGGACCGCTACCAGGGCAAGGGTGTCCAGGACGCGGTCGCGGCCGTCGCCGACGAGATCGCTCCCGAGATCATCGGTTTCGAGGCGTCCGAGCAACGACTGGTCGACCAGGTCATGATCGATCTGGACGGCACCCCGAACAAGGAACGCTTGGGAGCCAACGCGATCCTCGGGGTCTCGCTCGCCGTCGCGAAGGCGGCGGCGGACTCCGCGGACCTGCCACTCTTCCGCTACGTCGGTGGCCCGAACGCGCACCTGCTGCCGGTGCCGCTGCTGAACATCCTCAACGGCGGGGCCCACGCCGACACCGACGTCGACATCCAGGAGTTCATGGTCGCGCCGATCGGCGCACCGAGCTTCCGGGAGGCGTTGCGCTGGGGCGCCGAGGTCTACCACGCGCTCAAGGCCGTGCTCAAGACTGCCGGGTACGCGACCGGGCTGGGTGACGAGGGCGGTTTCGCCCCGAACCTGCCCAGCAACCGCGCCGCACTCGACCTGATCATGCAGGCCATCCAGAACGCGGGCCTGACGCCGGGAAGCGACGTCGCGCTCGCACTCGACGTCGCGGCCAGCGAGTTCCACGAGGACGGCAGCTACCGGTTCGAGGGCCGGACCCGTACCGCCGAGCAGCTGGCGGACTACTACAGCCGGCTCGTCACCGACTTCCCGCTGGTGTCCATCGAGGACCCGCTGGACGAGCAGGACTGGGAGGGCTGGACCTCGCTCACCTCCCAGCTCGGCGCGCAGGTGCAGCTCGTTGGTGACGACGTGTTCGTCACCAACCCGGAGCGGCTCGCGCGCGGCATCGAGCGCGGGGCCGGGAACGCGCTGCTGGTCAAGGTGAACCAGATCGGATCGCTCACCGAGACGCTGGACGCCGTCGCGCTCGCGCACCGCAGCGGCTACCGGTGCGTGATGAGCCACCGTTCCGGTGAGACCGAGGACGTCACGATCGCGGACCTGGCGGTCGCGACCGACTGCGGTCAGATCAAGACCGGCGCGCCGGCGCGCTCCGAACGGGTCGCCAAGTACAACCAGCTGCTGCGCATCGAGGAGGAGCTCGCCGACGCCGGCCGTTACGCGGGCCGGGCGGCGTTCCCGCGGTTCGCCGGCGGACCGGGACGCTCGTGACCAGAGCCGGCGTACGGTCGCGCGCCGCCGGTCGGCGGGAGGCACGCGAGCTCGAGCAGCGCACGGAGGCGCCGCGACCGGTGCTGACCGGCCGCGCTGTCGTCCTCGCGCTCACCCTGGTACTGCTGGTGTTCACCCTGGCGGTGCCCGCACGGACCCTGCTCGCGCAGCGCGGTGAGATCGCGGCCCTGCAGGAACGTACGGACGCCACCGCCGCGCAGCTCGCCGAACTGCAGGACCTGCACGCGCGGCTGCAGGACCCGGCGTACGTCACGTCACTGATCAGGAACCGGTTGCACTACGTGCTGCCCGGCGAGGTCGGCTACACCGTCCTCGACGGCCGGCCCGACGGCGCCGCCGATACGGCCGACCGGCCGTCGGTCGACGGTGCCTGGTACCAGCGGCTCTGGGCGTCGGTCGAGGCGGCCGACGGTGATCCGGCGGTGGCGCCCGACGGCGAGCCGCGGGTCGAGATCCGCCCCGACGCGCCACGATGAGCGGCCCCGGTACGGGGGACGAGGAGCGGCCGAGCGCGCAGGACCTGCGGGTCGTACACCGCCAGCTGGGCAGGGAGCCGCGCGGTGTGCGCTCGGTCGCGCACCGCTGCAGCTGCGGTCAGCCCGACGTCGTGCGCACCGAGCCGCGGCTCCCCGACGGCACCCCGTTCCCCACGCTCTACTACCTGACCTGCCCGCGGGCGGCCGGACTGATCGGAACGCTGGAGGCGAGCGGAGTGATGCGTGAGATGGAGCAACGCCTTTCCGCCGATCCGCCGCTCGCCGCGGCGTACGCCCGGGCGCACCGCAGTTATCTCGACGCGCGCGACGAGCTCGGCCCGGTGCCCGAGCTCGACGGGGTGTCGGCCGGCGGCATGCCGACGCGGGTCAAGTGCCTGCACGCGCTCGTCGCTCACGCCTTGGGCGCGGGACCCGGTGTCAACCCGCTCGGCGACGAGGCGCTCGCGGCGTTGCCGGACTGGGGCGCGGCAGGGCCGTGCGCGCAGCCGGAGCAGGACGCATGACCCGGGTGGCCGCGATCGACTGCGGCACCAACTCGCTGCGGCTGCTGGTCGCCGACACCGATCGGGCCTCCGGCATGCTCGTGGACGTCGAGCGGACGATGCAGATCGTCCGGCTCGGGCAGGGCGTCGACGCCACCGGCGTCCTCGCGCCGGACGCGCTCGCACGCACCTTCGCGGTGTGCGAGGTCTATGCGGAGGTGATCGCGCGGCACCGTGTCGAGGCGGTGCGTTTCGTGGCGACGTCCGCGACGCGCGACGCGCGCAACCGGGACGAGTTCGTCACCGGGGTGCGTGCCCGGCTCGGGGTCGAGCCGGAGGTGCTGTCCGGCACGCAGGAGGCCGAGCTCTCGTTCCTGGGCGCGACGACCGGGTTCCCGGACCCGCCGCCGTACCTCGTCGTGGACATCGGCGGCGGCTCGACCGAGTTCGTCCACGGGCGCGAACGCCCGCTCGCCTCGTGCAGTGTCGACATCGGCTGCGTCCGGATGACCGAGCGGCACCTGCGCTCCGACCCGCCGACGGCCGAGCAGGTCGCCGCGGCCGTCGCCGACATCGACGCGGCGCTCGCGCGAGCTGCCGGCACGGTCCCGTTCGACGATGCCCCGACGCTGATCGGCTTGGCGGGATCGGTCACGACCGTCGCGGGGATCGCCCTGGATCTGCCGGCGTACGACCCGGTCGTGATCCACCGCTCCCGGATCCCCGCGGAGGCCGTGCAGGCCGTCTCCGACCGGCTGCTGACGATGAGCCGTGAGCAGCGTGCGGCGCTCGCCGTGATGCACCCGGGCCGGGTGGACGTGATCGCCGCGGGCGCGCTCATCCTCGCGCGCATCGTGGAGCGCACCGGGCTGCCCGAAGTCGTCGTCTCCGAGCACGACATCCTCGACGGCATCGCCTGGTCGCTCACGCCCTGAGCCGGTCGCCGGCCTTTCGCGTCCAGCGGCCGGCCCTTCTCGCCCAGCGGCCGGCGCTGCGGGTCCCCGGTACGTTTGTCGCATGGCGACCCCTGCTCCCTGCCGGGTCCTGGTGGTCGGCGGCGGCTACGTCGGGATGTACGCGGCGCTGCGCCTGCAACGCCGCGCGCATCGTGACGGCATCGCCGTCACGGTGGTGGACCCGCACTCGTACATGACCTACCAGCCGTTCCTGCCCGAGGCCGGAGCAGGGTCCATCCAGCCCAGGCACACCGTCGTACCGCTGCGGCAGGTGCTGCGCCACGCCGATGTGATCACCGCCTGGGTCACCGGCGTCGACCACGCCGCTCGGGTCGCGACCCTGGCGCCGTTGGAGGGCGAGCCGTACGAGCTGCCGTACGACGTGCTGGTGATGGCCCCCGGATCGGTCCCGCGCACGCTGCCGATCCCGGGGCTGGCGGACTGGGCGATGGGCTTCAAGAACGTCGAGGAGGCCATCGCGCTGCGCAACCGGGTGCTGGAATGCCTCGACATCGCCGACAGCGCGACCGCACCGCAGGTGCGCGAGCGCAACCTCACGTTCGTGTTCGTCGGGGGCGGGTACGCCGGCGTCGAGGCCATGGCGGAGGCCGAGAACCTCGCCCGGTACGCCACCCGCTACCTCAAGCGGGTGAGCCCCGAGGACCTGCGCTTCGTGATGGTCGAGGCGGCCGACCACATCCTCCCGGAGATGGGACGGGACATGGGGGACTGGACCGTCGCGCAGCTGCGCGCCCGCGGGATCGACATGCGCCTGGGTACGCAGCTCAAGTCCTGCGTCGACGGGCGGGTGGAACTCTCCGACGGGGCGAAGATGCTCTCCGACACCGTGGTGTGGACCGCTGGGGTCAAGCCGAACCCGGTGCTCGCCCAGACCGACCTGCCGCTCGACGAGCGCGGCCGGGTGCGGTGCCGGCCCGACCTGCGGGTCGCGGGCGTCGAGGATGCATGGGCGGCCGGGGACTGCGCGGGCGTACCGGACCTCGACCGGCCGGGGCAGTTCTTCCCGCCGACCGCGCAGAACGCGGTACGCCAGGCGCGGCTGCTGGGCGACAACCTCGCCGGGCTGCAGCAGGGGTGGGAGCCGGTGCCGTACCGCCACCGCAACCTCGGCTCGGTCGCCTCCCTCGGCCTGTACGAGGGGGTGGCTCAGGTCATGGGGATCAAGCTCAAGGGGTTTCCCGCCTGGTTCCTGCACCGCACCTACCACCTGGGCAAGGTGCCGACGCTGCGTCGCAAGGTCGAGGTCGCCTCCGACTGGACGCTCGCATTCCTGTTCAAGCGGGACGTGACGAGCCTGTGGAGCACCCACGACCCGGACAAGTCGTTCCAGGTCGTGGCGCGCGGCCAGGCCGCTGTCACCCAGGGCGCCGGCAAGCGCTGAGCGGACCGATCAGCCGTAGACCGTGATGGTCGTGCCGGCGGTCAGTGGGACGTCCGGTGCAGGTCCGGGAACCCGCTCGCCGGAGACCTCTACCCGCAACCTGCCGCACCGGTCGGCGAGGCAGTCCGAGGTCAACCGCACACCCCACAAGGTGAAGAACTCACCGAGCGTGTAGCCGCGCTCCGCCTCCGAGTCGGGCGGTTCGAGATACACCAGGCCGGTGTCGTCGTGCGTGTGCAACCCGGCGGTCAGCGCATTCACCCGATCCTCGCCGATGCGCGCCGGGACGAGCACCTCGCGTCCGTCATAGCGGACCCGCAGCGTGAGCACGGCTCGGCTCGCGGATCGGTAGTCCAGGCGCTGTGGCTGCAGACCGGCGGCCGCGATGTAAGAGCCGGCGTAGACGGGCGCGTCCCACGGCGGCGGCGTGGTGCGCTGTACCGCGGGAGCCGGTCCGCTCTGGGACGGGGCGCAACCCACAACTGCGACCAGGGCGGCGACCAGGGCGCCGACCGCCGCGGCGGCGCGCCGCCGCGGACGGCGTGGAACGGGTGGCACGGCGGCGATGATACGTAGGCGGCCTGGCCGCTCAGATGCCGCCGGTGAGGGTCAGTCCGCCGTCGACAGTGACGGTCTGGCCGGTGATCCAGCCCGCCTCGTCACCGAGCAGGAACGCGACAAGCCCCGCCACGTCCTCCGGTACGCCCAAACGGCGCAACGGGTAGGGGGCCGACACCGCGTCCTCGCGGCCTTCGTACAGCGCGGTCGCGAAGCGGGTCTTGACGACGGCGGGGGCGACCGCGTTCACCCGAACCCCGGGTGCCAGTTCCACTGCCAGTGCGGCGGTCAAGGACGACACCATCGCCTTCGAGCCGCCGTAGAACGCGATACCGGCGGCCGGTCGCTGCCCGGCGACCGAGCTCAGGTTCACGACCGCGCCACCGTGCTCGCCGAGATGCGCGCGGTAGGCCTCCCGGGTCCAGCCGAGCAGCCCCAGCACGTTCACCTCGAGCAGCTTTCGGGCCGCTCCCAGGTCGAGGTCGAGCAGCGGGCCGTACGCCGGGTTGATCCCCGCGTTGTTGACCAGGTAGTCCAGCCGCCCGAACGCCTCGATCGCTGCGGCGACGGTGGACCGCTGGTGGGCTTCGTCGTCGGCCTTGCCCGCCACGCCGATCGCCACCGCCGAGCCGCCCAGGTCCGAGACGGCCTGCGCGAGCTGCTCCTCCCTGCGGGCCGTGATGCAGACCCGCGCGCCGGCCGTCACCAGCCGCTGCGCGACGGCCAGGCCGATGCCGCGGCTGGCACCGGTGACGATCGCGACCCGTCCGGCATGCTCGTTCACGGTGCTACCTCCTGCTCCGGGCGGCCGACCCGCCCTGTGGGGTACTTTGCCCGGGTCGGCCGGTCGGCACCGGCGGGCCCCCGTAGCCCAACTGGCAGAGGCACGCTGCTTAAACCAGCGTCAGTGCGGGTTCGACCCCCGCCGGGGGTACCCCTGCGGCTCCCGCCGCAGCCATCCGGGCGTGCGCCGCCCGGAACACCCGGGTGGCACGTTACGTTTGTCCCTGCAGACGCCCCGCGCCGCGGGGCGCCCGACACGGGAGGACCGTCAGCATGCAGTCCCGCAACCCTGTGCTGCGGCACGCCACGGAGCAGGCCAAGGCCGACGGCGGCCCGGGTGCGCTGGCTGCCGAGGGGCAGTCCGCCTACCAGGCCGCCGGCCAGACCGTGCCCACGGCGATGAGCGCCGAGCAGCTGCAGGAGATGTACGACAAGTCCGGGCCGTACGCCGGCGCCGTACGCGGCGGCGAGCTCGCGATGACGCTGAACGACGTGATCGTCAAGACCGCGCTGTCGTTCGTCGTGCTCCTCGCCGGCGCGGTGTTCGGTTGGTACACCGTCGAGACGATGCCCTGGCTGATGTTCGTGGGGCTGTTCGTCGGCCTCGGCCTCGGGCTCGCGAACGCGTTCAAGAAGCAGGTCAGCCCGCCGCTCGTACTCGCGTACGCGCTGGCGCAGGGCGTGTTCCTCGGCGGCATCTCCCGCTGGTACTACGAGTGGGCCGCGACCGCGACCAGCTACGGCGGCAACATCGTCGTCCAGGCGGTGCTCGGCACTCTTGTCGCGTTCGGCGTCATGCTGGTCCTGTACAACACCAAGATCATCAAGGTCAACGGCACGTTCGTCAAGATCATGATGGTCGCGATGGTGTCGTACCTCGTCATCGCGCTCGCCTCGCTGGTGTCCGCGATGTTCGGCGTCGGGCAGGGCTTCGGCTTCTACGGTGCCGGACCGCTCGGCATCATCCTGTGCCTGGTCGGCGTGGGACTGGCGGCGTTCAGCCTGGCGCTCGACTTCGAGTCGATCAACCAGGCGATCCGGTACGGCGTGCCGGAGCGGGAGTCGTGGCGGATGGCCTTCGGGCTCATGGCCACCCTGATCTGGCTCTACCTGGAGATCCTGCGGCTGCTGGCCATCATCGCCAACAACAGTCGCTGAGAACCACGGACTGCGCTGGGCGGGTGCCACCTGCGGGGTGGCACCCGCCCTTTGCACTCCGGCGGCGCTAGCCGAGCTTGCGCTGGGCCCGCGCGAGGTTGGCCTCGTGCACGATGGCCGTGGCGAACCCGTGGGAGAGCCCGTGCTCGTCCTGCAGCCAGGTGACCTTTTCGTCGAAGCGGGAGAACGCCGGTCCGTCTTCGAGATCTCGCATCCATTCCTTGAGCTCCCGGCCGGTCGCGGTGGGGAGACGGTCGACGAGCTGCTGATGCGTCTGCTCGGAGTGACGGAGCATGGAATCTCTCCTTGCCTCGGGGACCCTTGGCTCACGTTAGCCCGAAGCGTCCCGCGCGGAGAAGGGATGCGCGAACCTCGTTGCTACCGTGCGGTGATGGGAGCCTCGCCGGACTCGGACGAACGCCGCGGCGAGCTCGCGGTGGGGCTGGGGTGGCTGGTGGACCGGCTGCGGACGATGGCGCTGGACAAGCTGGACGCGCCCTACGCGCCGGAGCCCACACGGGTGGTGGCAGCCCGCGCGCTCGCGCAACGGCTGGCCGACGCCGCGGCCGCGCTGGAGCACCCTGCGGACCCGGTCTGGAGGGACCTGCCCACGGTGTCCGCGGCCGCGGCCGGAGACCTCCTCGCGATCACCGGGAACGACCTGCTGCTCGCCCTGGAAGGACAGCCGCGCGATGCGCCGGTGCCCCGCCGGTCGCAGGGGCGCGTACCGCTCGGTGCACTGCTCGACGAGCTGGCCGGCGCTGTCAGGGAGCTGCGCTTACGGCTCTGAGCGGGAGCCGGTCGATCTCGGCGAGCAGCCGGTCGCGCAGCCGGGCGGCCGCGGCCGCGAAGCCGCGTTGCGCGGCGGCGAACTGCGCCCGTCCGGAGACGGTCTCGACCTCGACCGGTTGGTAGCCGAGCGCGCGCAGGTCGTACGGGGCGGCACGCATGTCGAGGGTGCGGATCTCCCGGGCCAGCGCGAAGCAGTCGGCGACCAGCTCGCTGCTCACCAGCGGCGACAGTGCGCTCGCGTGCCGGTAGACGTCCATGTTCGCGTGCAGGCAGCCACCCTGTTCGTCGTCCACCTGGGCAGCGCGCGAGAGCGGCCGCGCGTTGAGCGGGCGCGCCTCGGCGGTGAAGAACCGGTACGCGTCGAAATGCGTGCACTGCAGTCCCAGCTCGTCCACGACCGCGCGCACCCGGTCCGGCGCGAGGCGCAATGGCCAACCACCGCCGTGGCGCGTCTCGTGCTGTTGCTGGCCGTACACCATCGCCCACTCGTGCAGGCCGAAGCAGCCGAACCGCGGCGCTCGCCCTGCGGTGGCAAGCAGCAGCGTCGCGGTCCGGGCCGCGCGCTGCAGCCGCGCGGTATGCCGGTCCAGGTCGAGCAGCCAGCCGCGCACCCCGTCGGCCGTGGCCAGGCGGTATCCCTCCGGCGGTGGTGTCGCGGACTCGAGGAGCACTCCGGCTCCCGGGTGCCAGCGGCGCAGCACGCCGGGACGTGTCGGGTAGTAGGTGAAAAGGAAGTCGTCGACCGGGTGCGTGCGCCCGCCCGCCCTGCGCTCGCGCCACCCGCGGGTCCAGGCGTCGACCCGCCGTTCGTGCGCCGCGCGGCGCGCCGCCCACTGGCCGGCGCGCAGCACGAGGGGTGCGGTGGGCGGCTCAGCGATCGGCGAGCGGTACGACGTCACGTGCGTGGTGGCCGGTGTAGACCTGACGCGGCCGGCCGATCCGCGTGTCCGGGTCGCTCATCATCTCCTGCCACTGCGCGATCCAGCCCGGCAGCCGGCCGATCGCGAACAGCACCGTGAACATCCGGGTGGGAAAGCCCATGGCGCGGTAGAGCAGCCCGGTGTAGAAGTCCACGTTCGGATACAGCTTGCGGGAGACGAAGTAGTCGTCGGACAGCGCGATCTCCTCGAGCTCGAGGGCGATGTCGAGCAGGTCGTCGCGCATGCCGAGCGAGCGCAGCACCCGGTCCGCGTGCTCCTTGATGATCGCGGCCCGCGGGTCGTAGTTCTTGTACACGCGATGACCGAAACCCATGAGCCGTACGCCGTGCTCGCGGTCCTTCACCCGGCGCACGAACCCGCCGACGTCGCCGCCGCCCGCGTGGATCTGCTCGAGCATCTCCAGCACCGCCTGGTTGGCCCCGCCGTGCAGCGGCCCGAACAGGGCGTTGATCCCAGCGGACACCGACGCGAAGAGGTTGGCCTGCGCCGAGCCGACCAGCCGTACCGTCGAGGTCGAGCAGTTCTGCTCGTGGTCGGCGTGCAGCACGAACAGCAGGTCGAGCGCGGCCAGCACCGTCGGGTCCACCTCGTACGGCTCGGCGGGGAAGCCGAAGGTCATGCGCAGGAAGTTCTCCACCAGGCCCTTGGAGTTGTCCGGGTAGAGGAACGGCTGGCCGACCGACTTCTTGTACGCGTACGCGGCGATCGTCGGCAGCTTGGCGAGCAGCCGGATGGTCGTGAGCTCCACCTGCTCCGGGTCGTCGTTGGAAAGTGAGTCCTGGTAGAAGGTCGACAACGCCGACACCGCCGAGGACAGCACCGGCATCGGGTGCGCGTCGCGGGGGAAGCCGTCGAAGAACCGCTTGAGGTCCTCGTGCAGCAGCGTGTGCCGGCGGATCCGCCCGCCGAACGCGTCGAGCTGGTCCGCGGTGGGCAGCTCTCCGTAGATCAGCAGGTAGCACACCTCGATGAACGACGCGGTGTTCGCGAGTTGCTCGATGGGGTAGCCCCGGTAGCGCAGGATGCCGGCGTCCCCGTCGATGTAGGTGACCGCCGAGGTGCAGGCCGCGGTGTTGCCGAAGCCCGGGTCGTAGGTGACCAGCCCGGTCGAGGAGAGCAACCGGGAGACGTCCGCGCCGTGCGACCCTTCGGTGGCCTCGCGCAACGGCAGCTCGAGCGGATCGTGGTCGCCGTACCGCAGCGTCACGGGTCCGGGTCCTGTTGTGTCAGCCACGTCGCTCCTCGTCGCCGCTCGGTCGTGGTACGACCCTACGGCTCGGGTGTCCCCCGCAGCGGGCGAGCCGGAGCGACCGGCGCCCGGAGCGCGTACGCGCCCCGGTCAGTCGCCCGCCGAGGCGGCGTGATCGGCGTGGCCGGCGTGGCCGGCGTGGTCGGAGTGGTCGGAGTGGTCGGAGTGCTCAGCGCCGTCGGACAGCCCGAGAGCGGCCAGGCAGTGCGGGATCAGCGCGGCGGCGCACGCGGCGTAGCCGGTGGCCGAGGGATGGAAGCGGTCGTCGCTGAAGTAGTCCTGCGGGCTGGCCTCGAAGGTGGGGCCGAGCAGGGCACCCAGCTCGACCGCCGTTCCGCCCGCGGCGGTCACGGCCACCGCCTGCGCCTGCGCCAGCTCGCGGCTGGCCCGGCGGGCGTACGCGCGCAGCGGCTGCGCGATCGGCGCGATCGTCCCGAGGTCGGGGCAGGTGCCCACGACCACGTGGGCGCCGGCTTCCCGCAGCCGGGTCACGGCGTCGCCGAGCAGGCGTACCGAGGTCTGCGGGCGGTCCACGTGCGTGATGTCGTTCGCCCCGACCATGATCAGCGCGAGCTGCGGGTGCAGCTGCAACGCCCGGGTGAGCTGGCGGTCCAGATCACGGGTGCGTGCGCCGACCTCGGCCACCACGGTCAGGTTCACCGGGCGGTCGGCGACGGCCGCGATCGCCCGGGCGATGCGGACCCCGGGGGTGTCCTCGGGATCGGACACGCCGAGGCCCGCGGCGCTGGAGTCCCCGATGACGGCGACGCGGAGCGACACCCCGCGCGCGGAGGTCGCGGAAGGTGGCAGGTAGCGGCCGTCGGCATACGGCGGCACCGCGCGCCGCGGGCCGATCGCGCGGCGCGCCAGGCGCGCCTGCACGACCAGCAACCCAACCCCGAGGCCCGCGAGCGTGGTCCCCACCCCGAGCAGCCCGCCGCCGCCCTTCGCAGCGGCCAGCACGATCCGGCGCACCCGGTCGTCGCGTACCGGCAGCGCCTCCAGGGCCGCGCGCGCGGCCTGCCCGGCCGCGCCCGCAGCCGGTGGCGTACCTGGTGTGGACGGGGTCACGGTTCGACCCTAGGCGAGCGTGCGACCGCCCCGTCCGCGCTCGCGCGGAAGCGGGACGCGATCCGTGCGGGCCGCGGGGCACCTGCCTCCGGCGATGGCCGGCGGTGCGTAGGGTCCACTGTCATGCAGGTCCATGACAGTGTCGTCGCCTTGATCGGTGACACCCCGCTGGTGCGGCTGAACTCGGTCACGGCCGACCTCGGGCCCCACGCCCCGCAGGTGCTGGCGAAGGTCGAGTACTTCAACCCCGGCGGCTCGGTGAAGGACCGCATCGCGACCCGCATGATCGAGGCGGCGGAGGCGTCCGGGGAACTGCGCCCGGGCGGCACCATCGTGGAGCCGACGAGCGGGAACACCGGGGTCGGCCTCGCCCTCGTGGCCCAGCAGCGCGGGTACCACTGCATCTTCGTGTGCCCGGACAAGGTGAGCCTCGACAAGCAGAACGTGCTGCGGGCGTACGGTGCCGACGTCGTCGTCTGCCCGACCGCCGTCGACCCGGAGGACCCGCGCTCGTACTACTCGGTCTCCGACCGGCTCGCCGCCGAGACCGAGGGTGGTTGGAAACCGAACCAGTACGCCAACCCGGAGAACCCGCGCTCGCACTTCGAGTCCACCGGGCCGGAGCTGTGGAAGCAGACCGACGGGCGCATCACGCACTTCGTCGCGGGCGTCGGGACCGGCGGCACGATCAGCGGCACCGGCCGCTACCTCAAGCAGGTCAGCGACGGGCGCGTACGCGTCGTCGGCGCCGACCCTGTCGGGTCGGTGTACTCCGGCGGCACCGGGCGGCCGTACCTGGTCGAGGGCGTCGGCGAGGACTTCTGGCCCGAGACGTACGACCGGGAGGTCTGCGACGAGATCGTCGCGGTGTCGGACCGGGACTCGTTCCTGATGACCCGGCGCCTAGCACGCGAGGAGGGGCTGCTGGTCGGTGGCTCCTGCGGGATGGCGGTGCAGGCGGCCCTCGAGGTCGCCGGTCGGGCGGGCCCGGAGGACCTGGTCGTGGTGCTGCTGCCGGACGGCGGCCGCGGGTACCTGTCCAAGGTGTTCGACGACGAGTGGATGTCCGACTACGGGTTCCTGCGCACCCCGGGGGAGCGGACCGTGGGCGACGTGCTGCACGGCAAGGGCGGGGCGCTGCCGTCGCTAGTGCACACCCACCCGCACGAGACCGTGCGCGAGGCCATCGACATCCTGCGCGAGTACGCCGTCTCCCAGCTGCCGGTCGTCAAGGCCGAGCCGCCCGTGATGGCCGCCGAGATCGTCGGATCGGTCGGGGAGCGGCACCTGCTCGACGCGCTGTTCGCCGGTACGGCACAGCTCTCGGACACGCTCGACCGGCACATGACGGCCCCGCTGCCGATGGTCGGTGCCGGTGAGCCGGTGGCCGCGGCGGTGACGGCGCTGGAGGCGGCCGACGCGGCCGTCGTCGTGGACGACGGCCTCCCCGTCGGTGTCGTGACGCGGCAGGACCTGCTGGCCTATCTCGCCCGTTGAGCGGGAAGAACGGTCGTTTCCCAGCGCCCGCGCGCCACGGGAAGCGACCGTTTCATAGATGTTGGGGTCCTGCAGGAGCCGGGTTAGGGTGTCCCGGCCCTACGACCTCCGCAGGGCGGGAGAGGACTCCATGACGCTGCGCCCCGCCGCCGCACTGCCCGCTGCTCTGGCCGGTGCGCTGGCCCTCGGGCTGCTCACGCCGCTGCCGGTGGCGACCGGTGCGGACCTCACCGCCCAGGCGTCCACCCACCGCGTCGCGGGAAGCGGCGACCCGTACTTCCCGAGCTACGGCAACCGCGGCTACGACGTGCAGCACTACACGATCCGCGACTCGTACGACCTGCGCAGCGGGCGGCTGCGCGGCCAGACCGTCATCGACGCCGTCGCGACGTCGGGACGTACGCGCGTCGCGTTCGACCTGGTGCTGCGGCCGGTCGCGGTCAAGGTCAACGGCGCGCCGGCGAGGTTCCGTCACGTGAAGGGGCGCAAGGTCGTCGCGACGCTGCCGAGCCCGGCGCAGGCGGGCGACAAGCTGCGGGTGAGCGTCCGCTACCGGGGGGTCCCGGAGACGACGGACCGCGGCAAGCTGTACTCCCCGTGGCTTTCGGGCCCGCGTGAGGTGGCCGCGGTGGGCGAGCCGGAGATCTGCGCCTGGTGGTTCGCCTGCAACGACCGGCCGGCCGACAAGGCGACGTACGACATCGCGGTGCAGGTCCCCAGGGGCAACAAGGTCATCAGCAACGGCGTGCTCGTGTCCCGCGAGCGCACCGCCAAGAACACCACGTGGCGCTGGCGGATGAACGACCCGATGGCGGCGTACCTCGCGTTCTTCGTGGCCGGCAAGTTCGACGTCGTCAACACCCGCGCGAACGGCCTACCCGCGGTGTACGCCGTGTCGCGCCAGTTCGACAAGCGCGACCGGCAACGTCAGATGGCGATGCTCAAGCGCACCCCCGGTGTCGTGAGCTGGCTCGCCGGGCAGTACGGGCCGTACCCGTTCGACGCGCTCGGCGGCGTCGTCATCTCGCTGTTCTCCGGGTTCGCGCTGGAGAACCAGTCCCGGCCGGTCTACTACCCGTACCTGCTCGGGCCCGGCGACTTCTCCGTCGTCGTGCACGAGCTCGCGCACCAATGGTTCGGCGACTCGGTGTCGGTGCGCACCTGGCGCGACATCTGGCTCAACGAGGGCTTTGCCACGTACTCCGAGTGGCTCTACCGGGCCGAGCACGGCGGGCGCAGCGTCGACGAGCAGCTGCGCCGCGCGTACGACGCCCACCCGGCGGGCGCGTCGTTCTGGAAGGTGCGCATCGGCGACCCGGGGGCCAAGAAGCTGTTCTCCGACCCGGTGTACGACCGCGGTGCGATGGCTGTCGCGGCGCTGAGCAAGCGCATCGGGCCGGCCACACTCACGGCGCTGCTGCGCACGTGGGTCGCCCAGCACCGCTACGGCAACGCCGACATCGCGCAGTTCATCGCGCTCGCCGAGCAGACGAGTGGCCAGGACCTGACCGCGTTCTTCCGGGCGTGGCTCTACACCGGGGCCAAGCCCGCCCGTACCGCGGCCAACGGCCTCGCCTGAGGGCGCGGTCGGGCCGGGGACTGCGCAAGGGCTGCCTGACTGACCCCCAAGACCGGATCGGCGAGCGGGAATGGGGGGAAAACGTCGTTTCCCGGGTCTGTCAGGGGCCGGGAAACGACGTTTTCTCCTGCTTCCGCCAGCATCCCGGTGCGTGGGCGGTCAGAGCGGCGGGAGGGTGATGCCGGTCTCGGCGTGGCAGTCGTACCCGTGCGGATGACTGAAGAGGTACTGCTGGTGGAGCGGCTCTGCGAACCAGAAGGGCTTGTCCGCGGCCGGTGCCAGTTCGGTGGTGATGGGGTCGAACCCCTTGGCGCGCAGGACGGCGTCGTACGCGTCCCGGGTCCGTACCGCGAGGTCCGCCTGCTCGTCGGTAGTCCAGTAGAGCGTCGAGCGGTACTGCGTGCCGACGTCGTTGCCCTGCCGGTAGCCCTGGGTCGGGTCGTGGTTCTCCCAGAACACCTTGAGCAGGTCGTACGTCGCGACGCGGGCCGGGTCGTAGACGACGACGACGTTCTCGGCGTGGCCGGTCCGTCCGGTGCAGACCTCCTCGTACGTCGGGTTGGGCGTGTAGCCCCCCTGGTACCCGACCGCGGTCGTGTAGACACCCGGCACCTGCCAGAGCCGCTTCTCCGCGCCCCAGAAGCAGCCGAAGCCGAAGTAGAGCGCTACGTGGCCGTCCGGGTACGGCGGCAGCAGCGGGGTGCCGAGGACCAGGTGCGTGTCCGCCGGCTGGAAGACCGGGCGCTCACGGCCCGGCAGGGCCTGCTCGGCGCCGACCATCGCGGCTCGAGGGCGGGAGAGGGAGGAGAACATGGCGCGCCTTTCGTCGACTGCTCCTGGGTGCTGCAACCACCGGGGACCTCTCCACTGTTCCACCTGAACGGCGCCACGTCTCAACCGCGCGGCAGGCGCGGCCGATGAAGCACGGGGGAGGGGACAGAGCGGAGGCCGGGCGTGAGTGCACCACGGACGGGTGCGGTGCGGGTACGGGTGCTCGCCATCGGCGGGTTCGTGCTCGGGTTGGCGTTCGTCACCGCGGCCGCGGTGCTGCTCGTCATGGGCTCGAGCAGCACCCATGAGGCGCAGGCCCGCCAGCAGACCGAGGTGTCGGCTGCGGCGCAGCAGGCCGCGACGGCGTACTCCCGCCAGGTCGACGTGGTGCGGCTCGCGGCGCTGCTGGCCGGTCGTGATCCCCGACTGACGGCGGTCGTGCAGCACGGTACGCGGGCGAGCGCCGCCGAACGCGCCGCGGCGCGCCAGGCGCTCGAGGACGTGGTGACGCTGCGGGTGGGGCTCGCCTCGGTCGCCCGGTTGCGCAGTGCGAGCGGTGTCGAGCTGGTCCGTGCCGTCGACCGGCCGGAGTCCGGGCCGGTTGCCACCAAGCCGATCGTGACAAGCGGCCTGGTGGCGGCGCTCGCCGACCCGGGGAGCGTCTCCACCTCGATGCCCCACCTGTCGGGCGTGCTCGGCGTCGATGTCGTGAGCACGGCTGTCGCGGTCGGTCCCTCACCGGCGCTCGGCGCCATCGAGATCGAGACGCCGGTCGCCTGGCTCACCCAGATGGCCGCCCAGAGCGTCGGCATCGATCATGAGCTGCGCTTCGTCAGCCCGTCGGAGGCCGAGCACCGGCTGGGCGCCGGCCCGCGCCAGCCGTTCGGGGTCACGCCGGGCGCGGACGAGACGACGGGCTGGGCGCGGACCGCGTTCGACGACCAGGTGCGCGGTGCCATCGGGCTGGACTCGGTCGTGACGGTGCAGGAGCCGACCGCGCACGGCGCTGACACCCGTACGCCGCTCGCGGTGCTGCTCGGCGTGCTGGGGCTCGCCCTGCTGCTGGTGGCACTCGGCGCGGTGCTGGTGATGCTGCGCCGCACCAGGCGCGCCCGGCGCGCCGCGCTCGAGGCGAACCGGCGGCTGCAGGAACGGCTCGCCGACATGTCCACCGCGCTCGGGCAGGTCGCGGCCGGTGACCTCGCCGCCGCGCTGCCGGTCCAGGAGTTCGAGGACGGCGCGCTGCGCAGCATGGCCAGTTCCTTCGAGTCGACGCTGGGACGGCTGCGCGACCTGGTCTCCCAGGCGCAGCGCAACGGCACCTCGCTGGCGCAGGCCTCGGTGGAACTGCGAGCGGCGGCTGCCCAGCAGGCGGGCGCGGCGACCGAGCAGAGCAGCGTGGTGACCGAGACCACCGCGACGATCGAGGAACTCGCGGCGACGGCGGCGCAGATCGCACAGACCGCGGAGCAGGTGGCGCAGGCGGCGGCGGAGACGCTGCGGCTCACCGAGGAGGGACGCGCCGCGGTCGGTGCATCGGTCGACGCCATGGACGCGCTCACCGCGCGGGTGTCCGCAATCGGCACCCGCGCGGTGGGCCTGGGGGAGACGGGCCGGCAGATCAGCCAGATCCTCGGCGTCATCGACGACCTGTCCGAGCGTACGAACCTGCTCGCCCTCAACGCGGCGATCGAGGCGGCGCGCGCCGGGGAGCAGGGGCAGGGGTTTGCGGTCGTGGCCGCCGAGGTGCGCCGGCTCGCCGAACGGGCGCGTGCCTCGACGACGCAGATCCAGGCGCTCGTGACCCGGATCGCCACCGAGTCGAGCGCCGCCGAGGCGGCCGCGCAGGAGGGCCGCCACGAGGTGGAACGGGCGCGCGGTGTCGCGTACGAGGTGGCCGGTGCCCTCGAGCGGATCGCGGGGATGGTCGACGAGACGACCATGGCGACCCGCGAGATCTCGATCGCGACCCAGCAGCAGCGCTCCGCCTCCGACCAGGTCGTGGTGGCGATGGGCCAGGTCTCCGACACCTCACGCCAGTACGCGGTCGGCTCCCGGCAGGCAGCCGCCTCCGCCCAGGAGCTGGCGATGCTCGCGGAGGCGATGGAGGCGACGATCCGCACCTTCTCGACCGATGCGGTGCCGGACGCCGACGAGGGGTCGCGCGAGGAGGCGGTCGTACCCGTCTGAGCGCCGCCCGTCCGCGGCGACCGCATAGCCTGCTGGCATGGATGCTTCGCTCGGTTCGTCCGCGCCCGGTTTCGAGACGCTCGCGATCCACGCCGGTCAGGAGCCTGACGCCGCGACGGGGGCCGTCGTCCCACCCATCTACCAGGTCTCGACGTACGCCCAGGACGGCGTCGGCGGGCTGCGCGGCGGGTACGAGTACTCCCGCTCGGCGAACCCGACCCGCGACGCGCTGCAGGAGTGCCTCGCCGCGCTCGAGGACCCCTCAGGCGCGGCGGCCGGCACCACCCGGGGCCTGGCGTTCGCCTCCGGACTGGCGGCCGAGGACACCCTGGTGCGCACCGTCTGCGCGCCGGGCTCGCACGTCGTGATCCCCGACGACGCGTACGGCGGCACGTACCGGCTCTTCGACCGGGTGGCGCGGCCCTGGGGGGTCGACTACACGCCGGCCCGGCTCACCGACGTGGCCGCGGTGCGCGCCGCGATCGAGCCGGGCCGCACCCGGATGGTGTGGATCGAGACCCCGACCAACCCGCTGCTGCGCGTCGCCGACATCGCCGCGCTCGCCGCCGTCGCCCACGAGGCGGGCGCGATCCTGGTGGTGGACAACACCTTCGCCTCGCCGTACCTGCAGCAACCGCTGCTGCTCGGCGCCGACGTCGTCGTGCACTCCACGACGAAGTACCTCGGCGGGCACAGCGACGTCGTCGGAGGCGCGCTCGTCTGCAACGACCCCGAGCTCGGCGAGCAGCTCGCGTACCACCAGAACGCGATGGGCGCGGTCGCCGGGCCCTTCGACGCGTGGCTGACGCTGCGCGGCATCAAGACCCTGGCGGTACGCATGGACCGGCACTGCGCGAACGCCCGCGCGGTGACCGACCTGCTCGTGGACCACGACCGGGTGAGCGAGGTGTTCTACCCGGGGCTGGCCGGCCATGACGGTCACGACGTCGCGGTCAAGCAGATGCGCGACTTCGGCGGAATGGTCTCGTTCCGCGTCGTCGGCGGCCAGGACGCCGCGGTGGCGGTGTGCGATCGGGCGCGGCTGTTCACCCTCGGGGAGTCGCTCGGCGGGGTCGAGTCGCTCATCGAGCACCCGGGCCGGATGACCCATGCCAGTGCTGCCGGTTCGCCGCTGGAGGTGCCGGACGACCTGGTCCGGCTCTCGGTCGGCATCGAGCACCTCGACGACCTGGTCGGTGACCTGGCCCAGGCCCTGGGGTGAGCCCGGCGTACATCGCCTGCGTCGACGTCGGCTCCACCTGGACCAAGGCCGCGGCGGTGGCCGACGACGGCACGCTGCTGGCCAGCGCCTCCGCGCCCACCACGAGCGCGCCGGGGCGCGACGTGCTGGAGGGCCTGGGCGCCGCGCTCGACCAGCTGACCGCGGCGCTCGGCCGGCGCCCCGCCACGGTGCGGGCCTGCTCGTCGGCCGGGGGCGGGCTGCGGCTCGCCGTCGTCGGGTACGAGCGGGCCGTCACCGCGGAAGCCGGGGCGCGCGTGGCGCTCTCGGCCGGTGCGCGGGTGGTGCACGTGGCGGCCGGACGACTCGACCGTGCGGCGCTCGCCGCGCTGCGCGAGGCACGGCCGGACGTCGTGCTGCTCGTCGGCGGGACCGACGGCGGTGACACCGAAGTGTTGCTGCACAACGGGTCGCGGCTCGCCGCTTCCGGCCCGCGGATCCCGTACGTCGTCGCCGGCAACGCCGAGGTGAGCGGCACCGTCGCCGCGCTGCTCCGGGAGCGCGGGCGGACCGTCAGCGCCTGCGCGAACGTGCTGCCGCGGATCGGCGTGCTCGCCCCGCTCCCCGCACGTGCGGCGATCCGCGAGGTGTTCGTACGGCACGTGATCGGCGGCAAGGGACTGTCGCGCGGCCCGCGGTTCGCCCGGTTGGTGCGGGGCGCGACGCCCGACCTCGTGCTCGCCGGCGTCGAGGTGCTCGCGGACGCGATGGGCGGGGACGTGCTGCTGATCGACGTGGGCGGAGCGACGACCGACGTGTACTCCGTCGTGACACCGGGCGAGCAGGACGCCACGCACCGGGAGGTCGTGGAGCTGCCGTGGCGCGGACGCACCGTCGAGGGCGACCTCGGGATGCGGTGGGGCGCGAACGGTGTCGTCGACGCGGCGGTCGCCGAGAAGCTCGTCGCGCCGGGCCGTGTCCCGGTGCTCCGCGCCGCGGCGGCGCGCCGCCACGACGACGTCGGCTACCTGCCGGACACCGCCGACGAACACGACCTGGACGCGGAGCTCGCCGCGCTGGCAGCGACGGTCGCGGTCCGGCGCCACGCCCGCCCGGTCGGCACCGGCGAGGTCCGTACGGCCGGCCGTGATCTTTCCCGGGTGCGTACCGTGCTGGCGAGCGGCGGGGTGTTCCGCCACGCCGCCGCCGAGCGGCTGGACCGGATGTTCGACGCCGTGCTGCGCGACACCGCCGGGGGGTGGCGGCTGCCCGCCGCACCCGGCCGCGGCGTCGACCGCGCGTACATGCTCGCCGCTGTCGGCCTGCTCGCCCCCGACCAGCCGTCCGCCGCCACCGCCCTCGCCCGCACCCTCGTCACTGCCTAGATCACCCCAAAGGGGCGATCTAGGCAGTGGGACTGCCCGATCCGACCCGCAGTGACGATCTTGACCACCGGCCCCCGTGGTGCAGGCGGCGCTCAAGATCGCTACTTCGGGTCTGGAAACGTAGTTGGGCTGCGCTGATCGCCCCTTTGGGAAGAAGGTGGTGAGGGTGAGGGGAGCGTCCAGTCGACCGGTGACGCGCCCTGCGCGGCGAGCAGCGCGTTGACGCGGGAGAACGGCCGGGAGCCGAAGAAGCCGCGGTCGGCCGACATCGGCGACGGGTGCGGGCTCGCGACGTACGGCACGTCGGCGAGCAGCGGTACGACCGACTGCGCGTCCCGGCCCCAGAGCACGGCGGCAAGTGGGCCGCCGCGCGCGACGAGCGCGCGGATCGCCTGCGCGGTGACCGCCTCCCAGCCCTTGCCGCGGTGGGAACCCGGCCGGCCGGGTGCGACGGTGAGCACCCGGTTGAGCAGCAGCACCCCGCGATCGGCCCACGGCGACAGGTCGCCGCTGCTCGGGCGCGGGCAGCCGACGTCCTCGCACAGCTCCCGGTAGATGTTGGCGAGGCTGCGCGGCACCGGCCGCACCGCCGCGTCCACCGAGAAGGACAGCCCCACGGCGTGCCCGGGCGTGGGGTACGGGTCCTGCCCGATCACCAGCACGCGTACCTCGGCGAGCGGCCGGGTGAACGCGCGCAGGACGTCGCCGCCGGCGGGCAGGTAACCGCGTCCGGCTGCCAGCTCCGCGCGCAGGAACCGGCCCATGCGAGTGACGTCGGCTGCGACTGGGGCCAGCGCCGCCGCCCAGTCCGGGGCGAGCAGGTCGTCGAGCGAGGCGGGCACCGGCCGAGTCTGCCGTACCCGGCGGACCGGTCAGGTGCGATCCCGGTCGGCGTCGCCGGGTACGGCCGGCGGGTCCGGCGCCGGTTCTCCGGCCTCCGCCCCGCCCTCGCCGTCCGCGACGACCCGCCGGGTCTCGGGCATCACGGCCGACATCGCGAAGGCCACGGCCACGACCGCCGCGCCCGAGAGGAACGCGAGCTCGTACGACCCGCTGCGGTCGACGATGATCCCGGCCAGCAGCGGCCCGGAGATCGAGCCCAGGTCGCTCGTCATCTGGTACGCGGCGACGACCGAGCCGCTGCGCCGCCCGCCGGTCACGTCGCCGACGATCGCCGCCGGCGCGGACCCGAGGAACGCCGCCCCGGCGCCCCAGACGCCCATCGCGAGCAGGAACCACAACGGGTTCCCGGCGAAGGCGAGCAGCGCCGTGCCCGCCACCGTGATCGCCGTGCCGATGATCAGCGCAGGGCGGCGCCCGCGGTGGTCGGCGAGCCGGCCCGCCGGCAGCAGCAGCACCGCCTGGACGGCGGCGGACGTGAGCAGGCCGTACCCGGTCAGCGCGGGCGTCGACCCGAGGGCGTCGACGACGAGCAGCGGGACCAACGAGGAGCGCAGCCCGAACGCAGTGAACCCGGTAGCCAGGCTCACCACGAGCGCCGTCACGTACGCCCGGTTGCGCAGCGCGCTGCGCAGCGCGTTCCCGGTCGGTGCCGCCGGTTCGGCCGACGTGGGCACCGCCTGCTCGCGCAACCGGCCGCGGGACAGCATCGTGACCGTCACCAGCGTGGCGACCCCGAGCGTGCCGGCGTACACGAAGAACGGCAGCCGGATCGAGATGCCGGTGACCAGGCCCCCGACCGCCGGCCCGGCGACGCCGCCGAGCAGGAACCCGCCCTGGAACGCCCCGGAGGCCTGCCCGCGTTGCTCGGGCTCGACGACGCGCAGCAGCAGACCGAGCGAGGACACGGTGAACATCGCCGACCCGAACCCGCCGACGCCGCGCAGCAGCAGCAGCTGCACGTACGACTCGGCCAGCCCCGCCAGCAGGCTCGACACCGCCACGATCGCGAGCCCGGAGGCGAGGACCAGCCGCTCGCCGAACCGGTCGACCAGCCAGCCGGACGGGGGCGCGGACACGAACCGGACGAAGGCGAACACGCTGACGACCGCCGTCGCGGCTGTCGTCGAGACGTCGAACGACTTCGCGAACACCGGAAGCGCAGGGGCCACGATGCCGTACCCGAGCGCCACGCAGAACGCGACGGCGACGAGCACCAGCACCTCGGCCGGCAGCCCCGCCGCGAACCGGCCGCGCAGTGTCACGCGCGCAATCCTGCCCGCAGCGGCGCAGCGCCCCGCGGGCCGGTCACGTCGGCCGGTCCCCGACCGGGATCACCGGCGGGTGCGCCGCCGGCCCCGACGGGCGCGCAGGTAGTCCTGCACGACGTAGCCGCCGAGGCGTTCCCCGTCCGGGGCGAGCACTCGCCCGCCGTTGCGGCGGGCCATCGCGTCGAGGAACTCGGCGAGCCGCGGGTCGTCGCCGAGCCGGAAGAACGACAACGGGATCCCGCGGCTGGTCATCCGGTCGACCTCGGCCACGGTCAACGCGACGGTCTCGGCGGTGGGCGGCCAGCTGAACCACCACTCGCCGTCGGCGTCCAGGTGCGCGGTCGGCTCCCCGTCGGTCACGACGAGCACGACCGGCTCGGCGTCGCGGTGCCGGTCCAGGAACCGCCCGGCGAGCATCAGCGCGTGCTGCAGGTTGGTGCCCTGCACCTCGTTGGCGTCCAGGTCCGGCAGCTCGTGCGGCGCGATGCGCCGGGCCAGGTTGGCGAACGCGATGATCTCGATGGCATCCGCGGGGAACTGCGAGGACGCGAGGGCGTGCAACGCCATCGCGGTCGTCTTGGCCGCGCGCCAGGTGTCGTTCATGACCATGGAGAACGACTGGTCGACGAGCAGCGCGACCGCTGCGCGGGTGCGCCGTTCGGTCTCGCGCACCTCGATGTCCTCGGCGGCCAGCTGCACCCGTCCGGGCGACCCGGCCGCGGGGGCGGGACGCGGGAGCGCGCCGCGCTGGGCGGTGCGCAGGATCGCGTTGCGCACCGTACCGACCGGGTCCCACGGTGCCTCGTCGCCGAACGCCCACCGCCGCGACGTCCCGGTCAGCTCACCGGTCGCGCCCGCGTCGGGCACGTCGTGCTCCCCGCGTCCGGTGCCTTCCAAGGAAGCGAACACGCGCCGCAGCGCGGTCTGCCCGATGCGCCGGATCGCCTTGGGGGACAACGTGAGATCACCCCGCGAGCGCACCAGGTACCCCTGCTCCTCGAGACTGCGCTCGAGCTGCTGCAGCGCCCGTACGTCGTCGACCGCCGCCCGGCCCAGGGCCCGCCGCACCTGCTCCTCGTCGATGTCGGCGAGGGCGGCTCCGGGGTAGTCCTGGGCGAGCGCGTCGCCGAGCGCGTCGAGGTCGGCGAGTTCGGCCAATGCCTCGGTCGCGTCCCCGAGCCCGAGCGGGCGATCGCCCCGCAGCCGCTGCCGGCCGGACCAGGGCAGGTCGGGGCGCAGCGCGCGCAGGTTGTCGCCGAGCCGGCCCATCTCGGCGGCGAGGTCCAGGTCGCCCAGGGCCTGCGACATCAGCTCGGAGAGCTCGGCCCGCTGCTCGGGCGTCATCGACTCGAGCATCCGCGCCATGGCGGCGGCGCGGCGGGCCAACTCGTCGAGCAGCTCGTCGAGCGACTGCGGCTGCTCGGGGAAGAACTCGCCGTGCGCGGCCATGAAATCCGCGAAGTCGCGCTCCGTGTCCTGCCCCCGGGACCGCTTCTCGAGCAGCCGGTTCAGGTCGGCGAGCATGTCCTTGAGCGCCTGCGCCGCGGCCGGGTCCTGGTCCTGCAGCGCGGCGCGGATCCCGCGGAACTGCTGGTCGAGGACCTCCTCGGCGAGCATCCGGCGCAGCTGCTCGTACGCCTCGCGGGCCTGCGGTGAGCGCCAGTCGTAGTCGGCGAGCTCGCGCACCGCCCGTGCAGTGTCGCGCGGCAGCTCGCCGAGCTGGGCCTCACGGAACCGCGCATCATCGCTCGGGTCGGGGAACAGCGCCTCCTGCTCGGCGGCGAGGGCCCGGTCGAGCAGCTCGCGGGCCCGCTCGAGCACCCCATCCATCCGACCCGACCGCTCCAGCGACCGGCGCCGCTGCTGGACGCGCCGGCGCAGCTCGTCAAGGCCGCGCAGGCCGTCCGCGCCCTGGTGCAGCAGCGAGCGCAGCGCGTCACGTACGCCCTGCCCGCCGAGGATCCGGTCGCCGAGCTCGTCCACCGCCCGCCCCGGGTCGTACGGCTCGGCCAGCGGGTCCGGTCCTCCGGCGTACGCGCCGTAGCGGAACCTGTCGCTCACGCCGCTCCGTAGACCGCCCGGCCGCCGCCGGGCACCTCGTCCTTGCCGATCCGGCGCGTCAGGTACAGCCCTTCGAGAGCGGTCTCCGCGCACGCGGCGACGATCGCGGCCGACTCGCCCGAAACCCCTTCCAGCGCCGTGGTGATCCGGCCGAGGCCCTCGACCGGGCCGAGGGACGCGAGCAGCCGGTCGGCCGTCACGAGGTCGCCCGTCTCGACGGTCGCGCCCTCGTCGAACAGGTCGACGAGCGCGCTCAGGTCGACCCCGCCCAGGCGGGCCCGGAAGGTCTCGGCCAGCGCGCGGCGCAGCAGATGGGCGAGGATCTCCTGCTCGCGGCCCTCCTCGCTCACGTCGAACTCGAGCTTGCCGAGCAGGGTCGGTACGACCGCCGGCAGGTCGCACACCCGCGCGACCGCCTGCGCCTCACCGGTGATGGCCGCCCGCCGCAGCGCACCCGCGGCGAGCGACTCGGCGCCCGCGACCCCGAAGCGGGCCGACACGCCGCTGCGCGGGTCGACGCTGGTGGACTCCCGTACCGCGCGGGTGAAGCGCGCCACCACCTCGAGCAGGTGATCCGGCACCACCGCGACCAGGTCGGCCTCCTGGCGCAGCAACAGCACCTCGTCGGCCAGCCGCAGCGGGTAGTGCGTACGGACCTCCGCGCCGAAACGGTCCTTGAGCGGGGTGATGATGCGCCCGCGGTTGGTGTAGTCCTCGGGGTTCGCGCTCGCGACGAGCAGCAGGTCCAGCGGCAGCCGCAGCGCGTACCCGCGTACCTGCACGTCGCGCTCCTCGAGCACGTTGAGCAGCGACACCTGGATCCGCTCGGCGAGGTCGGGCAGCTCGTTGACGGCGAAGATCCCCCGGTTGGTGCGCGGCACCAGCCCGTAGTGCACCGTCTCCGGGTCCCCGAGCGAACGGCCCTCCGCGACCTTCACCGGGTCGACGTCACCGATCAGGTCACCGACGCTGGTGTCCGGCGTCGCGAGCTTCTCGCCGTACCGCTCGCTGCGGTGGCGCCAGGTCACCGGCGCGTCCTCGCCCCGCTCGGCCACCTGGCGCAGTCCCCAGGTGGTGACCGGTGCGAGCGGTTCCTCGTGGATCTCGCTGCCGGCGAGCTGCGGGCTCCACTCGTCGAGCAGCCCGACCAGCGTCCGCAGCAGCCGGGTCTTGCCCTGGCCGCGCTCCCCGAGCAGCACCAGGTCGTGCCCGGCGAGCAACGCCCGTTCCAGCTGCGGGCGCACGGTGTGCTCGAACCCGACGACGCCGGGGAAGGGATCACGTCCCTCGCGCAGCATCGCGAGCAGGTTGTCCCGTACCTCGGCCTTCACCGTCCGCGGCCGGTAACCGCTGCGGCGCAGCGCGCCCACGGTGTCGGGCAGGTCGGCGGGCGGCACGGGCGGGACGACGGGATGCAGGAAGGCAGGCACACGCCGACGCTACGTCGCGTCCGTGCGCGATGCGAGGCGGTACGCCGTCCGCGGAACCCACCGTTCGGGTTCGCCGGTGGGGGTGATCTTTCGGACCGAAGGGCGGACCCCGCGAGCGTGGCCGGCGCCGCACGTCCCGGGCAGGATGGAGCGGTGCGACGGACGACGGTGGGAGACGGGCTGGCGCTCGGTGAGGACGTCGTCGCGGCAGCGGAGCACGCGGTGGCCGCGGCGCTCGCACCGCTGCGCGGCGAGCGACCCGACCTGGCGTGCGTCTTCGTGTCCGGCGCCGATCCGCAGGACGCGGCGCGGGCGTTGCGCCACGCCGCGGACCGCCTCGAGGCGCACACCGTCCTCGGCTGCACCGCGCACGGTGTGATCGCCGCGGGCCGGGGGATCGAGGGGGTCGCGAGCGTCAGCGTCTGGGCCGCGGTGCTGCCCGGGGTGAGCCTGCGGGCGTTCCACCTCGAGGTGATCCGTACCGCCGACTCGATCGCGGTGCTCGGGATGCCGGAGCGGCAGGACGACGACGTCGTCGGGGTGCTGCTCGCCGACCCGTGGTCGTTCCCGGTGGACGGTTTCGTCACCGGTTCGACCGAGAGCCTGCACGGCCTGCCGCTCGTCGGGGGGCTGGCGTCCGGCGCCCCGCGCGCCGGGCAGACCCGGCTGCTGGTCGACGGCCGGGTGCACGAGCGGGGCGCGGTCGGCGTGATCGTCGGGGGCCCGGTGGGTGTCCACACGGTCGTCTCGCAGGGGTGCCGGACGATCGGCCACCCGTACACGGTCACCCGGTCGGCGGGCTCGACCCTCGCCGAGCTCGGCGGCAAGCCGGCGCTGCTGCGCGCCCAGGACGCGGTGTCCTCGCTGCCGGAGGCCGAGCAGGGCGCGGCGGTCCGCGGCCTGCAGGTCGGGATCGCCATCGACGAGTACGCCGACGAGCGCGGCTCGGGCGACTACCTGGCGCGGGGCATCGCCGCCGTGGACCAGCAGACCGGAGCCCTCGAGGTCGGGGACGTGGTGCCGGTCGGTGCCACCGTGCAGTTCCTGGTACGCGACGCGGACGCGGCGCACGAGGACCTGGCGCAGGTGCTGGCGGCGTTCCGCGCCCGGGCGGGGCTGCAGGCCATGGCGGGCGCGCTGCTGTTCTCCTGCAACGGGCGTGGCCGGGCGATGTTCCCCAGCGCCGACCACGATGTGCTCGCCGTACGGGGCGGGCTCGGCGTCGAAGGCGTCGCCGGCTTCTTCGCCGCCGGCGAGATCGGTCCGGTCGGCGGCCGCAACCAGGTGCACGGGTTCACCGCGACCGTGCTCGCTTTCGAGTCGTGACCGCAGCCGTCCTCGGCATCGACGTCGGCGGCACCAAGCTCGCCTGCGGGCGGGTCACCGGGGACGGCCGGCTCACCGCCGTGCGCCGTACGGCCACCCCGCCCGGCGAGGACCCGGAGACGGTGTGGCGTGCCCTTGCGGATCTCGTGGACGCCGTAGGCGCCGAGGGCCCGTACGACGCGATCGGCATCGGCTGCGGCGGGCCGATGCGCTGGCCCGACGGGGTCGTGTCGCCGCTGAACCTGCCGGCGTGGCGGGGCTTTCCGCTGCTCGAGCGGGTGCGCGCCAGGTTCGGCGGCGGGCGGCCGGTGCGGATCCACAACGATGCGGTGGCGTACGCGCTGGGGGAGGCCCGCTGGGGTGCCGGGCGCGGCGCCGCACACGTGCTCGGGATGGTGGTGTCGACCGGTGTGGGCGGCGGCCTCGTCCTCGGCGGCCGACCCGTCGACGGGGCCACCGGCAACGCCGGGCACATCGGCCACGTCGTCGCCGAGCCCGGCGGGCCACGGTGCGGGTGCGGCGGCCGCGGGTGTCTGGAGGCCGTGGCACGCGGACCGGCGATCGCGGCCGACGCCGTGGCGCGCGGCTGGACCGGGGACCCCGACGCGCAGGCCGTCGCGGCCGGGGCCCGCGCCGGGGATCGCGCCGCGCTCGCCGCGTACGCCCGCGCCGGGCAGGCCCTCGGCACCGTCCTCGCCGGTGTCGTCGCGCTGCTCGACCTCGAGGTGGTCAGCGTCGGGGGTGGGGTCGCCCAGGCCGGCGCGCCGCTATGGGACCCGCTGCGTTCCGCCTTCGCCGCGCAGGCCCGCCTGCACTACACGCGCGGCGTGCGGGTCGTACCCGCCGGACTCGGCCCGTACGCCGGCGTCGTCGGCGCCGCAGCCCTCGTCCTCCCCCCACCCGTTCCCGCGTCCCTGCTCGAATCGTCGCTAACTCGCGGAGTTGACGACGATTCGAGCAGGGACGCGGGAAAGCGGAGTGGAGCATGATCGGGGCGTGACGCGGACCGGACAGGCGACCCCGAGCGTGACGGTGGCGGACGTGAAGGCGGCGGGGGAGCTGCTGCGCGGCATCTCCCGCGTCACGCCGCTGGAGGGGGCGCGCTGGCTGGCGCGTGAGGTCGGCGGGCCGGTGCTGCTCAAGTGCGAGAACCTGCAACGCGCCGGCTCGTTCAAGATCCGCGGCGCGTACACGCGCATCAGCCGTCTCAGCGAGCAGGAGCGGGCGCGCGGGGTGGTGGCCGCGAGCGCCGGCAACCACGCGCAGGGCGTGGCGCTCGCCGCCTCGATGCTGGGCACCTCCGCGACGGTGTTCATGCCGGTCGGCGCGCCGCTGCCCAAGCTCACGGCGACCCGGGCGTACGGCGCCACCGTCGAGCAGTCCGGTCAGACCGTCGACGAGGCGCTGATCGCCGCGACCGAGTTCGCCGAACGCACCGGGGCGGTGCTGATCCATCCCTTCGACCACCCGGACGTCGTGGCCGGGCAGGGCACGGTCGGGCTGGAGATCCTCGAGCAGGAGCCGGCGGTACGCACGGTCGTGGTCTGCACCGGCGGAGGTGGGCTGCTCGCCGGCGTCGCGGTGGCGGTGAAGGGGCTGCGCCCGCAGGTACGGGTCGTCGGCGTGCAGGCCGAGGGCGCCGCCGCGTACCCGCCCTCGCTCACGGCCGGCCACCCGGTCGCGCTGCACGGGATGTCCACGAGCGCCGACGGCATCGCGGTCGGGCGACCCGGTGACGTCCCGTACCGCATCGTCGCGGACCTGGTCGACGAGATCCGCACGGTCAGCGAGGAGGACCTCGCCCGTAGCCAGCTGCTGTGCCTCGAGCGGGCGAAGATGGTCGTCGAGCCGGCAGGGGCTGCCGCGCTCGCCGCCGTCGTCGCCGACCCGACGGCGTTCGAGGCGCCGGTGGCCGTGGTGCTCTCCGGCGGCAACGTCGACCCGCTGCTGATGTTGCGCGTGATCCGGCACGGGCTGGCCGCCGCCGGACGGTACGCCGCGCTGCGCCTCGCGATCGCCGACCGGCCCGGCTCGCTGGCGCGGCTGCTCGGCGAGCTCGCCGCCGCCGACGCCAACGTCGTCGAGGTCGAGCACGCCCGGATCGACCCGCGGCTCTCGGTGGACGAGGTGGAGGTCGAGGTGCAGGTCGAGACGCGGGGACGCGAGCACCTCAGCGAGGTGCTCGGACGGCTGCGCGCCTGCGGGTACGACCCACGAACTGAATAACTAGCAAGCAGACTTGCGCGTCTATAAAATGCGTGTTTATAGTTCCTGTCATGGACGAGATCCACGACGTACGAGACGACGGGGACACCGATCGCGGGCACGCGCCGCAGGACGAGCCGGCTCGCACACCGGAGGCACCAGGCGCACTGCGCGACGTCCTCACGCGTGTCGCCATCGGCGACCTCGATCCGCAGACGGCTGCCGCCCTGCTGCAGCAGGCTCCGGGCCCGGCCGCGGCGGCGGGCGACCCGGGCCGGTCCGCGGTGCGGCCGGAGGACCGGCCGCGGGAGTCGGCGGTCGCCGGGCTGACGATCAGTGCGACCGGCGTCCGGGTCACCGTCGTGCCCGACCCCTCGGTCGCGACGGTGCTCGCCGAGGGGCCGCACCAGATCCACCAAGAGGGCGACCGGCTGGTGCTCGAGCTGCCCGATCGCCCGATCGACCCGGACGGTTTCACGGTCCGGCCCGGCTGGCAGTGGGGCAAGCTGCGCGTCGACTGGCCGCTGCGGGTAGGCAAGGTACGGGTCAACCCGGCGCTGCCGATCCGCCTGGACCTCACCGCGTCCGATGCCCAGGTACGTGGTACGCGCGCGCCGCTCGAGTTCGGCTGCCTGTCGGGCTCGCTGAACATCACCGACCACCGCGGCCCGCTGCGCGGCACGGTGACGACCGGCAGCGCCCGCATCGAGGCGCAGCTCAGCGCAGCCGACGACGCGCTGTCCTGCGACATGAGCTCGCTGAAGCTGACGCTGCTCGCCGGCAGCGACACCACGGTGACCGCGACCGCCGAGATGGGCGCCGTGAAGTTCGCCGACGGCAAGGCCGTCCGTACCCGGCCGGACGACATCACCGGGCTGCGTGGCACGACGACCGCGACCGTCGGCAGCGGGCGCGGCGCGCTCGCCATCGCGGTGCGCATGGGCTCGGGGAAGGTGATGCTGCCGTGACCCCACCCGCCGCGGACAGCCCGCACCGGCCGCCCCGGCAGTGCCCGGTCTGCACCCACGAGCTGGTCATCACCGGCCTCGGGTGCCCGGAGTGCGGCACCGGCATCAGCGGCGCGTTCGGGTCCAGTCCGTACGACGCGCTCAACGCCGACGAGCTCGAGATGCTGCGGGTGTTCCTCGTCAGCCGCGGGAACATGCGCGACCTCGAACGCCACCTCGGCGTCTCGTACCCCACGACCCGGGCGAGGTTCGCCGACCTGCTGGCCAAGCTGGGTTTCGAGGACCCCGCGCCCGCCGGGGGCGGCGGGGGTCGCGCCGGTTCCGAGGAGGTCCTCGCCGACCTGGCGGCCGGGCGGATCTCCGTCGACGAGGCGGAGGCGCTGCTCACCGAGTGAGCGCGCGGCCCCTCCCATCTCGATAACCCCCGGTAACCCATCCCGGTAACCCCTTGCCCCGACAACACATGCCCCGATAACGCGGATGCGCCGCTGCGCGCGTCGCTGGAAGGCTGGTCCGATGAGTTCAGAGGAGAAGGACGCCGCGATCATCGCGGAGGGTCTGGTCAAGCACTACGGGCAGGTGAAGGCGGTCGACGGCGTCGACCTGCTCGTCCCGCAGGGCGTCGTCTACGGGCTGCTCGGCCCGAACGGCGCGGGCAAGACGACGATCGTGCGCGTGCTCGCGACGCTGCTGCGGGCCGACGCCGGTCGCGCGCTGGTGGCCGGTCACGACGTCGCGCGCGAGCCCGACAAGGTCCGCAGCGCGATCGGCCTGACCGGCCAGTTCGCCGCGGTCGACGAGTACCTCACCGGGCGGGAGAACCTCGACATGGTCGGGCGGCTCTACCACCTCTCGCCGCAGTACGTACGCGCGAAGTCCGAGGAACTGCTCGAGCGTTTCGACCTCACCGACGCCGCCGACCGGGTCTCCAAGACCTACTCCGGCGGCATGCGGCGGCGCCTCGACCTGGCGGCCTCCCTGGTCGCCGTACCGGAGGTGCTGTTCCTGGACGAGCCGACGACCGGGCTCGACCCCCGGTCCCGGCTGCAGATGTGGGAGGTCATCGACGGGCTCGTCGCGGACGGTACGACCGTGCTGCTCACCACGCAGTACCTCGAGGAGGCCGACAAGCTGGCCAGCGAGATCGTCGTGATCGACCGGGGGCATGTGATCGCGAAGGGCACCGCCGACCAGCTCAAGACCAAGATCGGCGGCGACCGGTTGCAGGTCGTGGTCCGCGAGCGCGACCAGGTCGCGCTCGCCGTCAAGGCGCTGGAACGGGTCGCGAACGGCGAGGTCGAGTTCGCCGACGCGACAGTCACCGCACCGGTCACCGGCGGCTCACTGGTCCTGGTGGACGCGGTGCGCGAACTGGACGGCGCCGGCGTCGCCATCGACGACATCGCCCTCGGTCGCCCGACGCTCGACGACGTGTTCCTGGCGCTCACGGGGCACAGCGTCGACGACGTCGAGCAGGCGGACGGCAGCAGCAAGCGCCGCGGGCGCAAGAAGAAGTAGGAGAGGTTCCCTGACATGGCAGTGACGACTTCGAGCCCGGCCGGGATGCCGGTGCCCGTACCGCGCCCGTTCTACGGCTGGGCGTTGCACGACGGCATCGTGACCACCCGCCGGTTCATGCTGCAGACCTGGCGGGTGCCCGAGCTGATCTTCTACGGCCTGGTGCAGCCGGTCATCTTCCTGGTGCTGTTCGCCTACGTGTTCGGCGGCGCGATCGGGCTCGGCCCGGGCGGTGCCGACGCCTCGCTCTACCGCGAGTTCCTGGTACCGGGCGTGCTGGTGCAGAACCTGGCGTTCGCCGTGATGGGGCCGACGGTCGGGATCGCGGCCGACGCCGGCAAGGGCATCATGGACCGGTTCCGCTCGCTGCCGATGGCGCCGTCGGCGGTGCTCTCGGGACGGACCGTCGCCGAGCTGGCACGTGGCATCCTCACCTTGCTGGTGGTGATGGGCGTCGGCCTGGCGATCGGCTGGCGGGTGCACAACGGGTTCCTGCCCTGGCTCGCCGCGTTCGGGCTGATGGTGTTCTTCGCGTACGCCCTGACCTGGGTCGGCTGCTGGGTCGGTCTCGGCATGCCGAACGAGCAGGTCGCCAGCACCGCGGGCCTGATCTGGCTGTTCCCCGTGACGTTCATCAGCAGCGCGTTCGTGCCGGTCACGAGCATGCCGACCTGGCTGCAGCCGTTCGCGCAGTGGAACCCGGTGTCGACGCTCTCCCACGCGAGCCGCGATCTGTTCGGCAATCCCGTCGGGGTGATCGGCACCAGCTTCCCCGAACAGCACGCGGTGCTCGTCTCGATCCTGTGGTCGGTGGCGCTGCTGCTGGTGTTCGTGCCGCTCTCGGTGCGCAAGTACCGCCGCTCCCAGGTCCGCTGAGCCGACCGTCGATCGAGCGCCCCGGCCCCGTGGCCGGGGCGCTCAGTCGCGGCGGTGCGGGGGACGCACGATCCGTACGTTGCCCGTCGGCTGGTCCGCCCGCGGGGATCGCGGCGGCGGACCGACCGGGTCCGGGGCGGGCGCCGGGGGCACCGGGGCTGCGGGCGGCGGGACCACCGCCGGCTCGGCCGGCTCCCGTGCGGCTGGCGCAGCCGGCTCCGGCTCGGCTCCGCCCCGACCGGAGGCAGGCGCGTTGCGGCGGCGGGCGGCGAGCAGCAGGAGCAGCAGCAGCGCGGCGATCACGACCGCGACGAGCAGCGGCGTGCCGGGCCCGGTGCTCTCGGCGGCGGCGTCCGGTGGGCTGACGGGGGCGGCAGCGCCGGTGGCACCGGTGCCGAGACCCTCCCCGTTCGCGGGGTCGTCCGCGCCGGTCGCGGGCGCGCTGACCGGATTCACGAGCGTCCCGACCGGGGTCGTCCGACCGTCGTTGCGCAAGCCCCAGGTCAGCAGCTTGGCCGCAGCCGTCTCCGTCGCCTCGGTGATGCCCATCAGGGTCACCAGCACGGTGCGCCCGCCGCGCTTGGCCGCGACCCAGAAGGTCCGTCCCGCCAGCGTCGTGTAACCGGTCTTGCCGGCGATCACGCCGCGATACCCGTCGTTCAGCAACCGGTTCTGCCCGTAGATCTTGAAGGTCGGCCGCTTCTTGCCGGCCTTGACCATCCGGCCGGGCAGGTCGTACGAGACGGTGCCGCTCACCTGCACGAACTCCGGCAGCGCCAGCGCCGCACGCGCGATCAGCGCCAGGTCGTACGCCGTGGTGAACTGCTTGCCGGCGTCGAGCCCGCTCGGGTTCACGGCCCGGGTGTCGTGCGCCTGCAGCTCGGCGGCCTTCGCGTTCATCGCGCGGACCGTCTTCTTCACCCCGCCGTACGCCCCGGCGAGCGCGGCGGCGGCGTCGTTGCCGCTGGGCAGCAGCAGCGCGTGCCACAGGTCGTCGATGGTGTAGGTGGCGTCCGCGACGATCCCGGCGCGCGACCCGTACACGGGCGCGAGCTCCGCGGAGCTGACCTCGTGCTCGGCCGTCGGGTCCAGGTACGGCATCAGCGTCACGGCGGTGAGGGTCTTGAGGGTGCTGGCCGGGCGGTGGCGCAGGTGCGCCGACTTCGCCGCGAGCACCTCGCCGGTCGTGGCGTCGGCGACCACCCACGACGTCGCCGACACCGTGGGCAGTGGCGAGCCGCCGGTGCCGACGACGACGCCCGGGCGGTCCAGCGCCGGCCCGCCCACCTCGTTCGCGTGCGCCGGTGCGAGCGGGGCGACGAGCAACGCGATCGCGGTGAGCAGGACGACGGGGACCGCGGTGATGCCGGCGTACGCGCGCCGGACGCGAAGGTGTGCTGCCATGACCGGGACAGGGTAGTGCCATCCCCCGCTGCCTCCCGACCACCGACACCAGGCAAGGTCAACGGCTCACGTGAGCCGTCGACCTCGCCCGGCGCGTCAGTTCTTCTGGCGGTAGAGGTGCATCGTGATCGGCGCGAACACGGCGGTGATCACAGCGGCGGCGACCAGCACCCACAGCAGCTGGCTCGCCTCGGGGGTTCCGTACATCAGCCCGCGGATCGCGGTGATGAGGTGCGAGACCGGGTTCGCCTCCACGACCCGCGCCAGCCCGGAGGGCATGGTGGAGGGGTCCACGAACGCGTTCGAGGCGAACGTGAGCGGCATCAGGATCAGCATGCTGACGCCCATGACGGCGTTCGGGGTCCGCAGCACCAGCCCGAGGATCGTGAAGATCCAGGCGAGCGAGCTGGCGAACACGACGAGCAGCGCCACCGCCGCCACCGCACCCGGCACCCCGCCGGCGCCCCGGAAGCCCAGTGCGAAGCCGACCCCGAGGGTCACCGTCGAGGCGATGACATAGCGGACCGTGTCGCCGAGCAGCGCGCCGACCAAAGGCGAGGGGCGCCACACCGGCAGCGAACGGAACCGATCGAACACACCCTTGGTGATGTCGGTGTTGAGCGTGAACCCGGTGTAGACGGTCGTGATCAGCACCGTCTGCACGAGGACTCCCGGCAGCAGGTAGTGCAGGTAGTCCGACACGTCGCCGGCGATCGCCCCGCCGAACAGATAGGTGAACATCAGCAGGAACACGATCGGAGTCAACGTGACGTCGAACAGCTGCTCCGGTACGTGCTTGATCTTCAGGATGGCGCGCCAGCCGAAGGTGAACGCGGCCGACAGCGCAGCCGGCCGGGTCGGCCGGTCGGTGACGAGCAGCGCGGCGCGCAGCAGCTCCCGGTCCGGTTCCCACTCCCGGGTCGCGGCCCGGGCCGCGGAGTCGACGCTCATGCCGCGCTCCCTTCGTCGATCTCCTCGTCCGCCGCCGGACGGCCGGTGAGGGCCAGGAACACCTCGTCGAGGGTGGGCTGCCCGAGGGAGAACTCGGCCACGGCGATCCCGGCGTCCGCGAGCGCAGGCAGCAGCTGCGCGACAGCGGCGCTGTCGCCGGTACGGGCGGACAGCGCGGCCGGGTCGGCGGACCGCTCCGGGGTCAGGTCCAGCACGCGCGCCATGACCGACTCGGCCGCGGGGCGGTCGTCCGGGTCGACGAGGCGCAGCTGCACCGCGCCCGTACCGACCGACGCCTTCAGCTCGGCGCTGGTGCCCTCGGCGATGACCCGGCCGTGGTCGATGACCGCGATCCGGTGCGCGAGCTGGTCGGCCTCCTCGAGGTACTGCGTCGTGAGCAGCACTGTCGCGCCGTCCTCGACGAGGGTGCGGATCACGTCCCACACCTGGTTGCGGCTGCGCGGGTCGAGCCCGGTCGTCGGCTCGTCGAGGAACAGCACCCTCGGGTTCACCACCAGGCTCGCCGCCAGGTCGATCCGCCGGCGCATCCCGCCCGAATACGTCTTCACCTGCCGTCCGCCCGCGTCCTGCAGGTCGAACGCCGTCAACAGCGCCTGCGATCGCTCCCGGGCCGCGCCTCGGCCGAACCCGTAGAGGCGGCACAGCATCACCAGGTTCTCGGTGCCGGTCAGGTCCTCGTCGACCGAGGCGTACTGCCCGGTGAGCCCGACCAGGCTGCGCACCTCGTCCGCGGCGCGGCGGATGTCGTGGCCGAGGACCGTCGCGGTCCCGGCGTCAGGAGCCAGCAGCGTCGCGAGCATCCGCACGATCGTGGTCTTGCCGGCGCCGTTGGGGCCCAGCAGCCCGAACACCGTGCCGGCGCGGACCGCGAGGTCGACCCCGTCGACGGCGCGCACCTGCCCGAAGTGCTTGACGAGCCCGCTCGCCTCGACGGCGAGCGCGCCGGAATCGTTGGTCGACGGCATGGAGCCAGTCTGGTCGGGACGAGAGGACCGGATCGACCGGGTTTTCCGTACGGTGCTCTCCCGCGCCGGGTCAGCCGAGGGTGACCGGGACCGACTGATAGCCGCGGAGCACGAAGGTCGGGCGGGGCACCGGCGTGCCGGCGAGCTGCAGCCGCGGGAAGCGCTCGAAGAGCATCGGCACGCTGATCTGCATCTCCATCCGGGCGAGCGGTGAGCCCAGGCAGTGGTGGATCCCCACGCCGAACGCGATGTGCGGGTTCGGGTCGCGGGTGAGGTCCATGCGGTCGGGGTCCTCGAAGACCTCCGGGTCGCGGTTCGCCGAGCCGAGCAGCGCCGCGACCCGCTCGCCGGTGCGGATCGTCACCGGGCCGATCCGGGTGTCCTGCGTCGCCGTACGTTCGAAGAGCTGCGACGGGGAGTCGTAGCGCAGCAGCTCCTCGACGGCGGTGTCGGCGATCGCGCGCGGGTCGCTGCGCAGCCGCTCCACCTCGCCGGTGGCGAACGCGGCGACCAGGCCGTTGCCCAGACCGTTCACGCTCGCCTCGTGCCCCGCGTTCAGCAGCAGGATGCACATGGCGATCAGCTCCCGCTCGCTGAGCTTGTCGCCCTCCTCGCGCACCTCGACCAGCTGGGTCACGAGGTCGTCGGTGGGATCGGCGCGCCGGGCGCGCGCGAGCTCCGCGACGTACGCCGCGAACTCCTCCGAGGAGCGGCGGGCCGCCTCCACGTGCTCCTCGGTGTAGTCGTACTCGTACATCCGCACGATGTCCTGCGACCACGGCCGCAGCAGGTGCTGGTCGGAGTCCGGGAAGCCGAGCATCGCCGCGATGATGATTACCGGCAGTGGTTCGGCGTAGTCCGCGATCAGATCCACCTGCCCGCCGTCACGCGCCTTGGCCTGCGCCGCGTCGAGCAGGTCGCGGCAGGTCCGTTCGACGAGCGGGCGCAGCGTCTCGATGTACCCGCGGGTGAAGGCCTTGCTCACCAGCCGGCGCAGCCGGGTGTGCTTGGGCGGCTCGCAGTCCAGGATCGAGTCGGAGTGCAGCCAGTTGAAGGTGCCCCAGACCTCCTCCGGTTCCCGGTCCTGGTAGATCCGCCCGAGGGTCTTGGTACGCAGCACCGCGCTGACGTCGGCGTGCCGGAACGCGAGCCAGCGGCCCAGCTCCTCGTGCCAGAGCGGCGCACCGGCACGGCGCGCGACGGCGAAGACGGGGTACGGGTCGGCAGCGAAGCCCGGCGAACGCGGATCGAAGGCGGCGAGCGCCTGCGCGAGCTCCTCGGGCGTCGGTACGGGCGCGCTGTCCACTGCTGCCATGCGCCCAACTATCTCCCATGCGCGCCGCGGCGCCGATCGGAGGACCGCGGACCGCTCCGGCTCCCCCGCAGGTCGCGTTCCGGTAACGATGCACGCCGCCCGGGACCTTCGGCCTACGGATCGTGCGGCCGGGCACGTATCCTCCCCTGTCAGTCGGCGTGGCCGTACCGGTGCGCCGTGCCCTGAAGGAGGATCCCCTTGCGCAACGCGCTCAAGATCGCGACGGCTCTGGCGGCCGGCGCGCTGGTGCTCGCCGGTTGCGGCAGCAGCTCCACGCCGGCCACCCCGGGCGGGTCGGAGAACCCGTCCGAGACCAGCTCGGCGCCCACCTCCGACCTCAAGGTCGGCCTCGCGTACGACATCGGCGGCCGCGGTGACCAGTCGTTCAACGACGCCGCCGCGCGCGGTCTGGACAAGGCCAAGGACGAGTTCGGCGTGCAGGCCCAGGAGCTCGAGGCACAGAACGGCGAGACCGACGCGCAGAAGGAAGAGCGGCTGCGCACCCTCGCCGACGGCGGCTACAACCCGATCGTCGCGATCGGCTTCGCCTACTCCGGCCCGGTCGGCAAGGTCGCCAAGGAGTACCCGGACGTCAACTTCGCCATCGTGGACGACGCCGCGAACGACCTGCCGAACCTGGCCAACCTGGTCTTCGCGGAGAACGAGGGTTCCTTCCTCGTCGGCGTGATCGCCGCCGAGGCGTCCAAGTCCGGCAACGTCGGGTTCATCGGCGGCGTCAACGTGCCGCTGATCCAGAAGTTCCAGGCCGGCTTCGACGCCGGCGCCAAGGCGCAGAACTCCTCGATCAAGCTGCAGGACAAGTACCTCACCGAGCCGCCGGACTTCGGTGGCTTCAACGACCCGGCCAAGGGCAAGACGACCGCCAAGGGCATGTACGACAAGGGCACCGACGTGGTGTTCGCTGCCGCGGGCGGCTCCGGCTCCGGCGTGTTCGAGGCGGCCAAGGCCGCCGGCGCCTGGGCGATCGGCGTCGACTCCGACCAGTACCTCACTGCCGCACCGGCGGTGAAGGACGTCATCCTCACCTCGATGATCAAGAAGGTCGACGTCGCGGTCTACGACTTCATCAAGTCGGTCGTCGACGGCTCGCCGCTCACCGGCACCACGACCTTCGACCTGAAGAACGACGGCGTGGGCTACTCGACCTCGAACCCGGCGGTCGAGCCGTACACCGCCAAGGCCGACGAGTTCGCCCAGAAGATCATCTCGGGCGAGATCACGGTGCCCACGACTCCGTGATCTAGGTCGGAAAGCAGCCAGGATCCGGCCCGCGCGCGGTAGCGTGCGGGCCGGATCCGCACCTTGGCACCGTTCCGCCGTACCGCCCCCCGGAGGACACCATCAGCAGCGACGCGAGCGCAGCGCCGCCCGGCGCACCCGATGACGCCGCCCTCGCGGTCTCGCTGCGCGGCATCACCAAGCGCTTCCCCGGGGTCGTCGCCAACAGCGGGGTCAACATCGACGTGCGGCGCGGCACCGTGCACGCGATCGTCGGTGAGAACGGCGCCGGCAAGTCGACCCTCATGAACATCCTGTACGGCATGTACCGGCCAGACGAGGGCACGATCAGCATCGACGGCGAACCGGTCGTCCTGCACAGCCCCGCCGACGCCATCGAGCGCGGCATCGGCATGGTGCACCAGCACTTCATGCTCGCCGACAACTTCACGGTGCTCGAGAACGTGGTCCTCGGGTCCGAGCCGCGCAAGGGCCCCGCGCTCGACTTCGCGGGCGCCCGCGCCAAGATCCGGGAGATCTCCCGGCGGTACGGGCTCGACGTCGACCCGGACGACCTGCTCGAGGCGCTCGGCGTCGGCGACCGCCAGCGCGTCGAGATCCTCAAGGTGCTCTACCGCGGCGCCCGCACGCTGATCCTCGACGAGCCCACCGCAGTCCTCGTACCGCAGGAGGTCGACGAGCTCTTCGACGCGCTGCGCGAGCTCAAGGGCGAGGGCTTGTCGATCATCTTCATCTCGCACAAGCTCGACGAGGTGCTCTCGGTCGCGGACGACATCACGGTCATCCGGCGCGGTACGACGGTCGCCACCGCCGACCCACGTTCGGTGACCGCCCGCGAACTCGCGGAGCTGATGGTCGGCAGCGAGCTGCCCTCCCCGCAGACGACCGGCTCGACCGTCACGGACGTCGTGGAGCTCGCGGTCGAAGGGCTGTCCGTCGTCGATGCCGAAGGGCGGGCCCTGCTCTCGGACATCGGCTTCGAGATCCACCGCGGCGAGGTGCTCGGCATCGCCGGCGTCGAGGGCAACGGGCAGGCCGAGCTCACCGAGGCGCTGATGGGCATCCGCCCGGTCGCGACCGGAACGATCCACCTCGGCACGGTCGACATCACGGGATGGTCGACGCGCCGGCGGCGCGAAGCCGGCATCGGGTTCGTCCCCGAGGACCGGATCCGACAGGGGCTGCTGCTGGAGTCCCCGCTGTGGGAGAACCGGATGCTCGGCCACCAGACCCAGCCGCCGAACTCGCGGGGCCCGCTGATCGACCGGCACGCCGCCCGGGTCGACACCGAGCGGATCGTCGCGGAGTACGACGTGCGCACGCCCTCCGTGGACGTGCTCGCCTCCGCGCTCTCGGGCGGCAACCAGCAGAAGCTCGTCGTGGGCCGGGAGATGAGCGGCAACCCGACACTGCTGATCGCCTCGCACCCGACCCGCGGGGTCGACGTGGGTGCGCAGGCGGCGATCTGGGACCTGATCCGGGCGGCGCGACGTGAGGGGCTCGCCGTACTGCTGATCAGCGCCGACCTCGACGAGCTGATCGGGCTGTCGGACACCATCTCGGTGATCCTGCGCGGGCGTTTCGTCGCGACGGTGGACCCGCACGACGTCACCCCGGAACAGCTCGGCTCGGCGATGACCGGCGCCCAGGACGCCGCATGAACCGGCGCCGCAAGATCATCTTGGCGCTCGCTGCGCCGGCGCTCGCGATCGTCTTCTCGCTCGGCGTCACAGCGCTCGTCCTGGTGGTGACGGGCAACTCCCCGGTCGAGGTCATCGACAAGATGATCGAGAGCGCCGCGCGCCCGCGCGTGCAGACGCTGATCGTCAACTCCGCCATCACGTACTACTTCGCCGCGGTCGCCGTGGCCGTCGGGTTCAAGATGAACCTGTTCAACATCGGCGTCGACGGCCAGTACCGCCTCGCGGCGATGCTGGCCGCCGCCGTCGGCGGTGCGGTGGTGCTGCCCGCCGTACTGCACGTGCTGCTCATCGTCGTGGTCGCCGTGCTGGTGGGCGCGGCCTGGGCCGGCATCGCCGGGCTGCTCAAGGTCTACCGCGGGGTCAGCGAGGTCATCTCGACGATCATGCTGAACGCGATCGCGACCTTCCTCGTGGCGTACCTGCTGCAACCGGGCGTGCTCGCCGAGACCATCCCCGGCTCCAACAACATCCAGACCAAGCCGATCCCGCCGTCGGGCCAGGTGCCGGGCCTCTCGCTGATCCCCGGCTCGCCCGCGACCGTCCAGGTCTACGGGATGATCTTCGTCGCCGTGCTCGTCGGCGTCGCGTACTGGTTCTTGCTCAGCCGGACCCGGTTCGGCTTCGACCTGCGTGCCACGGGTGCCAGCGAGACCGCGGCGGTCGCGAGCGGCGTCAGCGTCAAGCGGATGGTGCTCGCCAGCATGCTGATCTCGGGCGCGGTCGCCGGGTTGGTGGGCATGCCGCAGCTGCTCGGCGCGTCCTACACGTACTCGCTGGACTTCCCCGCGGGGCTCGGCTTCACCGGCATCGCCATCGCGCTGCTCGGGCGCAACCACCCTGTCGGCATCGCGTTCGGCGCGCTGCTGTTCGGCTTCCTGGACAACGCCTCGACCGCGCTGGAGATCTCCGGGGTGTCGCCGTACATCGTCAAGATCACCCAGGGCGTGATCGTGCTGTCCGTCGTCATCGCCTACGAGGTCGTACGTCGCATCGCCGTGGCGGCCGCACAGCGCGACGTCGGCCGCCAGCTCGCGGCCGGCGCCGGCAACGGCGGTGCAGCGGAGGTGACCGCATGACCACCCAGCTGCAGGTGCCCTCGCCGCCGCCGGTGGGAGCGGTGCAGGAGCCCACCAGCCGGCTCGCGCGCCTTGCGACGTGGCAGAAACTGCTGATGTACGGGCTGGCGTTCCTCGCGCTGCTGTCCCTGGTGCGGGTCGTCTCCGGCGCTGCCCAGCTGACCTCGTCGGGCACCGCGGAGGCCGCGCTGATCGCGGCGATCCCGATCGGGCTGGCGGGCCTGGCGGGCCTGTGGTCCGAGCGCGCCGGGGTGGTCAACATCGGCCTCGAGGGCATGATGATCCTCGGCACCTTCGGCGCCGGCTGGATCGGCTGGCAGTACGGCCCGTGGCCCGGGGTCGTGGCAGCGATCGGGTTCGGCGTGTTCGGCGGGCTGATCCACGCGGTGGCGACCGTCACCTTCGGCGTCGACCACATCGTCAGCGGTGTCGCGATCAACATCCTGGGCCTCGGGATCACCCAGTACCTCGCCGGCACCTTCCTGACCGGGACGCCGGGCGGCGGCTCCAAGCAGTCCCCTCCGATCGCGAACATCGGCAGCGTCTCGGTACCTGGGCTGCCGAACGCCCTCGAGAGCATCGAGGACCGGCAGTGGTTCTTCGTCTCGGACCTGGCCGGGATCGTCCGCGGGCTCACCACGAGCGTGAACTACCTGACGATCATCGCGATCGTGCTCGTGATCGCGACGTTCTTCGTGCTGTGGCGTACGCCGTTCGGGCTGCGGCTGCGCTCCTGCGGCGAGGCGCCGTACGCGGCGGAGTCGCTCGGCGTCAACGTCTATCTCTACAAGTACGTCGCGGTGCTGATCTCCGGCGCGCTCTCCGGGCTGGGCGGGGCGTACCTCGCGATCGTCGCGGCGAGCAACTACCGGGACGGGCAGACCGCCGGGCGCGGGTTCATCGGCCTGGCCGCGATGATCTTCGGTAACTGGCGGCCGGGCGGGCTCGCCGCGGGCGCCGGACTGTTCGGCTACACCGACGGGCTGCAGCTGCGCGACAACACCGCCGTGCACGCGCTGCTGCTGCTCGCGGCGCTGCTGTGCCTGGTCGGCCTGGTCGTGCTGCTGATCCGCCGCCGCTGGTTCGGCGCGCTGCTCACCGCGATCTTCGGCGCCGGAGCGCTGATCTGGTACCTCGGCACCGACACGCTGCCGCCCCAGCTGACCAGCGCGACCCCGTACGTCACGACCCTGGTGGTGCTCGCCCTCGCCTCGCAGCGCTTGCGGATGCCCAAGGCCGACGGGCTGATCTACCGCCGCGGCGCCGGCCACTGACGGGCCGTCGCCGGCGGGGTAACTTGTCCATCCTCTGGACCCGGTGAACCACCCCGTCGCGTGAAAGGGGAGCTGTGGAGATCGACTGGGAGGCGTTGCACGGCGCGGCCCGCGAGGTGATGGGCCGGGCGTACGTGCCGTACTCCCGGTTCAAGGTCGGCGCTGCCGGCCTGGTCGACGACGGGCGCATCGTGGCGGGCTGCAATGTCGAGAACGCGTCGTACGGCGTCGGGCTGTGCGCGGAGTGCGGGATGGTGTCCGCGCTGCACGCGAGCGGCGGCGGGCGGCTGGTCGCGGTGGTGTGCGTCGACCAGCACGGCGCGCGGCTGATGCCCTGCGGGCGGTGCCGGCAGCTGCTGTGGGAGAACGGGGGCCCGGACCTGCTGCTCGACACCGTCTCCGGCATCCGGCCGATGACCGAGGTGCTGCCCGACGCGTTCGGGCCGGACGACCTGGTGGAGCGCGCGTGAGCGAGCCGTACGCCGCGGTCGAGGTCATCGCCGCCAAGCGCGACGGTGGCGAGCTGACCGACGGTCAGATCGACTGGGTCGTCGACGCGTACACCCGCGGCGCCGTCGCCGACGAGCAGATGAGCGCGCTGGCGATGGCGATCCTGCTCAACGGCATGACGCGCCGGGAGGTCGCGCGCTGGACGGCCGCGATGATCGCCTCCGGGGAGCGGATGGACTTTTCCGCGGCGGGGCGCCCGACGGCCGACAAGCACTCGACCGGCGGGGTCGGCGACAAGATCACGCTGCCGCTGGCACCGCTGGTGGCCGCGTGCGGCGCCGCCGTACCGCAGCTGTCCGGGCGCGGTCTGGGGCACACCGGCGGGACCCTGGACAAGCTCGAGTCGATCCCCGGTTGGCAGGCGCAGCTCACGGGCGAGCGGATGCTCGACATCCTGCGCGAGGTGGGGGCCGTGGTCTGCGCTGCGGGGGAGGGACTGGCACCCGCGGACAGGAAGCTGTACGCGCTGCGCGACGTCACCGCCACCGTCGAGTCGATCCCGCTGATCGCCTCGAGCATCATGAGCAAGAAGATCGCCGAAGGTACCGGCGCGCTGGTGCTCGACGTGAAGGTCGGCTCCGGCGCCTTCATGAAGGACGTGGCGCGGGCCCGCGAACTGGCCGAGACGATGGTCGCGCTCGGGACCGACGCGGGCGTACGCACCCGGGCGCTGCTGACCGCGATGGACGTGCCGCTCGGGCGGACCGCCGGGAACGCGCTCGAGGTACGGGAGTCCGTCGAGGTGCTCGCCGGCGGTGGCCCGCCCGACGTCGTCGAGCTCACCGTGACCCTCGCCCGCGAGATGCTCGACGCGGCCGGGGTGGCCGGCCCGGACCCGGCCGACGCGCTGCGGGACGGGTCGGCGATGGACCGCTGGCGGCGCATGATCGCCGCGCAGGGCGGGGACCCGGACGCGCCGCTGCCGGTGGCCCGCCACACCCAGGTGGTGACCGCGCCCGCCGCGGGCGTGCTGGCCCGGCTCGACGCGTACGGCGTCGGGGTGGCCGCCTGGCGGCTTGGCGCGGGGCGGGCGCGCAAGGAGGATCCGGTCAGCGCGGGCGCCGGCGTGGAGTGGCACGCCGTACCGGGCGACACGGTCACCGCGGGCCAGCCGCTGCTGACGTTGCACACCGACGACGACGCCCGCTTCACCGGAGCGCTCGCCGCGCTCGAGGGTGCGTACGAGGTGGGTGCCGCGGCCGCCGACCGGCTGCCGCTGGTCATCGAACGGATCGGAGGCTGACGTGGTCAGGCGTGACCCGCGGGTGTCGGGGCCGGTGGCCCACGAGTCGGGAGGCTGACGTGCCGGAGCTGATCGCGAGTCCATCGGTGGTGCCCGTACCGGGCGGCAAGCGCATCGAGGAGTACGCCGGCCGGGTCGCCACCGGCACCACCGCGGTCTCGGTGGCCGTGATGACCGCGCCCGCCGGCTGGGACGAACCGGCGCAGACCCCGGAGTTCGACGAGGTCACCGTCGTGCTCGAGGGCCTGGTACGGGTCGAGCACGACGGCGGGTCGCTCGACGTACCGGCCGGGCAGGCCGTGCTCACCCGCGCCGGGGAGCGCGTGCGCTACAGCGCCGGCCCCCACGGTGCCCGCTACGTCGCCGTCTGCACCCCCGCCTTCGCCCCGGACCTGGCACACCGCGACCCCTGACTCGCACGATTCTTCCCAAAGGGGCGATCAGCGCAGTCCAACTGCATCTTCCGACCCGAATCGGCGATCTTCGGAACCGGCCCAAGATCACTAGTTCGGGTCAGGAGGTGCAGTTCAACTACGCAGATCGCCCCATTGAGGCTGTTGCTAAATCGGCGCGGCGATCCAAGATTATCTGGCGTGTGGCTTAGATCATGGTCGGGTGGCGAAGTCGTATCGGCCGGTCGATCGTGATCAACAGTTTCTGCTG